>Ga0233440_1000006_pt1 | contig 335603 bp, 398 predicted proteins | sample SI_123_September_5_FD_182791 | JGI IMG/M metagenome (GOLD analysis project Ga0233440, IMG submission 182791) | Seawater microbial communities from Saanich Inlet, British Columbia, Canada - SI_123_September2016_120_MG | ecosystem: Environmental > Aquatic > Marine > Inlet | place: Canada... | reverse complement strand
TTTTCTCTTTGCTACTTTCTTTTTAGCAGCTGTTTTTCTTGCTGGTTTTCTCTTTGCTACTTTCTTTTTAGCAGCTGTTTTTCTTGCTGGTTTTCTCTTTGCTACTTTCTTTTTAGCAGCTGTTTTTCTTGCTGGTTTTCTCTTTGCTACTTTCTTTTTAGCAGCTGTTTTTCTTGCTGGTTTTCTCTTTACTACTTTCTTTTTAGCAGATTTTCGTTTCTTTGCCAACAATACTTGGAGTTTAGCAAATGTTTTATCTAAAAGTTTTTTAGCAGACTCTTCTGATTTTGTTCTTCTTTCAAATTCTTTTAATAATTTTTCAGCCGCTTTGTGACTTGTACTCATTGTTTCACGCAAAGTTGGTTTTGATTTTGTTTGTTTTTGGATTTTAGTACTAATTTTTGATTTTTCATTAGAGTATTGTTCTGCAGCAATGGTGATTTTTTTGGCAGTTTTTTTCCTACTCTTTATCTCTTCAATTAATTCAGATACATGTTCATTTAATGAGCGTAATCTAGCCTCAGCGTTTTGCTTTTCTTCAGGATTTTCTGAGAATTCTATTTCTTGTTCTGCTCTCTCGATTTCTTCTTTTTCTCGAACTATTCGTTCTTCAGCAGTTTTTACTAATCTTTCAATGCTTTCTAATTGAGCATTTTTTTGAGTAAGAATTCCTGAAACATCAGAAACATCTTCACGTTCTGATTCTATTTTTTTATCAATTGAGGTTAATCCAGATATAGAACGTCTTTCAGCAGAGCGTACATCATGAAGTTCTTTTTCTGCTCTTTTTCGAAGTTTTGTTGCTTCGTTTTTCTTTTGACGTAGTGAAATTACTAATTTTTCTAATGATGCCATTAATTCAATCAAAACCATAGAGTCGGTTAAGTGGTTAATATGATCAGGATTTGACTTTCAAGTTAAGAAAATTAACCATCATTGATCGCAAAAATCATTTTTTTAAAAAATATTAGTTAAGAGATTTCAAGAAAACCATGGATTTCCATCCAAAAGAATTGCCAATTTTAAAAATTTATGATCTCAAAGATGAAAAAAGTGCATTAGAGGCAGTTGAGGATATGGTGAAAATTGGGTTTGAGGAAAAAAATGAAGGCTTCAAAATACTAATGCCAAAAGAAACAAAGCTTGCAAAAAGAATAGGGTTCACAGTTACAACAGGTGTGACACAAAAATTAAGAGATGAAAACAAAATTCGAGATATCAAATATTGGACATATCACCATGACGATGATCATTTTGCAATTGTTTTGATCAGTAATACTGTTTTGAGTAAATTAGGTTTTGATGAATAAATAGGGATCAAGTTTTTGGTTTGTCAAAAAATTTGTAAAGTTTAGTTCTTTTGGCCATTACACCTGCAAGCATTATGCCAATAATTGTACCGCCAATTACATCCATAGGGTAATGTTGTAAAACATAGATTCTACTAAGAGAAATCATGGCAGGATACAAGAACATCAAGTATGCTCCACGCGGGAATCTTTCTGATAACGCATAACCTACAATTATTCCAATTATCATCGCTCTTGCAGCATGCCCAGATGGATATGAGGCATTAAATCCACCCTCACAAAATAGTGCAAAAGTGTCACGACTAATAGAAATTGGGAAAGGAGCACCGTCATATTCAAAATCAGGTCTATCTCTATCAACACCACATTTGATGTAACCAGTAAGTAAAGTTGCAAGGACAATTAGTATCATCAAAGTGATTCCAATTCTACGTGTTTTTGGAATTACAAGCATTAGAATTCCAAACATCAACATGTTAAAGACATCCCCACTTTCTGTCACATATTGCATAAAGAGATCTAATGTAGGATTACCAACATGTTCAGAAAAAAATAAAATTACACTTTGATCAAAACTATCAGTAATTCCAGAATAAACAATTCCTGTAAGTACTAAAAATAATATTGTCAATAATACAAACGAACGAGAGCGAATATCAAAAAGCCAGTTTTCCAATTAATTAAACCTCAAAGACACATCTTTTAATTTTTGTCAATAGATAAGTTTTGTAAATTAGAGCATAAGTAAAATATTTGTCAAGATAACTCTGATCGGCTTAAAGAATTTAACCAAGAGCACAATAGAAAAGGCGTGAAGGTACTCACACTAGATGATTTTGATCTTAAAGGTAAAACTGTTTTTTTGAGAGTAGACATGAATTGTCCAATTGATCCAGAAACTATGGAAATTTTAGGTACCAAAAGAATTGAAGAAGCAATTGAAACTCTAGAATCATTAAAAGATGCCAAAGTTGTAGTGGCATCCCATCAAGGAAGAGTTGGAAATCAAGATTATACTGGAATGGACAAGCATGCCAAAGTTTTAGAAAAATTAATGAATAAAAAAATAAAATATGTTGAGGATACAATTGGTGAAGCAGCACAAAGTGCAATTAAAAATTTAGAAAATGGGGATATTTTGCTGTTAGATAATCTCAGATTATGTGCTGAAGAAAATTATGAATTCACACCAGAAAATGCAGCAAAGACAATTATGGTTTCACGATTATCTGGGCTCTTTGATCTTTGTGTGTTAGATTCCTTTCCAAGTGCACACAGGTCTCATCCATCAATTGTAGGATTTCCACAAGTGCTACCTGCATGTGCAGGGCGTATTGTAGAGCGTGAGGTTAGAAATCTTGATGAAATAATGACAGTAGCTAAAGCACCTCACGTCATCGTACTTGGAGGCTCCAAAGTACCAGATAGACTAGAGGCAATCAAGATGTTAATTCAAAACGGCCGTGCAGATCATGTGTTGTTAACAGGGTTAATTGGAAATGTGTTCATGCGTGCACAAGCACGAATCAAATCATCACTTGGAATTAAAAGAGAAGAAGAAGTAGTGGCTAAAGCCCACACATTGATTGGAGAATACCCAGATGTTTTTGCAACACCAGTAGATATTGCAATTGACAAAGATGGTGAAAGAGTTGAGATGGATGTTAGAGAAATGGGTAAAGGAGACAAGGTTTTTGATCTAGGACCAAAAACAGTAGAGTATTATTCAAAATTAATTTCGGGGGCAGGAACTGTATTTATCAGTGGTCCTGCAGGATTTTTTGAAAAAGAAAGTTTCAGTTATGGAACTAAAGCATTACTAAAAGCAGTAGCAAATTCCATGGCAACAACAATTGTTAGTGGAGGACATCTAACTACAGCACTAAAACAAGAAGGATTAGCTGATAAAATTAATCATATTAGTACTGCAGGTGGTGCACTAGTACTTTATTTGACTGGAGAAAAATTACCAATGATTAAAGCATTAGAAGATGCTGCAATAAAATACAGATCTAAATAACAGATTTACAAGAAGAGTTTGGACATTTTTTTTCTTCTGAAGGTCCAAGATGAATATCAAAATTGCAAGAAGCACAATGTGATTTTTCAATAGGATCAAAAATTTTCAAATGAATTGTAGTGAAATTCTGTGCAACATTTCGAGCCATACCAGAATCACAGATTTCATTAAAAAAGGATTCCACATCATCGATTATCCATGATGAATCAATATCAGCAGTTTCTTTTAGAATTCCAAAAACATCATCATTTGTAAAGATAGTATCAGGATCATTAAATTTCTCAAAAATTATTTTCCTAATTTGTAATTCAATCGGAGTTTTAGGAGTAAAATCACTCATTCTAATAGAGATTAGATGCTTCTTCTTTTAATTTGTCTCTATCCTGTGCTTCATCCATATTATTTCCAAGATAAGTGTAAAGAGCAGATTTTAGGACCTTTAGAGATAGCAAAGCACACTTTATTCTAACTGCCTGTAAATGCTCTAGACCTAATTCACCTAATACATCATTTTTTTCAATTTTTCTGGCATCCTCAATACTTTTTCCCTTTGTAATTTCAGTTAAAACTGAAGAACAGGCCATACAAATCGCACATCCTTTTCCGTGAAATTTGATATCAGTAACTTTGTCATCATCAATTTTCATATCAATGTCAATGCTATCCCCACATAATGGATTGGAATCATGAAAAGTAACATCATGATTTTCAATTTTTCCATAATTGATTGGGTTACGTGAATAATCTACAATCATTTCATGATAAATATCAGCACCGCTCATAGTTTGAACACCTTTGCCACTTTATTTAAAGAATTTATCAATACATCAACTTCTTCTCGAGTATTGTAAATGTAAAAACTAGCCCTAGATGTAGCTGCTACATCTAATCTTTCCATCAATACCTGTGCACAATGATGTCCAGAACGAACAGCAATTCCTTCCTCATCTATAATCTGTGCAACATCGTGTGGATGTACGTCTGCAAAATTAAATGAGATAACACCACCTCTTTTTGAAATATCTTTTGTACCATAGATGTGAAGTCCTTTAACTTTGGAGAATTCATCAATTGCATATTTTGTTAATTCAATTTCATGTTGACGAATGTTATCCATTCCAATTTTTGTCAAATAATCAATTGCTGCACCAAATCCTACAACATCTGCAATGTTTGGAGTTCCAGCTTCAAACTTGTATGGTAAATCATTCCAAGTAGTTTCATATTTGTGGACCTCTCTTATCATATCTCCACCACCGTGAAATGGACTCATAGTTTCAAGAACGGATTTTCTAACCCAAAGTACACCAATTCCAGTAGGACCTAGCATTTTGTGACCAGAAAATGCAAAAAAGTCACAACCTAATTCTTCCACATCTACTTTCATGTGAGGGACAGCTTGTGCACCATCAATTAGTGTAAGAACACCTGCAGCTTTGCATTTATCAATTATTTTTTTAGCATCAGTGATTGTTCCTAAAACATTTGACATTAAACTAAAAGTTACAAGTTTGACCTTGCCTGTTGCAAGAATTTTATCAAGATCATCTAAAATTAATTCACCATTATCATCCATTCCAATGTATTCTAGTTTAGCATGTTTTTCTTGGGTGGCCAATTGCCATGGAACAATATTACTGTGGTGTTCATATTCAGTAGTAACTACAATGTCACCTTCTTTGAGATGAGTTCTACCCCAAGCATATGAAACTAGATTAATTGCCTCAGTAGTTCCACGAACAAAAATTATTTCTCTTCTATCTTTAATATTTATGAAATTTGCAATTTTGTCTCGTGTTGATTCGTATGCTTCAGTTGCTTCTTCAGCCAAAGCATAAACTGCTCTGTGAATGTTTGCATTATGATTTTGATAATAATCAGTAATAGCATCAATTACTTGATTTGGTTTTTGAGTAGTTGATGCATTATCAAGATAGACTAGTTGTTTGTTATCTCTAACTTTTCTTTCAAGAATTGGAAAATCTTTTCGGATGTTTTCAAATAATGATTCAGAACTTTGCAATTTTAAACCTCCACGTAGATGTCATTGCCATCTATTTTAATATTGTAAACTGTAAGAGGAGTTTCTGCAGGAAGGTTTTGAGGACATCCATCTTCTAAATTAAAAACTGAAAGATGTAAGGGACATCTCACTCCTTCATCACTAAGAAACCCAGTAGATAAATCAACATTAGCATGAGTGCAAGATAAATCCGTGGCATGAATTTTACCTTTAAGATTAGCAATCAAAATTTTCTTTTCATTATGAGTAAATCCAAAAAGTTGGCCTTCTTTTACTTGCTCAGAACTGCATGCCTTTATCCATTCAGACAAAAAAATCACCGATACTTGTAATGTTGCTCTATTTCTGCATCTTCATTGTATCTAGTCTGTTCAATTTCAACAAACTTTGCTAATTCCTCATCAGTGTTAATTGTAAGTTCACGATTATCCCATTTGGATTCAATTAGATATGCAATCCATGCTCTTACTTGGAAAGACATTTTTCTTGAAAGTGGTTCCAAAAATCCTTCAACAATAGTTCTTTCTGCTTCTTCATGACTAAGACATCTAGTTTTTAGATAGAATATTTGTTCCTCGTCAATTTGTGCAACAGATGCAGAGTGTGTTGCCTTTACATCATTTGTAAAAATTTCTAATCCAGGAATTGCATCAGACTTGGCATCCTTATCCAATAAAATTGAACGACCAGACAAAAATGAATTAGATTTTGTTGCATTTTCTTTAATTCGAATCATTCCTTTGAAAAGGGATTTTGATTTATTTCTGAGAATTGATTTCTCAACTACTCTGCCCTCAGTATCTCTTGCTTCATGATTTACATTAGTTTGAATGTCAAATGATTGTTCATTATTTCCAAAAATTACTTCTGAGTCATTAGATGATGCACCAGTTCCATTAAGAAAATATTCAATTTTATATCGAGATAACATTGAGCCAAACAATCCAGAATACCAGTTTACTTTGGCATCTTGTGCCAAATCTGTTCGTCTTGTTGAAAAGGTAACTGCATTTTGCTCCATCATTTGTAAAGTGGTAACATCGAGTTGTGCATTTGCTGCAAGATTTGTGTTTAGTAATTCAAGATATGCCTGTTGGGTTTCAGTTTTTGGAGAGTATAATTCTTGAACAATTGTTGCCTTGCTACTTTCATCTGCAAAAACAATATTTCTAGAAATTACAGATATACCATCTTCAGATAAACAAGATATGAAATGGATTGCTTTATCCAATATCAGATTACGTGGAATGTGAATAAATATTCCAGAGTTAAATGCGGCATTGTTTAATGCTGTAAATTTGTCATCTTTAGAATTTGATGCCTCTAATGCTTTTTTTACAAGGTCTGAATTATTTTTAATTGCATCAGCAATTGATGATATTACAAGTCCTTTTGATTTTAATTCATCAGGTAAATTGATTTTATGAATATTTGTTCCAATTTGAATAATACATATTTCATTTTCTAGTTCACCCAATCTTTTTTCAAGGAAACTTGGGATTGTTTGGGTAGTAGATACAGATAGAGATATTTTTTCAGGATCCATCTTTTTTGCATCAGTATATTTGTTGTAAAGAGGAGATGTTTCAATTGGAAGAGTATCATAAAGAGATAAGGAATTTTTTCTATACTCTTTTAGCCAATCAGGATCATTTTGAGAAATTTCATCAATATGAGCAGAATTTAGTTTTGATAGTTCTTGAGACATGATTTATCAGAAAAATTTTATCCGACAGAGTCATCCATTTCTAGTTTAATGAGTCTGTTTAGTTCAACTGCATATTCCATAGGTAGTTCTTTTGTAAATGGTTCCATGAATCCATTTACAATTAATGATAATGCTTCTTCTTCAGTAAAGCCTCTACTCATAAGATAGAAAATCTGTTCATCACCAATTTTTCCAACTGTAGCTTCGTGAGTGATAGTTGCATCTTCTTGGTTGATTTCCATGTACGGATAAGTATCAGTCTTTGAGGTATCATCCATAAGTAAGGCATCACATCTTACAGTTGATTTTACACCAGTAGAACCTTTTGCAACATGTAACATTCCACGATAAGTTGAACGACCATCTAATCTACTGACAGATTTTGATGTAACTTTAGAAGTTGTATTTGGAGCCAAATGAACCATCTTTGCGCCTGTATCTTGATGTTGTCCTTTACCTGCAAAAGCAATTGAGAGTGTTTCACCATAAGCACGTTCTCCCATAAGATAAACACCAGGATACTTCATTGTTAATTTACTACCAATGTTGCCATCAATCCATTCAACAGTTGCACCTTCATATGCATAAGCACGTTTAGTTACTAAATTGTAAACATCAGAACTCCAATTTTGAATTGTAGTATATCTTAATTTTGCATCTTTGTGTGCAACGAGTTCTACAACTGCAGAGTGTAATGATTCTGAAGAATAAACAGGGGCAGTACAGCCTTCAATGTAATGAACTTCTGCACCTTCATCTACAATGATTAATGTTCTTTCAAACTGACCAATGTTTTCTGCATTAATTCTAAAGTATGCTTGTAATGGCATGTCAATGTGAACACCTGGTGGAACATAGATGAAAGAGCCACCACTCCAAACTGCACTGTTTAGTGCTGCAAATTTGTTATCCTCTGGAGGAATTATTTTACCAAAATATTTTTTGAACATTTCAGGATGATCGATTAAAGCTTGATCAGTATCCAAAAATAATACACCTTGTTTTGCCAAGTCTTCTCTCAAACTGTGATAAACAACTTCAGATTCATATTGTGCTCCAACTCCTGCTAAGAATTTCTTTTCAGCTTCTGGAATTCCAAGTTTATCAAAAGTTTTTTTGACATTGTCTGGAACATCATCCCAGTTTTTCTCTACTTTGTCAGATGCTTTTGCATAATAGTAAATATTTTGAAAATCAATTACAGATAAATCTCCACCCCATGTTGGCATTGGTTTTTGCATAAAAATTTCATAAGAGCGTAATCTAAAGTCTAACATCCATTGTGGTTCGTTTTTCATTTTACTGATTTCAATTACAGTATCTTTTGTGAGGCCTTTCTTACTGAGATGAACATACATCTCTGTAGAGTCTTTGAAATCATATTGAGAATAATCCATGTCAACATTTTCAGTGGCCATGCGAAAAATAACCCCGTTATATTATAAATACATGAGCAAAAATAGGCACAGTTAAATAGCTAGAGCTAAATTTTAGAAAATTCAATCCAAACTAAGGCTCATTGTATCAAATGCACCAACAACAGTATGAACTTTAGATGTAATATGAGAAATATCTAATTTCTTTAGTTCCTCAGATGTAAATGGCCCAATTGCAACTAGAGATAATTTTGAGAGAGTCTCAACTAATACAGATTTTTCATAATCCTTCAACATAATCTCAAAAAACCCACGAACTGATGATGCACTGGTAAAGATTACACCATCTACTTTTCTCTGAGAGAATAACTCACGAAATCCATTCCATTGTGTTAAATCTGAAAATGCACACACATCATACAAAAAAATCTCAACTACATCAATTCCAATTTTGTTCAGTAACTCTTTGAGAAATGAATTGGCAGCAGCACTTCTAGGTATGATTACTTTTTTGCCAACTGCATTAATTTGAGAAAATTCTTCCCCAACTCCAACGGATGAATGATTTTCAGGTTCATGATTTACTTTGATTCCATAAGATTCTAAAGATAAAGTGGTTTTAGGACCAACAGACATTACTATACTATTTGCAACTGCTAATTGTAATTCATCAAATTTTTCAATACTTTTTGCAGTATCAAATAATAGTTTCACAGCCTTTGAACTCAAAAATAAAGTATAGTCAGGATTGTTTTGTTTTACAGAGTTTAGAAATTCATCAACAATTTTTTCACCCTTTCCAACCAATTCAATTGTAGGTAATGCAATTGGGGTTGCTTTGTTTTGCTCAGCTAGTGTGATAAACTCTGAGGCATCATCTTTGGAACGCGTGATTGCGATAGTTTTCCCATCAAGCATTATTTCCAACCTATAATATCAGACAAATCAACTACTTTGCCAATAATGATGTTAGAAGGTGGAGTAATTTTGTTTTCTTTAACTTTTTTTGCAATGTTTGTGACTGTACCTTTGATCATTTTCTGTTTTGGTGTAGTTCCATTTTGAATGACAGCCACAGGAGTTTTTTTATCCATTCCGCCTAAAATTAGCTGTTTACAAATTACATCAATTCTAGATAATCCCATCATAATTACAATAGTATCAACTGATTTTGCTAATCTCTTCCATTTTACAATTTCAGTTTTTTTCTCAGGGTCTTCATGACCAGTAACAAAGACTACAGAGGAGGCGTATTTTCTATGTGTTAGTGGAATTCCAGCATACGTTGCAGAACCAATTCCTGAAGTGATTCCGGGAACTATTTCATATTTTACTTTATTTTCTTTGAGAAATTCTGCCTCTTCACCACCTCTTCCAAAAATTATAGGATCACCACCCTTTAGACGAACTACATTTTTCTTAGATTTAGCATATTCCACCATCAAATCATTTGTAGTGTTTTGGTGTGTTGTGTCATCTCCAACTGCTCTACCAACATAGACTTTGTCAGTCTTTTTTGGAATCATTGAGATAATTTTCTTACTAACTAATCTATCATAAAGTACAACATCTGCTTTTTGTAGTAATTCTACTGCACGTAATGTAATTAATTTACTATCACCAGGACCGGCCCCTACCAAATACACTTTACCACTCATATCTTATTCCACTCCTCTACTTTTTCTCTCCAATTTAATGCAAGATCATTTACACCCTTTTTACGTAATTCTTCTCCTGCATTTTTCCCAATAGAGTAAGGATCATTTTTGTCACCACTTGCAGTTACTTTGATTGATTGTTTCCCATCAACTGAAAATGCAATTACATCTAGAGTGATTTCAGAACCATTACTTTTTGCATATGCACCAACTGGAAATCTACATCCAGAATCAACAAAATCAGATAGTGCACGCTCTGCTTCAATTTCTAATCTAGAATTTGTATCTTCAATTTTTTTTAACATGGATATGGTAGAATCATCATCTTTTCGTGCAACAATAGCTATTGCACCCTGACCAGGTGATGGAGAAAAGTCAGTAATAGATAATGGAACATACTTTACATCAACTCCTAGCCTTGAAATTCCAGCTTGTGCCAAAACAATACCATCATAATCATCACCTGATGCTTTTTTTATTCTAGTCTCAATGTTTCCACGGATTGGTTTGACTATAACATCAGGTCTTTTTCTTGAGACTTGTACTGCACGACGTAATGAACTAGTTCCAATTACAGAATCAGGAGATATATCATCTAAAGATTTTCCATCAGATGAAATAAACACATCATTTACTACTTCACGAATTGGAATACATGCCAAAACTAAACTAGAATCAAGTTCTGAGGGCACATCTTTGAGACTATGTACTGCAAAATCAACTTCCTTTTGGGCAACTGCTCTATCAATTTCTTTTTCAAAAATTCCTTTTTGATCAATTGTAAATAATGGTCTTGTATCAGTATCACCTTTTGTAGTGATGGTTTTAATTTCATATTCTGCATCAGGGTTTTGTTTTTTGAGTTCAGAGATTACCCAATTAGTTTGGGCAACTGATAATTGACTGCCTCTAGCACCTACAATGTACTTCAATTTTTCACCGATTTTAGAGCAACATAGTATGCATCAAGTGTTTTATTTAGATCAGTTTCTGTATGTGCGTCAGAGAGAAACACTACTTCAAACTGAGATGGTGCGATGAATATTTTTTGTTTTAGTAATGATTGGAATAGTTTTTGGAATTTCTTGGCATTTGCGTTTTTTGATGTTTCATAGTTTGTTACGGGTTTATTTGTAAAAAATATCTGCATCATGGATGCTGTAAAATTGATTTGATGAGAGATTTTCATGTCAGTTGCCATATCATCAAGGGCAGTTGAGAACAAAAGATTGTATTTTTCTAATTTTGAATATAATTTATTTTTAATTTTATTAATGGTCTTAATGGATGCAATTGCTGCACTAACAGAAATAGGGTTTCCGGCAAATGTACTTGCCTGATACACCTTACCACCAGGAGATAGCAAATCCATTATCTCTTTTTTACCACCAACTGCAGCAATAGTAAATCCATTTGATAGTGCTTTTGCCATTGTAGTAATATCGGGTTTAATTCCAAAATGTTCTTGTGCACCGCCAGGGGCAACTCTGAATCCAGTTACTACCTCATCAAAGATTAATGGAATGTTGTTTTCTTTAGTAATTTTTCTCAAATCAGACAAGAAATTTTTCTCAGGTAAAATTAATCCCATGTTTGCAAGAATTGGTTCAACAATTACACCAGCAATGTCTTTATTTTTTTGAATTGTCTTTTGTAAATCCTCAATGTTATTGTATTGAACTACCAAAGTATTTTTTGAGACATCATCTAATCCACCATCAGATACAGAAATGCCATTATGTGCTGACCCTGATCCTGCTTTTACCAATACTGAATCATGTGCACCGTGATAACATCCTTCAAATTTAATTATTTTTTTCTTTTTTGTAAAACCACGTGCTAATCTTATTGCAGTCATTGTTGCCTCACCACCAGTGTTTACCAACCGTACTTTGTCAATTGATGGAAAGTTTCCAATGATTAGTTTTGATAATTCAAGTTCTGATTCAGTTGGAGTACAGTATAGAGTTCCTTTTGAGAGTTGTTTTGTAACAGCATCAATGATTTCTTTTCTTCTGTGACCCAACAGTAATGCACCATACCCATTGCAAAAATCAATTATTTTGTTATTGTCTGCATCCCAAATGTGGGAGCCATCTGCTTTTTTTGTGAAAAATGGATATGGCTCAAAGTATCTTACAGGGCTATTAACACCTGAAGGAATTACCTTTTTTGAATCAGAAAATAGTTTTTTTGATTTTGACAACATTTTGTTATCTAAAATGGTCATTATTATTCGTAATTTGAGGCTCTTTGGGCTCGAAATTTGCCACGAAATGCAAATGCTGCAATAATAGTTCCAATAAAGGGAGCAGTGAGATATAGCCACAAATCACTCAATTCTCCAGATAAAATTGCAGGAGCCAAAGCACGCGCAGGATTCATTGATGCACCCGAAATTACTGCAAGAAACAAAATATCCAATCCAACAATACCGCCAATTGCAACACCACTAAAGCCTCTTAACCCTTTAGTATACACAACATAAAATATGACACCCATTAACATTGCAGATGCAATTACTTCAACTGGGAAAATCAAGAATATGGAATGATCATAATTGGGAGTATTTGCTCCAATGTTTACATCATTTCCAATAAATTGTAAAACAAATAATGAACCCAAAAATGCACCAATAATTTCTGCTGCAAAATAATACAATACCTGTAGTTTTGTAATATGTCCAGTTATGTAATATCCAATAGTCACTGCAGGATTAAAATGAGCCAGAGAAATTTTTCCAAAAGAGTACACACCAATTAATAATGCAATAAATGGTGCAAGGGCAGCAAATGGAATTCCTAATTGACCATCAAGGAATTTAACATCATATACAATTGAACCAGTAGCAAATACTACAAGAATAAAAGTTCCAATTAATTCTACAATAAAAATTTGTAAATTAGAGTATGACATTATTTTTCATCTTTAAGTGAATCAATTAATTTTAAAACTTTTAATTTTATTTCATCACGAATTATTCTTACTTGTTCAATAGATTGTCCTTTAGGATCATCTATATTCCAATCAATAACATCATTTACAAATAATGCAGGACAAGATTCTTTATCCATACATCCCATGTTAACAGTTTTAGAATTATTAATCATATCATCAGATAACAATTTTGGTGATTGTTGTGTAACATCAATTCCAATTTCATCCATTACTTGAATTACAATCGGGTTAAGTTGAGAAGAAGGAGTAGTTCCTGCACTGGTAACATGAAATGAGTCACCACCATATTTTCTAAAAAAAGATTCTGCAATCTGACTACGTCCAGCATTTTCTACGCACACAAATAGCACTTTTTTAGTCATAAAATTGATATAAATATTAGTTTATATAAATATAGATTGATATGAATGGACCATCACTTTTGAAATGTATTTGTGATGAAACACGTTTTGAAATTTTAGAATTATTACAAAAAGACAAAGAGTTGTGTGTTAATGATTTTGTAGAAAAATTAAACAAAGATCAACCACTAGTATCACACCACCTAAAGACTCTAAAAAAATGTGGAATTGTCAAATCAAGAAACCAAGGTAAAAAAGCAATGTATGCAATTTCTAGTAATCAATTATCAGAGTTAATTTCAAATGTCACAAAAACTAGTAAAAAAATTCCAATTTTATGTACAGAAGATAATTGTTGTTAGAATTTTTCAGTTCTTAGTACGCCAACATCACTAACATAGAGAACTATAGCAAAGTTTGCAAACAATGTTCTAGATACTTCCTCAATAATTTCAGTTAGTTTCTCTTCACGTAAAATAACTTCAACTTTGACATTTTTTTCAGTTTGTAACCCTTGACCACGTAATCCACGTGCACCATTACCTTCAACTTCATAGGTAGTGTATCCAGTGATGTCATGTTTTTTTAAAATTTCAATAATATTTTTTTGTGTAAGAATCTCACAAGTAATAGTTAGTAGTTTTACATCATATAATTTCATAATATTCCCTCAAAAACAGAATGGAATAAGTCTATCGATCCTTGACCGTGAACCAAAGTTGATATCATAAACATGATTGGCAGTAATACAATAATGTTGTAAGGGAATGTAATTCCTAATGCAGATGTAATGTACAGGCTAGGATTTGCCTGAGGTATTGTATGACGTAACACTGCAGGGGCTGCAATAAATGATGCACTAGCTAACAACAAACCAAACATAACTGCACCACCCAAACTCAAACCTATTGCAGTTGCAACAAGAACTCCAATAATTCCATTAAAGGTAGGCATGATTACGGCAAAGGCTGTAAGAAATAGTCCGACCTTTTTGATATCACCTAATCTCTGACCTGCAATAATTCCCATCTCAATCATAAAAATTACAATTGCACCAGTAAACATTTCATCAAAAACAATTCGGATAGAATCAAAACCAGATTCACCAATAATATAACCAATTACAATACTTCCAAGTAAAATTACAATGGCTTTTCCAGTAATCGATTCGTGTAATACTTGAGAGAGTTTAGTTTTAGTTTCTTGTAAACCAACATCAATATCAGATGAATCACCAGAACCAAGTGATTGTTTTTTTGCACGAATCTGTTTTGATACTGCCATGTTTGTCAAAAATATTGCCAAGATAAATGCAACAGGCTCCAATACTGCCAATACTGCTGCCAAATATCCTTCAGATGTTACTCCTTGATTTTTCAAAAATGATAAACCAACTGAAAAAGTGACTGCACCTACTGCACCATAAGTTGATGCTAATGCATATGAATCAAATATATTGAATTTACCAAGACGTCGTAAAATTTGATAGTGATTTAATGTAAACAACAATGATAATCCAATTGCAACAAGCATTGGAACCAACATGTTTTCAAACCCAGTGTTTCTCATCTCAATTCCACCATGTAATCCAATTGCGGCTAAAAGATAGATGGGAAGAAATTCTGAAATTGCTTCAGGGATTTTTAAATCAGATTTTATCCTAGCAGCAATAATTCCAAACAAGAAAAATAGAATGATAGGTGTAAGTAAGTTTGATTGGATTAAAGAGAGTATTTCCATTATAACATCTCAAAAAATTTTTGCTGAAATAAAAACCAAGGTATTAAAATCACACAAAGAGATTAATCAGAAAAGTAAATCCAATTCCCATTGCAGCACTGCCAGGGATGGTAATTATCCATGAAAATACAATCTGTCTGCTAACATTCCATCTTACAGCACGTTTTCTGCGTGCAGCTCCTGCCCCCATAATTGTGCCTGTAATGGCATGAGTTGTGCTTGCAGGAATACCCAATGTGGCAAAAATTGCAAGCATGATACCACCACCAGTTTCTGCTGCAAATCCTTGATATGGTTTGAGTTTTGTGATTTTTACACCCAAAGTCTTGATGACCTTATATCCACCAAAGAAAGTACCCAATCCCATTGCAGTTGCTGCTGCAAAAATTACCCATAGGGGCATTTCAAGTTCAGGAATTAGTCCTGCTGAAAATAAAATCAGAACAATAATACCCATAGTTTTTTGACCATCATTTGCTCCATGAGTTAATGCAAACCAAGCTGATGAAATTATTTGTAAGCGTCCAAAAGTTTTATTCACAATTGCAGGTTTTCTATTTGCAAATATTGTGATAATTAGTCCTGTTAATAGTAAACCAAAAATAACTCCACCAATTGGTGCAATTACAATTCCTGCAAAGACTTTGGTCAAACCACCATAAACTAATTTTTCAAAACCTAATCCCATAATTCCTGCACCCATTATTCCACCAACTAGGGAATGACTATTAGAAATAGGTAATCCAAAATAAGTACAAAGGGTACTCCAACCAATGGCTCCAGCCAATCCACCAATTATCATGTAAACTGTAATATCATCAGGACTAACAATTCCTTTAGCAATGGTAGTAGCTACTGCAACTCCAAAAATAAATGGACCAATAAAGTTCATTGATGCAGACAAAGCAACTGCATGAATTGGTTTTAGTACACGTGTTCCAATTACTGTTGCAACAGAGTTTGCTGAATCATTAAATCCATTTACAAAATCAAAGATCAATGCTACAATAATTGCACCGATTGCTATTTCTATCATTTAATCATCTCACGTATATTTTAGAACAATATCTTCAATGACATCGGCAACATCTACACATCTATCTGATGCAGTCTCCATTGTTTCATAGATATCTTTTAGTTTGATAATTTTGATTGCATCATCAGATTCAAACAATTCTCTAATTGCTTCTCTATACAATTCATCCACAACGTGCTCAATATCACCAGTATTTCGGCAATGCTGAATCATATCTTTAGGATCTTTGATTTTCTGTAATTTTGAAATCATATACTCTACTTCCTTTGTAGCCTTTACCAATTCTATAGCCATTTTTTCAGTATATGGAGGGGGAGTAGTGATTTTGTAGCTATAAACACGAGCTGCAATCCCATCCATGAAATCAATCACATCATCAATTTTTGATGCAATTCTTTGCATGTCTTCTCTATCAAGTGGAGTGATGAAGGTCTTGTTTAATTCTGAAAAGATATCACGAGTTAGTACATCAGCTTCAGTTTCAAGTTTTTGAATTTTTTTGACTTGTTCCTCATCAGATAAATCTGAGAATAAAACCACTACGGCTTCTGAGGTTTCAACTGCTTTTTTTGCTAAATTATCAAGAATTGTTAAGAGTTCTTTTTCGTTGGATTTTATCCACGATAACCATTGTCCCATGATTAATCGAGTCAATAATTAGAGTTAAGGTATCTCAACATGTTATCTATTGATCTATATAGAAACTGTTTCAAACTAAAGATCAATAATTGATCGCGTAAATAAAAATTCAGTAGAATAAAAAATAGAAAAAAATATTCTTGTTTACTCTACAAAGAATCCTCTAGGCCAGTTGTCAGTGTTCCTAAGATCATTTGTATCAATGGTGTCTGCTTTGGGTACATCAAACATCACATCATATGTAGAATTGTTTGGATGATATCCCTGACATTCAAAGTCAAAGATATTTTCTAAAGCAAATTTATTTTTAACATAACTCTCTTCTTTGTTTGGTTCAGTATCAACATCATAGTTTGTTACTCTGCAATTTACATAGTTAAAACCACGAATTACCTCTCCATCAGATACAATATCCACATCAACATCTACAAGATTTCTGAATTGAGTTCCACCAGTATTTTGAGTTTTAAGATTATCGTTATCTACATAGTTGTAAAGTAGTGGATAATCTCCGACAATTCCTCGTAATTCCATAGTAGGATATGCTGTCTTTCGTGTAAACTCAGTTGCAGTTTTTCCAGTAGATTTTGCCTGAGTTTCTCCAAATGTATATTCTGTTGCAGTAAGTACTTCACTTTGTTTAAACATAGAAAATTCTATTGTCTCAGTACCATCTGCAAAAGTAAATGTTGTAAATACATCCAATCCTTTGTCAGTATTTTGAATAGATTCAACATATTCATTTGAAAGGTGAGTAGATTTCCATACAGGTGTATCGCCTCTAATTTCATCATAATTCATGTTGATTGGGGAAAGTCCAGCGCATGTAAAGCTGAATTGATTAACAATTACAAATCCACTTTTTCCAGTAAATCCTTCCTCTTTGTCTGTTTGAGTTTTTATTTTAGCATCACTTACAATACAATCCCTGAATTCAAATCCTCTTAACACATCTTCGCCATTAGTTAATTCTACTAATGCATCAAAGTCAAGATTAGAAACAGAACCAACTCCCGATACATCTCGTGAATTATCAATAGCACGATATAGTAATGGATAGTAATCTAAAACACCCTCTACTAAAAATTCAGGAGTATTTGGATTTTCTTCATATGCTGAAACTAGATCAAAAACAGGAAATTCAATTTTTTCAGAACCATCATCATAGATGAAAGTAACTGAAGTCCTCATATCACTTGCAAAATTAAATCCAGATTCACCATAATCATAGAATAGGTCATCTTCAGGAAGTTGCCATCCACCTTGATTTGGAGCTACACCACTACATACAAAGATGATTTTATCAACAATTGCAAATCCAATTTCTTTATGATAACTTTCAAAGTCATTAGAATCAAGAGTTTCAATTTGATAATTATCAACTCTACAGTTATTATAATCAAAAGATATGACAGATTCACCATTTTTTACAAAATCTGCATTGACATCAAAATATTTGAATTGAAAATCAAATGCACTATTTGAGAGACGATACTTGTATGCCTCATCCATTGCTTCATGCAATAGTGGAGATTCATCAACAACACCTTCCACAGTAAATGAAACTCCAGAGTTAGAAACAAGATTTTCATTCATTTCAAATACAGGAAATTCATGTACTTCAACTCCATCTCTAAATGAAAATGTAAGAACAGGTTCAGTGTCACCTACAACTCGATATCCGTTATCTGCAAAAATATTTGTTGTTCCAAATGAAACTAGTGCAAATATTGCAATCAAACTAAACAATACAATGTTTGTTACGTTTTTGTGAGTCATTAAGATTAAAAGAAAAAAAATCACCTATAAGCCATATCATCATTATCTACCATTAGAACATGTTTCTATATAGAAAAATTTCTTTGAATTTTTAAAATCTATTCACAATTAACAATAACGTCATTTACAGAGTCATAACAATTGTCATGTTCTGAACCACCATCAATTACATCCATTCCAGATTCACCATAAATTACATCATATCCAGATTGACCTTTAAGAATATCATTTCCATTACCACCATTAATTGTATCATAGCCAGAATTTCCATAAACCACATCATCATCATCTCCACCAAAGAGACAGTCATTTCCATCCAATCCACTGATCACATCAGCCCCACCTAATCCAAAGATAAGATCATCAGCAGATGTTCCTAAAATAACATCATCATCAGACGTTCCAACTATTTTGTTATAATCAGAATAGGCATTACCACATGCATTAACTGTAACAGTTTGGTATGCTTCAGCAGTGTTTCCCGCATTATCAAATGCAATCCAAGTTACTTTGTTTACACCTAAGGAGAATTTTTCTGGGGCATTATTTAGAATTGTATTAATTCCACTTTCGGAATCATCAGCAATTGCGTCACCAATTGGAACAAAAGTAAACAAATCAATTGCATCTAAAACAATATCACTTGGAGCCATTATTGTTGGGTTAATTTTATCATTAGAAAAATCATAAATGATTTCAGGTGTAATAATTTCTACAGATTCAACAATTTGAGGTTCAATGTATAATGGGGTTTCATATGATTGAATTTTGTGGGATGCTGAATCAATTACTAACAATTCACCATTAATTCCAAATGAAATATCAGTTAGCATTGCAAAATCAGTAGGATAATGACCTAATCGTTCAAAGATATCCATAGAGTATTCATCATCTGGAGATAGATTCAAAATTCTATTATTTGCAGAATTTACAACAAACATCTGTCCATCTGAATCAACAGAGATTGCTACAGGAGAAAACACATAGTTAAATCCTTGAAATGGCATTGATTTTATTAAATTTCCATTTGAATCAAATTTTTCAATTTTACGATTTCCACTATCAGTTACATAGACATCACCTTTTTGATCAACATCAATTCCATTAATTGATAGGAATTGGCCTGAAGACATACCACCAGTACCAAATGACAATACAAAGTCACCATCAGTGGTGAATTTTTGAATTCTGTAATTGTTAGAATCTACAACATATAGAAAATCACCATCAACTGCAATACCGTTTGGAGATTTTAATTGTCCATCACCATTACCATAACTTCCCCATTCTGCAACAAAGGTTCCATTATGAGAGAATTTCTGAATTTTATGTAAACTATGATCACCAACATAAACAAAACTATCATCTACTGCAATTCCAGAAGGATGATGAAATTGTCCAGATAGAGTTCCACTTTGTCCCCATTCAGTTACAAATTCACCAGAACTAGAAAATTTTTGAATTCTCTTATTTCCCAAATCACTAACATACGAATTTCCATCAGAATCTACTGCAAGGAATTGAGGGTAGGATAATTGTCCAGGATGCATTATTCCAAATTCTCCCCATTCAGAGAGAAAATCATAATCACCTAATGCAAAAGAATTAGGAATTGAGCTAAATAACAAAACTGCTGATACAGCCACAATTGAAAGGATAATTTTTTCCAACAGATAGTTGTATCAAAATTTTACAAAGATCAACGGAGTTAACAATTGTTTGATTTTTAGTCAACTTTATCTCAAAATGGCTTGTTTACTTCACGCGTAAAGACATAGCTTGCAAGTCCAATCATTACAAGCACAAATGCAATTAAAATTCCGAGGCTAAATAATATAGGAATTCCACCTTCTGAAACTCCAGTCATAAGTTCTCTTACAAGTAAAATGGTGTAAGTAACAGGATTTAGTTTTGCAATTACTGCAAGCCAGTTAGGCAATAATTCCAATGGGAATAATGCAGGACTTAACATGAATAATGGCATTCCAAGAAAATTAATCATTCCCCAAAATGTTTCTTGAGATTTTGCAGTAGCTGCAACAATTACTGAAATTCCGGAAAATCCTAATGAGAATAAAATTACAATTACCATAATAGGTAAAATCATTATAGGGTTTGGAAAATTAACACCAATTGCCAAAGCAATTCCAATTATCAAACTAGCTTGCATTGCTGCAATTAATGAGATAGCAGACATTTTTCCCAAAGCAATTGAAGAACGTGAAATTGGTGAGGTCAGTGCTTTGTTCATGAAACCATAACGTCTATCCCATAAAGTGTTAACACCACCAAAGATACTTGTGAAAATTGCAGTCAGTATAATGACACCTGGTGCCATAAATTCAATATACTCACCATCAAAACCAACTGATTGAATTAATGACTGAGTTCCTGAGAAAATATTTCCAACAACAATAATCCAAATGGCAGGTTGGATTAATCGAATTAAAACCCCACTTCGAGATTTTTTATATCTCTTTAGCTCTCTCCAAAAAATTGTGTATGTATCATACATTAATGAATTCAAGTTCGTAACCTCTTCATTTTTGCATGTTCTCGCCTTCTGTTAAATTTAGAATCATCATCACGAATTTCATGTCCAGTGTATGAGATAAAGACATCATCAAGTGTTGGCCTAGTTAAAGAAATTGTAATAATTTTAATTTCAAGTTCTGATGAGATTTGAAATATTTTTGGAATAACTTCAGTTCCATTTGAAACAAAAAGAGTTAGCTTAGAACCATCCTCAGTGATATTTTTTACAAATTCAATTTCTTTAAGTTTAGTCAAGAAAGAATCATGAATAGAATCATCTTCTAAAATAATTGAAATCACCTCATTGCCCATCGCATTTTTTAGATTTTCAGGCGTATCAATTATCTGAATTTTACCACCATCAATAATTCCAACTCTGTCACAGAGTTTGTCAGCTTCCTCCATGTAGTGAGTTGAAAGAAATATTGTCATGTCAAATTCAGTATGGATTTTTTTGATATACTCCCAAATTTTTCGTCTAGTTTGAATATCAAGGCCAACTGTAGGTTCATCTAAAAACAAAACTTTAGGTCGATGTAGTAATCCACCTGCAATATCTAATCTCTTTCGCATTCCACCAGAATACGTCACTACAGAATCATTTTGTTTATCAGTTAATTCAATTAATTCTAAAACCTCATCAATTCTTGAATTAATTTCATTTTTTGGGATATGATTTAGTCTTGCTTGAAGTAAAAGATTTTCTCGCCCTGTAAGATATTCATCAACTGTTGTTTCTTGTTGAACATAACCAATATTTTCTCTCACTCTTTTTGGATCATTCATCACATCAAAATTTGAAATCAAAGCATGACCAGAAGTTGTTTTAAGCAAAGTAGTAAGAATCATCATCGTAGTACTTTTTCCAGCTCCATTAGGACCCAAAAATCCAAAAATTTCTCCAGTTTTAACTGAAAAAGAAATATCATTTACTGCAATTACATCTCCAAATGATTTTGTCAGAGACTTTGTTACAATAGAGTACAACAATTTGATCGCCTCTTTCAATTATAAATTGCTTAGTAGATCCGCATAAAAAATTTAAAGTGTTATTGTAGAGATATCATCATGAATGGATTATGTCAAAAATGTCACTCATCAAATGTAGAGATTACAGTACAAGATGGAATTCCTGTTTGCTCTAAATGCTCCAGTAAAACAGAATAACATAGTGATTAAGAAAAAAGAAAATTAAAAGAATTATTCAATATTTTTGAATTCTTCTTTAGTCATTCTTAAAATGACTTTTTCACCTACACCCCAAATTTCAGATTTGGATAGGATTTTTGAATGCATCAAACCATCAGTTACCTCAATTGATTCGAGTTCATTAGTATCAGGATGTCTATGTAGACTCTTTACCTTACCAATTTTGTGACGGTCAATATCAGTTACTGGAATTCCAGTTCTAACTGGAGGTCTACTTAACAGAAGTGTTTCTTCTGAGAATTTGTCAATATAGTCTTCTGATAGAAAATAATCTTTGTTGAATCCCTGGTGAATGGTTACACCAGAGACGGTAAGAGTGTCTTGATTAATGTGAATATGTTTGACTTTGCCATATTCAATTCCTTCTCTATCTATGACTTTTTTTCCAGTAAAGGTATCGGCTGTAGCCATTTTTTCAGGCATTCCTTCTAGTTTTACTGACATGTTATCAAATGTGCAGATTTGTTTATCCCATCAAAATATCAGAAATTTCTATCAATGGGGTTAAATTACTTGACTGCAAAAAAATCACGCATGGAAATCACTGAGGAACGATTCAGACCCATTTTAATCACAAAGGGAAGAAAGACAGGAAAAGAGCATTCAGTGATGCTTCGAGCAATAAAGTACAATGATAAAATTTACTTTTCAAGACACAAACCAGATGGCGATTGGTTTCAAAACGCAATGGCTAATCCTCAAGTGAAAATTAAATACAAAGATAGTGTGTTTATTGGAATTGCAAAGAAAATTACAGATGATTCCCTAAATGAGAAAATTTCTCAATTAAAATATCCAGGTGAAGAAAGAGCTAATGAGAAGAGAATTGCAATAGAAATTACACTAGATTGATTTTTTAGATTTTATAAAATAGTAAACAGTGAATCCACCAAGAACTATTGTTAATATCAAAAATGGTAAAAACAATTCAAAACCAAAAGTATCAGAGTTTGTAATAGTTTCTGCAACATCCATGCCACGTTGTGTCAAATCAGATGATTCAGATTCCATCATTGGTGCAGACATTGCTGTAGATGTATCTTTAGGAGTAGATCCCATCATCTTTTGGGATGGATCATAAGATAATTCCATACGAGTGTTATCTACAGGGAGTTGTTCTGAAGACAAAGACAGTGAAAATAATCCCGAAACCCCAGTTGCAATTCCCAGTCCTGCAACTTTGTAAATATACTTGAAAGAACGTACTAGGGATTTACTTTCTTTAGTTTTTTTAGATAAAGTGGGAGGAACAATTACAATGCTGAATTTAGTTGCAGTGTAAATTTTCATATCTTGTGATTTTGAATTCTTTTCAATTTTTGAAATATTTACAACTCCCAAATCCTGTAATTTTGTTAAATGGTATTTTACTAGTTGTAGAGAAATTTCAGTTTTTTGAGCAATTTGAGTGGCAGATAATTCCTCATCAAACAATAATTGTAAGATTTCACGACTAGAATCATTAGAAAATATCTCTCCAAATGATTTTATTTTTTTATCATCAGTTGCTAAAATTTTGATTTGTTCTACAAATTCATCGTTATCTTCTGAAGACATTAGAGTTGAGTATAAGGTAGTTGAATATGTAAGTTGTTTGGTAAAATTACAATTTCACTAAACCTTTTATCCAGAACTATCAAGGAACAGTAATTACAAAAAAAGAGAAAAGAAAATGAATCAAACAATAATAATTCCAATTGCAATAATCGTTTCAATTCTAGGAACTGCCGGAATTATGTATGCCATATCATTTGATCAACCTTCACAAATTTCAGATATTTCAGAACCACAAATTATCTATGTAGATAAATCTGCATCAGAATTTTTCACAGGGACTGATGAAATCAAAAAGATAACATCTCAAGAGGAACTAAAAGATATCCTACAAACATCTTCAATGTTTTCAGGAAATTTCTATGGTAATAGCGGCATCATCAGAAGTATGGTAGTAGAGGATGCAGTGGTGGCAGAATCAGCATCAGATGGAAGTTCAACATTAGGTGCACCAGAAGCAAAATCATCAACCCAATCAGGAACAGATTATTCAACTACGAATGTTCAAGTAAAAAATGTCGATGAACCAGACTATCTCAAAAACGATGGTAAATACGTCTACATTGTTTCAAGAAATACATTATCCATAATTGATGCACATCCAGCTGAGAATGCCAAAGTAATTCTCAAAATTGCACTAGACATTGAATCTCAATATATTCAAAATATGTTCCTAAATGAAGATAGACTAGTGATTTTCTATAATGGTCAAAGTGAAGATGAAGAAATTTCACAGTTTGACTTTATTCCAAGAAGATCATACAGTTCAGTTACCCATGCATTAATTGTAGATGTATCTGATAAAGAAAATCCAACAATTCTCAAAGATTATTCCATTGACGGTCACTTTAGTGATGCAAGAATGATTGGAGATTATGCATACTTTGTTACAAATAACTACATCAATCATCAATATCCAAGACTTCCAGTAATCATGGAGGATTCAGTAAGGATTATGACTCCTGATGTATTTTACTTTGATAATATTGAAGAATTTTCAAACTTTAACACACTAACTGCAATTGATATTTTTGGAGATACAATAAATTCTGAATCATTTTTGATGGGTCACACGGGTTCATTTTATGTTTCAGAAGATAATTTCTATTTGACATATCAAAAAAATATGCCACATGGATTTTATGAAGACTCTGCACAAAAAAGATTCTTTGAGGTAATTGTTCCACTACTACCAAATGAAATTCAAAGTCAAATCAAAGCAATCAGTAATGATTCATCACTAAATCTATCAAGCCAATGGATGAAGATTTCAGAACTGATGCAAGAATCATATAACAAAATGGATAAAGGTACTAAAGAAACATTATTTGAGAAAATTAAAAATGCGTTAAATGAATACGACATAAAATCACAAGAAGATACAAGAAAAACAGTAATTCACAAAATTTCAATTGATGAGGAAAAAATAGAATATGTTGCAAAAGGTGAAGTTCCAGGTAGATTACTAAATCAATTCTCAATGGATCAAAATGGAGATAGATTCAGAGTTGCAACTACAACTGAAATTTACACACAGTATGAGGGAACAATTCGCTCAAATGCAGTTTATGTCTTAGATGAACAACTAAACATTGTAGGTGAATTAGAAGAGATTGCACCTGAAGAGAGCATATTTTCTGCAAGATTTATGGGGGATAGACTATACTTGGTAACATTCCAACAAATTGATCCATTCTTTGTAATTGATTTATCATCAGATACTCCTAAAATTTTAGGAGAATTAAAAATTCCAGGATTTTCAAATTATCTACATCCATACGATGAAGAACACGTCATTGGAATAGGCAGAGATACAAAAGAAATTGAAAATAATAGAGTCAAACAATTAGGCGTAAAAATTGCAATATTCAATGTAGTAGATGTTAGTAATCCCAAAGTTCTAGATGATTATATCATTGGTGATAGTTCTACACAATCTGAAGCACTATACAATCATAAGGCATTTTTCTTTGATAAATCAAGAAATGTTCTCTCCATCCCAATTAGTGCAGACGTTGAAAGTCTAGATAACTTAACAAGTTCCAAGATGTTTGCACCAGACTATAACAGATGGAGTGGATTTTACATATTTGATTTAGATACACAAAATGGAATCGATATGAAGGGAACAATCACACATTCAGACAGTGATACCAAATACTATGGAATGAACAATGCAAGAACATTCTATATTGATGATGTATTGTATACAGCATCACAAGGATATCTAAAAATGAATTCCTTTGATGAATTAGATGAAATCAATTCAATCAAACTTGAAAACACCGGTAAATTTATCGAATACTTTGGAGAAGAAACAGTATCAATAGAACCAATGCCAGAACCAATACGTTAGTTAGACCACATGAATAATAGTAGATAAACCACGTCTATCAATTTCAACATCATTTTCCATTTCACTAACTGTAATTGTAAATGAAATAACATCACGTTGTTTTGCTTTTTCAGCATGTAATTTCAAATGAATATCCATATCCTCAAATTCAGTATCAGGTAAATCGGATTCATCAAGATATGCACCACATGTTGATTCTATTCTAAATCTATCATGTTTGAAATGATATCCTAATTTCATTTTTCTCCCCTTCCTTCCATGTCCTCTAATGTGAACATCAATTATTCCAGGACTTGTTTCAGTATAGCTTGCAGTATTATTTACAAAAACACCAATTTCTAGAGGTTTTCCAGCAGTGGATTCAGCCATCTTTTGAATTCCATCATTCATTACAACATCAATTGCAGGAATGGATGTTGCAACTTTTGCAATCCAATCATTAGTTCTAGTTATAGTAGCATGAATTCCAGCACGTCTTTTTTTATCTTCATCTTCAGGCAATTTGTAATAATCTACCCATGCTTCATAATCATGAGAGATATCTTCGATAAAATCAATACATGTACGCTGGTATGAATTTACATCAGTTGTTCTTTCAGATTCATCACCAATATTCATGGATTCATCAGTGGGCATTGCCATGACTTATCCAAATCCACGTTCTAAAAAAACCAATCTTGCCTAGATTAATCATTATAAGAGGAAATCAGATTCTATAAAATATTGATATTTACTGAATTAACAACGGATTTACAAAATGAATTAAAAAAAGAACTAGCACAAATTAGATTTCTGTTAAAAAAAAATCCAGCAATGGGATACACAAGAATTGTATCAATAGGTAAAGAGGTTGGAAAAAAATACAACATCAATCTTGTTGTAAATTTTCCAAAAAAGGGAAGAATTGAAGAATATGAGATGTATGGTAAAAGAGACCTGAGTTTAATCATAGACCAATCAGTAAAGAGATTTCCAATCGACAGAGAATTAATCAAACAAAAAGCAAAAGAAATTCTCGGAGATGTAGAGACTCAAGACGCATATAATTATGAAGATAAAGAAGGGGTCAGAGTTTTTACTAAAAACTGGAAGATTGACATTTTGCCTCATTCAGTTCACATATGGACAGAATTTGATGAAAAAGTAACAGCATTTTGTGATTGGTTAATGGAAAATGCATTTTTAATGAAAAAGAAATAGATGTAAAAATTAAATATTTTCTAGTTCTTCTAACAATGAAATAGCTTCAGAATTTTTCGGATCTAATTGAATAATTCTTTTACAACAAGTAATTGCTTCATCTTTTTGCTCCAAAGCTAAATGAGTATTAGTTTTCAAAGATAGTGTTTCAATATCAGAATCATTGAGTTGATATGATTTCTCAAAATAGGGTAATGCCACTTTTGAGTCCTCTAAAATAAAATAGATACTGCCCATAATGAACATAAAATCAGAGTCATCTAAATATTCAGATTCTATACTTTCTCCGAATTTAATAGCCTCAACATACTCTCCATCTTTCATAAATTTTTTGAGTTTACGTTTTGGATGTTTAAAGAGACCTACCATGACTGATTCATAATTTTTAAAAATAATTTACAATTTGAATGTAGAGATTATGAAGTAATACTCATGATTCCTTCTTTAATTAAGAATTGAATGCCTTGAACAAAGGAATCATCATCAATTGCACCTTCTGCCCACCATCCAGCATTATTTTTAATCCAAGATGGAATTTCATTTGTTCCAGAACCAGAACCTTGTGCAGTTGGAGGGATTTTCATGATTCCTTCTTTAATTAAGAATTGAATGCCTTGAACAAAGGAATCATCATCAATTGCACCTTCTGCCCACCATCCAGCATTTCCTTTAATCCATTCAGGTATTTTTTCATCAGGTGTTGGTACAGGGGTTGGTGTTGGAATAGTTGCACCATCAGCAGCATAAATTGGAACTGTAAATTCCAAATAATCATCAATTTCAGATGGAACAATTCCATCAGGAGCTAATCCATAAATCCAAATCACATAACGAGCTTCACCAGGATTTTCTTTTACAATAAAGTCAAGTGAGGCCAATCCAGATGGGGAATACAAAAATTGTCTACCTTCTTCTTGAGCAAGAGATCTTAGAGGAGTCAAATTTTCATCAACAGTTAGAAAATCATATTGAACTTGATTCAAAAATGCAGTATCATCAAATTTACTGATAAATTTAATGGTCATACCGATTTCACATCCATGCACAGGATCTTCAGGACCATAAAATACATACACCTGATATTGGAAATCATTTGTAGGTTTTTTTATACTGACATTTTTTTCAAAATTAGTGTCACATCCTTTAGAAGACTGTTCATCTGCAGTAGATGTTATTCCTCCAAAAGGACTTGAAGAAACATTTTCTTTGTAATCTAATAATTCAAATTTGTATTCAGGTGGAGGTATCCCCTCAGACACATGAGTTAAAGTTGAAGCTTTAATAGGAAATGGGAAATCATCTACAAGCCAAACTTTACTTGTTGCACCCCCAGTTTTCCATGAAATTAAGACAGTTTCCCAAGTTCCAGAAGTAATTGTAATAGTTTCTAATGCAGTTGGAAGAACTTGTTCACCGCCAATGTTTCCGATTTTACCCCAAGACACATCTTTGAATTCTTTAGGACCTTTACCACCAGCACTTCCATCAGAAGTTGCAAATGCAGATAACCATGCAACTGAAGATTTGAATGCACTTCTATAGACACTCAAGTTTTCACTACCACCAGTTGGTTCTGGAGCAATTTTTCCTAATTCCATTTCACCGACAATTCGCTTATTGCCATCATAAACTACAACTTCTGCTAACCATTTTGTTTCACTACCACTTTGTACATCTCCTTTAATCCACAAGTCCATTTCAAATTCAGTACATTCTTTGTAATCCACATAACACATTGAATAAGAAAAGAAATCTCCATGTTTGAGGCCTTCACCTACATACCATGAACCTTCTTTGTCAACACCACCAGCTTGTGATTGTGCAAAAGATGGACTAACTAATGAACCAAAAAATAATGCAACGAAAAGAGGAAATGCTAAATAAATTACTTTCAAATCTGAACAAAATTAACAAAACGGATAGTTAAACGTTATTCAGCTTTTGAAAATCATGTATAATAGGTACCCACCATAAATTCGAATAAGCAAATATAGAGGAAAATTCAATAATTTTTAGAAATGTGCGAATGCTCAAAAATTCACCTCTTTGAAGTTGAATTCAAACTAGATGGCATGACAGTAGTTCCAACTCACAAAAATTGTGGATTTGGATTAGATGCAAAACAAGGAGACAAGTTCCAAAAAGAATTAGTAAAATCATGGGGCTTTGAGCAAGACGACGATTAATTAAAAAATAAAAGAAAAAGATGTAATCAATAATTCAATTACATATCTTTTGTAGCTTCTTTACAAACGTCTGTATTACATTTGCAATCAGCACTACATATGCAATGACCTTGCATTGCACAGTCACATGAGTAATCAGGATCGCCGCTATCAGCTTCGCATCCACATGCTTGATCTGTCATGGAAAACAGTGATTCCTACTTGTTTTAAAAGGTTAGGTGCCAAAAATAGGAATTTAGTCTCGTGCAATAATTTCAAGAATATCATTACAAGATTTCTGAATAAGTGTTGCTTGTTGAGATAATAAATTAGAATCAGATTCAATATCAAATGCAATTTTTAGAATATGGATAAGATCCTGTTCCCGATTCAAAGTATCTTTGATTTTAATGAAATTTTCTTTGTTTGTATATCCTAAATAAAAATAACAATCAGAAAGCATTGAATTTTTTAAAAAATAATCATACATTTTTTGGATAATTTTGGAATGATTGTTTTGTTCAATTTTATCTGAAAACCCAATAGTTGACTTTAACATTCTTTCAAGTAGAGTGGGAGTTGCTCGTTCTATTCCAACTGTTTGAGTGGCAGTCGAAATATGTTCATTAATAGAATTTTTTTCAAATTTTCTAAATAAATCAAGAATATGTGAAGGACTACTTTTTTGATGGTTTAATGCTAAAATTGCATCAGACAAATAAAATGAAGCACATTTTTGCCAACAAGGTGCAAAAATATCGGAATTCTCAATGGCATCTTTAGTTTTTTGACAACAAAATAGAGATTCAATCAAAGAATTTTTTGCAAAATCAGAATAAAGTGAAAAACGCTTTTCATCAATTTTTGATAAAAACATTCGTAATTCCCATGATTCATCTTGAATGATTTGTAATTTATCATATGAAAGAAGTTTTTTGGTATTTTTTTCAAATAAAGATGCATGAGCAATAGTTACAGTTTCATTTTCAAAATCAATTGTGTTATACCCATTTTTTTCATCAAAAACCACAACATCATAATCACATGAATCATATGAATAGCCATGAGCTCTGCAACCACCCAAACCAACAGGGAAATTAGATAATCCTTGCTCTTGAATAATTTTTTTAATATCCATAAAATTTTATAATTTTGAATTTCTATAAATGAACCAACTCACAAAATTTAACAAATTCATGTAAAGTCAAAACATTTCCTTTAAATTGAGATTGAATTAATTTTTCATCAAGCTCCTATAGTGTAGTCCGGTTAAGCATTTTGGCTTCTCAAGCCAAAGACTCGGGTTCAAATCCCGATGGGAGCATTCCAAATTTAAAAAGATATGATTAGTTTGACTTAATTTTAAAATTATTGTATTTGTTTTTGAGGTAAAATTACAGTAAAAGTAGTAGGGTTATTTTTTACCTCTATTCTACCATGATGATCATCAATAATTTGCTTACAACTAACAAGACCCAAACCAGTACCTTCTTGTTTTGTAGTAAACAAAGGATCAAAAATTTTGGAGATTATTCCCTCAGGAATAATGGGTCCAGAGTTTTCAAAAGAAATCAAAACATCATCATCATCTCGGGTTATTTGAATATCAATTTTCCCAAAGTTTTTCATTGCTTGAATAGCATTGAGGATAAGATTTACAAAAACAATACGAATAGATTCAAAATCGCAGTAAAGAGGTACATTATTTTGAGATTTATTGACAGTTATTTTACTTGGAATGATTATATCAGTTAAAGAAGAATTTAGAATTTCAGATATATCATTTAAATTGAAATCCGATTTCTTATTAGATACAAATCCCAATACATCATTAATCTGATGTTCAATTCGATTAATTGCAGTATTCATTGCATCAAAATTGAGAGATTCTTTCTCAAGAATTTCAGGATACCTTAATTTTAAAAGATCTGTAGAAGTTTTCAAAACAGTCAAAGGGTTTCGGATATCATGTGCCAATCTAGAAGAGAGATTTCCAATTGATTTTAATTTTTCATCTTTGATGATTTTATCGGTCCTTATTTCATCAATTGGAAAAAGTTTATCACATTTTGTATTAAATCTAGCATGATGTTTTTCGATAGATTCCATATTAGGGCCAGAACAAATACAATGTAAGATATTTTCTTGTTCATTAAACATCATCTGATGTACAGTAACACCAAACTCATCAGCATCATCTTCCAACCCTGCAATTAATTCTTCTTTGGTATATCCGCCCAATTCATGCATGTCTAAAAAAAGAGGCAACAGTTGACAAAAAACTAAGTGGTTTAAAAATACATGTAAAAAAGGATTTTTTGAATCTCAGTATAAAGACTCTTAATTGATTAAATTATGAAATCAAAAAGTTAGATGTTTACAGAAATAATGATGATTGGGGGACTATTTTGGTCTGCTACATATATCCTAATTATCAGAAGAGGGTTCAAAGAAAAAACATTTGGAATGCCTTTGGTTGCCCTTTGTGCCAATATTTCTTGGGAAGCAATCTTTGCATTTTATTCACCACATGATGCACCACAACTGTACATCAATTACATCTGGTTTGCATTAGATGCAGTAATTGTATTTCAGTTTCTAAAGTATGGAAAAAAAGAATTTCCAAAATTTTCAAAATGGCAATTCTTTACAGTTTTTACTCTAGGAATATCAGTTGCAGTTCCAATGATTATTGGAATTAATTATGAATTTGAAGATAAATCAGGAGTATATGCAGCATTTGGACAAAATCTAATGATGTCTATTTTGTTTGTCTCTTGGCTTGCTAACAGAAAAGGAATTGATGGCCAGTCAATATACATAGCATTATTCAAAATGATTGGAACCGGACTTAGTAGTTTAGCATTTTTCACATACAGACCAATTGCACAAGATTCGAATCTACTGCAATTTCTCTTTGTAGCAATTTTTGTGTTTGATGTAATTTACACTATTGGACTGTATAGAAAATGTAAAAAGATTGAATCACCATTTAAGAGATTTTAGAATTGTTTCTTTAAATAACAAAATCAAAATGGAATATCATTGGGCCTTAGAGAAATCGAATTAAAAGAAGAATATCGTTCAGACAAAGACGATATTGTAGCTGAATTTTTCTTCCCTTGTCTTGGCCATTGTATTGAATATGATAGATGTGTAGATTTTCTTTCAATTCAAACACTAGCAACAATATCCATGGCATTTGAGAATTTTACAGAAGGTAAAGCAAAATTAAGAATGGTTACAGGTCACAGATTCAAAACGGCAGACCTGAACTTGTTTACAAAACTTTTTTCTGAGAAATATACAAAATCATTTGAAGGAAAACTAATCAAAGATACAAAAATTCAGAAATTACAAAATATCGTAAACAATGGTCAGGTTGAATTAAAAATCGCCATACCAAATTCAGAACAAATTGCAGATTCATTTTCAGAAAGAATTGGAATATTTCGAGATGATGAAGACCAGGCAGTAGCATTTACTGGAACATCCAGAGAATCATTTTCAACCCAAACAAGAGATTTTGAATCAGTAGATGTGTTTACATCATGGAATGATAAATCTCGAGTTCAAAGAAAGATGAAAGACTTTGAAGAATTATGGCAAAACAAAACAAAACATGTAGATGTTTATGATTTTATGTATGCTGAAGAAAATAGTCTTTTAAAATATTCATCAGAATGGGTTACACAAAACTAGAATTGGAAAGAATTTTCTAATCTAGATTTATTTTCAAAGAAATTTGTTTTATTAATTTTATAATAAATTACTTCACCTCTTCTTTCAATGACTGCAATGATTGGTTCTTTTCCCATTTGAGTAATCTCTTGAATCTTTTTTTGTAAATGGCCTATCTTTTCTTGTTGTCCTTCATTAAGACCAAAGATTAGAAATTTTGCTCCTTTTTCACCAAAATGACCTCGCTCATATACTCTAAAATCAGAACCAAACCCAAATCCATCTTTAACAACATATCCCCGAGTTCGTAAATCACGATAAATCAAAAACTGAGTCAATACATCAGACTTGTTTTTCTGAGATATGCTCATGAAAGTATCAAAATCAATCTGTTTTTTTCCTTTCTTTAGAATTAATTTTTTTGAATAAAGTAAATAGAGAGTTTCAAATTCTTTGAGATATAATTTCTCATTTTCTAACTCTCCATATCCCTTTAGTTCAAGTTCATGGATCATTTTTTTATCGACAATACATGTTTGATCTGAAATTATTATTCCATTTACTAAAGGGGTCTCATCCAATATGAAATCAAAATCAAGGGATTTCCATATAAGCATTGGAAGACATGAGGGATTTACGACTAACCGTTAAAATATGGGCATTTTAGTCTGGATGATATCATGCATGGTGCAAATTATAGAGACGGAAGAGGTCAAGTCTTTACCAGAAAAGAGTACATCAAAGGTAAACCACAAATAAAAATTGCAAAATTTCAAGGTGGTAAAAGAGGAACCTACCAATATTGTGTTCAATTATTACTAAAAGAGAAACTCCAGATTAGACATATGGCTATTGAATCAACCAGACTAGCTGCAAACAAAACACTAGAAAAAACAACTGGAGAATCAGGATATTATTCCAGATTACGAATTTATCCACATAATTTACTTAGAGAAAATAAACAAATTGCAACTGCTGGGGCAGACAGAATTTCTGAAGGAATGCGAAGAGCATGGGGCAAAGCCACCAGTTTAGGTGCAAGAGTAAAACAAGGTCAATGTATCATGGAATTATATGTTAATGGAGATACCGACCTTACTGCTGCAAAAAAAGCACTACATGGAGCATGTGTCAAATTACCAGGAACACCATTAATCAAAGTGATTGATTGGAATAAAGCATCACCTTAGATTTTCAAAATCAGGTTTTCTCTTTTTAATAAATTCTAAAAATTCTTGAAATTCATCACTTGTAGGTTCTCGATTAAACATTCTTTTTGTATGATAGTAAAATGCATTGTAAATTCTGCCTACAATAATTCCCAAAACAAAAGACTTTGAATCATCAATTGATGAAAGAGAATGAATTAACTGCTTTATGTCATCTTTATTAGAAATTGTATCTTGAATTTTCTGTTCTATTTTTTTTAAGAGTATATCATCCATGATATACTATCGATAAAATAGTTAAAAACAGTTTAATATCCAAATTCAGTTTGTAGGATTGTTGCAGTTATAGTACAGTCTGGTTAGTACTCGTGCTTGCCAAGTACGTGACCCGGGTTCAAATCCCGGTAACTGCACCATTTATTCTTGATTTTTAGGAACTAGTGCTTTTTTGATTATTTCCAATGCATCTTGGGCTTTTTCTGGACGGGGTAATTGAATCATAAACACATTGTCTTTACCATAATTTGATTTTGGAGAAGACAATGCAAGCATTGATGTTTTTGCCAAAGTTTCAAAAAATGCAATATCTGTTTTTGCGTTAATTAGAAATTTTTCAGAGATATTTCCTTTTGAAAAAGTCAAGACAACTTCAACAAAAGCATTACCCAATCCATCTTGTAAAATATTCAAATCAGTGTTAATCGATAAAGACTGTCCGGCAACTTTTGCCAACATTGCATCATATTTTACGGCATCAATTACAATACAAGGTGTTTCTTTTCCATCAAAATCAAAAGTGGTAACTTCCTCATGTACTTGGTCTAGTAAATTTTTTAGTTCATCAGACATTATCTTTTTTCTCTAATGCAGGTACTATTTTATCTCCAGCCTTTATTAAAAATGGAGACAAAAATGCAGTAATTATAGAAATTATACCAACTAGAGGGAACAAAAATGAACTTACTGCACCGATATCAACTCCAGTTTTAATAATCACAATTGAAAATTCACTTCTTGGTGCAGCTAGAGTAAATGCTGAACGTAGTGCTTTGCCACGCTTCTGACGAAAAATCAAATTACCTAACATGTTTCCTCCAAACTTCATTCCAGTAGCAACTGCAATCAAAGCAATTGCAATAAAGATATAATTTTCAAGTTGAGATACATCCATCAGTGCTCCAACTGAAATGAAAAATATAGCTACAAACATGTCTTTAATTGGGCTAGATAGTAATTTTGCAACTTCAGCAGATTTTGAATCAGCTACCAATACTCCAGCTAAAAATGCGCCAATTGCGACTGATAATCCCACAATATTTGCAAGTAATGCATATCCAAAGCATACACCTAAAACACTAAGTAGTAAAATTTCACGATGTTCAGCACCTGCAACTCTATCAATTAGAGGTGGGATTACACGTAAACCAATAGTAAATGTTCCAACAATAAGACCAGTTGCAACTAAAACCACTACAAGAACTGATTCAACAGATACACTTCCAACTAGGGCAATAGATTGCAATGATGAAATTAAAATAACTGCAATTACATCCTCTACAATCAAAATACCCAATACAAGAATAGATGATTCTTTTTTGATCTTGCCCATATCTTCTAAAATTTTTACAATGATGGCAGTACTGGATATAGATAATGCAGCAGAGATGAATAGTGCATCCATAAATTGTAATCCAAGTGCAGTAGATACGTAAAACAAAACACCTAATGTTGAAAACAAACCAATACTTCCAACTCCAATTGCAACACGTCCAATACTTTTGATTTTAGCATATGGAAATTCAATTCCAATTACAAAGAGAAGTAAAATCACACCAATTTCAGCAAAAAGATTCAATGCTGAAATATCAGATAAAATCCCCACACCGTCAAGTACATTAGATGCAGGCCCACCTTCAGGTAAAATCCAAGACCAAAAAGGAGATAGAGGTCCAATTAACATCCCTGCAAAAAGATAACCAATAATCAAGGGTTGTTTAATTTTAAAAAATGCCAAAGTAACTACGGCACCAATAATCATGATAAATGCTAAATCAGTAACAAAACTTGTGTGAGGAAGTTCAGGGGTTATTTGTTCAATCAGAGTATTTACTGTAGTGTTTAATGAGCTTTGAATTCCACTTGAATCTAATTGAAGTGGGAAATTTTGCATGATTTCAATAAACAAATTTGTTTAAAAATGGTTCCGACTAAAATTATGAAATAAAAATTCAGGCTCAAAAAATTATGAAAATCTTTAACACCCCTTTGGAGAATTCCCAGTATTCTAATGCAGAATGATGATTAGGTCGACTGAATCAAATGAAGAGATATGACCTGGGGTATCTGACTGCGTAATTGGTTACATTGTAATGACCTTGTCATTAATAGTACCGTACCGTACTGTACTATATGATTCAATGTGAATTTTGTACAAGAGGGTTTATTGAAACAGCAAATGGTTTGGCTGAAAAAACCTTTCATGAGTTACTTCACGAACCAACAGTTGTAAACAAGTAACTCTTTACATTTTTTATTTTACACCTAACTTTTTTATCATTAAATTATGCATTAACATCATGGTTGTAAAAAAGAAAACAACAAAATCCAAAGTTGTAAAAAAAGTTTCAAAAAAAGAACCAAATCCGGCAGCCATTTTAAAAAAAGTAGCATCAGTTACTGATTCTAACAAAATATTACAAAAAGAGATCAAGGTAATGTCAAAGATTTTTGGAGAGAACCAAAAAGTATTGGTTTCAATGAAAGGAATGATTGATACTTTAACATCCACATTAGAACACATTCAAAAACAATCAAAACAAATCAACATAATTGAAGATGATACACAAAAACTCTATGCAGGACTAAATCAAGTTCGAACTCAATCAAATATGGTAGATAAAATAAACAATCAAACTACAAAATTACAAGATGAAATTAATAGAATATCAGAATTACAAAAAGCATCAAAATCTCAAGAGGTATCTCAACAAGTAGAAGACAGTGCTAATTCTATTAGAAATAATTCACAAATGATAATCAAAATTGCTCAGAGAATAGATGAAGTAAGAGATGAACTCAAAAAAGTTTCAGGTACAACAGATACAGTTTTAGAAATAAGTTCAGAGATGAGTAATCTAAAATCAAGTATTGCTGAAATTTCAGGAAAAACAGATTCACTTGGAACAGAGTCTCAAATTATTGATAGTCTTAAACAAGAACTAGGAAAAATAAGTGAAGGTGTATCATCAACATCAAATCTTGATTCAGAATTAAATGCAATTAAAATTACAATTGATGCAATTTCATCAAAAGCCTCAAAAATTGATTCTCTTGGAGGGGTAATTGAGGGCCTCAAACAGCAATTTGAAACAATTTCAAATAAAGCCAATTCTGCAGATAATTTGAGCCTAGAATCAATCAAAGATATTTCAGGTAAAATTGATAAGATTGAGACTGAAATTGGTGCCTTATCTCAAAGGGCAGACTCTACAGCGTTTGTGGGTGAAGGACTCAAATCAGTTCAAGAAGAAGTATCTAGTTTCAAACAAAATGTATCTGATAAAACAAATAGTATTGAGCAAAAAATTGCATCAGTTTCAGATATTTTAAAAAGACAAGATGCATCAACAATAGAATTTCATAAAAAATCAGAAAAACTATTTGATGAAATTCAATCAGTCAAAAATGTCACAAACAAAGCATCAAGTGATTCATCAAAAGAGATGATGGCGTTACTCAAACTTTCAGAATATCAATCAAACATTAGAATGAATGCCGAATCAAAGTATGGAGAACCAAAAGACTTGGAAAAAATGGCATCACAGACTTCAGATATTGTTAATTTGTTTGATAAAATTTCAATTGAGTCAGGAGAAAAGATTCCACTCCCACATGAAGTAAGACAATGGGCAGTAAGTAAAATTTTAGATTGTGCAGACAAATGGGAAATTAGATTTAGTGATGTTTATTCAATTTTATCAAACGCCATTGGAAGAGACATGTTAAAAGAGGCAGTTAGAATTCAACAAATTCGAGATATTTATGGAATTAGAGCAGTAGATGAAATCAGAAAAGATCTAAATATTTCTTAGATTTTTATCTCATCAGATTCTTTGAGTTGTTCTTTCTTTCTTTTTAGAGCAGCAAATATTCCGATAATTGCAGCAATCCAAATAACACTTAACATCATATTTGCAGGGCTGACGTACATGTATGGTGTTGCATCCATAATGTTAATTTTTAATATTAATGCCCTATCGTTAATATCTAACATTCCAGTATGATATGCAGAATTATCTTTTGAGATAGAAGAGATTTCATTAACACTTGTAATCATAGTGTCTACATTATTTTGAATTCTGAGAAAGTTAGTAGATTCTGTTCCAAATAACCATACAGGATTTTTGGAGATTACTTTGCCATCAGAATTTGTAATTTCAGGTAGATGGGCCACAACTAAATCTAAATCAGATTGAATTGAAATTAAATGTCCACGAATCACCTCAGGATCTGATGAGGTCATAATTCCATCAAGATTACCTCGTATTCTATCAAGAGGGTAGATATCATCATTATAGCCAGAAATTGCCATAAATGCTCCAAAAATTATAATTCCAACTATCCCAATCATGGAAAGTTTGTAAACAGTATTTGCCATTTTTTCTTTCTTAGTTTTTGGTCGATTAACACTGGATTTATTTCTTTTAAACCTAGTATGAGATAAACTCATGTAAGAAATAAAGAAAAATCCCAATGTTTGAATTGCAATAATTGGTACAAAGACAGGATTATTTGAAAATATTGAAATAAAAATTCCCATCACCCCATAAACCCCAAAAAATATTTCTAAAAGAGTTGTTTGTGTAAATGGTAAATTATATGCCTTATCTCTCCAATCATCTTTTTTTGTTACTATTCCATATTTTGGAGTTCTATGAAATTCATTTTTCTTTCCAAGTATAGCATCAAAAACTGCAACAGTATTGTTTACAGATAGACCAGCATTATAGACAAGCAACGCCGGAAGTAATTTTGCTTTTGATTTCCATGACTTGTGATACATACCACGTATTACAATTAGATATGCACCAGGTCCCATTGCAAGATATGTTGCAATTGTTATTACAGGAAGAACACTAACTACATAGAGATTAACCTGAGCTGCCAACAATATAGGCAAAGTCAAAAATTGTATCAATACTAGAGGATAAACAATATGACGTGTAAGTTGAATAAATGCCTGAATCTTTGCCTCTATTGCAACATTTCGTTTTAAACCAATATCAGAAAGTAGTTTTAATGCACATTGAATAGAACCCTTTGCCCAACGAAATTGTTGTCTTTTGGCACCATTCATTTGAGCAGGTAATTCAGCATCAACTACAATATCAGGTAAGAATATGCATTTCCAACCTTTCATTTGTGCCCTATAACTCAAATCAAGATCTTCAACAAGTGTGGCAGTATGCCATCCTCCAGCATCTTCAATACATTCACGCTTCCAAATTCCTGCAGTACCATTGAAATTCATAAATAAATGAGAATTACTTTTTGCCTTTTGTTCAACAAGAAAATGAAAATCAATACTAAGTGCCTGTACTTGAGTTATGGTAGAATAATTTTCATTAACATGTCCCCATCTACACTGAATCAATCCTATATCTGATTTTGAAAAATGTGGAATTGCACGTTTAAGAAACCAAGTTGGAGGGATAAAATCAGCATCAAAGATAGCAACAAGTTCAGTATCAGTTGTTTGCATTGCATGTTTTAGAGCACCTGCTTTGTACCCTTGTCTTGTTTCACGTCTTACATGTTCAATTTGAAATCCTTGTGTTTTGTAATCATCAATTACATCTCGAAGTAATTCTACAGTATCATCATCAGAATCATCACATACCATTATTCGCATTTTGTCTTTTGGATAATCTAAATTACAAACGGCATCTACAAGTCGCTTTGCAACATATTTTTCATTGTAAATTGGTAATTGTATTGTAACTGAAGGTGTCCCCCAATCAACAGTGGGACGAACTTCATTTCTTGTTCTAGAAAGAAATGCCAGATAATAGAAATTAACAGTATATGCCGTAATAATTATTGCAGATATGATAAACAGATCAAAGACAAATGAAGTGAAAGGATTAATCGCCATATCCCTAATTTCACAAAATTACTAATTGTTATTTATAGTTGCAAAAATCGAACTATTTTTGCTCAAATATTTTGATTGCCTGTGGAGGACAAACACCCTCACATGCAAGACAAAAGATACAATCAGGTTCTTTAGACATTAATGGTTTCTTATCAGATGCAGGGTTACCAGGAGAATCAAACCACTCGTAAACACCTACTGGACATGCTTCAATACATGCACCATCTGCAACACAAATATCATAATCAACTGAAACAAATTCTCCCCAAACACCCATAATTCCATTTTCTGAACCCTTTCTTCCCCAAGTTTTGATTGTATGTTCTGGGGCATCGTAAACTTTTGAAGATTTCATTTTTGATTTAAATTCAATATCAATTGGACCAGGTTTTGCACCATCGGGAATTTCAATAACTGCATCATCATCTTCATCCTCATCATCAGTTGCTTCTACTGGTTTTGGTTTTGCACCAAGGACAATTTTTGCAAGAGGAGTAAGTTCTTCTAATTTTTGAATAGCAGCTATCTCAGAAATTTTTTCAGTTTTTGCCAAATAAGATATCATCTTATCTGCAAGAATTGTGTTTCGTAGAATTGTATCAATTATCATTTTTGCAAAATGATCTGCCTTTTTTCTATAATCTTTAACCCAATTAGGATCTCCAAATTTTTCAATTGGAAATACCTGATAAATAATATCTACAACTTCACCTGAAACAATTTCAACAGTTACTGATAATTCAACTTCTTCGTATCCTTTCTCATCAGGATCTGATTTGTTTTGTTCTTTCCATCTGTATGTTGCATAGATTCTATCAGCATACATGTCCATTTCAAATGCTTTTTTGAGCCCATCATGGACTGATTTTAGTTCTGCAGGTTCTTCTAATTTAATCGGTAATCGATATAATCCAAGTTTGAATCCATGTAATGGATAAACACCACGTTTTACTGTCTTGTCCTCCATTGACCAAACTCGGTCTTTGAGTAGTAGTGACATTTGATTTTGATGGAGTAATTTTATTTAAAAAGGTTATCAGTCATCATCATCAGGACAAGTCAATTCTCGTAGTTTTGTGTATTTTTCATCCATAGCATCTGCATGAATAATAACTGCGGACAGATCAAAAAGATCTTTTGAAAAATACCATCTTATTGGAACCCAATGTCCAATTCCATCCATATCATGAATCATCCCTTTGTCTGCTTTGACATTTAATTTTTCATCAACTGATGTCTCTTTAATCTCAAGACCTCTTTTGGTTTTATCCTCTAGTATGAGATCAGTGTCATTTTCTTTGATAAAATAAAAAGTGCCTTTTTTTAAAACAGGAAGATCTAGTAGCAATTTATTTTTCTACAGGATTGCCAATCATGTTTCCCCATTCAGTCCAAGAACCATCATAGTTTCGAACCTTTGGATATCCAAGTAGATATTTTAGAACAAACCAACTGTGAGATGAACGTTCTCCAATTCTACAATAACAAATTACATCTTTATCAGGTGTAACACCTTTTGGTTCATAATTTTGTTTTAATTCATCTACTGCTTTGAAAGTTCCATCAGCATCATTAACTGCAGTTGCCCATGGAATGTTATTTGCTTTTGGAATATGTCCACCTCTTTGTGCATGCTCCATCGGATACTCTGGAGGTGCTGTAATTTGACCAGTAAATTCTGCAGGTGAACGAACATCAACCATTACAGTATCTTCATTATCAATTCCACGACTTACATCAAATAGATATGCTCGTAGTCCCTCATCTGGAGGTTGTGCTACATAGGTAATTGATGAAAATTGAGGTTCATCTGTTGTGTAATCTTTACCTTCTAATTCCCATTTTTTTCTTCCACCATTCATAATCTTTAGATTTTCGTGTCCATAGATTTTGAAAACCCAGAAAACAAATGCTGCAAACCAATTGTTAAAGTCACCATACAAAATAACTTCAGTATCAGCAGTAATGCCATTTTTTGCCATTAATGCTTCGAATTCTTTTTTACCAATAATATCTCGAGTTGTAGGGTCATTAATGTCACGTTTCCACCAGATTAAACTGGCACCACTAATGTGACCTTTTTGATATCCATTAACAGGATCATAATCAACTTCAACTAGTTTTCTATTTTCATTTGGGGGATTTTGTAATACCCATTCAGTATCAACTAAAACTTCAGGATGTGCGTAACTCATGAATTTTTGCAATTCTTTTCATAATTAATTGTTTTTCTGATTCTATGCAAAAATATCATTTTTAAGTAAATGGTATTTTAACAGAACTGCTTGAAACTTCAAAAAGTTGCAATAGTAAGTAAAGTGGGTTCAAAAGATTCAGAACAAGCAGCAAAAGATATAGCAAAAAAGTTACTTGCAAAAAAATCAACAATATACACAATTTCACCAATCCAAGTGGAAGGAACAAAACAACTAGAGACTTTGGAGGAATTAAAAAAAATTAAACTCGATCTAGTAATTACTTTAGGAGGAGATGGTACCACTCTTCGAGTCTTTAGAAGTTTAGATAACGAGGTACCAATTTTGACAATTAATGTAGGAGGTAATAGAGGCATTCTATCTGAAATTACATATGAGGAAATCGATGATGCAATTAATCAAATGTTAAAGGGTAAATTTTTCTTGGATAAAAGAATCAGAGTGGTTGCATCATGTGGAGGTAAAGAATTTCCACCAGCATTAAATGAGATTTACATTAGCAGAACAAATTTGACTAAAACTGCAGAGGTTAACATTAAATTTCAAAATGATACTGTAAAGCAAAAAATGGATGGAGTGATTGTTGCAACACCTAGCGGATCAACAGGACATTCATTTTCACTTGGTGGACCAATTTTGCATGAAAGTTTAGATGTTTTAATTATTACACCAGTAGCTCCGGTGTATAGATTAGAATCAATTGTAGTTCCTGATGAGAAAATTGAAATCACATGCTCTCATGATTGCAATATTGTAATGGATGCACAAGTTGTAAAATCTGCAGGATTTGATGAATCAATAATTATTAAAAAATACAAAAAACCAGCCGTCTTTGTTAGATTAAAAAAACGAGGTCTGCGTCAAATGAGTAAACTTGGATTTTAAAATACTAGATGCTAGTGCATTTTATGCAGGTGTTCCATTTAGATCATCTGATGTTTGGTATACTACAACTCTGGTTTTTGATGAAATAAAACATATCAAAAAAAATCATGATGCACTTGGAACTTTACTTGAAACAAACAGACTAAAAATTAGGGAACCAGATGCAGATGCAACCAAAACTGCAATAGATGCTGCAAAAAAAACAGGAGACTATCCCCAATTATCAAAACAAGACATGTCAATTATTGCCCTATGTATTCAGAATCAGGGAGAAATAATTACAGATGATTTTGCCATATCAAATGTTGCAAAAAATTTAGGATTAAAAATATCGCCAATCATGACCAAAGGAATCAAAGATGTTGGGAAATGGGTTCATTATTGTCCTGGTTGTAGAACCAATCACAAGACAGGAACTGAATGTCCAGTTTGTGGTACTCCGCTAAAGAGAAAACTACTCAAAGAATGAATTTTAGATTATAGACCACATATGATTAGCTAGCCAAAGCTTTGACAATGTCTGTTTTACTAATTATACCTGCAATTGATTCATTTCCATCTAATACTACCAAACCACTTACATTATTTTCTAAGATTAGAGCACATGCATCAGACAAACTTTGATTGAATTTGATTGTGATTAATCCTTTAGTCATCACATCTTTTGCTAATGAGATATTTCCAAATCCTTCTTCTGAAAGGAATCCTTTTCTGATTTGATCTGAAATACCAAATTCTGAATCATCATCTTCACCTAACTCAACAGATATTCTAAAGAAATCTCTAAATGAAATTACTCCTACTGGATTTTTTTCTTGATCTTTTAAAATCACTCTGGAAACTTTACTTTCTAACATTTTTCTTATGATCTTAAACAATGGTGCTGCAGTATAGGAATTAACATAATCATGTGTCATATAGTCTACAACTTTATTTTGATTTGATATATTGTCCAAATAGTATTTCACAAGATCAGTTTTAGTAAGAATACCTGTCAATTCTGCATTAGAACCTATTGCAAGAGAACTGACACCGTTCTCAATCATAGTTTTTGCTAATTCGTTTGGAGATTGTGATTCATCTACAAACAAAATAGGTTTCATAATTTTCTCAATAGAAATATTATCTAATCCTTGTCTAGTTGTTTCAGAAAATAAGAACAATCCCACATCTTTTTCAGTAACAATACCCACAGATTCTCCATTTTCTACAACAATCAATCTGCTAATATTATATTCTAACAGTTTTTTGATTATCTCTGAAATACTAGATTTTTTTGAAATCGAAATTAGTTTTTTTGAAATATTTGAAATTGTCATTTTTTTAGTTCAATTGATTTTCTATAAAAACAACTCATACGATTTTCATTATTGAGTACAATATTTTAGTTCAGAAATTCAGATTATCCTATTCTTCCATTAAAAACAACTTTCTCATCAGTTCCAGATGGAGTAGATCTGTCAATGTATCTAATTTCATATTTGTCACCAATGTGTATTGGTTTTCCATCCAACTCTCGAGGTATTTTGATTTTTACTTCAAAGGTACTAGTGTTAGGTCCTGTTTCAATTAGTGAGCCAGAATTTGCATTAAATCTTGGATTTGCAAGAGTAGTCCTAATTCCGCCATCACCCCTGTATTCAAAAGAGCTAAGCGGAATTTTATCCTCATCTCTAGAATCTCTGTTTGCATCAGGTTCGTAAATTCTAAATATGAATTCATGACCAATTCTAGAACCACCACCAGAAGTTCCTACTTTGGCAAATGTTTTTGTCAATTCAACGGATTTTGTTAAAACTCTTTTTTCACCTGCAGCATCTGATGCATCCAAATATCTTATCAAAACAACATCATCTTGATTTAACGGTACACCATTAATTGTATCAGGTAACTCCAATTTAGCAAAAAATCTGCCAGTATCAAACCCTGTTTCAATCATATTTTCAGGTCCATCAATTGGAACACCGTTAACTGTTATCTCAAATAACCCATTTGCAGAAACAGTTTCTACTGCATTATGTGCTAAATTCAAATCATGATCAGAAATGTAAAAATTAACTACAGACATACTTGATGCAGGAACTGTTTCAATCTCTTTTTCTGATTTTACAAATTTTTTGATCATCGTGGTCCACCCCTTATCTTCTAACTTTTCAGCAGTGAGTGGTTTTACACATGCAGAAATACCTGAAGGCCTCAACATCAAAACAAATCCTTCATTACAAGTGACTTTTTCAGGAGAGACACCTAGTTTGATTTGTTTTCTTGGAGAATCCAAATCAGCAAAAGATAGAGGGGTCAACACTAGGAAAAAAACACTACAGACAAGTAGAATTTGAAAAAATATCATTAATTATTTTTGAATTGGTTTACATAAATAATTTAATGAACCATTTTTGAGCAGGATTTAAGAATCATGAAGTGTTTTTTGATTTGATTTTTTGAGATGTTTGCTTTTTGTATCTAGAACCTTTTTGATTTTCTTGGCCCTTGCCTCACCCAATCCTTCAACTTTGGATAATTCTGCAGTAGTTGCAGTGAATACTTTGAGAGGTGTTCCAAATTTTTCAAGCATCCGTACTGCAAATTTTTCTCCAACTCCAGGCAAGCTGCAAAGAGAGGATAATTGTTGTCTCTCCAAGTCAGGTGATTTTTTTATTTTTTTCAAGAACGGTCCTTTTGATGCATCTTTTCTAGAACACATTGATACCAATAATTTTGCAGTATGTGCAGCACTCGGAGTTGGAATTACAGGAATTTTAAAATCTAAAACTACAGTAGAGATGGCTCCATAAAATATCAAAGGGTTATCAGTGATTTCTTCAACCTCATCCACATTTCCTTCTATCAAGATAACAGGGTGCTCAAAATGTTCTTTGAGTCTAGTGCATTGATCAAATAATCGTCCATCAAAAACTGATGCCAACAAATCACGAATGCTCTTTCGCTCAACAATAGTTTCAGGAGCTACGATGTAATCTCCAATAGGTAGAGTTTTCATTTCAACGTTTAATCCAACTGATTTTAGTAAATCAGGAATGCCACTTTTTTTTTCTCTATCATCTACAACAATTCTAAGATTTTTTAAATTCACTAGAATGTCATTCTAAAGATTTCTTAATATCTTGTAGGGTATTGGTAAGAGAGATTATTTTCGAGGATTGTCTTCTGCTGGAGGTGTAGGGTTACCAGCAGCTCCGCCTTTCATCATTTCAGTAATTTTTGCTTCTTGTTCTTTTAGAGTATCTTTAACACGAGTCTCTTGTTTTTCCAAAACTGTAGCACGTGTTTTTGCCATCTCGATTTTTTCTTCTAATTCATCAACTGATTCTTTTTTAGAAGATTTGATTAGAACTGTTCCTGCTTGTTTGAATACAGCATCAGTATCTCCAATTTTCTTTAATTCCTCAAGGGCTTTGGCTGATTCTGCTTTTTCAATTTCCAAGTGTTGTTTTTGAGTCATGATTGATTGTAAACTCTGTTGAGTTTGTTGTAGTTTCATGATTTGTTCTTGAAGCCATGGTGGCATTTGAGGTGATGACATAATTAATCAAAAATTGAATTTCATTATATCTTTACCGATTCAATTGAATCATGACTAGCTTGAATTAATCTTAAAGTAGAATTAAGATTTGCCCTCAAGTGAGTTATTTGATCAGATTCAACAGATATGGTTAATTTTTTATCAAATTTGATTTCAGTCCTTACAGGATTTTCAGGATAAAATTCATTATCAGTATTAACTGAATCAAAAATTGCTTTTGTGTTTTCTTTAGCATCTAGTATAATTTTTGCACTATAATTTAATGTCATAAGCAGTTCCAGCTACTTTATAGCTGCATTTCTTACAAGACCAAATACCAACAGCATCTCTGCCAAATGTTTTAGAACCACATTCAGGACAAATTCTTTCTTGTTTTAATTGAAAATGAATTTTTGTCCAGTTTTTTCTAATTTTAATTCCGTGTCCGGCACCCAATCCTTTTAGTGATTTTACTTTTGCCATTTTACTTACTTGCCTCTGCTGCAGATTTTAATTTTTCTCTGATTTGTGCTCCAATTTTAACTGAGGTTTCGCCACATTTGACAATCTCATCTAAAGTAAAGCCATCACTTCCGCCTTTTTGTAAAGCACAAATGTTTCCATCAGAATCAGTAGTAATTGTAACTCTAGCATCCATACTAGCCCATTCATCACCGTTTGGATCAACTATAATGTGATTTCCAATTTTGCCCATGGTAACTGATACTGGAATTGTTGTAATTGGTAATGGAGATTCTTCGTCTTCAGATTTTACTACTTGTTCATCAACCCAATTCCATTTTGGAGTTTTTGTTGTAAGTAATGCAGCAGTTGCAGCATAAGAACATGCATCAAACAAATTACCATCATAATCAATTGAGACAATATCAGCAAATACACCAACTACAGATTTGTCTTTTTCAATAACTAATTGTGAAACATCAACCATATGACTTTCTCTTATTCCTCTATCAACAACTCTTGCCAATTCAATAACAGGAGCTTGTGGTGGTCCAGTTTCAACAGTAGAATGTGAAAGGGGTAATAGTTCAGCAGTACACATGAAAATTCCTTTGTCACCCACATCTGGGAAAGGTCTGTCTGGTTGAATTTTTACTCCACATAAAACTTCGGTATCACCAAGTCTTAATTTTGCTGAACCGTTTGCTTTAGGAATTGCGTTAATTTCAATTGAAAGTTCTCTTACTTCATCTAGTGCTCTACCATCAATTCTTTTTCCTTGTTCTAATAATTCAAGAATTTGAGTTCTCTTTAGTTCATCTAAAACAGAGTGTGATGCCATAATCTAATCGCCTTTCTTTCCAAAGTATTTGTCGTTAAGTGCTTTCTTTTGTAATTCATATACAATTTTACATCCCTCAACTCCAACTTCAACACATTTCTTGTATTCTTCAGGAGTTAAGACACCGTCTAATTGTAATAGTGTAATTTTTTCAAGACTTGGCATGTAACCAATTGGCATATCTGCTTGACCGGCTTGGTCTTCTTCATTATTAACATCAAGGATAACAGTATCTGCAACTTTACCTGAAGCAATTGCTGCAACCATATCCCTCATTGGGATTCCAGCATCAGCTAGTGCAACTGATGCAGCAGTAAGTGCTGCACAACGAGTTCCACCGTCTGCTTGTAAAATTTCAATAAATACATCAACTGCAGTTCTTGGAAAATTTTCCAACATGACTGCAGGTTCTAATGCTTCTTTGATTACTTTGGATATTTCAATTTCTCTTCTTGAAGGTGCTGGTCTTTTTCTTTCATCAACAGAAAATGGTTCCATATGATATCTGACTCTAAGAATTCCAGTATCAGTATCTGACATGTGTTTTGGATGAACGTCTCTTGGACCAAAGACTCCAACTAGAATTTTGTTATCGCCAAATTCAATGTATGCTGAGCCATCAGCGTTTTTTAATCCGCCAGCTTTAATCACAATTTTTCTTGGTTCATCAATTTTACGGCCATCACAACGTATACCATTCTCGTCCAATAGGACCATTTTTGCGTCTCGTCCGCCCATTATGATTCACCTTTTTTATCTAACATATCTTTAATTTGATCAGTCAAATTTGCAACATGTGCTTGCTCATTAACCATTTGAATTGCTTTTTTAGCCTTTAATAATCCCTCTGGGGATTCACAGGAAACTACAACCCAGCCGTTTTGACCAATAGTAATGGCTGCTTCTGTTCCTTCTTCAATCATTTGAATCATGGAACCTCTTTTTCCAATTAGGCGTGGAACTTTACTTGGAGAGATTTCTACTAGTTCGCCTGAATCAATTTTTCCCAAGTCTCTATCACCAATAGTAATTAGAGGATCTCTTGTTCTATCAAAATTTGCAATACGTGCTGCAACTAGATCACCGGTTTTTAATTTAGATGTAAGTTCATCAGCATGTGCTGAAAAGTCTCGTCCAAAGACATCTTGTGCAGGTAAGAATCCAACATAGCAGGAATTAACATCTACTTCCCAAGAAAGTGACGTATGAGAGTTGACTTTGCCAATAACTAGGTCATTAATTTTTGGAATATATTTTCCAGCCAAAGGAATTACTTTAACAGAATCATCATAAATTTCAGAAATACCAACTGCTGTTGCAATTATTTTATTTCCATCTAAAATTACATTTTGTTCAGGTCTAAAAGGGCCTGTAGTTACAACATCGCCAGGAATAACGTATTTTCTCTTATCTGCCATTACTGAACTACCTCAACTGAAGCAGAACCTTTAGTAATAGAACCTAGTCTGTCGATCACATTTGGCCTTGCTGCAGCGGGTATTTCAAGTATTGCTTTTAGTGAACCATTATTTTGCCATTCTTCTTTTTTCAGAGATCCTACGGATTTTAAAACTGCATATGATTGAGATGCAAATTGAGCTGGAATTATAATTTCCAAGTTTAGATTTTCAGATTTTAAAGCAAGTACTGAACGTAATTTTTCAACAATATCTTTTGCTTGTTCTTGGATATTGTTATGAGGATCAATTGATACTCTAGCATCCCTCATTGCATTTTCAATTCTTAATGGGGGATGAGGTAAGTGAGTTTTAGGATCAACGTATGTTTTTGCCATATATTCAACAATTTGTTTTCTCTTCTCTTCAATCATTTTTCGTCTTTGATCAGTGGTGAGATTAAGATCACCTTTTTTCATAATGATTTCTGCAATTTCAGTTTGGTCTTCAGTGTTGAAGGCTTTGAGTAATTTTTCTGCTGCAGGCTTTGTTCCTTTTCCAGAATCAGTATAGATTTCTTCTGAAACCAGAATTGCTGCAATATCTTTTTTCTTTCCCAGTTTGTATTCTAGTGCTGGATCAGGCTTTACCAAAATTTCAAATTTTTCGCCTTCAAAAGAAAAACGAACTACAGTTGTATCGGCCATTTCTAAATAATTTAACGATAATTTGGTATTTATCTGTACTAGAAAAGATCGAAAATGGTGGGCAGGTTAAATAATTTCTCTCATCATCTATGAATCAATTCAAGGATTTTTTTGATAATACTTGTGTGATCAGCATTAATTTCAGTTGTAATCATTAGGAGATGTCTTTCATCGATGGGAAATGAGATTCTTTTGATTTGATCATATTCGGCTAGTGCATATTTTGCAGGTCCTATTTTGTGTTCAATGTTTTTTCGAGTCTGCCATCTTTGAGATGCATAGTAGTGCATCATCTGAAGTTCTTCATCACTGAGAATCGGAGTAATATTATCTCTAAAACCACCAGCAATCTTAACACCAGTATTATTTTGAATAGCAGCATAACGAATTCCAGAATCAATTTTTAGAATATCTAAGAATAAGTTGTCAAAATCCACAAACAAATTACAACAAGTATGAACTTAAGCATATCGTGAATAATGAGAATCTAAGATCAGAGTAATTTGTAAAAAATGAATGTGTTGTTAGCTATTACTGAATCAAAATCACAAAGTGACCATTATGAAATGGTATGTTCTATCATAATCCATGAAAACTCAAAAACAGATCAAAGTCCTAAAAATGGAATTAATCAATTCTCTAAATATCGGAGAAAAGCCATATTATGGATTATCATTAGAAAATCTAGTTTCAAATAACTGATTATACAGCCATATCCATACGTAAAACAAGCTAGATTTTTATGTGGATTTTGAAAATTTTTTTCAAGATTTGTCATCCTTAGAAGTAATTAGTAAAGATAGTAAGAAAATGTCAGTTAAGCTAAAGGGTATTCCATTACAATATGCTAACGCACTTAGACGAATTTGTCTAAATGGAGTTCCAGTTTTTGCAGTAGATACTGTAGATATTATTGAAAACTCATCAGTTTTACCTGATGAAGGACTAGCACACAGATTAGGACTAATTCCACTCAAAACAGACCTAAGTCGATTTAACGAGCCATCAAAATGTGAATGTCAAAGTGAAACTGGATGCTCAAACTGTAGAGTAATGTTAGTACTAGATTCAGGGGAATCAGACGTCACTAGAACTATTTTCACAAGCGATCTATCATCTGAAGATGACACAGTAAAACCAATTTCAGATAAAATTCCAATTGTTCATTTAGCACCAGGTCAAAAAATCAAGCTAGAGTGCTATGCAAGACTAGGTAGAGGACTAGAGCATGCAAAATGGAATTCATCAAACATTTCAACTTTAACTGATACTGAAAAAGAAGGCGAAAGTACACTTACAGTAGAATCAACAGGTGCACTAGATCCAGAACAAATAATCATTTCAGGTATTAATGAAGTAAATGAAAAACTTGGCGAATTCAAAGAAATGATTGGCCAACTTTCTGAATAATCCAAGCATAGACATTATATTTGGGTGAAAAAGCAAATTATCACATGACTAATCAAGTTGTTATACGCATGGCAAGTGATTTACGTAAAGCATCTACTGCAAATAAAGCTCCAATATGGGCAAAACTAGCAGAATATGCCCTAAAACCATCAATTGCAAGAAGAGATATCAATTTGAATAGAATCGAACAACTAACCAAAGAAAACGATACAGTAGTATTTCCAGGCAAAGTTTTAGCAACAGGAAATATTTCTCACAAAATCAATCTATGCTCATTTTCAATTTCAAGTTCTGCTGCATCAAAAATCAAAGAAAGTGGCGGTAAAGTGATTAGTTATTCAAAATTAATTGAAGATAATCCAACAGGCAAAGGAGTCGTACTACTTGGCTAATGGACGATTAAACAAATCAAAGGCAACTGCTAAACAAGAAACAGTAGTTAGAACAGATAGACCTATTGTTGTTGATGCAACAAACCACATCGCAGGTAGACTATCATCACATGTTGCAAAATTATTACTAAAAGGAAATAGAGTATCCCTAGTTAATTGTGAAAAAATTATGTACAGTGGAACTAGAGATAATATCATTGCAGAATACAAAGCATTTTTAGAAATTAACAGTATCATTAATTATAAACACGGTCCAGTCCACCAAAGAAGACCTGACACTGTCATTTCAAAAATGATTAGAGGAATGTTACCTTATGAAGGAAAACCATCAGGTGTTGCTGCTTTCAAAAGACTCAGAGCATATGTCGGTTCCCCTCAAGAACTAAAACCATTTGAGAAAATTCAATTTGAAAAAGCATTAATTAGAAAAGCATCTGCAAACTATACAACCATGGCTGAACTATGTGGAGTAATTGGGTGGACTAAATGACAACACCAAAAACTGAAATTTATTTTGCAACTAGAAAAAGAGCTAGTGCACACATCTACATTACTAAAGGTCAAGGAAAGGTACGAATTAACAATGTTCCAGTAGAAATGATTCCACAAGAAACTGCACGTGAAGTTATTTTAGCACCATTAGAAATTACTGGAGATTTACGAGATAAAATTGATATTTCTGTTAGAGTAAGAGGTGGCGGATTTATGGGACAAGCAAGTGCTGTTGCTACTGGAATTTCTAGAGCACTAACTGGCTGGACAAAATCCAAAAAAGAACCAAAAGATCATCCATTCCCAAAATCAACTAGAGAAGATCTCAGAAAGAGAATCGCTGAATTTGATAAATATCTAATTTCAGGAGATGCCAGACAAAAAGAACCAAAGAAATTTGGCGGACCTGGTGCTAGAAGAAGAAAACAGAAATCATACCGTTAGACTTTGAAGGCCGTAATTCTTGCAGGCGGCAAAGGAACTAGAGGTAAACCATACACTGAATTCATTCCAAAGGCAATGTCGCCAATTAATGACAAGCCATTAATTGATTATGTTGTAAAATATCTAAAATCATTTAGTTTCATTAAAGAGATTATCATAATTTCTGATTTTAATGGGTTGGGCGGTCAGGTCAAAAATTATTTGAGTAATCAAAAAAATATCACGTTCATTCAAGATTCACAAAGTGGAACAGGTGGTGATTTACTACATATTGAGAAAAACCTCAAAGGAGAATCAGAATTTTTGTTGTGGTTTGTAGATAATTTGTGTGCAATTGATGTAAAAAAAATGCAAGAAACATTTAGAGAAAAGAAGAGTTCAGCATGCATTGCAACTAGAACCAAAAGAAAAGAAGAGACAGGATTTGCAGTAGTGGATAATGGAATAATTAAAGAGTTTAAAGAAAAACCAGAAATGAAATTACAACTATCAGAGTGTTTAGGGGTTTACATGTTGGGAGTGGACATTATTTCAAGGATTAAAAAATTAAAGAAAAAACAAGTTAATCTATCATTTGATATTTTGCAGAAATTATCTAAAGAGGGAAAAATTAGTGCATATGACATTGGAGATATAGAATGGCTTGATGCTGAATCTCCAATGATTCTAGAAAGAAATGAAAAAACTGTTAAAAAAATTATAAAACAGATGGGACTGTAGAATTTTTTTCAAATTCTGCAATCTTATCAATATGCTGAAAAGTCTGTGCAATATCATCTAGTCCTTCAAGAAGAATCTTTTTCTTGTGAGAATCAATTTCAAATGGAATCTCTTGAGTTGAGGTTTTGATGATTTGTTTTTCTAAATTGATTTGGATTGGATTTGATTCTGCTAGTAATTGCTCTGTTATCTTTTGATCAAGTGAAATTGGCAAAATTCCATTTTTGAAGCAATTGCTGTAAAAAATATCAGCAAATGAAGGTGCAATGATTACTGAAAATCCATAGTCTTGTAGTGCCCAAACAGCATGTTCTCGGCTTGAACCACAGCCAAAATTGTCCCCTGTAACTAAAATTTGGGAATTATCATATGCAGAGTCATTTAGTACAAAATCAGATACGGGGTTTTCTTTTTCATCAAATCTCCAATTAAAAAATACAAATTTTCCAAAGCCTGATTTTTGAACTAGTTTTAGAAATTGTTTTGGGATTATTTGATCAGTATCAATATTTACTTTATCAAGTGGTGTTACAATACTTGATACGTTTTGAAATGGTTCCATATTATTTCAAATCCAACTTCCTTACATCAACAAAATGTCCATTTATTGCAGCAGCTGCTGCCATCACGGGACTAACCAAATGAGTTCTGCCGCCAGTTCCTTGTCGTCCTTCAAAGTTTCTGTTAGAAGTACTAGCACATCTATCTCCAGGAGATAAAATATCAGGGTTCATTCCAAGACACATACTACATCCAGCTTCACGCCATTCAAAATTAGCATTAATGAAAATTTTATCCAATCCCAACTCTTCTGCTTGTTTTTTTACCATTTGAGAACCAGGTACTACCATTGCACTAACATCAGATGAAACCTTTTGACCATTCACTACTTTGGATGCTTCAATCAAATCCTCCAACCTCGCATTAGTGCATGAACCAATAAAGACACGATTAATTTTGATATCCTCAATTGCAGTTCCAGATTTTAAATCCATGTAATCAAGTGCCTTTTGTGCACCTTTCTTTTGGTTCTCATCACCATTAGAGTATTCATCAGGTGTTGGGATATTATCAGTTACATCGCAAGTCATTCCAGGGTTTGTTCCCCAACTAACTTGAGGGGCAATATCATTAATGTCTAAAACAAATTCTTTTTCAAATTTTGCATCAGAATCTGTTTTGAGAGTGTCTCTCCATTGTTCCACTAGAGATTCATAATTTTTTGGAGTATACTTTCTATCCCTCAAATAATCAAAGGTTTTTTCATCAGGGGCAATCATTCCAGCTCTTGCTCCTGCCTCAATTGACATGTTGCAAATAGTCATCCTCTGCTCCATGGATAAATCAGAGATTCCCTGACCAGTATACTCTATTACTGTGCCTGTACCGCCACCTGTTCCTATATTTTTGATAATAGATAGTACAATGTCTTTTGCAGTTACAGCGTGAGGGTTTTTTATTTTTCCCTCAACTTTAATTTCAAAAGGTTTTGGTTTTTCTAACCACATTGATTGAGATGCCAACACATGCTCTACATCACTAGTTCCAATTCCTAATGCTAATGCACCAAATGCACCATGAGTTGAGGTGTGGCTATCACCACAGACGATGGTACTTCCAGGTAAAGTGATTCCAAGTTGTGGGCCAATCACATGAACAATTCCCTGATTAGGACTGTTAATATCAAATAGAGTAATTCCAAAATCTTTACAATTTTTCTCTAGTGTTTGAATTTGTACTGCTGATGTTTGGTCCAATATTGGTAGAGACCTATCACTTGTTGGAACATTGTGATCCATTGTAGCTATTGTCAAATCAGGTCTTCGTACTTGCCGATTATTCATTCTCAAACCATCAAATGCTTGAGGAGAGGTTACCTCATGGACTAAATGTCGGTCTATGTAAATTAGGGAAGGACCAGATTCTTTTTCAACAATAACGTGTGATTTCCAAACCTTTTCAAAAAGAGTCTCACTCATTTTAATCTGAATCAGGTTTGTACTTGAATAAACCACCAGCTGCAATTATTTTTCCAATAATGTCTGAGAATGGTTTCATTTTGTATGTTTGATTTTTTGTATTGTTTTTAATTTCATTGTTTGAAATGTCAATTTCAATTTCATCACCTTCAGAAATCCCATCATACGCATCTTGTTCGATTTCAATTGGTAGCAAAAATGCGCCATCTACAGAATTTCTGTAAAATATTCTAGCAAATGATAATGCAAGTACTGCCTTTACTCCCGAATGAGACAATGCAATTGGTGCATGTTCTCGACTTGAACCACATCCAAAATTTTTTCCAGATAGTATGAAATCACCTTCTTTTATTTTAGAATGAAAATCAGGGTCTAATCCCTCCATTGCATGAGTTGCAAGTTCTGCATAATCGTGTACTTTGAGGTATTGGCCAGGAATTATAACATCAGTATCGATGTTATCTCGTGCGTATTTTACGATATTTCCTTTCATTTCAAGTCCCTCGGATCAGTAATCTTTCCAGTAACGGCAGAAGCTGCTGCCACCATTGGTGAGGATAGATAAGTTTGAGATTCAACATGGCCCATTCTTCCTGGGAAATTCCTATTAGTAGTACTGATACAGATTTCATCTTTTGCCAATACACCCATATGAGCACCACAACATGCACCACAAGTTGGAGGGCCTACGGTAACGCCAGCATCAAGAAATATTTTGAGCAAGCCATTTTCCATTGCTCGTTTGTAAATTGAGATTGCTGCAGGTAAAATTTCGGTTCTGATTTTGACTTGTCTACCTTTTAGGATTTTAGCAGCAGCTTCCAAGTCTTCGTATTTTGCACCAGTACATGAGCCAATGTATGATTTGTCTAATTCAACTGATGGTGCCTCTCTGACCACAGTAATATTTTCAGGTGAAAATGGTTTTGCAACAGTTGGTTCTAATTCTGAGCACTCATACTCTATAACTTCAGAATATTCTGCATCCTCATCGCCTTTAATCAAATTGAAATTAGTTGCCCCTCTACTTGAAAGGTAGTCAACTACCTTTTGGTCTGGTTCAACAATTCCGTTTTTAGCTCCTGCTTCTGTTGTCATATTACACATTGTCAATCTACTTTCAACTGACATCTCATCAATTCCAGTTCCTGCAAACTGCATTGTTTTGTAATTTCCACCATCAGTTCCAATATCACCAATAATTTTTAAAATTACATCTTTTGCCATAACGTGATCTGGTAACTTTCCATTTAGTTTGAAGAGAATTGTTTCAGGAACTTTGAACCAAATTTTTCCATTTAATAAAACATATGCAATATCAGTATGACCCAATCCACATGCAAATGCACCAAGTGCACCGGTTGTATTTGTGTGGGAATCTCCTCCAACATAGACATCACCAGGCATAACCATTGCCTCTTCATGAGATATGGTATGGCAAATTCCATACTGACCCATTCCATATTTGAAGTGTTTTTCAATTCCATAATTTTTTGTAAATTTTGATAATTTTGCAACATTTTCTGCAGATACTTTTTCAGCTGATGGAACAAAATGATCTTCTGCTACCCAGACTTTGGTTGGATCCCATAGTTTGTCAACTGAAATTCCTTGCTTTTTTAATTTATCAAATACCTTGATGACTCCAGGTCCTGATACATCATGCATCATTACCTTATCGACATTAGCAAATACTACATCATCAGGTGCAACTGTTGATTTGCCTGAACCTTTAGCAAGAATCTTCTCAACAATATTCATAATCAAAAAAGCTTGCTTTGCAGATTAAAAGCTTTTCAGAACAATAAAAAACAAAGAAGAAGTATGATACCTATGCAATTAACAGTACTACCTCTAATTTCTCAAAGAATGGAGGGAGAATTTGATATTTTTGAGACATTGCTTGACACTTTGGAGAAAAACAATTCAAAACTAGAAGAAGGAGACGTACTAGTTATTTCAACAAAATTTGTCTCAAATGCTCAAGGAAGAATTATTGATTTGAAAAACATCAAAGCATCAAATTATGGTAATGAGGTATCTGAACAATTTCATCTAAAACCCCAGATAGCTGAAGTGATTATTAGAGAGTCTGATAAAATTTTTGGAGGAATTGCAGGATTTGTCATTACATCAGGTGATGACATCATGGCACCAAATGCCGGAATTGACAAATCAAATGCAAAAAAAGACAAAATCATACTATATCCTACAAATCCGTATTTGATATCGGAGCAATTAAGACGGAAGATTTTCCTAAAATTGCAAATCCATATCGGAGTAATTTTAGTAGATAGTAGACTAATGCCTGCAAGGGTTGGAACATCAGGTGTTGCAATTGCGTGTGCAGGAATTGAGCCAGTATTAGATATGAGGTCAAAAAATGATCTGGATGGTAATCCACTCAAAGTAACATTTCAAGCAGTTGTTGATAATTTAGCAACAATTGCAAATCACAAAATGGGTGAGGGTGCTGAATCAAAGCCATTTGCCATAGTTAGAAATTCTGGTGCCAAATTGACAGACAGAAAAATAAATCCATCAGAGATGGCAATATCACCTGATCAATGTGTGTATGTCAGAGGACTATCAAATTCTAAAAATTAAGAACAAATTCTGATCCTGTTTTAAATAGTACCAAACTATGAGAAAAAATATGGAGTATCGCACCACATATCCAAAAAATATCTCATTTTTAGATGGAATAAAACACAAAATTGATGTAGATAGTAAAGAAGGTGTAGAGCAACTTCACATTGTTGTAAAAAAGAGTTTTGAGGAATTATCAAAAATTTTTGCAGCAGAAGGATTTACCAAGGTAAAGTTTGAACATAAACAACCAGACCAAATAGGAAATGGTCTTAATCTGAAATTAAAAAAACCATGGGAGATGCATGTAAGAATGGTTGATTTGAAAAAAGGACTAATTGGAATTCATGCAGAAGTTGAAGTGTCAAGGGATTATTTGCAACATCTATTTTCTCAGAGAACACCTGTTGTGTATGAAGTAGAAGAGATTCTAAAGAGATACCATGTAGAGTACAATGTATGGCATGATAAAATAAAGAAAAACGTTTCATCAATTGTTGATAATTACAAAGTTAAACTTGCAACACCAAGTATTCCAGTATTTGCATGGAAGCCAATGTTATTTGTAATTGGAACTATAGCTGCATTTTATGGCTGGAAGTTCTTTGATACTATCTGGTAAAATTAAACGCCCAAAGATTCTGCTTTTGTCATATCCAAAAACACCTTATCTCCAACTGAGAGGTTCATGTCTTTGTATTCATGCATTTCAAGTTTTAGTTGAGTAACACCGGATTGACCCATACCGCCACCCATTCCAGACATCATTTTGTTTAGGTCTTTCATCATATCACCCATGTTTGAGAATCCCATTACTTTTGGACTACCAAATGGTGGTTGTTGAGGATTTTGTGTTCCTTCTTTGAGGTCTTTAATTGAGGATAGAGATACCACAACATATGGTGCTCCATCAGGGGCTGAATCAATACTTTTTACAACATATTCTTTCTTCATATCTAGAATTTGATATGATACCAATATAATTTTAATTTTAAGGTGAAATTGTCGTAATTTGACCTCATTGAAGCTTTAATTACAATTTTTGAGGTTTGTAGTTATTGGCAGATGTAGAGATGAGCATGCAATACTATGGGATTTCTCCATGGGAGATTGAAGTTTTGTATGGATTTTTGAATTCTCATTTTAAAATTAATCAAGATGAAATTGATGTTAATGATGATGATTTTGTAAGTTTTCTTGGCATAGATATTCCTCTGACATTTAATGAAGAATTTTTCCAGTGGTTTGATTACAAGAGATGGGAGAATGTAAAGTCAGTCTTCAAAGAGATGAAAAGAAGAAGAGGTAGTGGCAATGCACTAAAAATTCAGATAAATTTCTCAGGGATTCCAAAAATTGTATTTACAATTGATACAGTAGACAAACAGTGGTTTGATAATGCAGTTGAAAAAATTGATTCAGTGTTAGAATTACTACCATATCATCTAGATCCTCAGAAAACACCTGAAGGAATTTCAGAATTTGTATACAAATTTGATTCAAAGTCTGTAAGATGGAAATTATTTAATGCAAAATCAGAAAACAAAAAATACACATACAAAGATAATGTATGGAAAGAAATTAGTTAAGATCTTTTTGTAACGGCTCTAATAATTCGTGTAGTTCTTTATATTTTGATTCTAAAAATTTCAAAGCATCAACTAGTTTTTTTGTTTTTCCGTATTTGTAGCGAATCAGTTCACGGTGATGCCAAAAAGTTTTGTCACCTGCTGAAAGTGTTGTAAAATAATCAGTACCCTTTAGAGAATCAGGTAATTTTACATCATGGGGAAACAGTAATTCTACGATAAACCACTCATCACCGTCTGGATAGTCAGATCCTGTAGTAACATCAAAAAATATGTGTAATAGATCAGACTGCATCAATCCATCATCAGTAATTGTTGGATGTTTTAGAGGTGATTTTTTAAAATCAAGATTTAGCAGTTCTGGCTCAAAAAACCCCCTGATAATTGATTTTCGAAAAATCGTATTGGCTTCAGTAATATTCAAACGTAAAATAAAATTGGATGAAACTTGCCTATAACTTTTAGTTTGAAAATTGACAATATCAAGAAATTTGACATGAGATTTTGTGATTTAAATTAAAATCAGAGATAGTAATTAGTAGTAAGATTAAGTATTAAAAAATCAAAATCATACTATGGGCAAAAGTGGTTATCTTGATTGGGCATATTTAGTAGTAGCAATTTCCATTACAATAATTATTTTTGGAGTAATCACTACAAATATTCAAGAAAAACATATTCTTGAAGAAATCATAGAACATGACAAAGAAGTTGATTTGATTCATGATAGAATAGAAATCTACAAAGACATTCTGATTGGAACATCAGGATTATTTGCAGCATCAGAAAAGGTCACAATGTATGAGTTGGATGCATATATGGAATCACAAAAAATCAATGAAAGAGTTCCAGGTATTCAAGGTTTAGGATATGTAGAGTATGTTCAAGGGCAAGAAAAATATGATGAATTAGTTTTAGAAATGAAAGAATATGGATTTGATGATTATAAAATCAAACCAGAAGGAATTAGAGAAGAATATTTTCCTGTAAAATATCTACATCCAAATGATTTTAGAAATCAACGTGCAATGGGGTATGATGTATTTTCTGAAGAAAATCGAGCATCAGCAGTACAAAATGCAATCAAAACTCGAGACATCTCAGTAACTAAAAAAATTATCCTAGTGCAAGAAACAGAAACTGATATTCAAAATGGATTTTTAATGTTGATGCCAGTTTTTTCAAAGGAAGATAATTCAAAAATAATGGGTTTAGTATATGGAGTTTTTAGAATAAATGACTTGATGGAGGGAACATTAAGTGATAGGATTTTGGATAAATCACATGTAGTGCTGTATGATAATGGAAGAGATGAGGTATTTTATGATTCAAGGGATGATCATAAAATAACATATTTAGAAAATTCAAAATATGAAAAATCAATAAACGTGGGAGGGCAAACCTGGACTTTTATGATATATGATGATGGCATACCATACAATAATGATGAAGTGATTCTATCAATATTTATCATTGTACTGGGGGCTGCATTGAGTGTCACAGTATTTTTTGTGATACGTATGATTGGAAAAAATACCATTGAAATGGAAATCAATAGTCAGAAAATTAAATTTGATGCAATGATATCCCATGAACTCAAAACACCTCTGGTGCCAATTAAAGGATATGTGGAAATGCTAACAGAGCCAAATTTAGTTGGACAAATTAATGAAAAACAAAAGACAATTTTAGATAAAATTTTAAAAAATATTAATCATTTAGAAACATTACTTGAAAAAATATTAAAAGTACAACGTCATGAAATGGGACGTCATTCATGGAAAATGAGTAGTGTGATGTTAAGTGAATTAATGAAAGATGTTATGGAATCAAATTCAAGTATGATGAAAGAAAAAAATATCTTATTTGAAAACACAATTCCAACAGATACAAAAATTACCACATCAGTAAATGACATGAAAGAAGTTTTTACAAATATTATTCAAAATGCAGTTGATTTTGTTCCAAACAAAAGAGGGAAAATAAAAATAAATTCAACAGTTAGAAATCGAGATATTTTATTTAGTATATCTAATAACGGTCCAGAGATCCCCAAAGAGAAAATAGAACGTCTTTTTGCCAAATATTACCAAGTAGATACAACAGTTACCAGAAAACACGGAGGTACTGGCCTGGGTTTGGTAATTTGCAGAGATATTGTAGAAGGATTGGGTGGAAAAATAGGGGTAGAAAGTGAAATTGGGAAAGATGTTGTTTTTTATTTTAGTGTTCCAAAAGATTCTACAAAATACACTAGTCAAGAAAAAATCAAAAAAATGCAATACTAGTACAAATTATACTTCTAGAGAATTCAATATTTTTGAAATATCAGCATTTGAAAATAAAGATAGAGTTTATCTATGAATAAACCAAACCATACTCATGGCAAGAACAAAATTAACTGCTAAAGAAATAGAAAAACAAAAAGAAGAGCAAAAAATCAGAGCAAAAGCTTCTCGTGCTGTCAGAAGAAGTGGAAAAAGTATCAAAACTGAAGGTAAAGTAGGTAAAGCCAAAGCAAAAACAAAAGAAACCAGATCTCAAAAGAAAATTGCAACAGTAAGAAAATCACGTAACTGATTTCTAAGATTAAACTTCTAGTGAATCTAAAATTTTTGAAATATCAGTGTTTGAGAATCCATCTTTTGAGATATTTTGTTTTGCAGGAGGATTCTCCACATAATTTGGAATCTTGTCTTGTAGTCTAACTGTGTATGGAGTGGTGTTTGCATTTTTGTAAAATACACCAGTTGGAATCTTGTTTCCCCACTCTAAAGATTTGATTAATGCTTGAGATAATTTCTCATTTGTCTCAACTTCTGAATCATAGTGAACTGTTGGTTCATAACCAGTCTCTTCTAATTTGTAAATTCTTGAATGTCTTTTTTGGGCCTCATCCATCAAGTCTTTTCCTGCATACCAATCCCTTGTGTTCAAATCATTGTATGTTGGACATGGTTGTAATACATCAAGAAATGATAATCCAGGATGTTTTACTGCTTGAACTATCAAGTCTTTGAGATGTCGTACATCATAAGAATATCCTCTAGCTACAAATGTAAAGCCACTAGCAATTGCCAATCCAATTGGATTAACATTAGAATTAGTGTTAGGTGATGGAAGGGATTTTGTTTTCTCACCTAACTTCAAAGTAGGAGATGCTTGTCCTTTAGTTAATCCATAAACTCCGTTATCAAAAATAATGTATGTCATGTTTACATTTCGTCTACCAGCAGCTACAAAGTGACCTGCACCAATTCCCAAACCATCACCATCTCCTCCAACTGCAACTACAGTCATCTCAGGATTTGCAATTTTTGCACCTTGTGCAAATGTCAAGACTCGACCGTGTAAAGTGTGAACTCCATACGTGTTGATGTAGTGTGATGTCTTACCAGAACAACCGATTCCTGAAAATATCGCAGTTTTATCTCTCTGTACGCCCATATCAGCTAGTGCCATTTGGATAGCATTGACTATACCAAAATCACCACATCCTGGACACCAGTCATTGTGAACATCTGTTTTAAATTCAGCAGGTTTAAGCGCCATGCATTAGTACCTCTCTTTTTTCTGCTTTGTTTTCAACAATTTTTTTAAGTGCATCATAAACTTCTGTACTAGTCATTGCACGTCCAGTGTATTTTAAGACATGGTAGTCAACATCTCGTCCAGTGTTTTGTTTGAATATTTTTCCTAGCTGACCTGAATGATTTGCCTCTACATCAATTATTGTTGTAGCATCTTTTAGTAATGATGTAACATATTCTGCAGGAAATGGATGCATTAGTTTTAGTTGAATCAATCCAATGTTAATTCCATCTTTTTTTAGCATGTCAAGTGCATCTCTGACTGGACCAATTGTAGAGCCCCAAGAAATTATTGTAAAATCTTCTATTCCAAATGAAACTAGTTGTTCATTTTCAGGAATTTGTTTTAAAATTAAATCTAATCTGGACATTCTCTTATCCATCATTTTTACACGCAAGTATGGATCCTCTGTGATATGACCCATTTCGTCGGATTCATCCCCGGTATCCCAAAATATTCCGTTATCCATTCCCAATCTTGAACGAGGAGATATGCCATCTTCAGTAAATTCAAATCTTCTGTAACCATACTCAACTTTTTCTAATAATTTACCCCTATCAATAGAAATTTTTTCAGTGTCAAATCTTTTGCAAGTAATAACAGAACTTGCGTGGAATTTATCCATCATGTGAATTACAGGGACTTGAAAAGTATCAGCATAATTAAAACAATTACCAGTATCGTAAAAGCTCTCCTCAATTTCTCCAGAGGCATAAACAATTTTTGGGAAATCACCATGTCCTGCAAATACAGTAAACAACAAATCATCTTGTCCATGTCGTGTTGGTAATCCAGTTGATGGTCCACTTCTCTGGTAGGCAGTAATTACTATAGGTACCTCATTGATTCCTGCCCAGCCTAACATCTCAGTCATCAATGCAAATCCAGGTCCTGAAGTACAAGTTGCAGAACGTGTTCCAGTTAATGCACCACCAATAGTCATCCCCATTGCAGATATTTCATCTTCAGTTTGAATAACTGCAGTAGATCCAGGTCTATCACCAATAATTTCTAAAATTTCATTTGACTCCAAGTATACTGATTCATCAGAAGCTGGAGTAATTGGATAGTATGGTTGGAATCGACATCCACAGGCCATCTTTCCTAATGCAGTTCCCTGAAATCCTTGAACAAGTAAAGTTCCAGGTTCTTTTTGTGTTCCAGATAATGTGTAATTGAAATTTTCAAATTTTGCTGCAGCATAATTGTAAGAATAAGTTGCAGTCTGTTGATTTATTTTTGCAATTTCAGGTTTTTTTGAAAAAATATTATTAATTGTTTTTTGCAAAGAGTCAGTTGGCATTTTGACTAATCCTAAAGATAATGAAACACCAATTACATTATACATTCGAATTAAACCCTTTAGACGAGGATTTTCAGTTTCTTCAGATAGTGTAAGAAGGACAGATTTGAAAGATACAGGAAATAGTAAAACTCCTTTTTCTTTTGCAATTTCTAAAACTCCAGCTACTGTGAATGGTTTATTTTTTGATTCTAATTCTTTGTGTAGTCTTTCTTTGAATGGTGCATCAAGGGTATGAACTGCATCAGTTTTAGTTTCTACAATATCTGAATCATAAATTATACCACCGCCAGAAATTACTTCATCATAATGACGAAAAATTGTTTCAGCATCAAAGGATGCCATTAAATTTACAGCATTAACATTTGAGTGAATTTTTTTATCAGCAATTCGTACAGTGAAATAACTGTGTTCACCTTTGATGTTTGAATAAAATTCCCTTTTCCCAAATACTTGATAACCCATTTCAGCGCATACTCTGGAGAAAATATTAGCACCAGACTCGACCCCACTTCCTTGAGGACCTCCAATTAGCCATGAAAAATCGACTGAACTCACAACATGTCCCCTACGAGTTGAATAGTAATAGTCAGTTTTACCAAATTTAGTTATCCTCCAGTCGCTGCATCAAACAATGCGCATTTGCACTCATCACGTTCACCGCAGTATGGGCAGACACAAACACATTTTTCAATAGCATTTCCACATTCCACACAAATTGCAAATTCTTCTTCCTCTTCAACTTTAGAAGACATCTAAACTGATTAAAAGGAAATCGTATAAATGGTTTGAGCTAATTCTTAAAAATAATGCAAAAAAAAAGAGTATTTCTTACAAGAACACTTCATGACTTTGCATTAAAAGAACTAAGAAAAAAATACCAAATAGAAGTTCATTCAGGTAAAATTCCAATTCCAAAAAATATTCTAGAAAAAAAAATCAAAAACATTGATGGGTTAATTTGTTTTCCATATGACAAAATAGATGATACCATGATGGATATGGCAGAAAATCTTAAAGCAATTAGCACATACAGTGTTGGTTTTGATCATGTCGATATTACTCATGCAAAAAAGAAAAAAATTAGGGTAGGCTATACACCTGAAGTATTAACTGATGCAACAGCTGATTTGGCATTTTCTTTAATGATGGATGTAATGAGAAGAGTGACTGAAGGAGACAAAATTATCAGAAAAGGGTCATGGAGGCAAATCTATGGAGCATATGATTATGTGGGATTAGATTTGCAAGGAAAAACTTTAGGAATTTTAGGTCTGGGTAGAATAGGAAGTACTCTTGCAAAAAGAGCTAAAGCATTTGATATGAAATTAGTGTATCATAGCAGAAACAGAGTTTCAAAAACTAGAGAAAAAGCACTTGGAATAAAATATGTCTCATGGGAGAAATTAATCACTCAAAGTGATGTAATTTCAATTCATGTTCCTCACACCACACAAACTGACAAACTATTTGATGCCAAAATTTTCAAAAAAATGAAAAAATCGGCAGTTCTAATCAATACTGCACGTGGTAAAGTGATTAACGAAAAAGATCTAGTACTAGCACTGAAAAAAAATATCATTGCAGGTGCAGGACTTGACGTGTTTGAAACAGAGCCAATCAGTAACACTCACCCACTAACTAAATTGGATAACGTAGTACTAGCACCACACATTGGTAGTTCCACCAAAGAGACAAGAGAGGAAATGGCAAGACTAACAGTAAAAAATTTGAATTTAGGGATATTAGGCAAAAAGCCAATCTACTCTGTAGGATACTAGATAATTTTTGAATTTACGCATAGTTTTGTAATAGGTTCCAAATTAGAAAAACTCCAGTTTTTATATCTTAAATGTTAGGTATAGTCAGAATGAAGAAATTCAAGCACACCAATGAAGAATTAGAATTAGCTAAACTACAGTCTGAAAAAGAGAAGAAAGAGAAAGAATCTAAAGAATAATATTTTTTCTACTTGTCTTTTTCAGACAAGTTTTTTTTAAATTTTAAAACTTTGAAAAAAATTATTTCATATCAATTTGAATGAAATCATCTGAATCACCATGAACACAATCAGTTCCAACAGCTTTGACTGGAGAGAAACTAATCTTTCCATCATGAATTTTTCCTTCTTTTTGCATATAGCCAATCTTTCCAGTTACAACTTGTTTGTGTCGTCCACAAGTTACTCCCACCATATATTCATCCTTATCATCAACAATTGATACGATAAATTCTGGCGGATTGACACATTGTTTACCATCTTTTGAAACAGAGCATCTGTCAGGTAGCATGAAAAAATTTGGATTTAATACGATATTAAGTTTGATTAACAGAGATTCAATTTAATATCAACTAGAACAATATTGGAACAAGTGGCACAAAATTACGATATTATCATAATTGGTGGAGGTATTTTAGGTACATCAATTTCTTATTTTTTATCATTTCTAAATAAATCAAAAAAAATCGCAGTAATTGAGCAAGCCTCAGATGTTGCAGATCACACCAGTGGACGAAATACAGGTAAAGTTCATGCACCATATCTGTATAATCCTGAAAAGAAAAAATTGTTTGCAAAAGCTGCATTTCATGGATATGAAATGTGGGAAAAATATTCCCAGCTAAAAGATTTGCCATTTAAAAAAGATGGAGTAATTGAGGTTGCATTAGATGAGAAAGGCATCAAAGTTTTAGAGAAATATCTCAAATGGGCAAAACAAAACGGACTCAAAGATGAGGATATCAAACTTCTAAGTAAAGAAGAGATGAAAAAGATAGAACCAGAAATAGAGTGTGTTGCAGCCCTTTACGTATACAAAGATGCATCAGCTGATTATGCCATATTTACAAAATCAATAATGCAAGACAGTAAAGAAAGTGGAACTGAATTTCTGTTAGATAGTAAAGTAACTGAAATAAAAAATAAAGATGATTCATGGAAGATTACTCTAAATGGTAAGAGAGAAATTACTACGAAATTTTTAATCAATGCTGCAGGTGGTGAAGCAATAAACATTGCACATGACATTGGTGTTGCAAAAAACTTTACAGATGTACACTTTAGAGGAGAATACTGGATTGTACCAAAACAATATCACAATTTAACTAAAACTAGTATCTATTCTGTTCCCGAATTTCCAGACTATCCATTTTTAGATCCTCATTGGATTATTCGTGTTGATGGAAGTTGTGAGATTGGACCAAACGCAGTTCCAGTGTTTAGTCCATATGGATATAACAAAACAGAAAACATCAAAGAGTTTATTCCAAAGATGCTTGAGATGTTAGGATCAGGTGCTAGAAAAGCAGTTTTTGATAGACAGTTTCAAGAATTAGCATTAAGTGAAATACAATCATCAATGTCAAAATCTACAATGATTAACAGAGTAAAGAGATTCCTACCAAACATTGATTCAGATAAAATTACACAAAAAGGAACTGCAGGAATTCGTTCATCAGTAATTGATGAGAATGGAAAATTTGTTCCAGATGTAATATTGATAGATGAGAAAAAATCATTTCACATTCTAAATTACAATTCACCAGGTGCAACTGGCGCATTGCCATTTGCAGCACACATTGTTAACCATCTAAACAAAACAGGATTGTTTGAAAATGAAAATAATGATGCACAATGTGGTCCATGGAAATTCTCAGAGATTATTGAAAAATTAGAAAAATAAAAAAGCGCCGAGAGGGAGATTTGAACTCCCGTTCCCTTGCGAGAACGTGCTTTATGGTTAAACAATTTCCAGGCACGCGCCCTACCAGGCTAGGCGACCTCGGCACAAGTCTTGCGACAAATGTGATTAGTAAAATCAGATTATATATTGTGTTATAGACACGATTTTACCAAAAATATCAAGCAGGTATTGAGATACTATCCCAAAATGCAAGAATTAGTTGCATCATCAAATACTGTTCCAGGGCCACATTTTGAATCAGAGCTGGTTTGTGTTCCTTCTAGTACACAAGAGTTAGTTGTATCATCAAATACTGTTCCAGGACCACATTTTGAATCAGAATCAATTTCAGTTTGTGAATCTGTAGATATTGTTTCTGAGGGTTCGTCATCCACAGATGTTATCTCATTTACTGTATTATCTAGACTGATAATATCACCATTCAATGCAACAGCTCCTGCAATTATTACAACAGCTAAAACTCCCAATACAATGAGAGGTTTTTTTCCAATTTGTTTTTTGTTATTTTTTTGAACAGATTTTGGTTCTAAAGAAATTGATTTTTCAAATTTTGGTTCAGATTCTTTAATTTCATTTTTCTTTGATGTTAAGTAATGGCCACATTTAGGACAATAATTTTCATCATTAATTGAGTTTCCACAATTGCCACAAAAGGAATTTTCAGTAGATTCAACTTTTGGTTTAGATGCTTTAACTGGTTTTGCAGGCTCAGGTGGAGATGTTTCTTTTAATTTATTAGAATATTCAGGATAATCATATGAAGTGTAATTTGCAAACCTTTCCCCAGTATGGTCTTCAAGATATGCTTTAGTTAATTCTTGTAAATATTTTGCATCAGATATGTATAGCACATTTCTTGATTCTAATGTTTTTTTGATATGTGATAATCTAACTAAATCACCTTGTTTTAGTTTCAATAATTCGTTAACGTCATCTAACTGACTATTCATAAAAGAATAATCATCTCAAGACATATGAAAGTATTTCAAAATAATTATTTCCAAATCGTTACAGTAGTTGAGCGTTCCACTTTATCACCTACAGAATTTGTACCAGATACAGATATTTTGTAAAGACCCTCTAATGCAGAATTATTATCATTTTTTATTTGATCCCATGAAAAGTCTATCTCATCACCAGGAGATAATTGTGAAAGTACTTGAGGAGATACAGGAGAATACATCAAAATACCAGAAAGGCCAGTTATTTTTAATCCATACGATGCATCAGAAAATGTAAGTGGTGTGGTACCAGAGTTTATGATTTTGATATTAATTATTTCATTTTTTTTAAAATCAGATTTTTCAGTTACAACAGAGATTGAATCGCCTTCAACAAAGACTAGTTGGCCAGTACTTTTTACATCAATTAGATAAATTCCAAAAAACAATCCTGCAATTAATCCAACTCCAATAAATGCTACAAGACTTTTTGCTAACAATTTTTTTTAAAATAATTCCAGTTATTCCTTTGGAGTTGGTTTAGTTCTCCATTTCTTTGGATAGGTATTTGGTGCCATGATAATTCTCTTTGTCTCAAACGCATATCCTTTTGTAGCATCTCGGATTTGTTCTTCAGACATTGTAGATTCAGCCAAAGCAACAGCCTCACCTTTTTGAGTATAAACTCCAACTAGATCTCCTTTCTTTAGATTAGGAGAAATTTTCAAAACTCCAGGTATTGCTAATTGTGCCCCATGACACATTGCATCAACTGCAGAATCACGAATTACTACTGATTTTATCTCACTAAATGCATGTTCAACTGGCTGAATCATGCTCATTAATTTTGTAGCATCTTTTGTCTCCTCCCATAATGCAAATGCGTTTGCCAATTCATGTAGAGTCACTAATCCATCAGTTTCTCGGAATTGATCAACACGAGTTCTTCTTAACTCAATCATTGTAGCTCCTGGCCCCAAAACTTCACCCATATCATAGTACAATTTTCTAATGTATGTTCCAGCTTCACATAAAATTCTAGTTAAGAGTAATCTTTCTTTTTGTTGTAATACTTCAAATTCGTAGATACTTCTTGTTCTTGTTTGTCTAACTACTGCAGAACGTTGTGGGGGTTTTTGAAAAATTTCACCTTGAAACATTTCAATAATTTCTGCCATCTTTTCTTTTGATGGTAAAGAGTGAACTCTACCTAATGCATGATATTCTTTTGGACCCAAAAGTAAAACACCTAATGCTTTTGTTGCATCACCTAATCCCAACGGTAAAACACCTGACACCTGAGGATCTAAAGTTCCACTGTGACCAATTTTTGGTAGTTTTAAGATACGTTTAGTCCACGCAACTGTTTCATGACTTGTAGGACCTGGAGGTTTATCTAAAATGATTAATCCATAGTGTAACAATTGCTCAATAGTTCTTTTGTCATAGTATGTGCCATATGCATCATCAGTAAAATCCTGATCAATTTCAACTAGATTTTCTAATTGTTTTAGAGTCATAGTAGCTTCCTCACAGTTTCAGTTGTCACATCAATTACTTGTTTTGCAGTAAGATGATCAGTGTTAATTATCATATCAAATACAGATGTATCTTTTCCAAAATCAAAATTGTATAATTTCTTGTATAGTGCTTTGTTTTTATCAAATCGTTGTTTTGTAATCTCAAAAGCATCTTCTGTGCTCATGTTATCCCTATTTTGCATCCTTTTTGTGCTACTTTCTCTAGAGCCCTCAAGCCAAATTTTGATTCCGTCTTTGATTAACCACGGTAATGTATAACTGGTAATTACCATATTTCCTTCATCAAATAGTTTGGTTAATCTTGCATCTAATTTTTTATCAAATTCGGGATTTTCTTCACGTTGATTTAGGAATTTCATACCATCTTCTGTATCCCACCAATCATCACCTTCAGAATCAAAGCCCTGTTCTTTTGCCATCTCTTTTAGAACATCACCGCCACTAAGATATTTTAAATTAAATTCTTCAGCGAGTCCCTTTGCAACAGTAGTTTTTCCTACTGCTGGAGGTCCAGAAATAACAATTGACTTTGTCAACCTACATTCCCATAGAGGTTTTTGTAAATTTCATAATAATCCCACTAAATGATATTGATGACAAAAAGTACCAAGCCCATAGATACAATGCATTTTCTTTACCAAAGCAAAGATGTTCTGAATCCAATGCTTGTTCTGCAGTACAGGTTAGTTGGAAGAAATCTCCAGGAATTACATTTAGTGAAATAGGAGAGAAAGCTACAGTGTATGAAAATAGTTGTGGTAATACAAGATAGAATATCAAAATTAGTGGAACAAATGTAATCATCATTGGTCGCATATTCATCTGCATCATCTCCATGGACATTTTGTTCATGTATGATGATTTTTTGTTAAGTTCTGCAGTCTTTGCAGTATCTTTTGAACGCATTGCAGCCATTCTTTCTTTTTGCCATCCACGAGTCTCTTTCATAATTCGTTTTAGTTTTGTTTGGTCTACCATTTTTTTACGAACTAGAGCATTGAAAAGATTTAGCAAAATTCCAAATCCAGTTACTGCAAACATTGAAAGGATTAATCCCTTGATAATTGGGTCATCGCTTCCTAATGCACCACGTTCGCCCATAAAGTCAAACTGGAGTGGTACTGCATCCAAGAATAATAGTATAAAATTAAAATCCATTTTTTACAGTCCTATTGCAGTGATTATCTTGTCAGCTGCCTCATCAATCTTCCCCTCACGATTAAGGATATACTTGACTGGGGAGCCTGTAATTACAGCACATGCAGAAATCATACCTGATTGAGCATCTAGCTCTTTTTTAACATTGGCTAAAGTAATTTTATCCCTATTTCGAGTGTCATCAGACATTCTTCTATTATAGATTTCTTCAGGTTTTGCAGAGACTGAAACAAAGTTATCAGGTCTGATAATTTTTAGAACATGTTCAGGTAATCCAGGATAGTATCCTTCAGATGAACTGATAAATGCATGAGTATCAATAATCACAACTTCTTCATCATATTCAGTAATTTTTTGAGCTGCAATCTTTTGGAGTTCTTGTTGTCTAGATACTGGGAGTTTTCGTAATTCATCTCTATCTGTTAATCCATTTTCTTTTGCAACATCAAACATCAAAGTTCCATAATTTACAACAACAACAGTTTTTTGATGATTTTTTATCACTTCAGCCATTTTAACTAACAAACTTGTTTTCCCAACACCTGGGATTCCAACCATTACGATTCGTTTACTTTCTGCCAAGTAAAGCACCCAATTTCGGCATGACAACTTCTACTTGTTCTCTAACTAATTGTGTGTAATAGTTGATGAGGATATCTACCATAAGTAAAATTCCGATTCCAGAACCAAAGACTCCCAATACATCAGACACTCCTGCCAATAGACCCAAAATTGCTGAGCCGATGATAGTTACTGATGGAATGTATTTGTTGAGTAATGCTTCAACTGGTTTGTTTGATCTTCTAAATCCAGGGATTTGTACATCTGCATCAAGTAAGTTCTGAGCTGCACTCTTTGGAGATAATCCACCAAGTTCAACCCATAGTCTACCAAATACAATTACAATTCCTACCATAAACAAAACGTAACCTACTGCACGTGCAGGATCTAATGCTGCAACATCTAATCCTCTTGGAGGAGTGATGTAGTAAATCAAACCGCCAATTGGTGTAGATGGACTGGTAGGATCAAACTGTGCTACAAAGTTCATAATGAAATTATTATTTCGCGGGTTCATGTTTGCCCACAACATCTGGAACATGAATACAGCATTTGCAGTAAGTGCTGATGCCAAAATTACAGGAATGTTTGAAACATACATCAATTTGATTGGATAAACTGCATTGAATCCTCTGTACTTTGTAGATACGATTGGAATTTCAATTTTCATTCCTTGTGTAAATACTAGAATTAACAAAATTCCTGCAGTAAGACATAATCCAAAGATACTAGGTAATTGGTTTGAACGGAATAGAATATTTGAGATATCGCCGCCCTGACCCAAAAGTGATTGTCCAATGTATGGAATAATACCAATCATTCCTCCATCGCCAGCAGGTAACGGACTGAACATACTCCAAAGAATTTGTTGTGCAACACCTGCCATAATGAATAAACTAATTCCACTACCAAGTCCCCAGCCTTTCTGGATTAATTCATCTAAGAACATGATAATTATAGACGCTGCCATCAGCTGCCCTATCATTACATACAAGAACATAGGATCAGATACACCAGGACCATATACTGCAGTAGCATATACGATGGATTCTGCTACAATTACAATGTAGGTTACAAGTTTAGTTGCAGTCTGGAAAATTCCTCTTTCTTCAGGTTTCTTAAAATCAAACTTTAGGATATCAGAACCTCTCAATAATTGCATTAACAAACCTGCAGTTACAATCGGCCCTATCCCTAATTCAACAAGTGTTCCTTGTTGTGATGCAAAAATAACTCTAGCAAATGCTAGAAAATCAAATTGTGGTGCTGTTGCTCCAAATAACGGAGTTTGTCCCATGACCATATAGATAAGTAATGCAACCCCACACCAGAGTAATCTAGTTTGAAGTGGGATTTTCTTTTTTGGTTTTGGAACTTGTGGTAAATATGGTTCTGCTTTGAAAACTACTTTTCGAATGAAGGAAGTAATAGTCCCCTCAGCCATTGTCTGTAACTACCTCGTCCCCATCAGTTTTCTTTTTTGCAGCAGATAATACTTCGCCGCCAACGGCTTTGAGTTTTTCTTCAGCAGATGCTGTGAAGTTTTTAACTTTGACGGAATATGCATTTGCTATTTTTCCGCCACCAAGGAGTTTTTCGTATCCTGCACTTTCAAGATCTACGACTTTCTTTCCTCCTTCTTCTTTTCCGAACTTTGTAAACAAGTCATCAAGGTCACGGACACTTGCCCATGATTTTGTAATGTTTGGGTGAGGTGGTTTAGTTGAATCATGGCCATAATGATCTGGGTCTTCTTTTAGAGTAGTACTCCAATGATGTTTGAGCATACCAGTAATACCAAGACCACCTTTGTGACCACTTGCACGGTGTTGACCTACTTGGCCCCATCCCATGTGTCGTCCGCCTCTAAGTCGTCTTGTTTTTCTTAATCTAGTTGCCATGTTAAATCATTCTCCTAACAATTGTTCCAAGTTCTTTATTTTTTCCAAGAACTCCTTTTTGTCCGTACAATTTCTTTGTACTTCGTTTGAATCCATGTCTTGGTGGTGCTAATGCAAACCAAGGTTTTAGTGGTTTTAATTTTGATAACATTGTTTTTCCTTCAGAAAGATCTTTTGCTAAATCTGCAGAACTGTCATATCCCAATTCCTTAATGTCTTCAGGAGTTACTTCTTTGTATCCTCCTTTTCTTGCCTTTTTGTCAATGAGTTCTTTTGCTAAATCTGCATCAAGTTCAGTCCATGCAACATAGTGTTGTACTTTTTTTAGCATTCCAAGTAAGTTGTCTTTTGAAGGAAGAATTACTGCACGGTATTTTTTTTCTAATTTTAATAATTCCATTGTAGTTGTTGCCCAGTAAGGACAATCTGCTTGACCTTTAATTCGAACAACTAGTACTGCGTTTGCCATTTTAATTATCCTTGACTGAATGTCTGACGTAGACAACTCAATACAGCTTTTGATGTTGAACCCATTGTAGGGGTAGAACCTTTAGCAGTAGTCCATGCGTCTTTAAGACCTGCCAATTCTAATAATCGTTTAATTTTACCTCCTGCAACTAGACCTAATCCTCTAGGTCCAGGAATAATTTCAACTGTAACACTTCCACCCTTACCTTTTACTTTGAATGGGATTGAATGTTTTTGATCACATCTGCATTCCCAACTGCCACATCCTAATTTGATTGGATTAACATTAAGGAAAGCTTGACTGGTTGCTTTTTCAATTGCAATTCGCATTTGTTTTGATTTACCCATACCAATTCCCAAGTAACCTTTTGAATCACCGGCTGCAACGAGTGCTTTGAATCTAGTTGATTGACCGTTTGATGTCATCTTTTGAATCATTCCAACATCTACAACTTCACTTGTCAAATCTGGTAATAATTTTTTAATGATTCCTGATTCTTGAATTCTTAATCCTGATTCTAAAATTTCTTCTATAGATGTAATTTCACCTGATGCAACTTTTTGTCCTAGAATTGTTTTTGGTACCCAAACTTCTTCAACTGGTTCTCGTCTTGGTCTTCTTGGTCTGTCGCTTTTTACTCCGCCAGGTGGACCTCGTCCATAAACTGGAGCACCTCTACCTCTAGGGCCGCCTTGTCCAGGTCTTGCTCCTGGTTTTGCCCCTGGTTTTGATTGTGCTGCTTGACTCAATTTACTTTACCTCACTATCAATAGTTGATTTCATTTTTGTAACGTCATTTTTTACTGTAAGATGTTCTCCATTAATTCTCTCTTCAGCAGGAAAAGTTTCTTCATTGGCAGGTACTTGTAATCCTGCATCAATAATTCCTTTTAGTGCTGCTGCCATTCTTTGTGTATATCGTTTAGTTCCAGTGTACAAAATTGCGTCTTTAGCTCCTGCTCCAAGTGCTTTTTTTCCTGCTAGATATCCAGTAAGGTATGATGCAGAGACACTTTTTCGTGAACCTTTCCATCCTTTTTCTATTAGGTATCTAGAATGAGCAGAAGAGATTACTTTGTCTCCAGTCATGCCAGGTTTTAGAATTTGGACTTGGACATTTTGATTAGATATGTTAACTGTGATAAAATCGCGTTTTCCCATCAACATTGTACCTCTTTTTCGGTAGTTTGTCTTTTCTTCTCTAAGTCTACGCAATATTTTGGAATAAGCCATTGATAGTCATCGATTTTGAATCTGCTCTTATATACGTTAAGCGTGAATTAGCGCAGCTAGCAAAGCTTTCTGAGTATGAAGACGGTTCTCTGCCTCATCCCAAACTACAGATTGTTTTCCATCAATAACTGATGGTGTTACTTCTTGGTTTCTTTTTGCGGGAAGACAATGCATAAAGATCGCATCTTTTTTTGCATTCTTCATTAGTTTGTCATTGACTTGATACTTTGGAAGAAACTGATTCATTCTTTTTTTATCTAAATTATGAATTGAAGTAAATGTATCAGTAACTATTACATCTGCATTCTTTGTTGCAACATATGGATCTGTAGTTAGTTCAATTTTTGTAGATTTTTTTGCTTCTTTGACTACCTTACTGTTTGGTTCAAATCCTTTTGGAGTAGCAATAGACATTGTAATTCCAGTTAGTGCAGCACCATAAATCATAGAATTACAAACATTATTGCCATCACCAACCCATGCAATTTTTAATCCTTTGAGTTTTTTCTTTTTTTCTTTTATTGTCATAAAGTCTGCTAATATTTGACAAGGATGAAATGAATCAGATAGTCCGTTAATTACAGGAACAGTTGCATGTTCTGCAAGTTTCTCTAGTAATTCATGTTCGTAAACTCGTGCCATTATACAATTAGTGTATCGTGAAAGAGTCTTTGCAGTATCTTCAATTGATTCACCTCGAGATAATTGCATGTCATTTGATGATAAATTAATTGCATGTCCACCTAATTGGAACATTCCAGTCTCAAAACTAACTCGTGTTCGAGTGGATGGTTTTTGAAAAATCATTGTTAGTGTTTTGTTTTTTAGAACTTGCTTGTTTCCTTTTTTGAGTTCTTTTTTTAATTTTATAGAATCATCAATTAATCCTACAAATTCCTTTGGGGATAATTCATCTAATGTGAGTAAATCTTTTGTTTTTAGTTTCATCTTCGTAAGAACCCAAACCTTCCTTTCTTCTTAGGTTTTTCTTCTTTATCATGTTTTTGTACCTCTTCTGAAACATCATCGTGCTCATCAATTTTAGATTCTCCAGGGTTTGGTCTTCCTTGTTTAATCCACTCACGAATTTTTTTGCCTAGTTTGAATGCATCAGTGTCATTTTCTGGTGGCGGTACATCAAATAGATCAGAGTAATTTGCAATATCATCATCATTGATTCCTTCAAACGGATCATCGCTTTTGATTTCTGGTGTTTTCTCTACAACAGGTTCTGGTTCTGGTGTTTTCTCTACAACAGGTTCTGGTTCTGGTGTTTTCTCTACAACAGGTTCTGGTTCTGGTGTTTTCTCTACAACAGGTTCTGGTTCTGGTGTTTTCTCTACAACAGGTTCTGGAGTAGATTCTTTCTTTATCTCTACATCATCTAGTGAACCAAAGACTGTTTCAAGAAATAATTTTTTATCAAATGGTTTTAGATCAGGGTATTCCTGTCCAACTCCAACATAAAGGACAGGGGTAGATGTAACTTTTACAATAGATAATGCTGCACCGCCTCTGGCATCAGCATCACTTTTTGTCAAAATAGAGCCATCAAAATCCACATGCTTAAAAAATTCACGTGCTTGGTTTACAGTATCATTTCCAGCTAAAGAGTCACCAACAAAAATTTTCATATCAGGATTTACAACTTTGGTAATTTTTTCAATTTGTTGCATCAAGTTTTCACTAGTTTGCATTCGACCAGCAGTATCAATTAGAACAACATCTGTTTTGTGAGATTTTGCATACAATACAGCATCACGCGCAACAGCTGCAGGATCTGAATTGTAGTTTTGTGCAACAAGTTTTAGATTTAATCGATTAGTGTGTTCTCGTAATTGCTCAATTGCTCCAGCTCTAAATGTATCAGCTGCTGCAACTACAACTGAATATTTTTCTTGTTGTAACATATGTGCAATTTTAGCTAGTGAAGTTGTTTTTCCAGTTCCATTAATTCCAACAAACAAAACTAAGAAAGGTTTTCCTTGTTCTTTGTTTTGATTGATTTTCTCAAACATATCATAAGTACCTGCATCATCAAATAATGAAGAAATACTTGAAATCAAACTATCTTTGACAAATTTTTCAATTTCATTTTTATCAACTTTAGAACCAATCAGTTTTTCTTTCAAATCATCTTTAATAGAATCAATTACTTCAGTTGCAACATCAGATTCAAGTAAAGCAATTTCTAATTCAAATAAAATATCTTCAATATCTTTATCGTTGAGTTCTTTTTCACCAAGGCTTTTCGCTGCATTTGAAAATGCACTACGAAGTTTATCAAACATAGTTTATCCTGTTTTTGGTGGTTGTGAAGGTGCTTGCTGTAGTGCTGCCATCATTTGATTAATCTGTGCTTTTCCTTGTTCTAGTTGTTGTGCTGCTTCTTGTTTTTTGACAGATGTATCTTGTAAAGCAATTTCAACTTCTTTGATTCGGGCTTCAAGATAATTAACTGCAGAATCAAAATCTTTTTCGACTGCAAATCCAGCACCGATATTTAGCACAATTTTTTGAGAGGATGAAATCTTTGTTGGGATGTATGTTCCCATACCAAGTGGAACTAGTGTTTCGGATTCAGGTTTTTTGTTTAGTGAGCGAATTGATTCAATAGCTGCTGCTGTTTCTCTCATGATTCCAATAAAGGTCTGTTCTCTCTGACCCAAATCAGAAAAATAGTTTTCAAGCATTTGCATTTGCTGCATCATTTGTTCTGCTTGTTGTTCACTCATTTACAACAAACCTTGCTCAGATGGTTATAAATTCATTCATGGAAAAAGCCAAAAAAATCAAAAAAGTGAAAGAATAAAAAATAAAGATTAACTTTATTTTGCTTTTGAGAATCTAGATTCTACTTCATCCCAATTAACAACATTCCACCAGGCTTCAATGTAGACTGGTCTTTTGTTTTGGTAGTTGAGATAGTATGCATGTTCCCATACATCACAGCCCAATAATGGCACTAGACCTTCAGTTCTCGGACTAGTTTGATTTGGCATTGATTTGTATTCAACCTTTGATGTTGACGGATTGTATACTAACCATCCCCAACCACTGCCTTGAATTACAGCTGTAGTAGATGTGAATTTCTCTTTGAAGTCAGAAAAGCTTCCAAAAGAATCGTTAATTGCATCAGCAATTGATCCTCCAGGTTCTCCGCCCCCGTTTGCTTTCATGTTATTCCAAAATAACCTGTGATTATCATAACCACCACCGTTGAAATTAATTGCACCTCTTTTGTCTTCTGGAACAGAATTGATATTAGACAAAATGTCTAGGATATCTTTTTCTTGAATTTCAGCAGGACAACTTTCTAGAGCTGCATTTAGTTTGTCAGTGTATGCTTGATGATGTTTTGTGTGATGAATCTCCATTGTTTTTGCATCAATGTGAGGTTCTAATGCATCATAAGCATATGGCATTTCAGGAAGTGTGTATTTTCCCATGAAATGATTTGAAGTTTTATTCCATTTATTGGTTTAGCAAACAATTCATTTTTACTTGTTAGAAGGATTGTAAAATTTGTGAAATTACTAGTGATTTTTTCAGCATTAGTTGTTTTTGTTGCAGGTTTTGTTTTTTTACAATTAGATAATCAAGAAAAAATTGAGACATATTTGGAGCGAAGTGTTCCATATGTAGGAACAGAGATTCCAAGGATTCAAGGGATTAATGGAGAAGGAATCAAAATTGCAGTAATAGATACGGGAGTAGATTTTACACATCCAGATTTGTTGGGTTGGGGGGAAGACGGTAAAGTCATTGGAGGATACAATTTCATCTCCCATGGTGAACCGCCAATGGATACAAACGGTCATGGAACCCAAGTTGCAGGAGTAATTGCAGCTGATGGTCAGGCAAAAGGCGTTGCCCCCAAGGCAAAAATTCTAGCATACAAGGTTTCTGAAAATGGGGAGGGAGTGTCGTCTGATTTAATCGTTCAAGCAATTAACAAAGCAATTGATGATGGTGCAGATATTATCAATATTAGTTTAGGAGTAAACAAAACAAATTCAAAAATTGATAGAGCAGTTAGTTTTGCATTAGAAAAAGAAATCTTTGTAGTAACTGCAGCAGGAAATGATGGTCCAGGTTTTAAAACAATTGGTAGTCCAGGAAGAAATGTTGGTTCTGTGACAGTTGGCGCCACCTATAACAATTTGACATCAAGTTTAGTTGCAACCCTTGAAGTGGATGATAAACCATATACGGTAATTCCAATGGTTGGTTCTACAAAAATTGATACATCAATTACTGGAAAAATAATTCCTGCAGGGTATGGAAAGATAACAGATTTGGAAAATATTGACGTTAAAGATGCAATAGTAATTGTTGAAAGAGGAAGTGATGTTGAGGGAGAGTTGCTGTATTTTTCAGTTAAAGAAAAAAATGTTGCAAATGCAGGAGCTAAAGCTTTGATAATATACAATAATGTTCCAGGAATATTTTTAGGAGAATTACTACATGAATTTATGGACCCAGATTACTATCCACAAATTCCAACTGTCTCAATTGATAGAGAAGAAGGATTGGAAATTATAGAATCAATTTCAGAAAACAGTAAAGCTGATTTGAATTTATTTTTCAATCCAGACTTTGTTGCACACTTTAGTTCTAGAGGTCCAGTTTCTCCATTTTACATAAAGCCTGAAATTGTAGCACCAGGGGCATACATCAACACCACACAAAACAATGCAGGATACAACTTTACCAGTGGTACAAGTTATGCTGCTCCCCACGTCAGTGGTGCAGCAGCACTATTACTTCAAAAAAACCCAGAATTGCACCACCATGAGATAAAATCACTGCTACTAACTACAACTGAGCCTGTTTCAGACGCATATGACCAAGAATTCTCAATATCAGAAGCAGGATCAGGTAGACTAGACATTGGAAATGCATTTGAAGCAAAATTAATCATCATGCCACCAAACTTTGTAGTTACAGTATCATCAGATGATTTAGTTGCACAAAAACAGTTTGAGTTGAAGCTAATTGATAGGGCTTTGAATGATTTGGATGTAAAATTTGTTGGACCAGAATTTGTACAATTTTCACATTTTCTTGAAGGAAATACTTTACAAATTAAAATGAAAATGACTGAAGAAAATTTTGGAGACCATGAAGGAAAATTAATCATTAATCATGAAAAAACACAATACACAATTCCATTTTTGATTCATTATACACCAGGGTCTGTAAATGTAACACAGCAAGACAAAAAATTATTCTTTGATGTGTATCATCCAGAAGAATGGAGTTTTGTGAAAATTTCAGTTACAAACAGCAAAGACATGAAAACAGACACTACAACTTTACTTCCAAATGGAATTTCAGAAATAGAGATTTATGAAAATGCAGAATATTGGATTGATGCAAAAATTAGAGTAAATGAAACAACCTCTGATGCATACAATACAATTACAATAACAACTCTTGAGGATAATCCAGATAGATTTGACTTTATTGATATTCCTGAAAAACAAATGGGATTGATTGCAGGAATTATAGCTATAGTTGGAGTAATTGGTCTGATTAAAAGAAGATAGAATTATTGAGAATATTTTGGTCCAGCATCAATAATATCTTCTGAAACATTTTCAAATTTCTTAAAGTTCTCAACAAACATCTGTGCAAGTTTTCTTGCAGACATTTCGTAAGAGTCTTTGTCAACCCAAGTATTTTTTGGATCCAAAATTTCTGATGGAACTCCTTCAACTTCAGTTGGAATATCTAAATTGAAAGTATCATCATGACGATATTTTATAATGTCAAGTTTGCCAGTTAATGCAGCAGTTATCATTGCTCTGCTGTATTTGATTTTGATTCTCTTACCCACACCATATGCACCACCAGACCAACCAGTGTTTACAAGGTAAACTACAGTATTGTGTTGATTAATTTTCTCACCCAATAATTTTGCATAAACTGAAGCAGGTCTAGGCATGAATGGGGCTCCAAAACACTGAGAAAACACAGATTTTGGCTCTTTGATTCCTCTTTCAGTTCCTGCTAATTTACTAGTATATCCAGACATAAAGTGATACATTGCACCTTCTTTTGTTAATCTTGAAACTGGTGGTAAGACACCCATTGCATCAGCTGTAAGAAATACTATAACTCGTGGATTTCCACCAACACTTGGAATTACTGCACCTGGAATAAACTCTAGTGGGTATCCAACTCTAGTATTTTCAGTTAATGAATTATCATCATAATCAGGGACTCCATCTTGTAGTACAACATTTTCTAATAATGCACCTGGCTTGATTGCATTCCAAATTTCAGGTTCTGCTTCTTGACTTAGGTTGATACATTTTGCATAACATCCACCTTCAAAGTTAAAGGTACCATTATCAGACCAACCATGTTCATCATCACCAATTAATTTTCTGTTAGGGTCAGCAGAAAGAGTTGTCTTTCCAGTACCAGATAAACCAAAGAACAATGTAGTATCTCCTTTTTCTCCAATGTTTGCAGAACAATGCATTGGGAAAATTCCTCTATCAGGTAACAAAAAGTTCATTACACCAAACATTGATTTTTTCATTTCACCGGCATATTCTGTTCCTCCAATGAGAACAATTTTTCTTGTCAAATCAATTAGAATAAAGACATCAGTTCTGGTTCCATCAATTTCAGGGTCTGCTACAAAATCATTAATGCATAAAATAGTGAATTCAGGTTCATGTTTTTCTAATTCTTCACTTGATGGCTTTATGAACAAATTACTTGAGAACATACTTTGCCATACATGGTCATTGATTACTCTAATTGGTAAACGAGTTTCAGGATCAGCACCTACAAAACCATCAAAAACAAAAAGTTCCTTGTTATCAACAAAGTCTTTCATTTTTTCAAATAGTTTTTCAAATTTGCCACTAGGGAATTGATGGTTGATTTTTCCCCAATCAATAGTTTCATGAGTTTTATCATCATATACGATAAATCTATCATCAGGGGAACGACCAGTGTATTTTCCAGTATCAACAGATAGTGAGCCTGTTGAGTTTACTACACCTTCTTTTCTATCCACTGCCAATTTGACCATCTCATCTACACTTAGATTTCTGTGGACTTTGGATGGTTTGATTCCAAATTCAGTTATTTGTGATGAAAACTTGTCAGTTGCAGCAGATCCCACTACTTCAGTCAAAGGATTGCATCTCCAATAAGATCAAAGTCAGTATTAGGCATATACATGAATATTCGATCCGACTTCAGATTTCCTTATTATTCTTCCCATCTGAAATGGTTTTAGAGTTCTAGGAACGTATTTATTTCAAAATTCAAGACTTGTTTCCATGACGATCAACAAAGAACTGCTTGCAAAGAGAAAAGAAGTCAAAGAGCATAATCCAGACTTTGTCAGACCAGAAAGTTGGCGTTACGTTAGACTTCAAACCAATTGGAGAAAACCAAAAGGAATTGATCATCATCAAAGAAAACAAAAAAGCAGAGGTCGTCCAGGTCTTGTTAAAGTAGGATATGGTGGACCAAACAGTGCAAAAGGATTACACCCATCAGGATTTACAGATAACTTAGTTTACAATTTAGCAGATTTATCAAAATTAGATCCAAAAAAAGACGGTGTCAGATTTGGACACAGTGTTGGAACTAAAAAGAGAAAAGAAATTGTCGTTAAAGCAATTGAACAAAAGTTCAAAATTTTCAATGCAAGAGTGAGTGCAAGTGGTAGTAAATCTTAAAGCTAAGAAAAGACTCGCATCACGAGTCACTGGCGTTGGTATTCACAGAATTAGATTTGATACAGACCATCTAGATGATATTGCAGATGCAATTACTAGAGAAAATATTCGTAGTCTAATTACTGCAAATACAATTACAATCAAAGGATTTACCGGAACATCAAGAGGTAGAGCACAAGCCAAGTTAGACCAAAGAAAAAAGAGAGGTACAACTCAAGGTAAGAAACAAGGTAGAAAAGGTGCCAGAGTCGGTAAAAAAACAGTCTATGTTGCAAAGGTTCGTGCATTAAGACGATTACTAAAAATTGCTAAAGACAGAAAAGATTTGACAAATCCAGAATTCTGGGTCTTGTACAAAAAAGTCGGCGGTAACACAGTTAGAAACAAAGCACATCTTAGAACTTTGATGGAAGAAATCAAAGAAAAGAGAAAAGATTAGAATCTGTAAATTTTATTTTCTAAATCAATAATTTTGCCGTTTTGAATTTCTATACCTTCATCATTTAGCATATTTGCTTTGATGTGTTCTCCAAATGCATAACCACCAACGTGACCTGAAGACAAGACCACTCTATGACAAGGAATTATCACAGGGTATGGATTTTGATTCATTGTTCTTCCAATGAAGCGTTGACCATTTTTTAGACCAACTGCTTTTGCCAATTCACCATATGTGGTAATTTTTCCTTTAGGAACTTCTAGTAGTTTTTTGTAAATCTTTTCTTGAATTCTCAAAGTCGGATGACCTCAAGGTCAGTGGTTTCTAAAAAGCCAAGTACTTTTTGTTTATTTGGACCCAGTCCTGTCCAATCAAGTAAAGCAGTTTTTGCCATTTTGTTTTGAGATAGGATATGAGAAAATAACTCATCATCAAGAAAATCTAATGCATGTTTTGGAATTACAGTTCCCAAGGCATGTTTTCCAGTTAACAATTCTTTTGTAAATTTTGAAGGATAATGAGTACCGCCAAAACAAATTGCAACTGGATTTTCAGGAATAGGATTTGAGAATACCTGATGAACCAATTGTGCAATTCTGTTGCACAAATCCACATCAGTCCATTGTTTTTCAGTAGTTCCAATTTCGATAAAGATTGAGGGTTTTTTTAGATCAGTAGGACCATGGTGAGTTGCCTCTATAGTAATATCAAATTCTGAGAACTGTATCTGATGTTCTTTTAGAATTTTGAGATATTGTTTTTGTAAATCAGGATGAGGGATTGCTACTTGTCTATTGTTTCCACCAAATTTTGCTTCATCAAAATTCCCAGTACTATGACAAGTCAATGCCAATACTCCAGATTCTGCAGCATGTTTTGATAAAAATACAAATCCATCATAATCATATTTTTCTTCTAACCAATCAGCAGAAATTGCAGGTGTTGGAATAATTAACAAATCATAAAATTTTCCGCGATAAATTTCATTTTCTTTAGTCATTTCTTTGCAAAGAAATTTTGCCATATTGTGACCTGCCGGGTCATCTTGGTACGCAATTAGCAGCTCCATGAGATAAGGAATATAAGGACACCTTATTAATTTCAGGCAATGAACCCGAAGCAGACTTTGAAGAATATGGTCAATACAATGAAAATGGCCAAAAAACCTGACAAAGACGAGTATCAACAGCATCTCAGACTAGTAATATTGGGAATTGCAGGTGTTGGTCTTATTGGATTTACAATTCAGTTTGTGTTTTCGGTGATCACGTTTGGTAGATAAAAATGTCTGAAGAAATAAAATCATCAGAAAAAGTTGAATTGACTGAAGAAATTCCAACAGAAGCTCCGGCAACTGAGGAAGTTCAAACACCTGAAGTACCTCCAGTATATGATGAAACCAAACCACATTTGTTTGCAATTAGAACCACTGGAGGACAAGAAAAAGTGGTCATGAGATTATTAGAAGCTAAAGCCAATGCTAATCAAATTAACATTCAATCAGTATTTTGGGTAAGTGACTTGAAAGGATATGTCGTAATTGAGGCAATCAATCCAAGTGATGCATACATGGCAGTTGAAGGTGTAAGACACATCAGAGGTCAATTAAGAGGAGAATTAGCATTTTCAGATATCGAAGGATACCTAGTAAAGAAATCAACAGTTTCAACTCTTGCAGTAGATAATACTGTAGAAATTACTGGTGGTCCATTCAAGGGAATGAAAGCAACAATTACAAGAATTGATCCTGAAAAGGAAGAAGCTACAGTTGTACTACTTGATGCATCATACCAATTACCAGTTACAGTAGACGCAAACTACCTAAAACTATCAACTGGGGCTTAGAGGAAGGATTAAATTTTAAAATTAAAGTGAATTAACATGGGAGAACAAAAAATATCATCACTAGTAACCGGCGGAGGAGCATCAGCAGGTCCACCTTTAGGTCCAGCATTAGGTCCACTTGGCGTCAACATCATGGAAGTTATCAAATCAATTAATGATAAAACCAAAGACTTTGAGGGAATGAAAGTTCCAGTTACCGTTATTGTTGATAGTGACACAAAAAAATATGAAATTGAAATCGGCATTCCATCAGCTGCAGCACTTATCATGAAAGAAGCAGGAATTACAAAAGGTTCAGGCGCTTCTGGAACTGAATGGGTAGGAGATGTAACAATGGATTCTATTGTTAAAGTTGCAAATACAAAACTAGAGAAATCTTATGCATCATCATTAAAGTCAGTTGCAAAAACCATCATTGGAACATGTGTAGCATTAGGAGTTAAAGTAGAAGGAAAAACACCTAAAGAAATCACAGCAGAAATCAATGAAGGTAAATGGGATGAAAAACTCCAATAACCATTATTTTTAAAAATTTTTAATTATTCAACTAGTTCTTTTTTGAAATAATATTACAATTAATCCCAATTTACGTCATATGCAACAAACACGTTTTGTGTAGATTTTCTCTTACTCGGTGTTCCCCATTCATTTGAAGTGTGACCAGAATTTAGATCAGAGACTGTACCCCATTGAAATTTGTCTAGTTTGGCTGTTTTCATATATCAATTAAGGAATGTTTAGTATTAAGCAGTAAGAATACACTGCAATTATTCAATCAGATAAACAGGATCTTTGTCTGTTTTTTGTAATTCTACAAAGGTTTCAGTATTTTGAATACCCTCGATTTTACCAATTTTCTCAATTACCACACTATGAAGTGCCTCTAAATTCTTGGCATAAACGTCAATCATAATATCAAATCGTCCTGTTACTTCAGAAATTGATACTACCTCAGTTGTTTCCATGAATGTTTTGTGAATAGTATCTTTGAACTTTGGATCTCGGTTAATTCCAACTGATGCCTTTACACCTATTCCTAAAAGAGAATCATCAATGTCAATTGTGAATTTTTTGATTAGTTTTTTCTTTAGTAATCGCTTAATTCGAGAATATAGCACTGATGCGTTGATTCCCAGTTTTTTTGAGAGTATTGGAACAGAAATTGAACCATCTTTGGTTAATTCAAAGAGTAATTTCATATCAAGTTCATCGAATCTGTGCAACGCGTTCAAAAATTGGGGTTCTGATTTAATATATGTAGGTTTTGAGAGTTATTTGTCACAGATTTACAAATATTTTATACAAAATATGTAATTTTTTAAAATAAATTAGTGTTCAAATTTTCAATCTAAAAACGATTTTAAGTAGGCTCTCTCGAAATTGTTCATTATGATTACAGAGGCACAATTCGTGGACGTTATCAAAGGAGCAAAAGAGGCTACAAAAGAGAGAAAGTTCACACAAGCAATTGAGCTGATCATTAATTTCAAAGATATTGATGTGAAAAAAGGATTTGCACTAAATGAAGTAGTTCAACTTCCAAAGACTAGTTCTCCAGCAACTGTATGTATTATTGCAACAGGAGATATGGGATTAAAAGCAAAAGCTGCAAAAGCTGATTCTGTTATCGGTACTGAAGAATTAGAAAAATTTGGCGGTAACAAAAGAGAATCAAGAAAATTCATTAACAAATATGATTTCTTTTTGGCAGACACTCAAGTCATGCCAATTGTCGGTAAAACATTAGGTCAACTATTAGGTCCTAGAGGAAAAATGCCAACACCAGTTCCATTTGATGCAGACATTGTTGCGTTTTTGGCAAGATTTAGAACATCAATTAAAGTTAGAACAAGAGCATCACTTTCTGTTTCTGCTAAAATCGGAGACATTACAATGGATGATGCAGATTTAGCAATCAATGCACATACTGTACTTGCAGCAGTTGAGAGAAAATTACCAAACGGTGAGAAAAATGTTAAAAGAATTATGATAAAAACTACAATGGGTAAACCAGTAAAACAAATCCAGGAGATAAAGAAGAAACATGCATGAAAATAGAACTAGTTATCCAAAAGCTAAAGCACAAATGTATGCACAACTACAAGAAGTTCCAAAAAAATACAAGACAATAGCAATTATCAGAATGACAAAAGTTCGTTCTACTCAAATTTTACCGCTAAGAAAAACTCTCAAAGGTGAAGTAGAATTTGTTAGTATCAAAGATAAAGTTGCAAGAATTGCACTAAGCAAGTTAGATATTCCAGGAATCAAAGAGATTGCAGCAGATCTTACAGGTCAATGTATGCTCATGTTTACAAACATGTCACCATTCAAACTAAACGTTTTACTTTCAAAAAATAAAATTATGATGGCTGCCCGTGGTGGCGATATTGCAAGTGTCGATATTGTAGTTCCAGCAAAAAATACAGGAATTGCACCAGGACCAATGCTCACAGAATTCAAAGAGGCAGGAATTCCAACTAAAATCGACCAAGGAACAATTTGGATTGCAAAAGATAGTACTCCAGTAGAAAAAGGCGGAGTAATTAATGAAAAATTAGCAGCACTCTTAGGAAAATTAGATATCAAACCAGTAGAGGCAGGAATTTCACTATTTACAGCATTAGAAGAAGGTCTGAAATATTCAGAAGAAGAGATGATTATCGATGTTGAGAAAATTAGAGCACAATTTGCAACAGCACACCAAGAAGCAGTGTCTCTATCAATCGAGGCAGCATACATCACTGCAGACAATGTTTCACAGATTCTATCAAAGGCTGCACAATCAGCACGTTCTGTATCTGTTGAATCAGGATTTATGACAGATGAGACAAAAGAGCAAATTTTGCAAAAAGCAGATGCACAAGCTAAAGGTGTTGCAAGTCAAGCAAAAGATTACACACCAGCATAATAGCACATTAAGAATTTCTTATATTACACAATAATTTCTTTCAAAGAATTGTCTCAAAAATTAGAAAAGATATCTAAAATTCCACTTTGGGCCATATCGTTAATTTCAGTTGTATTTCTAATAGTAATTTTGTATACAGTACATAGTATTTTTGGGATTGAAGATTTTTCTAACAATATTTCACTTCCCCTTTACATCATAATTCCAGGATCATTAGTAATTTCATCAATCATAGCATTTTCAAAATCAGATAAAATTTCAGAAATTTCTAGAACGTCTCTTTTCTTTTTGCTTGTTTCTTTTACTTTATCATTATCAGCTGAGCAAACATGGAATTTGTATGAACATGTGTTAGATATTGATCCATACCCTTCAATTGCAGATTTTTTTTATCTTGCTGCACCAATTGCCATGACCATATCTTTGGCAATATACCTTAAACCACGACAACACAAAATCCCTGCAAAGAATGTAATTTTTGCAACCATCATATCAAGTGCTGTTGTAATTTCATCGGTATTAGGGACATGGGATTCAATATCTGAAGATTCTCAAATAGAAATTATTGTTGCATTGTTGTATCCAGTTGTTGATTCTGTTTTACTTTTTGCAGCAATTCTTGCAATCTTATTTTCACTCAAAGAGAAAAAAAGCACATTTTGGTTGATGATATTAATAGGAATTCTTGTGTTAATTGCAGCTGATACTTGGTTTTTGTTTTTGATTGTAGAGGACAGTTATGAGGATGGACATCCTGTGGATATTTTATGGATAGCAAGTTATACAATTTGGACATTTATGATGTTCCACATTATTTCTAATTCAAAAAATTTCATACAACAGAATCCTGAAAAAAATGAAAATAATAAAACCCAGAAATATGGAATTATTTTTACTCTAGTTTTTGTAAATGGGACTATTGCTTTGGTTCTATATGCAATGAATTCATTAATTGAAGAAAATGCAGATCAGGTAATTTTTTCATTTTTTTCTTGGTTTTTGGTAATAGTGATTGGGATTTTTTCTAGTGTGATTGTTGCTTTTAATTCAAAATTAGCTAAAACAATACAAACCAGAACAGTAAAAGTTGAAGAATTATCAGAAGATTTAATCAAATCTGAAAGACTGTCTGCAATTGGAGAATTATCAGCAAGAATTGCACATGATTTGAAAAATCCTCTAAATAATCTGAATTTAGCTTTGGAGATGCTTCAAGTAAAACATGAAAAAGATTTTGATAAAGCAGATTTTGAAAAAGTGAAAATAATGAGTTCATCTATTTCCAGAATGAATCATCAAATCAATGAGGTACTTAATTTTGTCAAGAGCATCCCTTTGAATTTGTCAAAACAAAGTTTCCAAAAATTAATGATATCTACAATGGCGATGGTTCAAAAACCAGTCAATATTCAAATTATTCTACCTCAAAATGATGTAATGATTAATTGTGATAACAAAATTGAATATGTTTTTTTAAATTTGATAAACAATTCAATTGACAGTATTGGGTTAAGAGGTAAAATTGAGATAAAAATTGAAGAAAATGATAAAAACATAATGTTAGATTTTATTGATTCAGGAAAAGGAATTGAAGAAAAAATAATGACGCAAATTTTCAATCCATTATTTACTACAAAACAGAAAGGGACAGGACTAGGCCTTGTTACGTGTAAAAATATCATAGAACAGCACGGAGGAACAATTTCTGTGAAAAATAATCCAACCACATTTACAATTCAATTGCCCAAAGTATGACATATCATGACATTAAAAGTAATTAATAATTCAGATTCTAAAACTGGTGAATTTCCATGTGTGACATGTGAGACTAACTGCTGTAAAGAATATACGATATTTGTTAATGCTCATGACATTTACAGACTGCATCAAAAATTGAAAAAAACCCCAAAAAGTTTTCTTGATATTTGGGGTGCTAAAGACTTTGATCTTGGAATCAAAGTAAAAGAAGGATTACTTGACCTTGCACTAAAACAAAAAGATGGTGGATGTATGTTTTTAGAAGAATCAAAAGATATGTTTCGATGTACAGTAAATGATTTCAAGCCAAGTGTGTGTAAATCATATCCATTTCAAATGAAAAAGGGGAAATTAGTTCAGATGACAGAAAAGCTGTGTCCAGTTGATTGGGATACTAGAGAATTTGAGTCCATGATGTCTACTCATCTCAAAAAAGATGAAGAGGAATGGGAATTTTATGATAAACTAGTACTAGAATGGAATGAAAAATTTGGAGAGAAAAAATCATTGTCTGAATTTTTAAAGTTCATACTAGATAGAGTTGCTTTAGAAGAAATTTAGCCCCAGAATAAAGATCTAAATAGTATGATTATCACAAAAATTCATTGAATTTTTCTAAAATTATGTTACTATCATCATTTGCAGTTTTTTTGATGTTTGCAACACCAAATGTATTTGCAGATAGTTTTGATGAGAAAACTTGTGTCTCTTTAATTTCCACAGACAAAGTAAAAGAAATTACAGGTTATGAGGGAGTACTTGAGATTAACGTAATTAATTCTAATTTAGAATCACTAAATGAAGGAATAACAAATGGGTGTGCAATATCATTTCAAAATGATGATACTTCATTCACACTTACACTAGTAATTACTGCATCAGATTCAGATAGAACTGCTCAATCAAAATATGGAGAAATATTTTCAGCATCAAACCAAATGGGATTTGAAGTAATTGAAGGAAACAACGGTCCTTGGATATATCATCAAGTAGAAGTAAATGATATGGGAATAGCTAGTTTCTTGGCATCAATTAAAGATAACATACAAGTTGGACTTCATTCCCCACAAACAGATATTCCAATAGACCCAGCAGATATACGTGAAGTTCTAACAATTGTTCAATCAAATATTGATAAATTAGACATTCCAAAATCATTTACACCAAATGACATTGAACCAACAAATGTTGAACCAGTAGAAATTACTTCAGAACATGAACAAAAAATTGTAGAACTAAAACAATCAGAGGAACAAACAACAGAATCAGATAGTCATAGAATGGAAACTGAAATTACTAGAGAAGAAAACGGAGGAGGTTGTTTGATAGCCACTGCAACATATGGTTCAGAATTAGCACCGCAAGTTCAAACATTACGAGAACTTAGAGACAACTCACTACTACAAACAGAATCAGGTACTAGTTTCATGAATTCATTTAATGATGTTTACTATACATTCTCACCAATTATTGCAGACTATGAAAGAGAAAATCCAGTGTTTAGAGAAATGGTAAAAATTACAATTACTCCAATGATAACATCATTATCAATTCTAAATAATGTAGAGATGGATTCAGAACAATCAGTACTAGGTTATGGAATTTCACTAATCATACTAAATGGAATGATGTATGTTGGAATTCCTGTTGCAATAGTTATTGGAATTAGAAAAATTTAGTAAAAATCAAATTTCATCAAACCTTTTAAGAAAATATTTTAGAGAATAATTATGAAATTAATCTGGGTAATTATTCCACTAATATTATTTGGAATTACCAGTATTGGGCAATCATTTGCAGATGTAGAATATTCGCATGAATTTAATTTTGAAAATTGTGAAGGAATTTTGGATGTTGAGGAAATAAAAAGTACAATTAATCGTATTGAAAATATTACTGTTAATTCCAGAGAATTAACTCCAGTAGATAGAGAACTAGGTCTACAAACAATGTGTGATTCAACGTTTGAATCAGAAGGGAAATCAATTAGCATGAGTATAGTTGTAATGGATTCAAAAGAAACTGCCAGTACACTATATCAAGAAAATTTGGATGTATTTTCGGGGCAAGATTTTGAATTTAGAGAATATGTTACATTTTGGAATAATTTTGATGTAACAGTAAATGATCAAAATGTAGGAAGTTTCATCATATCACAGTACGATAAATTTTTCATTAATTTTCATACTAGTTTTTCTGGAGATGGTCCAGCACTAATTGATACTGAAGAATTACGAATGTTATCCACAATAGTTCAGAAAAAAATTCTTGAATTAGAAGATGTATCAATATCACCGCCAAATCCACTTCCTACTCCAAACTTGGATGATCCAGATAGATTTACAGATGAACATGAAATGCCACCAATTGCTACAGGAAAAATAGATTCACCAAAAAAACAAATGGCTCAAGGCATTGAACCTTCAGCAGTAAAATGTAATGAAGGATTGGTGTTGGTTACAAAAAAGAGTGGAGAATCATCTGCATGTGTAAAACCAATTACTGCAGATATTTTATCTCAACGAGGATGGGGTGGAATCAATCCACCATGCTGTAAGAAATAAGCATAGTTTGATATGAACGGATTAGCAAAAAACTATGAAACTTTTAAAATATAATCTAAAATAATTATTTGAAAGATTTTTTTATTAATCCATTAATTACACGAGAAAAACTAACTGATTCTGAAGTATCTTTGATTTGTTTTGATTGTAAATCATGAACTTTCTTGACTAAATCATCATCAAGTATTATTGTCACTCTTTTGCCCATAACATGAGTAGAGTTGGTTTTTTATTTAAAACGATTATTGATTATCAAAAAAGAAATCTGAAAATTAGCAATGCACTTTATACAATAGAACATCTTTCAGTATATCATGACTAAAATTAATAATGTAGATTTGGATAAAGTTGCAAATACAATATCAAAAGGAAAAGAAGATAAGAATTCTCTAAGAAAGCCAGTAAAACTACAAGGAGAATGGAACTTGGATTCTGATTCAGGATTTCAATTTAAAACAGAATTACCATATGAAAAAGGAACTCAAAGCATAGAGATTGACTCACCATCATTTCTAGGTGGGGAAGGAAATAGACTAGGCCCAATGGCATACTGTATTGCAGGAATTACATCTTGTTTTGTGGGTACATTTGTAGGAATTACAGCACAGCAAGGTATCAAACTAACAAAACTCAAAGTCACAACACAGTGCAACATCAATTTTGCAAAGGCCTTTGATTTATCAGAAGATCCAATTACTGAAGGAATGAGTTTTGAGATTGATGCCACAAGTGATGATGCTGATAATACAAAATTGCAAGAATTACTAAAAATGGCAGAAGAGCGATGCCCTGCAATGTATAGTATGGCTCACAAAATAGAAGTTAATGCAAAAATAGTTTAAGATTCTCTAACCTTTGGCAAATTCCAATTAAACTTCATTGCCAATAATCTAATTCCAGTTGCTGCCACTATGCCAATAATTGAGGCTATCTGAATATCATTAGATGTAGATAACACAAGATAAAATATTACAATTCCAATCAGACTAGCCACAGCATAGACTTCTTTAACAAACACAATTGGAATTTCTCTAACAAAGATATCTCGCAGTATACCGCCACCAATTGCTGTAATCATTCCACCAAATAGCATTGGCAAAAAGTTCATTCCAACTATTTGAAATGCAATTGATGCACCAATTACTGAAAACACACCCAATCCAACTGCATCAACTACTAACCAAATGTTCATCTTCTTTTTCAAATATGAAAACAAGAAAAACATCACAACTCCAGTAATTACAGTTAGAATAACATAGATTGGATCAGAAAATGCAACTGGAAATCTGCCAAACAATACATCACGAGTTACACCACCACCAACTCCAACCACAGTAGCCAATACTATAATTCCAAAAATGTCGGCTTTGTGTGAAATTGCTTTTGATGCACCAGTTATAGCAAATGCAATTGTCCCAAGATAATCTAGTACACTGATAAAGCCATCAACGGGAAATGAGAAATCAACCAATTACTGAAAATTTGGCATCAAAGATTGATAAAGTTTGATAAAAATAAAGATCAAAATTAAAAAAGTGTATTTTTCTATCCAAATAGTGAGGACAAACCTTCCATGGCTGCCTCTTCTTTCTTTGGATCTTCTTTCTTTTCTTCTTTCTTTGCTTCGCCACCTGCTGCTGCATCTGCTGCCGGAGCGGCTGCTGCAACTGCTACTGGTGCGGCTTTAACTGCATCATCGATGTTAACATCGGCTAATGCTGCAACTAGAGATTTAACTTGGGCTTCATTAACTTCAGCGCCAGATGCTTTAACAACTGAACTGAGGTTTGCCTCGTCTACATCTTTTCCTAGTTTGTGAAGAAGTAAAGCAGCGTAAACATATTCCATTGTAACGAGAATCCCCTAGGGCATAATATAAAACTATGCAGAATTTACGCCTAGAATTAATTTAGGATTTTCAAACTTCTGCAAATAGAGTAAAGTGTTCTTTTGAGATTTGCATCAACTAGAGTTTCCATTCTGTTTTTGAGGATTCTTTTTGCCTCATCTCTGTCATCACCAGCAGGTAATGACAAAACATTGTTGATAAATTCAGGTAATGATTCACGAATCCAACCATCAAGCATCTCAAAGACTTTGGGTGGGATTAGATCGCATTTATCCTCATTAAGATCTAAAATTGCAGTATAATTTTCATGCTCCACTCTATACACTAATGCCAATACAACATTGTCAGGAGTTGGAAATTCTAAAATTTCTCGGGAACGCTCACCAGTCTTTCCTTGGGCTAGTTTGTTTTTGAGTCCAACAGGATTTACAATTACTCCAGTAATTCCAACTTTGTTATCCTCAATTCCAGTGATTGCACCAAAAATAAAGTCATTAAACTCTCCATTTTTTTTAATAGAAAATACATAGGCCCCTTCTTTGAGTTCTGGCTTTTTCCCAAACATGAATGAACTAGAAATGATATTCTATTTAATGTATGATGAAATAGTAAAAAATTCAAAAATTAGACTAGAGATTTTATTATTCTAGAGATGAGATTTTGTTTCCAGTGCCTATATGGTACGCATCATCAATTGTAGACACAAAAACCATACCATCACCTTCATTTCCTCGATAATCGGTTTTGAGAATAGATGATACAATATCGTCTACATGGGAATCATTAACCAGGTGTACTATCAAACAACGGTAGGTTAATTGGAATTATCAGTAAAACTGACATCATCAAGGCTTTGGCATTTATGAAATTGTATATCGTTAATTCTTAATATCAGTGGATTACACCCAACAATATTGGATAAATCACAGATTCTAAAGGAATTCTCAGCAGACCCTGAGAAATACTATAACGTTAAACTATTTGCAGAACAAGGATTTGTTAGAAAATCTTGTACCAAATGTGGTAGATTCTTTTGGACACTAAATGCTGATAGGGACCTTTGTCCGGATGATGGAAAAGATACCTATTCTTTCATTGGAGATCCTCCAACTACAAAACGATTTGATTACACACAAGCTTGGAAACAAGTCGAAGAGTTTTTTATAAAAAATAACCACACCTCAGTTAGTAGATATCCTGTAGTTTGTAGATGGCGTGATGATCTCTATTTTACAATTGCATCAGTTGTTGACTTTCAAAGAATAATGGGAAGTAAGGTAGTCTTTGAGTTTCCTGCAAATCCACTTGTAGTACCACAAACTTGTCTTCGTTTCAAGGATTTAGAAAATGTCGGAGTTACGGGTAGACACTTTTCGTCATTTTGTATGATAGGACAACACAGTGTTCCTGATTTGGGAGGATACTGGAAAGATGAATGCGTTGATTTGGATTATAGATTACTAACACAACAATTTGGAATTAAAAAAGAAGAAGTGGTCTTTGTTGAGGATGTTTGGGCGGGTGGGGGCTCGTTTGGACCATCACTAGAATATTTTGTTCAAGGATTGGAATTAGGTAATGCAGTTTTTACTGAATTTCAAGGGGAACTAGGTCAGCATACAACATTAGACCAAAGAGTAATTGACATGGGTGCAGGATTAGAAAGATTTGCATGGATTACAAATGGAACACCGACTGCTTATGATTGTTGCTTTGGTCCAATTAATGAAAAATTATTTGGAATAATTGGAATTGATTCAGATAGTGAAATTTTAAAAAAATACTTTACAGAAATTGCAAAAGAGATTGATAATTACGATGACTTGAATCAAGTTAGACGTCTTGCAGTAAAAAATGCAGGAGTTACAGATGACCAGTTATCAAAAATGATCACACCACTTGAAGGGATGTATTTGATAGCAGACCATTTGCGTACGTTAATCTTTGCAATTACTGATGGTGCATTGCCAAGTAATGTTGGTGGAGGATACAACCTAAGAATGATGTTACGTCGCATCAATGGAACAATAAACAGACTAAATCTAAAACTAGACATTGATGATTTGATTGATACTCATATTGACTATCTCAAAGATACCTATCCAGAACTTGATGAGAAAAGAGAAGATGTCAAAGTTATACTAAAATTAGAATCAGCAAGATATGAAGAATCAAAAATTCACATGAAAAATAAAGCTGAAAAAATTAGAGAGAAAGGTGCACCAAGTGTGGACCAACTAATCACACTATACGAATCAGATGGAATTACACCAGAGTATCTTAGAGAAATTGATGCTATTTCAGAAATTCCATCACAGTTTTACTCTAAACTTTCTGATTTGCACCAGTCAGACAAGAAAAAAGCAATCACAGAATTACCACTAGCAGAATTACCTGAAACTGAAACTCTATTTTACAAAGATGACCCAATGGAGTTTGAAGCTAAAGTTCTCAAAGTGATTAATGACATGGTAGTATTAGATAAAACGTCATTTTACGCACGAGGTGGAGGACAAGAACCTGATTTGGGAACCATAAATGGTTTCAAAGTGATTAATGTCGACAAACATGCACACGTTATTGTTCATCAACTAGAAGGTGGCGTACCAGCTGAAGGTGATACGGTATCATGCAAAGTTGATGAGACACGTCGAGCAAACATTACAAAAAACCACACAAGCACTCACATAATTAATGCATCATCACGCAAAATATTAGGTTCATGGATTTGGCAGCATTCAGCTTTCAAAGATGATGATCATGCTAGACTAGACATTACACATCATTCATCTCTAAGTAGTGATGAAGTACAAAAAATTGAAGATGAAGCTAATGATATGATAAAGAAAAACTATCCAGTTAACATCGATTATTACGACAGAGGAACTGCAGAACAAAAGTATGGATTTAGAATTTATCAAGGTGGTGTAGTTCCAGTAAAATCAGTAAGAATTGTATCAATTGAAGATAAAGACATTGAAGCATGTGGTGGAACCCATGTTAAAAAAACTGGAGATATTGAACTAATCAAAATCACAAAGACTAAACGAATTCAAGATGGAGTGGTACGAGTTGAATTTGTATCAGGACCTAATGCGTATTCATATGTCAAACAACAAGAAGAAAATTCAAAACAAAAAGCTCAAGATGATATTGCAAAACAAGAACTAGAAAAGAAAAGAGAAGAAAACAAATCAAAAGCTCGTGAACAAATTCCCGTTTTACTTGAAAAAGTTCTTGCTGGAGAACAAGGGGATATTGATGGTATTACTGTATCAAATAAAATCTGTTTTACTAGTAGTGGAAATTATGATGATTATTTCCACCAAAACTTTGGAAAGAAACTAACTGCAAAAGACGATACTGCAGCTTATTGTGGAATATTTACTGCTGGTCCAACAATTAGAGTAATGATATTTTCAGGGGAGAAATCAGGAATTCATGCAGGTAGTATAGCCAAGGAAATAGCCTCAATTTTGGGCGGTTCAGGCGGCGGAGATGCCAAATTTGCTCAAGGTGGAGGAAAAGACACATCTAAAAAAGAGCAGGCAATTGAGAAAGCAAAATCAATGATTTTTGGATAAGATGATGATATTATGATAAACTGGAATGAAATAGAAACTAAATGGCGTAAAGTATGGAATGACTCTAAAGACTTTGAGACAAATCCAAATGAGAAACAAAAAAAATTCATTACAGTAGCATACCCATATCCCAATTCTCCGCAACACATTGGACATGGACGAACATACACACTAGCTGATGTTCATGCAAGATATTACAGAATGAAAGGATACAACGTATTGTTCCCAATGGGATTCCATTATACTGGAACTCCCGTACTTGGAATGGCAAAAAGAATTCAAAACCAAGAGAAAGAAATTCTTGATGGATTGAGAAATGTGTATCATGTACCTGAAGATGCAATAAAGACATTTGTTGAACCAATTAAGATTGCAGATTATTTTCATGAAGAGATAAAATCAGGCATGATAGAAATGGGCTATTCCATTGATTGGCGTAGAGAGTTTACAACTATAGTTCCAGGATATCAGAAATTTATTGAATGGCAAATTACCACACTAAAAGAAAATGGACGAATCATTCAAGGTAGTCACCCAGTTGGATGGTGTCCTGATGATGGTAATCCAGTATCTCAACACGATACAATGGGGGATGTTGAACCAAAGATTGATGATAAAAATTTCCTAGTCAAATTTAATTTTGGAGAATTCATATTTCCAGTAACTACACTAAGACCTGAAACAATTTTTGGTGTTACAAATTTGTGGGTCAATCCAAATGTTACATACAAAAAAGTGCAAGTCGATGATAAAGTATGGATATGCTCAGAAGCATGTGCAAAGAAAATATCCTTTTTTGAAAAACAAGTTGAAATAATTGGTGAAATTAATGGTAATGAAATTGTTGGTAAATTAGCAATTAATCATGATGGTAGAGAAATTCCTATACTACCTGCAGACTTTGTAGAGCCTGAAATGGGTACGGGATTAGTAATGTCAGTACCAGCACATGCTCCAAAAGATTACCAAGCCTTGATGGATTTAAAATCCCAAAATCATGAATTGGCATTAAAAATTGAGCCTATTCCAATAATATCAACACCAGATTATGGAGAATTTCCTGCAAAAGAGATTTGTGAAAAACTTGGAGTATCCAACCAAACTGATGACAAACTAGAGGAGGCTACCAAGGATTTGTATGCAAAAGAATTCTCAGACGGTAAACTAAATGAGAAATGTTCTCAATTTAACAATGAGAAGGTACAGTTTGGTAGAGACAAAGTTAGATCTTATTTAGAAGAAAAAGGAACTTTGGAAAAATTCCCAATTCTAGAGAATGCTCCAGTAAAATGTAGATGTGGTGCTGAATGTGTTGTAAAAATTCTCAACAACCAATGGTTTTTGAATTATGGAGATGAGGAATGGAAGAATTTAGCTCGGAACTGTTTTGATGAGATGAACATTTTACCAAATAATATCAAAACTGAATTTAATGAAGTAATTGATTGGCTACATGAAAGAGCATGTGCAAGACAACAAGGATTGGGAACTACCTTACCCTGGGATAAAGATTGGATTGTAGAAAGCTTGTCCGATTCCGTAATCTACATGGCATACTATACCATATCACGATTTGTAAATGATGGAACCGTATCTCCAGATAATTTAACAAAAGAATTCTTTGATTACATATTATTAGATAAAGGAGATATCAAACTTGCAGCTAGCACATCAAAGCTTGCAGAAGATATCATCAATACAATGAAAAAAGAATTCAATTATTTCTATCCAGTTGATTCAAGACACTCAGGTAGAGATTTGGTGCAGAACCATTTGTCATTTTTTGTCCTTAATCACGTTGCAGTTTTTGAAAAGAAATTGTGGCCACAAGAAATTGTTGTTAATGGTAGTGTAATGATGGATGGTGCAAAGATGAGTAAGAGTATGGGAAATATCATACCATTACGAACTGCAATCAGAGATCATGGAGCAGACCCAATCAGATTAGCTATCATATCCTCAGCTGAACTATTACAGGATGCTGATTTTAACATGGAATCAGTTACAGGTATTCAAAGCAAGCTGGAATCTCTTTTAGAGGAATGCTCTAGGCTCGAAAATACCCCATTACCAGAGTTACAAGCAGAAGATAGATGGATTTTATCAAAATTACAGAGTTTGATAGGTACTGTTACTGAATCTGTTGAAAAGATGAGATTAAGAGAAGGCTTGCATGATATTTTATTTTCATTTGAATCTGATTTGAGCTGGTATCACAAAAGAGTACAAGCAAAAGATAGAGATGACATTAACGGAATACTATACAAAATAAATTCTGCCCGTGTTGCAATGTTATCCCCATTTGCACCACACATAGCTGAAGAGATGTGGCAAAAGCTTGGAAATAACACCCTAGCTTCCAAGACACAATGGCCAGAATTTTCAGATGATAATGTTGATGCAACATCAATACAATCAGAGAATCTTCTAAAGAGTACCATTGATGATATTGCAAATATTTTAAAAGTTACAAAGATTACTCCAAAGAAAATTGTACTGTATGTAACTTCAGATAGTACGAAAAAGAAAATTTACAGAAAAATGTTGAGTATAATGGTGGGTGGGCAAAACAACATGGGAATAGTAATGAAAGAGTTGTTATCAAATCCTGATACTGCAGACGCTAAAAAAATGCCAGACTTTGTTCAGAAAACAATCAAAGATCTACATTCAGAATCAGAAGAGATTAAAAAAATGAAATTAGAATCAGATAATTTTGATGAAAAAGAATTCCTATCATCAGAATTGTGTAGTATTGGTAAGAAAGAATTTGGAGTTGACATTACAGTGTTTGCAGAATCTGACTCAGACATTTACGATCCTAAAGGTAAAGCACGTCACGCAAGGCCATTCAAGCCAGCGATTTTGATTGAATAGAATTATCTTTAGCAGATTACAGGTTTACGAATAAAATACATGTAATGAGAGTTCAAGGATAAAATTTGGGCCAAAGTTTTTTTTCAAAATATACAATCAACTCAGGATCTTTGGTTACTCTTTGAATGGAATCTTTTATTGATGGAATAATTGGAGCTCCAGCTCGAGTCCACCTAAATATCAGATCCTCAATTCTTAATTGCATCGCATCAAGGTCTGCATCCAATAATTACCCATAGTAATTCGATTAATGATCTATTGGTTATTGTGAAATGTATACGATCTTAAATAGAAATTTTGTAATAATAGATTAGTGTAAGTGAGAGAAAAGAGCGTCGAGACGTCATTCTCTCCTTTGACACGTATTTTCAATCCTAAAATAAAGAAGATTTTTTGTGGTTATCTAATTTAAAATATTATTTTCAGAAATTTAAAAAAAATAAAAAGAGAACTAAAAATTACAAACTTTTGTATCTTTTAGAAATCTCAATTTTTACAACAAAAGATGCAATACTCAAATCAATATGAGTAATGCTCTTTTCGATTTGTAATCTTTCTTTATAGGAAAGACCATCAACAAGAGATTCTTGTAATCGAGTTCGCTGAAATTCTAATCTTTGTAGTTGTTTGTCAAACCAATCTTTGTTGGAATTTGATTGATCTTTTCGAATCTCTGAATACCAAGATTCAATGTCTTTGTTGATTGTATTTCTATTGATGTCAAGTATTTTTGCAATTTGTACTGCAGAATGTCCTTGCTGGAAATGCAATTCAAAAACTTTGTTTTTTCGAATTTCTTGTTCTTGTTTTGTGTATGGTCCACCTATTTTTTGTATTTGTGCCATACTATTCATACAACATACTAGGTATAGAGAACTAATTTTTTCTCGACAACTGGTCTACACAGTCCTTTTATATCTGAAGGATGAATTTTTCAAAAACTGACTAGTTCTGCATAGTTAGGATGCAATCATTTCATTCGTTTATACAATAATTGTAATCAACAAAAATTTGTGACTCAAAGGGATTACTATGAAATTCTAGGAATCCCAAAAGACACACCAGACTATGAAATAAAAAAACGATACAGACAATTGGCATTAAAGTATCATCCAGATAGAAACAAGGATTCTGAAGCCCCTGAGAAATTCAAAGAAATTTCTGAAGCTTACTCTATACTATCTGATAATCAAAAAAGACAACTCTACGATTCACACGGCCATGCAGGAATTGATGGTAGATATTCTAACATGAATTATTACTCACAAGAAGATTTTCACTCTAATGATGTATGGGGATGGCGTAGCAAAGGCAGTTCACTATACTCTATGGGTAACTACAAAGAAGCAATAGAATGCTACAATGAAGGAATCAAAATTGATCCTGATAACAGAATTCTATGGAACAACAAAGGAATGGCACAGTATGCAATGGGTGAATATGAAGCAGCCATACTATCCTATGAGCATCTAATTACAATTGATCCAAAGGACGCATACACATGGAACAACAAAGGAATGGCACAGTATGCAATGAAAAAATATGAGCAAGCCATTACATCATATGATAAAGTAATTACAATTGATCCTGATGATGCTGATGCATGGTATAACAAAGGTGATGCACTAAATTCTCTTGGTAAGAGTGATGAGGCAGAAAAATGCTATGATAAATCTAAAGAACTAGGATATGACATCTAGTCATTAGCATGTTTTTCTTTAATTATTCGAGTAACCTCATTTACTAATTCAACATCCAAAGTTACTAGAGCCTCCAAAGATTCTCGATACTTTTCATCGCCCCATTTGTCTTCAGCAAACATTTCTTTTACCAAATTAACAATGTCAGATTTGTTTCTATTGTGTAGGGTTTTTGCATTATCTAAATTATCCATAATTTACCCACAAAATTATAACAAATTAAAGATTTTCATCAAAATCATATCAAAGAATAACATTCTATTTTATTTGACACAATACAATGCTCACCAATGGATATTGTAAAGTCAGCTGAACTATTAGCCAAAAACAAACACTCAGGAGATGTAAAAAAAGACGGCACTACCATATCTAAACATCTTGAGGATGTTAATAATAGACTCAAAAGTTTAGGAATTATAGACAAAGAATTACTTTGTGCTGGATGGCTACATGATACCATAGAAGGTACAGAGATTACTTTTGATGATATCTTTGAGCAGTTTGGTAGTGAAATTGCTGTCCTTGTATCATCATTATCAAAAGACATGTCATTAACTAGAAAGAAAAGAGAAAAAGCATATTCCATTTTACTAAAAGAATCATCAACCAAAGCCAAAATTATCAAGCTGTGCGATATCTCAGCTAATCTTAGTGATATAAAAAACTGGGATACAACAAAATCACAAAAACTACGAAAAATAAAAAAACAGAGACACTACCTAAACCTAATCAAAGATGAACTAAAAGACACAGAGTATCCACAAATTATATCACTATTAGAAACTAGTAATCAAATTTTAAAACAATTTTCTCAAAGACCTGTATCCCTAAAATAATATTATAGTCCTTCTTCATTTACATCAGGTTCTGGTTGCGCACTATCAAATGACATTTCTTTTTTCTGACAAGATGGACATTTTTCCCACATGCCAAATTCATTTCGAATTTTTTCCTTGCCATCACAATTAAAACATGTCACAAATTTCATATCACAATTAGAAACTTAAGCTTGTTTATTCCAGAGTAAGTTTAGCCTTAGATACATGGTTCATATTGATGAAAATTGGCAAATTTTTCATGAATTTATTCAAAAAAAAGGCAGAAGCTCCTACTCTAGTTTGTAGAATATGTGAATTGAAATTTACTGATCCTCAACGAACAATGAGACACATGCTAAAAGCTCACTCTAAACCACAAAAAGCAAAGAAATAGAATTTTTTAATTTTCTTGTTTTAAATTATTTTTCTACAAATTCAGTTTCATATACTAGTTGTAATGATATCAAAATATGGTAAACTGGAATGTTATTGTAATTGTTACACTAATTGCAGCGTTTATTGGAGTTATTTTGTGGATTTCACTCCCAGGTTTGATAGAATTTGCAGATACCCAAGAAGATAGAGATTTACTAAATGACATCAGTGAAACAGAAAAAATGATGTGCGGCATTCCAAATGAGATGAACGTAATCTTTGATAAAATAAATTCCATATCTAGTGATAATTTTGATAATAAAGCAAAAGGAATCTACCAGTCAATTCTTTGGGGAAATAACATTGATAGTTGTGATATTTCCTATTTGTACGAACAATTAGACAATCAACAAAAAGAAAAGTTGAATTGGAATAAATTTTCCTGCACCAATAATCATTGTACAAAGTAAAAGCGAGATTGAAAGAACTGAAGAGGCCCTTCCAATCTCATGAAGAATGGAGAGAATCCGTTCTTCAATTTGCGTTTGACTACCCGATTTGGTAATCGCGATTTTTGGAATCACGCAAACTAATCAATAGTTAATTAACCTAAAAACTAACTGATTAATTCATCACATTTTCGAGTATAGTATTCAATTAGGTGTAAATATTGAAAGTTCTCTTTAGTAAATCCAATACAGTCTTTTCTTTTCTGAATACAAGAGTACAGTTCTTCTAATCCCTCATGTTTCATGAAATTTCACCACATTGTGATTGTATAGTAAATATCACATCACGAGCCAATTTACTTTCTAGTTCTTCAAAAAATTCTTCATCTAATAGTTCTGAATCAGGAGTCATGTAAGAATAGTGAGTTTTTGAATTAAAGGTAATGGGTTATACTGTTAATCATCTAGTTTATCTGCCAAACCAAAGTTTGAACGAATACCAACATAGAATGTAACTAATCCTAAAACTATACCCAGTACAAAACTGAATTCAGAATTGCTAACAAGAAATGTCACAAAAGTTGATACCATCACAACAGCAAATGAGATTATCAAAAGTTTAGAATTCATTTAGTTTAATCCCAATCATACAAACTTAAGATTGTTGATAATTAACAATTAATGAATACCTTAGAGTTTGATACAGAGATCATTTCAGCCATAGATACAGGGATATTTTCTTTTTTTGCAACTAATTCTAGATCTTTACCATGTTTCTCTCTCAAATGAGTAACAAATTCTGATTCTTCAATGTTATTTTTTTTAAAACCACAATCAAACACACAGTTAAAATTCAAAATTAATCAGCGTACTTTTTTGGTTTTTTCTTTTTCTTGTTTAGTTGTTGATCGCTTTTGTATTTTTTAATTCGCTGTGTAGCTTCTGCTTGTTTTTGGCCCTTTTGTTTACGATTGTCTTTTTTCTGTGAACCCTTCATTATATCATACAAGATAAATTTTACAGTTAAGTCTTGATATTATCTATACAGGATATAGGATACAAGCAAAAATGCAGATACAACACTTGATACTCCTACAATTATCAGCAATTCTTTTCTTGAAAATACGTCAGTTCTAAAACTCAATAATTAACATAAAATAAATTCAAAAATTAAGCGTATTGAAATCAGTGTAAGGGAGATTAACCCACCTACACCTAAACATGCAAACTGTTCGATATCATGATCAAATGCAACTCAAACCCAAACTAATCAAGCCTAGTTGTTGTAGTGAACATATCCTTGATACGCTACATGCGTAAGGGAGATTTGCAGGTATTCAATATAATTGGCCACTCAAATAATATTTTGAACACGACCAATCTTGCCACTTTCTAATTCAACTTTAATTCCATGAGGATGAAAATTACTCGATGTAAGAATTCTCTTAACTACACCCTGAGTTAATTTGCCACTGGATTGATCTTGTTTTTGAACAATATCCACTGTAATCCCTGGACTGATTTTATCACGAGTTATACTCAATATACAGAATCTAATCTAATGGAAAATTAATGTTACAATTAATGCAATTTCCACACATTCCATTGTAACGTACACAGTATTCAATTACTTGACACATCAGACATACAACATAACTCAAAGTATATCTCAAAACACTACAAATTACTAGGAAAATATGATTTGTCAGCACAAAAATCAGCACCAAGAATCATCCACTTCATTATTATTTTAAATTCACATAAAGGAATCATGTCAGCAATTAATAGAAAATCAGACAAAAAATCTACTTTAATTATATCAGGAGTTATTGTACTAGCTGCAAGTTTACTTTTTGCATACTTGATGTTGTATACGGCACCAGAAGAAAATATCGAGTTAGTAAAAATAATTGCAATTACAGATAATGGATGTATTGCTGAAACTCTAGATGGTTATTCAGTAAATATTGGGGATTGTAACGCAAAACCTGGGCAATACATTGATGCACTTGTTGATCAAAAAGTAAAAGATAGGGCTGCTGCAATGAACCCTACAAACTAATTTTTTTTTAAAAAAAATAAAAATAAAATAAATGTAAAAAATCTATTTCACAACTAATACAGGAACTTTTGCTTTGTGTAAAACATGGTGTGATGTACTTCCAAGGAATGCCTCTTTTGCAGCACCAATTCCTCTTGCTCCAATTACTACCATGTCAAATTTTCCCTTATCAGCAGTTTTTACAATATCAGCGCCAACATTGCCACCAGTCATTTTGTATTTGAATGGGATTCCTGCTTGTTTTACTTTTTTTAATGCAGGACCAATAGCCTTGGCAGCTTTTACTTGTACATCATCTTTCATTTTTTGTGTGTACTTTATTCCAGCAACTACTGGTAAATGAAAGACATACAATCCTGTAATTTCAGCACCACTGACTTTAGCAATATCTATTGCTTTGTTTAATCCTCTAATAGAATTAACAGAACCATCAAGGGGAACCAAAATTTTTGAGAATTTTGCCATACAATTAATGAAAATTTATCAAATATTAAGATGATGATGTTTTTCGCATATGAAATTTGGTAAAAGTATAATGTGATTTCAATGATGAAATTCAACAAAAGCGTTATCTGTAATTAGTCAATCCGAAAATTAATGGACTACATGTATCAAATTATTATTAAAATCCTAAAAAGTATCAAAACTCACATCGAAAATTCAGATAAATCAAAAATATCAAAAGAATTTGAGAGTTTAGAGCACCATTTAAAAAAAATCTCAATTAGTGCAATGACTGCATTTAGGATTAGAAAATTATACAAATTAGATCACTCAAAAGATGCATTATACATCAAAGATGAAATTGATAAATTAGTTTCAATTTTTACTCATTTAGTCACTTGGAAATGCAAAGTATGCAATAAAACAATAGGAACTGAAAGACAAGAACAGTTAGCATTACTAGTTACTGCACATGAAATTAACCATAGAACAATCTAATCTAATTTCTTCCAGCAATTTTTATTATTGCACTCACCACATGTTGTATTCTCATTCCATTTCTCAAAAGATTTGGAACTAGGGATTTTTACCACAGTAATTCTATTACAACTAGTACACTGTACCTTTACAGTAGTAGCTCCTTGATCATCGCCCATAAACCAATCCTTAATGCCCATTATTTCTCCTCAACTGATTCACGTCTATTTCTAAAGTATTTCACTAATCTATAACCTAATAGTATTGGGACCAATACTTTCTTTCCCTCATAGATTACCTTAAGCAAAGATTTCAACATCTTAATTGACTTTAGTTGAGATGCAAACTGTAGAATCTTTAATGCTCGTAGTCCTGCAAACAATGGAATTAATATAAAAAATGCAATATCTATCCAATTTTTTCTCAAAAACTTTTTCCAATTATCTGCATGAAGATATTTTATTATCAAATCAGGAATCATTACAACAAAGATACTCCATAAAACAACATCAAAGATGAAATCAAAGTTTTCAAATTTTGGTAAAATATCATCAAATCCAATTGAATGTGTATCATATAGAATGAACAAAACAAAGTACACCATGGATAATCCCAAAATAGTATACTCTACTGATTTCTCAAATTTTTTGTTTAGAAATATTTCTTTAATTTTAATATCCAAAATTATTCACAACCATGTTTGATTGCCCAGGTGGTATTTGCAAATTCCGAACTATCACAGAATCGTTTCTCCAAATATGCAATGTTTGCATCTAAAATCTCTTGGTTTAGTATTATTTCATCACAGTAAACCAAACCAACCAATCTACCATAAACACCAATTATTTGTCCATCATCCTCATCAACAGTTACTGTACTTCCAACAGGGCAAAGTGTTTCAAGAAAATCTCTAGCATCAACTCCACCAAATCCTTTGAGTTGAGGTGCAGAAGATAGTGAAAATCTAACTGACTGGTCACCAACTAGGATAGAATTGCCATCAATTATCTTGTTTACCTCACCTTCAAAGCATTGAGCAGTACCTAGACAATCCAAATTCTCATCATAGAGAAATTCTGGTTCATCAATTGAGAATTCATCTAATTCATTAATTTGAGTAATTCCTACAATTAATCCCAAAATTCCAGTAGCTGCAATTGCAATAATTAGAACAGGTTTCATTTATTTTCCAACTCCTGGATTTTTAATTCAAGTTCTTTTATCTTGTTTTGTAATTCAATATTTTCATCACGTAAAGAATCTCTTTCTTTGGTAAGTATTTCATTAAGATCCACGAATTTTCTTGAAGATTTGTGTAAACTTAAGCATTTGGAAAAAAATACATCAGCATTATCAAGATAGTCTGTAAAATATTTAGAATTTAATTAATTTACATTCTTTGCCTTCTGCACGGCACTCAGCACAGTAAAGTAATGGAATTCTAGATTCTCCAATTTGTTTGAAATTCAAATGTGAATCCATTGTATGACCACATTCAGAATTTTTGCATGCAGTATCTTTATTTTCATAAAATGTTGTAATTGATGAATCTGCCATGATATGATTCTTCAAAATACATCTTTTATTACTTTCTAGTCAATTACTAATGAAAATCTTAAATCTCAAATTAACATATACAATATGTGGCAACAACTGAAGATCTAAAAAATGATATCCTTAATGCAACTGATCAACAGCAAAAACTAATGGAATTGAGAAAAAAGTTCCTAGGGTCTAAAGATAATGAAGACCAAATGAATGCATTCAAGCTAACCACCCAAATTATGAAGTATGAAGATTTTATCCGAGATACAGAAAAGCAAATCAGAGCAATGAACTAGGAATCATCAGAGAAAATACAACCTACGTTTAATATCCATCAAGTCAGAAACAAATTTGTGAAAAATCTCATTATACTAAGTATTATCATATCTATGAGTCTTGTAGGCACAGCATATGCCCAAAATCAAGTCAATGTAGAAGGTACTTGGTATTTGGGGGAAGGTCTCAAAAGTGGAGACTATTTTGAATATACTTTGTGTGAGATTGATCTTAATGCATGCTCACCAATTACTTTGAAAATTTGGATTAAAGGTGAAACAACTAATGTTAGTGAAAAGTTGTGGGATACACAAATTGTCATAATTGATGGAGATAAAACCCTCAAAGGTTCATGGGGATTAGGAAAAACAGTTCCAACTCCAATTATTTTTGATGATAATTTATCAGACTATGCAATTGCATTCAAGTCATCAATTGCATGGATATCAGCATTTGCTACAGGAAATGAAAAAGATAGAATTCATGGACCACAGGAATTTTCTGCAGCATCATGGGGATCATTGGGCCCAGTTGGTGGAGGACTAGAATCATATCTTGCTCCAAGTAAAGTAGAATCAATCACACTGCCACACAAAACAACAGAGTCTGTAATTATTGGATGGGATAATGGTAATGAAAGTGAAATTTGGTTAGTAGATGAATTTCCATTTCCAGTAAAAGCATTGACATATGCTGGAATTAATTCTGATAGCGTACCTGTAATGTTTGAGTTTAATCTAACGCAATACAAAGAAAATGTAACTGATGATCCATTTAGTAATGTAGTAGAGACTATTCAAAAATCAGATTTACTACAATGTGATAAGAAATTTCTTGATTACACAAGTAAGCGAGTATCTACAAATACGTATTCCATGATGATTCAATACAACTATTCTCCACAAGTACCAATTGAAGGATGTGAAATTGATTGGAAAATTAATTTTTACAGTAAATACAACGACATGGAAATTTTAGACCAAGTTAATTATGATATTTGGGTAGTAGATGAGAATGACAATAAACTATACTCATATGCTGAATCCATTGGAAAAAATAATTTATACATAGATTTTGGCCAAGTTGAGCACAGATTGCCAATAGAGCAAGAATCAGGTTTAGTTAGATATGCAATATTTGTTTACGGTTTAGGACCAGAAGATAGCATAGATAGTGAGCTTGGAGGATATGCCATAGTTGAAGTTGAAGTAGAAAAAAATCAATTACTAAAAGACACAACACCTGCACCAAAAATCCCACAATGGATTAAAAATAATGCAGGATGGTGGGCAGAAGGTGCAATTGATGATGATGCATTTACTCAAGGGATTGGATTTCTAGTTAAAGAAGGAACCATCAAGGTGGAATCAACATCACAAAAAGATGGAGAATCAAAAGTACCAGAGTGGGTTAAAAACAATGCAAAGTGGTGGGCAGAAGGCTCCATTAATGATGATGCATTCATTCAAGGAATTGAATTTCTAGTTAAAGAAGGAATTATTCCAGTATAATACAAATAAAATTAATTTTTCCGAGTTGCACATGCACACTCTACATACACAACTTTGAATTCCCCATCACTTTTGATATTGTGCGACATTGGTCTACGACATTGCTGACACTCTACAAACCCATGATATTCTTCAACTGCAACAACTTTGTGATCCCATGATTTTTTTTCTTCATTCCAAAATACAGATTTTATCTCAGTTGGGTTTGACATGAATTAATTTAGAAATTTTCAAACTTAAAAGTATAGAATTTAAAATAACAAATTCCCCAATATTTGAGCAATTATAGCTGCTACGATAATAATTACAATTTTAATTCCAAGTTTCACAAAATAGAATGCAATAACTGTAAACTTAAGGATACTGAATTTAGGATAGTGTTACGCCACAGGCAGAACAAATTTTTGCTTTACAATAATCAACGCCACATTTTGGACAGGCCTTTATCTCGTCAATTGGAAATGTCATAATACCTATTACAAAATTTGTTTTTAAGCTTGAAAACTATCGGATAGTTTCATAGGCGTCTTTTAGAAGATTTTTGGTATCATCTAAATTATCATCCAAATTCAGGGTAAGAATATTTGCAGGTTCTTTTCTGCTTTTTTGGATTTTAATTACCACACTATCGGGATGTGGTGCAACATCTGCAAACCATCTAAAACTCATTGATTTTCCAAAAACAATTCTGTGCATTCTAATGTCCTCTACAACATTATCGCCTAAAGAAAAACAGTAATCTCGAATAGACTCAAAGAGAAACAAAACATTTTCAGGAATTTGTTTTTTAAAATCATCATAGGTTCGTCTATTTCCAAAGTTTGCTAGTTCCATAGTATGTCAAAATGATTTTAGAATTTGTACCTTGTGGATATTATAGTGACAAACATCAAAAAGGTATTTTACAATAAAAAGAATACAAAATTTATGGACTTTATGCTCGAAGAAGAACTAATTGATTTAATGACTTTTTGTCTACAAACCCCTGATGCACCAGAAGTAGATGAAAAGAAAAAAAGAATTACTGAAGTAGGTAAAGAGATCTTTAATGATGGAGGAGTAGATGCAATGGTTGCATTCTTTTTTGCAATAGATAATAGAATCACTGAAGAAATTAGTAAGAGTCCAGTAATATTCAAACCATTATGGAATGGACTAGATGACGAATGGAAATTTTAGAAAACCAACATAGTTAAAGTAAATCAAAAACATGCAATACAAGTCAATATGGAATTTTCTCAAGAACAAGAACCAGATATCAATAAACCGATAGTCATTGCAGCAATGCAAGATATGGGAAATGTTGGAAATATTGTAATTAATTTTATCAATAATAGTTTGCATAGTAAAAAATTCAGAACAGCAAAGAGTCAATTTCCAACATATGTGATTGATAATGGAGGATACATTGATGTTCCTGAAGAGAATTGGGAGTACAGATTTACAGATGGATTAATAATTTTTGGTGGTGGAGCAGGTCAACCAAACAATAATCAAGAACTTAATGTACTATGTCAAGATGTAATTGAAGTTTCAAAAAAATATGATTCTAAATTCATCTATACATTAGGAGGATTTCATACACCTAGACCATTGAATAAAAATCCTAGAACATATGTCACTACCACATCAAAAGACCTGACAAAACAAATGGTTGACATGGGAATTAATACAACACCACAAAAATCAATGATAACAGGATTTAACGGATTAATTCTAGGATTCGCAAAACAAAACAACATTCAAGGGATTGGAATGTATGGAGAACTAAACGAACCCAAAGTTCCACAATATAGAGCAGCAATTAGTATAATCAAAACTTTGGAAAAACTCACATACAGAAAACTAGGGGACACAACAAGTTTAGAGATAAATGCTCAAGAGATTGAGAAAAATTTTGAAAACTAGAAAGAATTTTCAAAGACTACTTCGTTCAAATCTAACTGGCCACCACGTGGTGCTGCATCTTCTGCTCTTTTACCAACTACTACCATCATTGATATGACATGGTCTGAAGGTAAATTGATAATTTCTGCCAATTGATCATACTCAAAGCCCATCATAGGACAAGAGTCTAATCCCATAGAACGAGCTGCAAGCATTATTGTTTGAGCTGCAAATCCACAAGAACGAAACACTTCATCTCGACGATTTTGTGGATTATCAGTGTATTTTTTTGCCAAGTTAGTTTTAACTAATTCTTGTTTTTCAGGAGTATTATTTTTCCAGTATCTTTTTGGATCCTGATTCCATGCGTTTGTGTTTCCACAGAGTACAATTATCAAAGAGCCATCTTTTGGTTGTGCTTGTCCACGGGCTGCTATTGAAATTTTCTCTTTGATGGTCTGATCAGTAATAGTTACAAATCGCCAGTTTTGTTGATTATAGCTAGTTGGAGATAAAATTGTTAATTCCATTAATGATTTGACATCATCAGCGCTCATCTTGTGTGTAGAATCAAACTTTTTGATTGCTCTACGGGTTTTGATTGCCTCAAATGTATCCATGAAACAACAACAAAATTTTGATAAAATAAATGAAACGAAAAGGCACGAGTGAGCTTAAGATCAGTTCCCTCCCAGGGTACTGATGACAGCTCTTCGCTTAAGATCAGAAACGAATGTTTTCTGATGACAGCGATTTGTCTTAAGGCCTGATGCACTTTGCATTTCAGACGACAGACTGTCCTCTTCTTATTATTAATAATGTGATATTCATATTTAACAAATGCTGTTCATTCCTACTAGTGATAATATACCCAGATAGTGTATTTATTAGGAAAAATAATTTTGTCATTTAACTTGAAGATTGCAGTAATGGGAATGGGTGTAGCAGGGTCTTATCTTATGGCCAGACTAAAAAAATCAAACCACGAGGTTACAGGGTATGAAAGAAATACAGAAGACAGACATGATTCAATTTGTGCATGGGGTACAATCAAACCAGTACTAACAGAGTTTTGTAAAAAGGTAGACAGAGATTTTAATGATTTTCTAATTCATGATGGAAAAAAAATGCACGTCAAAATGAATGATGATATCAAATTTGATATTGGATTACATGGAATGTGTACATATGACAAATTATCTTTAATCAAAGATTTCATAAAAGATTCTAAAATTATCTATGGTCAAACACCAAAGCTTGAAGAATTAGAAAAAGAGTATGACTTGATAGTTGATTGTACTGGATTTAGCAGAGCATATCTGCCAAAGATGGAAGAAGATTTTTTCTTACCAACTTATGAGTACAAAGTAGAATATGAAAACGGAGTTCCCTATGATGACTTTTACATTGAGCCATTTCCTGGAATGTCAGGATATTTCTGGTATTTCCCACTAGGTGAGAAATGGGCCCATATTGGAGCAGGAGATTACAACAAGAATCACATCAAAGCAACTGATGAATTCTTAAAAAAACATGGAGGGAAGGTGCTCAAAACTAAAGGCAGACCAATTAGATTAGCAACTCCAAACAAGTGCAAGCCATTTTTCAAAGGCAAAGTTGTAGGTGTTGGAGAATCAATTGGAACAGTTTACGCTTTACTAGGAGAAGGAATTATTCCATCAATGCAATGTGTTGATATTTTTATGGATAATATCGGAGATGCAGTAGCATATGAGCAAGCAGTGGATAAACACTTCAAAGTTTATGCCAAGGTGTTTAATTTTGTGAGAGCAAAAATCCATAAAGATTTCAGTTTCATCAAAGCATTACCAGACTTTTTGTCAATCTTTTTCTATATGAAAAAGAATCAAGCAAGATTTGGAATGGATATTAAAATTTCAGATTTACTCAAAGTTGCTAAAGCCTAGTTTGATATTTTCATAATTCCTTGTTCAATTAGGAATTGTATTCCACCTACAAAGGATTGATCATCAATTGAACCATTAGCCCACCATCCTGCATTATTTTTAACAAAGTCTGGGATTTCATTACTTCCACTAGATACACCTTGAGATGTTGGAGGTATTTTCATAATTCCTTGTTCAATTAGGAATTGTATTCCACCTACAAAGGATTGATCATCAATTGAACCATTAGCCCACCATCCTGCATTATTTTTTACAAAGTCTGGGATTTTTGCATTATCTGAATCATCAGATAACATCACATCACCAGCAGTTATTTCAAATGACATTATTGCCACTGTTGCTTTTGTATTACCATACTGAGCTTTTACAATATGTTTTCCATCATCGAATTTTTGATTTAATGGTATAGTATGAGAAAAGGTATAATCTTCATTTACAGCAGTTTTCTGAGTTACAACCAAGTTTGAATTAGAATCAAAAATTGTAATTCTCAAAGATCTTTCTTCAGCGTATTTGTTGACAGTACCAGAAAATACTACAGATTCCCCAAGAACGTAGGATTCACTATCAGCACTTATCTCAACTGTATAATTATTAGAACTACTTGGTTCAGGGCCACCACCATAGCCTAAAGCAGATGGACCTAGAGATACAACAAACAATGACATTACTGCAATAATGAAAATTTTGTTTAACTTCATAAGTGATATGATAGATTTCTTTCTTCATTTAAACGGTGAGTGAATGAATTAAAAAATTTAACTAAAACTAACAGAACTGAATCCTTCTCTGTTTGTTCTATTTGATGCCATGTTGTAATCATAGATCATTTTAGAATATTCTTTGAGTTCATCTTTCATTTGGTCTAAATTATCTGCTAGATAAAATCCAGGACAATCTCCAGTAAATTGATACGTTGCATGAACACGTGCTATTCCTTTTTCATTTTCAAGCCAAGTAGAAAATGGATACAAGTAACATACACCTGGTCTGTCAGGATGCATAGAACATCCACCTTCATCATCTAAAAATCTACAAGAGATGTGAGTTCCATCTTCAGCTTCTGTCTCATCTTTTTTTCTTTTTAGATTAATTGTAGTCATTGTAGTTAGTTGGCCTGATGGTCCTGGTTCTCGATAAGTTACAGTAACAGTTTCATTTTTTACAAAATCAGATACTTTTTGATATTTGAGACCTTTGCCAATTGTGATTAAATCATCAGAAGTTAAGGGTAAACGACCTTGTCTGTCACAGCAATTGTGACAGTCAGGCCAAAAGCATTTCCATAAAATGTATTTTTTTGAATCTGCCAAATATGGAATATGAAATACAGTATCTTTGACTTTAACTGGATAGTCAGAAACGTTAGTAATTTTTCCCAACATAAAATCACGAATAATTGGGTCTACATCCCAATCTTTTTGCAGTAAATTCAATGATTCTTCAATTTCTTTTTGAGACAACTAACAAGATATAAAATCAATTTCAGATATTATTAATGTTGAGTGAAAAAGGTAAACACGCATCAGCTACTGAGAATAGAAGATTTGTGTGGGCAGAAGTCATTTGGCCATTAATTTTAGAATTAAACGAGGTTACATTCACACTAAAACAATTTCAAGAAAAAAGACAAAAAGTGTGTGAACAAAAAAATATTCCAATCATGATTCCTTCACGGGGACTAGCATCATTGTTACAAAAAGGAGTATTACTAAAAGAAAAAGAAATCTATTCAATTCATTTTAAATTAATCCCATACATGAGACTAAAAGCTGATTGCAATTATGCAACTGCAATTCATGAAGTTAGAATAAAGTAATTCACAACAAATGATTATATTCTAAAACATCAGAATTTTTTGCAGGTAGCCCGATAGTCTAGCGGTCAAGGATTCTGCCCTCTGGATCTCAAGAGTGGATAGGCGGAGACGGCAGTTCGAATCTGCCTCGGGCTACTGTAGAATTTTAAAAATTATTGTGTTAAGAAATCTATCTTGATGCTTGTGCGATTCTTTCTAACTCGTGTTTCTTTTTTACAGAAGGAGCAGATGGATCATTGTTTGCTGCAAGCATTAATTGTTCTGCCATGTGTTCCTCAATTGGTTTTGGATTTGAGAAAGTTGCTTCTTTGATTGCATCTGCGATAAATTTCAAAGCCATGTCAACTCTTCTAATTGGTGCAACATCAACTGATACATGGTATGTAGTACCACCATAAACAATTCTAGTTGTATCCTCATTAGGTGCTGAAAATTCAATAGCTCTAACTAGAACCTCAACTGGATTTTGTCCAGTTTTTAGTGCAATAATATCAAATGCAGTTTTTACAGTGTTGAGAACTTTGGTTTTCTTTCCAGTCATTCTACCAGTGTTTTTTGCATATTTTTTACCAAAGTGCATTGTCTTGTTGATTAATCTTTCAACAATGTTAACATCTGCTTTGTTGAATCGTTTTAGTGCTGAACGACCAAAAGTATAAGGTAAGATTTGTTTTCTCAAAGAAATTGCAGTTTTAAGTCCAGGATCTACAATTTCAATATCAGACATATCCCATTTTCTAAATAATAATAAATTCTTAGTTTCGGCCATAATACTATCTCCTTGGTTTTTCCTTCTTTCCAATAACTAATTCGTGTAATGAAGTACCGTTAACTTTGAAAACTTTGAATCGTACACCAGGAATATCTCCCATTGCACCACCTTGTGTTGCACCCATTCCTTGAATGTGAACTTCATCGTGTTCATCAATAAAGTTCATGGCACCGTCTCGTGGCAAAAATGCTGTAACTGTTTTACCATTTTTAATTAATTGAACACGAACACATTTTCTAATTGCAGAGTTTGGTTGTTTTGCTGCAATACCTACTTTTTCTAAAACAATTCCCCTTGCTTGCGGAGCACCACCAAGTGGGTCTGCTTTTTTATCAATACCGAGTTCTCTTCTTTTGTAAGTAGAGATTGCCCATCTTTGTTTTTTCTTTTTAGTAGTAAGTACTCTGCCTGCAAATAATCCTAGTGGTGATTTTCTCAATTTCTATAACTCCATAGTTGCCCTTTCAGGACTGTTAATCAATACATTTGTAATATTAAAATACCGTTTAGCCAATAATCTTGCTTTTTCAGCGTTTCTTCCTTCTCTTCCAACTACAATTCCTTTCTTTCGCGGATCTACCATAACAATTGCCTGTTTTGTACCATCAGGTCTATCATTTATTTTTACTTCAGAAATTAGTTTAGAATTAAGCAAAGTGGACAAAAATACTGCTGGATCTTCATTATATTCTACAAGTTCAACATTTCTTTTAACAATATTTTGTAATGATTTGATATGCATACCACCTTTACCAATTGCAAGACCCATTTTACCAGTGTTTACTACAAAAATTACTCTATCTTGTTTTTCATCATCAATACAATCACGAGCAGTTGCACCAGTTACATTTTGGAACAAGGACATCATTCGCATTTGATCAGTTGTAAGTTTAATTGATTGGGTCATAGAATTTCCTTTTTATCTCCAACAAAAAATGTCTCATTTAAATCTACATTAGTAAAATTATACTTGCTCATTTTTTTCCTCAGCTTCTGTATCTTTTAAAATTGATTTGACGTTTGCATCGTCGATGGATGTGAATGATAGGGTTGAAATTCTAAATTGTAAGCCACATAGTCTTCCTAATGCGACTGAAGTTCCTTGAAAGTTTACTAATGGTATTTTTTCTTTTTTTGCATCTTCCTCAATTTTCTCAACCATTTCTTTTTTCACAGATTGAGATAACACAATTAGCTTGGAATTTTTTACAGAGTTTAAAACTTGTCTAGAGCCAAATGTTAACTTGTCCTCTTTTCTGGCATCTTTCAATTGTTTTTCAAGTATCTTACTCATTTTTCCTTACGTCGATCGTCCCCAGAGGGCTTTATAGGTTTATTGAAGATTCAGGCATGAAACATGGGTGTTCTAATTAAAAAAACCAAACAACATTCCTAAAGATGAAAATGCAGAATTAATTTGATCAACAAAGTTTTCAGATTTTTGTTTTTCATGATTTTGTAATTGTGGTTTTTCAAAAATTATAGAATCAGAATGAACCGCATTTACAGTTTCAGAAGGTATTATTTCTGTAGTTTTTTGAGCAGATACAAATGAAATTGCAGTTTTAAGATTTTTTTGAGTTGTTGCAGAATTAGGATTATCAATTAGAATTTCCTCATACAACAAAATTGCATCATCAAAATTTCCTAAATTTGCAAGAGCATTTGCCTTGTTATTTTTTGCAGGTAAGAAGTCAGGGTTAATTCCCAATGCCAAATCATAGTATAGAATTGCATCTATAAAATCACCCAATTTACCCAAGGTAGAGCCTTTGTTAGCAAGAACTTCAACATTAGTATGATCTTGAATTAAGGATTCATTAAAAAAATTCAATGAACTATCAAATTTACATAATCGATACAATGCAGGACCCATTCCATCATAGTATGTAATCATGTCAACGAATTGACTTGAATCACATTCTAAATTAATTTGATTTAATAATTTTCCAAGTTCAATATCTTCAACTGAGAGATTATCTTGTTTTGTTTGAATTTTAGGCAAAGTTTTTGAATTATTTTCTTTAGATTTTGTTTCTTTAGATGAAATTATTTTATTTTCTTTTTTCTCTTTGAAAGATTTTTCTTGTGATACAGATTTCTCTTGTGTAGAAATGATTTCAGATTCAATTATTTTTTCATCGGATAAAATAACAATAGGTTTAGAAAATATTTCATCAGTATCAATGATAACATCATCTTCAACTGTTTCAAGAACTATTTCTTCTGTAATCTCATCCTCAATTATTTCATCAACAATATGATCAATTATTTTATTATCTTCTACGACAGTTTCAATTATTTCTCTATCTAAAATTTTACTATATTCAAAAAAGGATTTTACTTCAGACTCTGCATAGTGTGCTTTAACAAAGTATGTACCATCTGTTCTAAAATTTACACTATCTTTAACAAGGAAACTTGTAGAAAATTCTAAATCAGAATTTACATTACCAAAATAAAATCCAGCAGGCATTCCAAAAGGATCATAAATTCCAATTAGAACAGTAGGCGATTCTAGTGTATTTACAAGGCCTGTGATTTCGATTGTATCACCATCAGTGTATTGGAATTTTTCAGTATATAGTAGGATAATTTCAGGCTCTATTTTCTCAGATACCACTATTTCAGATACTGAATCTTCATTATCTATTGTAAAATGATGTTTCTTGCTGTTTTGACCATAGTCAAATTTTATCTCATAGTTCCCAGATTTTTCATAAAAGGGGGGAACGAGTGGAATTGATTTTCCAAATGTATAATCAACAATTTCCAAATTATTTGCAGATAGAATTTTTCCATCAGGATCAAAAATACTCATTGCAATTATTGGCATTCCCATTTCAGAAATTTGACCAGAAATCACCATAGCATCTCCTGTTGTGAATTTATCATCATTAAATGAAACATCAAAGGAATCAGCAAATACAGGGGTTGAAAATACAAACAACATTGTAAAGATTGCAAGTATGATTCCTAGGAAATACTTCAATAATCAAAAAATCATATTTTTCTATATAATACTCACGTAGAAAAGATACTCGTTATTCTACAATAATTTCTGTAGAGGATGTAGGTCCTAATGCCAATAGATCACTAAAAGAATCCCAAACAAACGTCTCAATTGTATATACTCCAGAAATTTGAGGATTCCAAGATTGAGATACATCAAGTGTTTGTTTTGGAGAAAGTTTGCCTTGAATCCATGAAAGTGATTCAATGTTACCAGAAGGATTTTTCACTTGGAAAAAATACACAAATTTTTGATCATACTCTTGCTGGTTTGTAATGGTTCCAACAATTTGCACTTGATTATTTTTAGAGTGAGATAAAAATTCATCACCCAAACTATTTGTGAATAATATCAATCCATTATCAATTCTACTAGTTGGAATTATTGATGATTCAACAATTGCCATTTCTTTGATTTCTTTTTTATCAGAAATAGAATGTGGTTTAGGTAAAGTATAGTCATCATATGTAGCAAAAATCTCATCCCCAGGCAAGGCATAGAGCCTATTTCCACTGGATGTAGATGTTTGAGAAAGTGAAAAATCAATAACAAACATACCGGTACTATCACCAGTTTCAGCAGCATTAACACTAATACCACCAACATCAGATTCTGAAAAAATCTCAATTTCTACATTATCCACAGCTTCAGGATTGAGGTTCATGTCTTTGTCAATTAATCGAACAGATACTATATCATCAGAGAGAAAAATCTCTTTTGTAAATTGTATTACTCCAACATTCCAAGTTACTGGAACTGATTCACTTAACACAACACCGTCTGCAAATTCAAAAGATACAGTAATTGCGGAATCCCTTTCTGATTCTAAAAATCCACTTGTAGGTCCACTTCCAATAGTTCTAGGTGTTGTATCAAAATCACCATCACCATCAACATCATGCAAAAATCCTGAAAGAATAATTTCACCTGAAAACATTCCACTGTTTTCTGAAGTTTCAGTTAGTCTGTATGGTTCTAGTGATTCACTTCGAGTTGAAACTTTAACTGGGTGAGTAGAATCACCACCAATCGAATCAATTAGATTTCTATCAGTGTTCCAGCTAGGAGCAAGTATTGTAATTTTAATTTTATCAGTCCAAGTGTAAGATGGTTTGTCAAAAAATATCGGGGCAAAAGGATCATCATAATCTGGAACTTCACCATATGCAAATGGAATTAAAAATAACAGAAATAATTCAAACAACAAAATATTACAAATTTAATAAAATTTAAAATTTAATGTTTTAGTCTTCTTTTGGTAAAGAGATTAACAAGATGTTATCTCCACGCAACAAAATTTTACCGACTTTTTCTGTTTTACCTTCAAATTCTTCTTCAGCATCATCTAAAGACAAATTCATGTGAATATCAAAATCTTTTAAAATTCCAGTAACAGTTTTTGTGTTTCTTAATCGCAAGAGTAGTTTTTTATTTTTGTTCTTAATCATTAGTGTAGTAATTTCGTCAGCCATGATTTTTTCCTAACTTTGTTTACTCTTTTTAGAGACTTGCATGTAAAGGTCAACTGTACCACTTCCAATTGGGATGTTACTTCCAACGATTACGTTTTCAGTAATTCCTTTTAGTGCTTCAATTTCTCCACCAAGTGCTGCTTTTGCAATTGTTGGAACTGTAATTTCAAATGCAGCTCTTGCCAAGACACTGTCTTTAGTACCTGCAATTCCATGTCTACCAATTTGTTGCATGTAACCACGTGAACACATCAAATCAGATACCAACATGATGTATCTATTATCAACTTCTAATCCTTGGTCACCTAGAGTATGGTTTAGCTCATCAATGAGTGCATTTCGTGCTGCCTCAATACCAAGAGTTCCTGCAATTTCAAAGACATTGTTTGTTCTAACACTCTTTTTATCAATTCCTTTTACTTCAAGAACTTTGGCAATGTTTGAACCAGTTGTTTGTATAACCCATTCATCATCTTTTTGAACCAAAGTAACTCGTTCAATATCTGGAACTCCTTTAACAGTGGTGTTTAGAACTTTATTTCTAATTGCAATTGCAGTTGCAGTATCTACCTCTTCAACAAGGTTTAGTGTAACTAGTTCACCTGTAACTTCCATCTTGAATTTCTTGTTAGATGAAAGTGCTGCTTCTACTTCAGAAACGGTACATCCTCTTTCTCTTAATCTATTCTCACTGAGAATTAATTTGATATTAGTAGAATAATCAGTTTCAGTATCTGCAATTAATGCACTAACTTTAGTTTGTAAGACATTTCTTGCAACCTCGATTGCTTTTTCTCGAGAAGTTTTAGATTCTTTGTCAAGATAAATATCCATAGTTGGAGTAACTGGTTTCTTTCTTGCATCAACTAGTTCAATTAATCTAGGCAAACCTAATGTTACGTTTCTTTCTTTAATTCCTGCAAAGTGGAATGTTCTCAAAGTCATCTGAGTACCAGGTTCACCAATTGATTGTGCAGTGATAATACCAACTGCAGCGCCAGGTTCTACTTTGGCTTTATTGTATAATGATAATCCTTTCTTACATACTGCATCTACACCATCTTTACTTAATCCAGATTTATGCAATGTTGTAGTTACATTTTCAGTTAATCTTGGATTGTATGTCTTTGTGTATTTTTTAGCCAAAATTTCAATTTCATCTTTAGTTGCTTTCTTTCCAGAGTCAGTAATTGATTGTGATTCAGTTAGTCTTTCAACATTAAATGCCTCACCGTGATCACTTTTCTGTACATCAATTCCATCTTCACCATATAGGAATTGTACAATGTGTCCGTGTGGATCTCTTACTGTTCCATCATATTCTAATCTGATATGTTCAAGTGCATTGATCAATCTACGTTGCATGTAACCACTTTGTTGTGTTCTAACTGCAGTATCTACGAGTCCTTCTCTACCTCCCATTGCGTGGAAGAAGAATTCTAAAGTAGATAGTCCTGTTCTGTAATTTGATTTTACAAATCCATGTGCATCAGGATTTGAATCATTTTGTTTATAGTGAGTTAAAGCACGGTTTTCATAACCATCATTCATTCTATTTCCTCTTCTTGATTGTTGACCCAAAGCTCCTGCCATCTGACCTACGTTAAGTGAAGAACCTCTGGCACCAGTTGTTGCCATGATTTTTCCTGCATTACTATCATCAAGGGAGTCATTTGCAGTAGAACCTGCTTTGTCTCTTGCTTTACCTAATTCGTTTACAATGTATGCCTCTAGAGCTTCTTCAGCACGCATACCTCTTGTTAGTTTGAGAGTTCCTTTTTCATATTGTTTAGTTAAATCATCTACAACATCGTATGTGTCTTGGATATCATCTAGAATTTGTTGTACATTTTTCTCAGGAACTTCCAAGTCACCATAACCATAACTGAATCCATAGTGTGTGATGAATTGTTTTACCATAATTAGAATAGAGTTTAGGAAGTTTTTGCCAACTTCATTTCCATAATCCTTTGCGATTCTGTGCAAAACACTTTCTGGCTCTTCAGCACCAATTGATGTTTTATCAATTACACCACTGATTAATTCACCGTTTTTAATTACAACATCTTTTAACTTTCCTCCAGTACCTTTTGCCCATTTTGATGTCAAGACATAACTGAAATCATTTGGTAAGAATAATGAGAATAGTTGTTTTCCAGTGTATGCGGGTTCTCCATCTTTTTTAGTTCCAGGTTTTGGTAACTTGTCTGTAAATCCACCAAGCATTGCAAGGTTTGAGAATTCTTGAAGAGATAGCGTAGTATCATCTTTAGTTAAGAGGTAAGCGCCAGTTACAAAGTCTCTGAGTGCTCCAATAATTGGACCACCATATCTTGGAGACATTAATTGATCTTGAACTCTCATTAGTAGAATAGCTTCTGCACGTGCTTCTTCACTTTGAGGAACGTGAAGGTTCATCTCATCACCATCAAAGTCTGCGTTGTATGGAGGACAAACAGATGGGTGTAGTCTGAATGTTTTTCCTGGTAACACTCTGACATAGTGAGCCATAATTGACATTTGGTGCAGGGATGGTTGTCTGTTAAACATGACAATATCACCATCAGCTAAATGTCGTTCAACTAAATATCCAATCTCTAAAGTTTCAGCAATTGTAGAACGGTCTTCTACGAAATCTAATCTAATTTTTACACCATCAGGTCTAACGATATAGTTTACACCAGGGAATTTTTCAGGTCCGTTAATTACTAATTTTCTCATTCTTTCAATGTTCCACTCTGTAACAATTTCAGGAATTGTTAATTTCATGGCAACTTGTTCTGGAACTCCGACTTCAGACAAGTCCAAGTTAGGATCAGGTGAAATTACAGTTCTACTAGAAAAGTCGACTCTCTTTCCAGATAGTGAGCCTCTAAATCGTCCCTCTTTTCCTTTGAGTCTTTGAGTTAATGTCTTTAGAGGACGTCCAGAACGATGATGAGCTTGTGGAATACCAGATACTTCATTATCAAAGTATGTGGTTGTATGATATTGTAACAGGTCAACTAAGTCTTGAACAATTAATGGCGGAGTACCAGCATCTTTACTTTCTTTTAGTCTTTGATTTACACGAATAATATCTACCATCTTGTGTGTCAAGTCATCTTCAGAACGAATTCCAGTTTCTAAAATAATTGATGGTCTTACAGTTACAGGAGGTACAGGAAATGCTTGTAAGATAAACCACTCTGGTCTTGCAGTTATTGGATCATAATTTAGTAATGATAAATCTTCATCAAGAATTTGTGTGAATCTTTCTCTAATTGTAATTGGCAATAATCTGTGTTCACCAATTTCTGTTTTTTCTACAAAGATAGTTGGTTTTGTAAAGATTAATTCGTATTGTGTTTTACCACAGTGAGGACATTCTTTTGCTTTCTTTGCTTTTTCTATAATTTGTTCAGGAATACGTTTTTGAGAAATTGTAGTATATGCTGCTCCTTTTTCTTTAATTGCTTTAAAGGCATTAAGATCTTCTTGAGGAACTTTAAGTCTTGCACATGAACGACAAGTTGATTGTAATAGTTTGTAGATATTATCAATAAATGCAATGTGTAAGATTGGTTCTGCAAGTTCCAAGTGACCAAAGTGTCCAGGACATCTAGCAGCTGTATTACCACAGGTCAGACATTTTTGTCCAGGTTCTAATGTACCTAGTCTGCCATCCATTAATCCTCCTTGAACAGGCATTCCATCTTCATCATAAGTTTCAGGAGCAGTGATTTCAGCTACTGAATATTTTCTGATTTCAGTTGGAGACCATACAGAGAAACGAATACCATCAATTGCTTTGATTGCTTGAATAGACATCTTAGAGTTTCTCCTTGATTAACAAACGAGGTGCAACATTGAGACTTTGCATCTCTTGAAGTAATAATTTGAATGCATATGCAACAGATACTGAAGATACTTTGGCTTTATCTCCACAAACACGACATACGTATTTTCTTTGTTTAACATCATGATAAGCAACTAGACCACATCTCTCACATACAAAAATATCAGATTTATCAGATTCATCAAGCAATCTATCTTTTAAAATCATTGATGCACCATAGGCAATCAAACAATCTCTCTCCATTTCTCCGAATCTCAAACCACCACCTCTTGCTCTACCTTCTGTTGGTTGTTTAGTTAACATCTGGACTTGTCCACGTGCTCTTGCATGGATTTTGTCAGCTACCATGTGGTGTAGTTTCTGATAGTATACAACTCCGATGAATACCTCAACTGGGAATGCTTTACCAGTTCGTCCATCATACATTATCTCTTTACCAGAATATTTGAAATCGTGTGCATCCATTACTTCTTTGACTTCATCCATTTTCTCTCCAACAAATGCTGAACCATCAAATCTTTTTCCACGTAATGCTGCAGATTTTCCACAGATAGATTCCATCATCATTCCAACTGTCATTCTTGAAGGGAATGCATGAGGATTAATCAAAACATCAGGAGACATTCCTTCTGCAGTATATGGTAAATCTTCACATTTAGCTAAAATTCCAAGGATACCTTTTTGTCCGTGTCTTGATGCAAACTTGTCACCAATTTCAGGAATTCTCATATCTCTTGCTCTAATCTTGAACATCTTTCCACCTTCATTTGATTGTGTCATGACAACAGTATCTACAACTCCAGCTTCTGATGGTCTTACACCAACTGATGTATCTCGTCTGTAAGGACCAGTTGATTCAAACTCTCTATACTCTTCCATGAATCTTGGTGGACTAGTTTTACCAATTAGAATATCTCCACCTTTAACTGGAGATTCAGATGCAACAACACCGTCTTCTTCTAGTAGACGGTATGCACGTTCTCCTTTGTAACCTCTAATGTTATCTTCAGCATTTGGAATCTCAAAATTATCTCGCATTCCGCCAGGATATTGTTTAGCTTCTGCATCATAAATTCTAAAGAAGAAAGAACGTCCGAGTCCTCTATCAACTGATGCTTTACTAAGTACAATTGCATCTTCGATATTGTAACCATCAAATGGTAATACTGCTACAATACAATTCTGACCTGCAGGTCTGTCTTCTAATCCTAAAAGTTTCATTGCTTTTGTGTTAACTGCAGGAACTTGTGGATATAGCATAAAGTGTTGTCTAACATAGGTACTAGTATTCATCATTGGTGTTGAGAATCCTAAACTCTGTTTTGCCATTGCAGATTCGTATGTATTTCTTGGAGATTGGTTGTGTTCAGGATATGGAATGATTGAAGCTCCTGCACCAAGAATTGCTGGTGGGAAAACTTCAAGGTGAGTGTGTTTTTTAGTATCTTTATCATCAAGGGTTACAAAGCAATTTTCTTCCTCATTAGCATCAATCATTTCTAAAACTCCCATTCTAAGAAGGTCAGTCCATGAAACTAATTTCTTTGAAATTTTATCTAATAGTTCTGTTGTAAGTAATGGTTTTCCATCTGTAATAATTATTAGTGGTCTCAAAACTCTACCGGCATTACAATTGACATAGAGTCTTCTTGTACTACCTTCGATATCTGATTTATGAAATGATACTCCAACGTGAGGATGCATCTTTGAATTTCTTCTAAGGTCACGTAGTGATGCTGCTAATTCTTCACCATCTTTGTAATATCCAATTAGTCTACCATCAACAAAGATTCTAGTTCCATCTTTTTTCAAGTCTTCTTTTGCATCAAAGAAATGTACAGTTCCCAAATCATAGAGTTTTTCTACAATTTCTTCAGAAGGTACATTTACAGAAATAATTCCAGATAATGCCAAGTTTTTGACTAAACCACAGTTTGATCCTTCAGGGGTTTCACTAGGACAAATTCTTCCAAAGTGGGTTGCATGCAAATCTCTTGCCTCGAAGTTTGGTTGAGTTCTACTAAGAGGTGATTGGATTCTTCTAAGATGACTAATTGTTGAAAGGTAGTTTGTTCTATCAAGTAATTGAGTTACACCAACACGTCCTCTACCCCAGTTTCCAGTTGCAATTGCGTTGTTTAGTTTATCTGTAATAATTCCTGGACGAATGGCAGCAGCTACAGCATTGATACCACGTTTTTGTCCTGAACGCTCTAATTGATATTTCATATCTCTAACCAAATTTCTAAATGCTGTTCTAAACAAGTCAGCTAACATTTGTCCTGCAAATTTGATGACTTTGTTTCCATAGTGGTCTTTATCATCTGGCTTAATCCAGCCAAGTTTTAGTTCTAATAATTTACAAGCAGCTTCTCCCAAAAATTGGGCTTTTTCTTTTCTGTTTTCTGGGTGTTTGCCCAAGTGAGGTAAGAGTCCCCAATCAAGTAAAGTCTCAGCACGTTTAATCTGGAATTCTTCAAGCATTCCAGGTGCGATTCTTTTACTGATGTATACAATTGCATCTTTTGCAGTTGGAACATCACCTGCTTTCTCAAATGAGCCTTCAAGTTCATCTTGAAGTTGATCTACCAAAGATACAGCAGCTGCAATTTCTCTGTCAGATTCTAATCCAAGAGAACGCATCAAAGTGACAACTGGAATATCAACAGGAGAACCAGGAATTCTAGCAACAATTAATCCATCATTTTTCATGACAAGTTCTAATTTTGCACGGTAACCAACAATTGAAGAATATACTTTGGCTTTGTGTACAATGTTTCCACCAACAGTTTCTCTATCTACAATAATTTTATTGTAAGAAAGATCTTCTAATCCAACAATTACTCTTTCAGAACCATTGATAATGAAATAGCCACCAGGATCATTTGGGTCCTCACCATGTTCAATTAATTTTTGTGTAGAGAAATTATGTAATATACATGCATTTGATTTTGCCATAACTGGTACATCACCAATGTGAACAAATCTTGATTCTAAAATTTTCCCATCTTCTACAACACTTGCCTCCATCATTACAGGAGCAGCATATGAAACATTTCTCAATCTAGCTTCTGCGGGAGTGATGTGCGTAATGGAACCATCAAGTTCCATCATTCTTGGTTGTTGAAGTTTTACTTTACCTAATTGAATCTTGTATGGATATTCTGCATTTTCAATATCGATTTGTCCTACTTCGTTGATAATACTTTGAAGACCTCTTTCTAAAAATTCATCAAAAGAGTTTAGATGTTGTCTGGCAATACCTTCTCGTTTTAGAATATCTTGAATTACTGGCCATCGTTTTGTAGAAGGGTGAACCATTTTAGATTTCCACCACGTATCGATAATAGAGGCTTGTACCAGCAGTTGGGGAATTTCTAGTGATTTTTATCATATCTCCAGGTTTTACACCTAGTCCCAAAATTGCAGGATCGTTTACAAAGATTAATGGTAATTCAGTTGGTTTACAGTTGTATTTTTCTAAAACTTCTTCAGCTTCTGCTTTTGGGATGATCTCATGTTTTGGAACATAAACATGATCAGGAACCAATACTTGGTTTTTCTTAGTTGCCATTTACAAAACCTCCACGAAGAACATTAAATGTAATAGTAATGAAAACACACAAACTGTCAAAAATTCGCGCTCAGGTTAATATATATCTAATCTGAAATTCGGCAGCAAGCAATCATTTTTCTTTTTTGTCAACAAATTTTTTCACAACCTTAAATAGTCGAAATTTTGGCGTAAATTTAATGAAATCACACATGACGGTGTTTGCCTTAACTGCAATCTTATTTGCAAGTATTGGTATGACACCAGCATTTGGACAAATACAAAGCTCAATCGTTGTTACTACAGACAAAACATCCTATTCAGAAGGTGAAACAATCCTAGTAACAGGTGAAGTAAGAGATCTGTATTCTGGAACTCCAGTTAGTGTTATTGTCAAAGCTCCTAATGGGAACTTGGTATCAATTGCACAAGTAACAGTTGGTGCTGATAAAAAATTCAGTACAGAAGTTACGGCAGGAGGTGCATTAATGAAAGCAGAAGGTGCATACACAGTTACAGTTCAATACGGAACAGAGAATCGATCAGCTGAAACATCATTTGACTTTGGTGGAAGTACAGTTATTCCAACAAACAATGTCGAAGATGCAACAATTACTGATACAACAGTTTCAGTTTCAGGTTCTAGTGATTTGGTAGGATATGAGATTACAGGTGGAAAATTACTCAACATCATTCCTGATGTAGATGCAAGTTCCCTAATTGTCTCAATTGATGCATCAGAAGATGGATCAATTACCTTAACAATTCCTAGAGCAGTGTTGGATGCAACAATTAATGGTGGAGATGACGACTTTTTCGTACTAGTTGACGGAGAAGAAGTAGACTTTGATGAAATGACTTCATCAACAGATAGAACCCTTACAATTGCATTCCCAGCAGGTGCTGAAGAGATCGAAATAATTGGTACCTTTGTAATTCCAGAATTTGGTACAATCACAGCCATGATTTTAGCAGTAGCAATTATCTCAATAGTTGCAATATCTTCAAAATCAAGACTTAGCATTATGCCAAGATACTAAATTTCATCTTTTTTCTATTTTTAAATATACATAAATACAGAGATATCCGTTTTCAATTAGTATGAATTTCAAACATTCTACAACATCAATGGCAATTGCTCTTATGGTACTGTCATTAATTTCAGTGACTTCAATTCAACAAGATGCTTTTGCTCAAAGTCAAGGAATGACAATTACAGCAACAGCTGATAAAGGCTCAGACACTATTACTGTCACAGGTCAGACAATCTCAGACATTACAGATGTTACATTTAGAGTAACATCCCCAAGTGGAAATAATGTAGTTGCTGTAGGTCAAATCTCACCAGATGATAATGGGGAATTTGCTACTGAATTCAAAGTAGGTCCAACATGGACTGAAGATGGATTTTATACAATTTCAGCTATGCAAGCTATTACTCAAAGTTCATTGTATACTTTAGAGGTACTTGTTGAAGTAACAAACAGAATGGTTGAAGAAACATCTGTAACTGAATCTAATTTAGAAACAGGATTATTCAAACCAATAGAACAAATTGTTACTAGAGATGCAGGAATCGAAATTAGTGCAGAAACTGAAATGGGATCAGATACAATTACGATCACCGGATCAACTGACAGAATGAGTACAGACATTACATTGACTGTAGTTGCACCAAATGGAAATGTAGTATCAATAGATCAAGTATCACCAATGCTTAACGGTGAATTTACTTCAGTAATTACAACTGGAGGACCATTATGGACACAAGATGGTATCTATACAGTAACTGCACAACAATTTGCTAGTTCAGCATATACTACTTCAACTGAAGTGGATATCAAAGATGGTCTAGTAGTACCAGAATTTGGAACAATCGCAGCTATGATTCTAGCAGTATCAATTATCTCAATAATTGCAATATCTGCAAAGTCAAGACTTAGCATTATGCCAAGATACTAAAATTACAACTTTTTTTCATTTTTTATATATACATAAATAGAGACGAATACGAATCGCAAGCAAGATGAACAACCGTACGTCGTTCGCGCTATTGGCCGTTTTGACTGCAGTCGGTACTATAACAATGTCATCAGCATATGCTGAAGAAGCATGTGCAGATTGTACTCTAGAAGATGTCAGAGCAACAGCAAATGAAATGCTGTTAAATGATATCCCAGTATCTGTTTGGACAGATAAAACAGAGTATAGTCATAGTGATATGATTATGGTAGAAGGCCAAGTAGCACACATGTATTCTGGAAATCCAGTTACAATCACTGTTGTTAGTCCTCTAAATTCTATTGTTACAATTGATCAACTCAGTTTAAACAATGATGGAACTTTTGAGACTACATTAAACACAGCAGGAGCATTGTGGAAATATGACGGTACCTACACCATTAAAGCAAACTATGGAAGCGCTGAAAAAAGTAACAGTGCAAAAGTTACACTAAGTGGTGGAGTTGCATGGGAATCAAACTACTCAACACCAGACACATCTAAACAATGTAGTGCAAGTGAAATATCTGCAAGTGGTCATTGTGTACCATTTAGTATTTCAGGTGGAGAAGTAACTAGTGCAACTCTCAATACTAATGATAACTCAATTATCATTAATATCAACGCCAATGATGATGGAACATTAACAGTAACACCATCAAATTCAGTCCAAAACGGTATCTTCATGGTATTAGTTGATGGAGAAGAATGGGATGATGTCGAAATTGTTGCAAACAAAGTAACAGTAATGTTCCCAGCAGGCGCTGAGCAAGTTGAAATAATTGGTACCTTTGTAATTCCAGAATTTGGTACAATCGCAGCCATGATTTTAGCAGTAGCAATTATCTCAATAGTTGCAATATCTTCAAAATCAAGACTTAGCATTATGCCAAGATACTAAAATTACAACTTTTTTTCATTTTTTAATTTTTAATCAAACTACTTTCACAAAAAATTTTTCAAAAATATTTTAAATCTAAATGATTAAAAATTAATAATTAATTTACGCCTTTTCTTCTAGTCATTTTCTCTTTTGGGAGAGATTCAGTATCTCTTTCAAAATCTTTTATCTCTTTATCCAATGTCTTTCTTTCTGATTCTTTTAGTTCTCGTAAAATGTTATCATCAGCATCAACAAAATTTTCACATTTTTCACATAACCAAAATGAGGTATTTTCTTCTTTTTGAAATATTGGAACACGTCTCTCATCACATTGTTTACAAAACAAGGGCATACCATACCCATAATGTTACCTCTATTTCTAGTCATGATTTTTTCAATATATTTGAAAAAATAATTGTAAACAACAAATGTCTATCAATTTTTGAATAGTAAAGGAAATATACAAACATGCATCTGATGCTATATGGATTCCAGAATAGTTTATGCAATCATCCCTTTACTTATAATTTCAACAGGAGTGGTTTTTGCACAAGAATCAATTTCATTAGTTTCAGTTCAAACAGATGATAACCATTATGATGAAGGGGATACCATCGTTATTTCAGGAAACATCTCTACAGTAGTAGGGAAAACACCAGTAACATTGCAGCTCTTCACCGAAGGGAATCTAGTAGATATCGCACAAATTATAGTGGCACAAGATGGAACGTATTCACACACAGTTCTTGCAGAAGGTCCACTATGGAATAAACAAGGAGAATACATTGTAAGAGTTTCATATGGAGAAGGGAATATTGCAGAATCAGAATTTACCTATACACCAAAATCAGATAAAATTGAAACTACAACAAATTTTGAAGTAGATGCAGGAAGTCATGGAACATTTGATGTAGAATACACCATCATAGGTGGAACAATCAAAGATATGATTGTAGATTCTGAGATTTTTGCATTAATAGTACAAATTGATGCAACAGATGAGGGAACCATATCACTGGATTTACCTAGAGAATTTATCGGTGCTGAAAAACAAAATGGTAAAGATGACACATTTATCATATTAATTGATGGTGTTGAAGTTGCATATCAAGAATCAGTTGTATTTTCAGAATCTAGAGTAATTACAATTAATTTTGAGCAAAATGATTCAGACATTGAAATAATTGGGACATATGTTATCCCAGAATTTGGCAGTATTGTAATGATTATTTTGATGGTAGGTATAATGATGACAGTTATAGTTACAAGAAATAGATTTCAAATGAGAATCTAGTTATCAAAAGTAAAAGAATATTTTTCTTTAAACGGTGAAACAGAACGAAGTTCTGAAACTATATTTTTTAAAGAATCAACTGTTTGATTGATTTCATTTTCATCATTATTTACTCCAACAGTTAATCGCAAGGATCCAGTAATTTGTTCATGTGAAAATCCCATGGATTGTAAAACATGTGATGCTTTTTGAGTATTTACTGAACATGCAGAACCAGTAGATGCTGCAATTCCATGTTCATCAAGTTTGATGATTAAATCCTCGCCATTTACACCCAAAAATGTGAAATGAGCGTTATTGGGTAATCTGGATTGAGTTGAACCATTTAAAGTGACTTTGGGAATTTCTTTATGGACTTTATCAACTAGAATTTCTTGGAGTTTTTTCATATGAGAAATATTTTCAGTTAGATTATTTTTTGCAATTTCACATGCTTTTCCAAATCCTACAATATTTGCAACATTTTCAGTACCAGAACGTAATCCATGTTCTTGACCTCCACCTAAAATTACAGGGTCAATATCAATCCCATTTTTTATGTATAATGCCCCAACACCTTTTGGACCATAAAGTTTATGGGATGAAATAGATAGTAAATCTATGCCCAATTCTTTGACATCTATGGGAATTTTGCCTACTGCTTGAACAGCATCAGTGTGAAAAATAGTATCATTTTCATGACATAGTTTTACAATTTCAGAAATTGGTTGAATAGTACCAACTTCATTATTACCATACATGATTGAGACAATGCCAGTATTCTCAGAAAGATAATTTTCTAATTCTGAAATATCAATCATTCCAAATTTATCTACTGAAACATACTTTACATCAAATCCATTTTGAGATAATTTTTTGCATGGTTCTAAAATTGCATCATGTTCAATTTGAGATGTTATAATTTGATTAGATGGTTTTTTCATAACCACCCCATTTAGTGCAGTGTTGTTTGATTCTGTACCACCTGAAGTGAATAAAATTTCAGAAGGATCAGCATTGATTAAAGATGCAATTTGTTTTCTTGCTTTTTCAGTTGCTTTACGTGCCAATCTACCATAACGGTGAATAGACGAAGGATTACCAAATTGCTCTTTAAGGTAGGGTAGCATTGATTCTAATACGTCATCATGAATTTTTGTTGATGCAGCGTTATCCAAATATATCAATCTGCAATCACATTAATTTTTCCTGGTTTATATCCTTCTTGATCAATTTGCACAGAAGAGAATCCTATCATTTTTAATTTTTCACTAACTTGTTTTAAAATATCATCATCAAATACAGATATCATTTCTTTTTCAACTTCAATTTTTGCAGTACCATTAAAATCACGTACACGGACTTGTTTTATTTTTGTAAGTTGTTTGATTATAATTTCACCATACTCAATTCTGGCCAATCTTTCAGCAGTTACTCTTTGCCCCCATGGAATTCTTGATGCCAAACAAGAGTTTGAGGGTTTATCAAATACAGATAGTCCAACATATTTTGCAGTATTACGAACTTGCAATTTTGAAAAATTAGTTTCAACTAGAGGACTTTTAATGTCATTTTGTCTTAATGCCTCAATTCCAGGCCTAAAATCACCCAAATCGTCAATATTTGTTCCATCAACTATCATTGAAACATTATGTTTTTTTGCCAATTCAAGTAAATGGTCTCCCAACTCCAGTCTACAATGAAAGCATCTCATAGAATCATTTTTTGTAAATTCTGGATTTTCAAGTTCATCATAATCTAAGAAAAGTTGTTCAATACCAATTTCTGAGCAAATTTGTTTTGCAGTTTCTAATTCTTCTTTTGACAAAGTTTTGTAATCAGCAGTTACAGCAATTGCAGAATTTCCTAATTGTTGGAAAGCAGCATATGCAACAAGTGCACTATCAACACCTCCAGACAACGCAACAAAGACTTTAGTTTTATCTGCAAACCAATTTTTTAGTTCATCAAGTTTATTCATCATAAATTCTCCAATTTTTTAATTTCTTTTCGTAAAATAGAATCAGTTTCCTTTATGGATTTATCAATAGAATTTGAAGTATTTTTTAAATCATCAAATTCTATTTTAAAATCAGTTTTTCCTTTGAATACGGATTTTTTGTAATGGATTTTAAAGGACTGTCCATCCAGATCTATAGAAATTTCATGTTCTGATCTTGGAACAATAAATCTATTTGATTCAGAAATTCGTATCCCCAAAGTTCCAGTTTCAAGAACCAAAGTATCAACTAACTTTTCTACTTTGTCATCATCACAAATTACAGTTACAAGATTTGTAGGTCTACCTTTTTTGGTAATTCCATGATAAATTGAAACATCTTTTGCTCCTTTTGACATTATTTTTTCAATCAAATTACCCAATATTTCACCAGAAATATCATCAACATTTGTCTCAAGTATTTTGACTGAATCGATATCAAAAGAATTTTCACTGCCTCTTACAATCTTTAAGACATTTGAAAAAGATTCAAAATCTTTTTGGCCTGCACCATATCCAATTGATTCAACTTTCATTGAAGGATAAAATTCAACACAGTCATTTACCAAATTAATCAAAATACAGGCACCAGTAGGCGTAGTTAATTCTTCATTAGAGTTATTTCCTTTAATGACCAAGTTTGAATTTTTGAAAATTTCAAGAATTGCACTTGCAGGATTAGACATTGTTCCATGGGAAAATGTGACAGACCCACTACCAACCGAAACAGGCATACAAAAAATTTTCTCATCATATAATCCCAAATCATCTAATGCAATTGTAATTCCAATAATGTCTATCAGAGTATCAATACTTGAGGCTTCATGAAAATGAACTGAATCCTCAGGAATACCATGAATTTTTGATTCTGCATATATCAAAGAGTCAATACAGGATTCAGAGAATTTTTTTGCATTATCTGAAAGTTCAAGTATTTTTACAGATTCAATAATTGCTTTTTTAATTTCAGATCCCATTCTTTCATGGACATCTTCATCAATTTCTAAAATCAATTGAGTTGATTCAACTCCACGTTTTTGAATTTTTTGAAATTCAATTTTATTAATTGTTGAATTTGAAAGGAATTTTTCAGATTTTTTAATACCATCAATAATTTTATTTTTTGATGCACCCAAATCCACTAAAGAGCAAAGAAGCATATCTCCAGATATTCCTGCAATTTGTGGATCAATTACAATGACCATAGTTAAAATCCATCAAAAATGCTTATAAATTCGACTAAAAATTCAGGAATTTCATTAGATTTAATTATTGAAAATTTGTAGCGAGTTTTATGATTACAATTATTGGTTCAGGAAAAGTTGGTGGAGATGCAGCACTATTTTCAGCATTAAAACGACTAGATGATCAAATTTTACTACTAGATGTTGCAAAAGGACTACCTCAAGGTGAAGCAATGGATATCAATCACATGTTATCAGAGCAAGGAATTGATGTAGAAGTTAAAGGCTCTAATAATTTTGAGGATATGAAAGGCTCAGATGTTGTTGTAGTAGTTGCAGGTTCTGGAAGAAAACCAGGAATGACTAGAATGGATCTTTTGAAAATCAATGCAACAATTGTAAAAAGTGTAGTTGAAAATGTTAAAAAATATGCAGATAATTCCATAATAATTCCAGTAACAAATCCACTGGATCCAATGGCATACATTACTCACAAAGTATCAGGATTTGATAGAAGTAGAGTATTTGGAATGGGTGGAATGCTTGACTTGTCAAGATTTAGACAATTCATTCATGAAGCAACAGGTCATTCAAGGGATTCCATCAGAGCTCTTGTAATTGGAGAGCACGGAGAAAACATGTTACCGCTACCTAGATTTTCATCAGTTTCGGGTATTCCATTATCAACTATGCTTCCAAAAGAAAAATTAGATGAATTGATTATCAATACAAAACAAGTTGCAGCCAAAGTCATTGAACTTAAAGGAGCCACAGTACATGCACCAGGAAATGCAATTTCTGCAATTATTGAGGCAGTTGTAAGAGATAGAAAACAAGTCATTCCAGTTGCAACATATCTTGATGGAGAGTATGGATATTCAGATGTAACAATTGGAGTTCCAGCAGTAATTGGAAAGAAAGGTGTAGAAAAAATCATTGAACTAGATCTAAATGATGAGGAAAAACAAGTCTTTGATAAAGCAGTAAAGAGTGTAAAAACTGCAATTTCAGGTATTGAAATCTAAGCATTTTTTTATCTAAACAAAAAAAACCAATTATTGAATATTCAGGATATTTTAGAGAAATTAGAGAAAGGTAAAATTTCAGTAAAAAATGCAAAAAATCTTTTGTCATTATACTCTATTGAACAAGTAGAAAATTTTGCAAAAATAGATATCAATAGACAAAAACGAAGAGGAATCCCTGAAATAATTTTTGCAGAAACTAAAGAAATTGATGAGATTAAAAAAATTGTAAAAAAAACATTAGAAAAAACAAATTCAGTAATCATATCCAGGATCAGAAAAGAAGACTATTCCAAAATCATGACATTTGCAAAAAAATTAAAAGTAAAAATCAAAACTGGAAAAAATTCATCATCAATTTTGTTATTCAAAAAACCAATTAAATTTCAAGGAGGTAAAGTGGGAATTATTACTGCTGGAACCTCAGATATCGGAGTAGCAGAAGAATCAAGATTAGTATGTGAAGCAATGAACTGTAAATGCATTACAAGTTACGATGTAGGAGTAGCAGGAATTCAGAGAATATTTCCAGTGTTAAAAGAACTCATCAAAGAAGACGTAGATTGTATTATTGTTGCTGCAGGAATGGAGGGGGCATTGGCAACACTTGTTTCATCAATGGTAGATATTCCAATAATCGGAATTCCTACATCAGTAGGTTATGGATATGGTGAAAAAGGAATTGCAGCACTTGCCTCAATGCTTCAAAGTTGTTCATTAGGATTATCAGTGGTAAATATTGATAATGGAATTGCAGCTGGTGGGATTGCTGCAAATATTGCAAATAGATCTATCAGAAAAAAATAAAAAATATTTTTTAAAAATTTTTGAAAAATGAGCCGAGTTAACCTCGTAAATGATATATAACATACCTTAACGAATCTTATAGTTGGCTGGCAAACGTGTTGTACTTACTGCTGATCGTAGTTTAATGACAAATTATAGAGGTAATTTTCTTTATGGATTTATTGCATGTGGGCCTTACGAAGTTTTACCTGAATGGGTTTTTGATAAAGTGTTTTGTCCATCAGTTGAAACTGATCCAATTACAGGAGAAGTCAAAGTTGCCCAAGTTGGATTAAGACGAATTGAGAGTTCATTACTTCAAGGAGGATATAAAAAAGATGAAGTATTCATGGCACATCCAGAAATGCTCAATAAATCAATTGGTCCAGATACCAAAGTTGTTGGAATTAATGTAATGGATCCACTAGGAATGGCACCAGTTACTACAACAATGTCACCTGAAAAATTATCCTATGTTGCAATGAAATTCAAAAAAATGTGTGCAAGTATAATTCAGCTCAAAAAGAAATATGATTTCAAAGTTGTTGTTGGAGGAAATGGAGCATGGGAATTAGCAAAATCAGATAGAATGAAGATTCATGGAATTGACACAGTAGTTGTTGGAGAAGCTGATGAATTAGCAGTAGACTTGTTCCAAGATTTAGAGAAAAACGATGCTCCAGAATTAATGCATTGTTTTGTTAGAAATCTTGAAAATATTCCAGTTATTGAAGGACCAACTATTAATTCACTAATTGAGGCAATGAGAGGATGTGGAAGAGGATGTGATTTTTGTGATGTCAACAAAAGATCAAAAAAAGATCTCCCGCTAGACAGGCTACAACATGAAGCAAAAACAAACTTAGATTATGGATTTGATTCTATATGGTTGCATTCAGATGAGATGTTACTTTATGGATGCGATAACAGAGATTTTGTTCCAAACAGAGATGCAATTGTTGATTTATGGAAAGGACTCAAAGGACTAGGTGCAAACTTTATTGGAACAACACATATGACTTTCTCAGCAGTTGCAGCAGATCCAAAACTAATGCAGCAAATATCTCATGTTAACAAACAAGATGAAACAGGTAGATGGCTTGCAACTAATTTAGGAATAGAAACAGTATCCCCTTCAATGGTAAAAAAACATCTCGGAGTAAAAACAAAACCATTTGCACCTGAAGAATGGGGAAGTGTTGTAAGAGAAGGTGCAAAAATTCTAAATGAAAATCACTGGTTCCCAGCAGCTACTATCATTATTGGTTGGCCTGATGAAACACCAGATGATGTTCAATTTACAATTGATATGATGAGTGACTTTAGAGAGATGAATTTCAGAGGACTAGTTGCACCATTACTATACCAAGATTTTAGTGAAAAGAATTCAATGCACTTTGGGAATTTGAATGAAGCACAATTTACATTATTTTGGAAATGTTGGGAAAACAATATGCGAGTAATTAATGACATCATTCCAATTATTCTTAGAAACAAAACCTATGGTCCCCCAATGAAGGTCTTCATGTACGGAATTCTCAAAGCAGGAACATGGGCAATTATGAGATATCTTACAGGGTTATGTAAAGACCTCTTTAATGGTAGAACACCTGATGAAATCATCGGAAAATATGCAAGAAGTAGATCTGTAACTTCACCAAAAATTCAAACTAAAAAATTATAATTTTTCAATAGCAATATCTGCTATTGTATTTCGTTTTGGAGTTATTGAAACAAAGTAAACTTTGTCTGCTCTTTCAATACTTTCAACTTTTTTGTAAGATTTTGATGCTACATCAAATTCATAGATTCCTGGCTCTAGAGAATCCTTTGCATAAAGCATTAGATATGTTTCCCCAGTAGCTGGACTCAATGGAATAAATGACATTACATATCCTTTGTAAGAATTAAGAGGTATCGTATTTTTCATAGGAGGTGCAGCTGATGCCATATACATGAAAAAATCTTCAACTGAATCAAATTCTTCATATTCAATATGCATGAAATAGCATAATCTGTTTCAGTATAAGTACTTAGAGAAAATTAAGAAATTATTTTCGTGATTTGAAATGTTTGTGTGCTTTAAATCCAACTAATGCAGGTGCTGCAATATACATTCCTAAGTTAAGCACAATTACAGAAATACCCAATCCTAAAACTTCAGATTCTGAACCGCTATCTGCTAGTGTCATAATAGACAGTGTTGAAATCATCGGAGTGATAAATGCTCTAACTGCTTGTTGGAACATTGGGTTTTCTCTTTCCATGTCAGCAATTGTTGGTGAGAATGAATAGTACAATTGGTTAAATCCTGTCATAAATGATGTACCAGATGAAGTACTCATTACAGTGTTATCTCTAATTTCTCTAAGGAATTGAACTTGTGGTGCTAATTCAGAACCATATGCTGCAGTTGCAATAAGACAACCACCACCTTTTTCTCCAGAGTCGTCAGATGTTACAACTTGACAAATCCCATTTACTAATTCAGTTCCAGCACCACATGTTGGTTCTGGTTCAGGTTCTGGTGTTGGTTCAGGTTCTGGTGTTGGTTCAGGTGTTGGTTCAGGTTCTGGTGTTGGTTCAGGTTCTGGTGTTGGTTCTGGGGCATCACCACCAGTATAAACAAAAGTATTAGTAATTTTTTGAGCTCCATATTGAGCACGAATTTCATAATCTCCACTGATAGTCATTGTACCGCCAGCTTTCACAGTTGTTGAATAAGTTCCATCAGAACTAGGTATTACCTGAGCAATTGAAACTATATTTCCATCAGGAGAAACAACTACAATTGTTACTGATTGAGTATATTCTGCCAAATCTTTAACGGTACCAGAAATTTCAATAGAAGCACCATTTCCATAAGCTGGAAGATCAGTTGAAACAGATAGTGGTAGTCCATCAGTTTGTGCAAATACAGAACCATTTACACCATAAGATAGAATTGAGACAGATAATAATACAAATGCTAAGAATGCCATTAATTTCATTTTCAATTTAATTCAGGGTTGTGAGTATTTATATTTTCAATGAAAGAAAAATTGACCAGATTATATTCTAACGATGCCTTTTTTGACTAAGTGTTGGATCGATTTTACAAACTCATTTTCAGGAATTTTGTCATCTGCCCACCATTTTGCAGTGTTTTTTATCCAATCAGGGATTTCTTGCTCTAAATTATCCACATCAGAAGGATTTACAGAAATAATTCCAGATTCGACGAGATGCTCTAGTCCATCAATGAATTCATCATTTGAAATACTGTTTGAAGACCACCAACGAGCATTATTTTTTACCCAATCAGGAACATTTTGTGAAACTACAGAAAAAGACAGCGTCTCAAGGTGTTTATTTTCATAAGATAATTGAATTAGATAAGTTCCAATCAAAGTGTCAGGGTTAATTGTGAAAATGGATTTGTAACCTCCACTATTACTTAGAACAGCACCAAAGTTTTGACTAGTTTTATCAGGATTGATTAAAGTTACAGATAAAGGAATTCCACGTTTTTGGTTTGTAATACTTCCAGACAAAATGATTTCTTTTGAATTACCAATTTCAGGTAAAGTAATTTTTTCTTGACTCAGTTTTGCAGGACTTGAAAATGAAGATGTTTGTAAACTTGATAAACTAAAGATATTTGAATTTCCAAAAGCATCACGGGAATCATGATAACGAGCATCAAGACTTCCACCAGAGGTGTAGATTAATTTTGAGCCTGTTTTATCACAGATTTGAGATGGCATCTTAAAGACACCTTCAAAAATTCCAGTACTAGGTCCAGTTTCAACTAAAGTAAATCCAGTAGATGCCAAACCACCATGTTCAACACCATTAATGGTGCATCGTTTGTAACGAACATCTTTGAGTTTTATCTCTAACAAAATTTCTCCATTTTTTCCAACAGTATCAACATTTTCAGAGTTAACATCATTGATTGTTTGATAAACATCAATTGTATCACTTTTCAAATTCAAATCAGAGTCTTTTAGAATTATAGTTACAGGATGTCCAAATCTGAGTGTAGAAGAGGTTGTTGAAACAACTCCAGAATTTGTAGCAATATCAGTTTTGATGGAAGTTGTAGTAGTTACACCTACTTCATCCAAATCAGAATAAGATAAAACAATTCCTTCTTCATCAATCAATCTGTCAGTTACAATAATTTTTATGTCATCATCTATAGTTTGTATAGTTTGAATAAAATCAGAATCAAGAATGTTTAATTGATTTGTAACTGCATATTCAAAAGTCCCATCAAATATTGAAGAATTATCTTGTGTCTCTTCTAATTCAAAACGGTAAATGGAATTGTTAATACTATTACCATTTTGTAATCCAAAAGAAAAGAAATCAAAAACTATTGGTTGTGAATCCGATTCATTAGAAACAGTCATCTTTCCTGAAGTATTAAAATCAATAATTAAAAAGACATCACCACTCTTAGTAAGAATATTTTCCACAGTATTATCATCAATTTGGATAAATCCTTGTGATGAAGTTATAGAATCAGATAAAGTGATCGGATCATTTCCAAGGGATACAAAAGATAATGTAAAAACAGTGTCATCAAAGTTAGAAATTCCAAAATCTTTTTCAAATGATCTTAAATCATAATTAATCCAATTTGTTCCATTTGTATCAGAAATGGAAGAATCAAGTAAAATATCAGACAAAGAAGAAACTGAAAAACCCAATTTCACTGAAAATGTTTCATAAGAGCCATTTGGAATAGAACTAACTACCAATCTATCAGAATTAGAATCAGGCACAGAAGAACTAGCTGATTTACTTCCAGTAAAGGTAGGAGTGGAAAAGGAAGTATGAAATTGGACAGTATCAGAATTTTCCAAAGTCAAAGGAGATCCTATAGTAGTAGTGGGAATAAGCGCTGTGCTCCGAAAGACATCCAAATCATCTCTAGCACCACTATTGATATTTTGATCAGGATCATTCAGAATTATAGGATATTCTGTTCCAGGATTTATTGATTCGCCATCACCAATTCTCAATAAAGGTTCATCATCAGTATAAACAGAAGCAGATGAAGAACCACTCAAAACAGAAATAGATTTTTTGTTGTAAGTGATTTGTCCTGTTTGTCCACGTGGAGCATCTGCAAGAATTCCAATTACAGAATCATCACCAGAATCAAAACTTTCAAAAATTCCAGAATTTGGTTCTCGTTCAACTAGGGTAACAATATTTGAAAATGTATTTGAGGTTCCATCAGTATCAATTGAGGAATCAGGTTGATCATCATTTGTTTGTAATTCCATTATATTTCCAAGAGTCAAAGAAAGTATTCCATTATCCTCAAAACCCAAATTTGGAAGATTTGGAATCAAATCTACTAAACCAGCATTTCCATTTGCATCATTATTTCCAGCATTGTCAAATGCCTGATAAAATGTGGAGGGGTTTGAATCAATATCAAATGTCCAAGAATCTTCATCAGTAGGATCCTGATTCAATTGGAAATCATTTAGAGTCAAAAAAACTTCAGCGTTTTTTGGATAAAGATCCCTATCAAGACTAAGAGAAATGTTTTGTATTTCATCATAATCTAATGAAATTTGTTGTGATGGACCTCCAGGATTATATTCTATTATTACATCATCAAAAGAATAAAGTTGGATTAAGGGCCATGCGTCAGCATCTAATCCAATTTGGCCAACAGAAACATTAGAATTTGTATTAATTGATTTTGCATTTCTCACCACATTGTTAGTATTTGATGTATTTGATGGACTTGAAGTACATTCAGAAAAAGAAGAAATACCATTTGTAGAACCAGTAACAGAACCAGGTCGAGGAATTGCAAATCCATCAGTTTCACTTAGAGATACACCAAAGACAGATGTCGCGGTATCTCTACTACAAAATTCTCCAAAGTCTAATCCCTTACCAGCTAATCCAACAGTAGAATCTGCAATTTTTGCTTTCTCAACATTTGCAAAATATGCATACCAATTTCCATCAGTTGCCTGAACCATTCTCAAAATTTTTCCATTAATCGTAACATCAGGTTCTCCTTTTCCTTCATCAGTATCAGACAAATTAGAATCACGAATTACTACTTCAACTACCATTGAGCCTGAAAAAGTATTATCAAATTGAGAATTTTCTGCAGATACAAACAAGTTAAGGTTACTTGATGCATCAGCCTCAAAAATTGGAATTAACATTATAGGAAAAAATGCAAGTAAAAAGAGTAATTTCATGTTCATTACTGAAAATTCTAATTAATCCCAAATAACACTATCGTAGTATTTCTTCTTGGAAACCTGAAATACAGGGTAGAAATAATCAAAAAACAGAAGATGTTTGTTCAAAGGACCAAAGTATTACAAATTTCACTTTTAGCTATATTTTCAGCATTTTTAGTAGAATTAATTTTTGGTTTAATTTCAAACAGTCTAGCATTAATTACTGACAGTATTCATGCTCTCTTAGATAGTGTAGTAACAATAGTATTGTTACTTGCAGCTAGAATGGCAATCAAACCACCAGATGCAGAACATACGTATGGACATGGGAAAATAGAATCACTTGGAGGATTAATTGGAGGAATTGCAATTTTTCTGATTGCATGTTTTTTTATTTACGAATCAATTCATAGATTACAAAGTCCACCTCCAAATATTTTACCAGGATTATTTGCAATAATTGCAGGGATTTACACAATCGGTATTGATATTTTTAGATTAATTTTACTTAGACGTTCAATTAAGAAAATTGGGGGAGCAACCCTCAAAGCAGATTTTTATCATGCGTTTATGGATCTTGGCTCCACACTTGTTGCAATAATAGGAATAGCTCTAGCATCATATGGATTGTATTATGGTGATTTTGTTGCAGCACTTGTTTTAGGTGGATTACTTGCAGTTCTAAGTATAAAATTGATCTACAAAACTGCTCTTGATTTAACAGATATCATATCACCTGAATTAGTTAGAAAAGTAAAAAAAATTTCAATTGCAACTGAAGGGGTAATTGATGCAGGTCCAATTCTCATGAGAAGATCAGGAGATACAATTTTTGCAGATGTAACAATTTCTCTAAGAGGTGATTCAAGTTTTGATAAAGCACATAAAATCAGTAGTGATGTTGAAAAAAATATTAAAAATAAAATTTCAAATGCATCAGTAACAATCCATTTTGAACCAAATTGGAAAAATGTTCCACTGGATGCAAAAATTTTAGATCTTGTAAAAAATGTAGATGGAGTTAAAGGGGTTCATAATGTCAGTACTCACAAAACTAGAGGCAAAACATTTTCAAATTTGCATGTAATGGTAGACAGAGAAATTAATTTACTTTCTGCCCATAAAATTTCAGAACGGGTAGAGAGAAAAATTCAAGAAAATGTGCCTGAAATTGAACATGCCACAATCCATTTGGAGCCATTTGTAAAAATACCTGAGAATTTTAATTTAGAAGACAAAGTTACTGAAGAAAAAATTAAAATCATTTTAGAAAAATATCCAGAAATTAAAAAAATTGGAAGAATCATATCTTTGAATTTTGAAAATATTCTCAAAATAGATATTGATTGTTCATTTGAAAAAGAATTGTCAATTGAAAAAGTTCATGACTTAACATCAGAAATAGAGCACATCATCAGAGCAGAAATTAAAAATTCAGTAATTACCATTCATCCAGAACCTAACTAAACTAAAATACTAGTCAAATACATAATTGAAATTCCTGTAGCAAAACCCGATACAACTGCACCACTAGAAAGAACAGTATCTTGTTCTTTAATCCATTTCACCAATACCAAAATTACTTGAAAAATTGCACCTGCTCCAATTGATAGGAAAATTACTGTTGAAAATGGAGAATATGAAAAACCACCCAACCAGGCACCAAAAATAGCAGGAGTTCCTGCAATTAATCCCATGGCTACAAGTTTTCCAATCATTAATTTTCCCCTAGACATAGGGGCTGCAATTGCTATACCTTCAGTGGTGTTATGCAATGCAAATCCAACAATTAGAAACGTGCTAAAAGCAATAGAACCCAACCCAACTGATGCACCAATTGCAAGTCCCTCTCCAAAATTATGTAATCCAATTCCAATTGATATCATTAAAGCAATTGCCACATGTTTTGTAATTTTTGAAGAATTTGCTTGTTTTACTAATTTTTCTCCAGCATAATACAATACAAGAAATGATAGTATTACAATTGTAACAACAAGCAAAGTACCATTAAAACTTCCAGCTAAATTTTCATCTGAAACATCTATTGCCTCCTCAATTGAATCAATTGCTAGAAATAATAACAATCCAGCAGTTAATGCTAAAAAGAAATGGTATTTTTTTCTACTAATCTTTTTGATAAATGGAAGCCATAGTAGACCAATCATAATAGGGATTACTCCAACATAGGTTCCAATTATTGCAAAAAATACAACAAGATCTAAAGAAAAATCTAATGCAGGAGCTGCAGCATCAATTTCTTTTTCAAATCTAGTTCCATCATCAATAGTTATTCCTATGGTGTATGGTTCTCCAGCATTCCACTCAAAAGGGATTCTAACAAGAGCTGTTTCAAATCGTTCAAGTGATTTATCAGGTTCTACTGCAGCAGGTTGAATTCTATCATTTACATCAGCCATTACTACTTCAACGGAAATTGGTCCAGTGTTTCTTACTGTTGCTTGAATTTCAGAATCAACAAAATCTATTTTTTCAATTGTTATTTCAGGGAGTGGAATTCCTAAATCTAACAAATCAGAACCAGGACCAAAAATGTACAACATCAAAATTATGACAAAAACAAATGGAATTACTCCACTTGCAATAGTTTTTCCTCTAGATGAATTTCCATCAAGTTCCATTTTCTATTTCCTGGTTATTTTTTTCATGGTTGTCATTTACAAGAAACATTCCAACCCACCCCTTTTCTGAAAATTCAACTTTATGAGCATGAAATAGATATTTTCCAGGAAATTTGTACTCAAATTCCATTATTCCACGTTCAGTTTGAGATAAAGTAATCATGTCAGTATAAAATGAAGGTATCAAATCAGTTCCCGTAGGATAATATTTGTACAGATTTCCATGTAGATGGAAATTGTTTATCGGATCAAATTCAACCATATTGACAACATAAATTCGAATTAATTCATCAGTGTTAATTTGAATTGGGTGGTGTTGGTAGTAAAAAGGAATTGTGTTTGCAGCGTAAAAATTATTTTCAGTATCAAAATCAGTATCAAAACCATTTAGAACCATCACCATTTCATCAGCTGGTGGTCTTTCTTCTTTAGGATCAACAATAAAGACACCATAAAGACCATGAACAATGTGTTCCTCAAGAGGCATCACATGACAGTGATATGGGTGAACACCAACAGGGCCTGCTTCAAATTCATAAACAAATTGTCCACCTCCACTACCAACAGATTCAAAGACGCCATCCATTTCAGCTGGATGAATTCCATGAAAATGCATAGTATGTTCTTTTGAACCATTATTAATGAAATTAATTCTGACAAGATCTCCTTCTGTGGCCCTTATTGTTGGACCTGGAACAGTTCCATTAAACGACCAAATATTAAAAAATACTCCAGGAGAAATTTCTTGAATTTTATCATCTTCAGCAATTATTGTATAATCTCTAATTGTCTGACCGCTTTCAGAAACAGAAATTCTACCATATTCAAAATTTCTTAAAAATTCTTCAGGATCAAATTCAACTGAAGATACAGTGTATAAGGGATCAATTATTTCCCCAGTAGTTTGAATTACAGAACCTGAATGTGTGACAAATGTTTTTTGTTTTAATTGGGCTTCAGACATTACAGGTAAAATTGCAATTACAGATAATCCAACAATTACAGATAAAACTAAAATCATCATACTTGAACGAGTAAATTTCAAGACAAGTGAAAAATCAGAAATTCTTTATTTAAAGTTACCCTAAGCTAACTTTCTTAGCCCAGTCTAATTTTGTTAAATTAGGCTAAATTTGATATTTTTAAAAAAATTAGGTTTAAACTAAAGAAAATCACCCTCAAATTATGCAAAAATCAGGATTAATTGTTGTCATATCAGGAGTACTAGTTGTTCTAGGTCTTGTATTACTAGCATTAGGAAATCAAATAATTCTTGAAGGTGTAACTCAAGGAAATGGAAAAATTAGTTTGAACCAAGAAGTTATTATTTCTGCAGAATTTGATTCACAAAAAACATCAACAGGGATTTTTGCAGTACAAGCAATGAGAACCGAAGGGATGAATTTGGCAGCAAAAGTATTAGATCCATCAGATAATGAAATAATATCTCAACAAGTCAATGAGGAAACAATAGAAAAAGAATTTGGTGTTTTTGAAGATGGAGTTTACAAGCTAGTTATTTTTAGTACAGATAATGAAGAAATTCATGTATTTGGGGCCATCGGTCCACTTCCAGATGAAGAAGCAAAATTTCTTAGTTACATTTCAGTAAGTGTGATTATTTTTGGTATGATAGGATTAATCGGAATGGGAACATATAAAATTAAAAATAGAAAAAAATCAATTTAGATAACTATCCATTTTTTCTAATCCATCAATAGCATCATCAAAATTTCCACCTTCTTCAATTATTGTAGAAAGTTTTTCAAAATTTGCAGAAAGAGTACATTGATCATTTTCTGAAGATTTTATGATAAAGTCAAATTTTATCAAATAAGATAATCTATCAAGAACTTCAGATTCAGAAATCGATACTTGTTTTGCTAAATCAGAACATTGTTTGGGACCATCCTCCAGTTCTGAAAGGATTGAAGAAGTTACAGAATCAAACATACAATCAATAACTTTTTCGCGTTCAAATGTTTCACTCATTTTTGTAAGTTTTTTGAATTAGAATTTAAAACTTTTTGAGGAAATTTACTAGGATATAATTAGGAAAAAACACATCTTTTTGTATGCAAAAACTTTGTAGTCAAGATCCATCAGGAAAAGGGGAGCATTGTTTTTGTGTGGATATTGACGCTCAAAGAGGAGTCAAAAAATGCTGTAAATGTAATCAATGGAATGTGCAAGGAAGTGATTGGACAGAGGATGAAGACTTTAGATAATTGATTTGAAGAATATCAGAATGTTTACAATCAAAAATGATCCATAATTAAGAAATATTTGAAAAAATACCCAATTTGATGCCTAGCATGGTTTTTATCGGGGTTTCTTAGAATTTTGGAATACTTGAGTACTCAGGAATATAGACACATTGTTAGAATTGTGGGAAACGATATCCCAGGAGAGAGAAAGATTATCGTAGGATTAACTCAGATCAAAGGGATTGGGTATAATTTTGCCACAGCAATTCTAGATACATTAAAAATTGATACAAATTCTAACATAGGAAATCTTACAGATTCCAACGTACAAGATATTGAGAAATTAATTACAGACCCAATTGGAGGAAAATTCCCAATATGGTTCCTTAACAGAAGAAAAGATATTGAAAGTGGAGCCGATTTACATTTGTTAACATCAGATATTCCATTTACATTAAGAAATGATATTGAACGAGAAAGAATAACTGCCAGTTGGAGAGGTTATCGTCATCTAAGTGGTCTAAAAGTTAGAGGACAAAGGACTAGAACATCAGGTAGAAAGGGCGGTGCAGTTGGTGTAGCAAAAGGTGGACTAGCAGCTCCAGTTAAGAAAGGAGACCCAGGAGCTCCAGCAGCTCCGGCAGCAGATACAGCAGCAGCTCCGGCAGCAGAAAAGAAAGAAGCACCAGCGGAGAAAAAAGAATAGGTGTTTTGAATGGGAGATCCTAAATATCCTCGTAGAGTTTGGAGAAAACCAAAGAGACCTCTTAATTATGAATTAAAAATGGATGAGTTGAAAACTCTCGGCACATTTGGATTAAGAACTAAAAGAGAATTATGGAAAGCACATACAGAATTATCACGAGTAAGACAACAAGCAAGATCTCTACTATCATTAAGACAAGAAATTAGAGCTGAAAAAGAACCGATTTTAATGAATTCTCTTGCAAGAATTGGACTAGTTGCAAATGATGCAACATTAGATGATGTTCTTAACCTAAATGCAACTGATTTGCTATCAAGAAGATTACAAACTATTGTTACAAAAAAACTTGGATTCAAAACTCCTTATCAAGCAAGACAAGCTGTTATTCATGGTCACATTATGATTGGTGACAGAAAAGTAGACATTCCATCATACACAGTTACAGTTGAAGAAGAAGAAAGTGTTCATTTTACTCCTGAATCTAAAATTCCAGAAATGTTAGAAAAAACAAAAGTAGAGGCACCAGCTGAAGCAACAGAGGCACCAGCTGAAGCAACAGAGGCACCAGCTGAAGCAAAAAAAGATGAAAGTTCTTCAACTGAACAATCAACAAAATAGGCTTACCAGTAAATAACCCCAAATTTTCAAGTAGAATAATCATGTGTTCAATTATAGGCTATTATGGAAAAGAAAATGCATCTCCAATTCTCGTAAAGGGGTTAAAAAGAATGGAGTATCGAGGATATGATAGTGTTGGAGTAGCAACAGAATCAGAAAATGAAATCAAATTAAAAAAAGGAATTGGGAAAGTAAATGAAGTAAATTCCAAAGTACAACTAGACACGTTACCTGGAAAGATAGGGATTGGTCACACTAGATGGGCAACTCATGGAAGAGTAACAGAACTTAATGCACATCCACATCCAAGTAATTCTGGAAAAATTGCAATAGTGCACAATGGAATAATTGAAAATTTTGAAGAATTGAAAAAAGAATTAGAAACAGATGGTTATGATTTTAAAAGTGAAACAGACAGTGAAGTGATTGTAAATTTACTACAAAAAAATTATGAAATTACAAAAGATGTCAAAAAAACAATTCTAAAAACAGTTTCAGAAATTAAAGGACATTATGCATTTGTTGCGATGTTTGAAAATGGACAACTTGCAGCTGCAAGATTCCATGAACCACTAATAATAGGAGTCGGACAAGATGATTTCTTTTTGTCAAGTGATGTTTTAGGTTTTATTGAATTTACAGATAATGCAATTTATTTGGAAAATGGGAATTTTGTGATTATAGATAAAGATAAATTTCAAGTTTTAGATTTTGATGGAAATAATCCAGGATATGGAATTACTAAAGTTTCAAAAGAATTTGGTGATGCATACAAAGGGGATTATGCTCATTTCACGTTAAAGGAAATTTATGAACAAAATGAAACCATTTTGAAAGCAGGTGAAAAGGCCATTGATGCAATTGAAAAAGCTGCTGAAAATATCAAAGATGCCCAAAATATCTACGTAACTGGAAGTGGAACTAGCTATAATTCAGCATTAATTGCAAAACAAATCTTATCAAAATATGTCAAAATTAAAGCGGAACCAATTATGTCAAGCGAACTTCAATTTTCACCAGAAACGATTGAAGAGAATTCAATTTTTATTGCAATTTCTCAGAGTGGGGAAAGTGCCGATGTTTTAGATGCTGTAAGAATTGCAAAAAAAGCAAATTGTAGAATAATAGCTATTGTCAATTTACTAACATCATCACTTGCACGTGAAGCTGACATTGTCATTGGAATGAATTGTGGACCAGAGATAGGAGTTGCGGCAACAAAAAGTTTCACATCACAGCTTGTAATATTGTACAAAATTGTGCAAAAAATCAGCAATAATGAAATAACAATTGATTTTAAGGAATTCTCAAAATCAATTTCAAAAACATTAGATAATCCTACAAAGATTCAGCAAATTGCAAAAGAACTAAAAGATATTTCAGACATTTACATTCTAGGAAGAGGAATAAACTATCCAATTGCAAAAGAAGCAGCATTAAAACTCAAAGAATTGACATACATTCATGCAGAAGGAATTCCAGGAGGAGAATTAAAACATGGACCTCTTGCCTTAATGGATTCAAATGTATATGTAATAATTATTAATCCAAGTGATTCAACATATTCAGATACTCTAACTAGTGCAAGAGAAATAAAAGCTCGCGGTGCAAAAATCATAGGAATCTCAGATATAGAAAGCAACATTTATGATTATTGGATTGAGATTCCAAAAATTAATGAAGTGTTATATCCAATTTCAGAAATAGTTCCAATTCAATTATTATCATACTATGCAGCATTAGAAAAAGAAACAGATCCAGACTATCCTAGAAACTTGGCAAAATCAGTTACAGTCAAGTAAATAATCTACGATATTCTTCTTCTACCAATTCTAAGAATTTTGCAGAATTGTTTTTTGTTTTTATCATTGATGAAATAATACTTCCGCCAGCACCAACTCCTTCTTTTGCAAACCCTTCTGAAAATGCACGTAATCCAGCATGTCGTGAATCTTTCAAACCCGGATCAACTGAAATCATAGGAACATCTGCGATTTTTTGGATTAATTCTTTGAAATTTGCACTTTCATCATCTGTAATGTAGGAAGTTGTTCCAATGGCAGTATTTTCATCATCAAAACCTATCTTGGATGCAAATGCCAATACTGCTGCCATCTGAGTTCCACCAGCTAGCATGACCTTTGAAACACTTGATGCAGAACTAAGCATTCCTGCAACAAAAGGAATCATAGGATCACCAACTTTAGCAACGATACTGTAAGGATGATCAGAATCAATTCTTTTTAATGCTGATTCAACAATTTGTTTTTTTAGTTCAATAGGGTTTTCTGGAATACTAGAACTTACTTTAGCATCATAACCTAATGCTTGTAGAACAGCTAATGCTGTTGTAGTTCCACCAGGAATACATTCACCAATTACTAAACAATTAGTTAAAGATGCTAAGCTTCTTCCAACAATTCTACCAAAATCAACAGCATGAGATACTTGAGTATCAGTCATAGCATCTTGAGTGGAAATATTTTTTCCAAAAGATAATCCTGATTCAATAAATGGTAGTTGTGGAGTAATTTTGCTTCCAGCATTAATTACTAAATGTGGAATGCTAGAAGATTCTAAAGCAGTTTTAGTTAATATTCCAGGAGTAGGTTTTCCATCAGGAGTCATTGGAATTTTATCAATTGTTTTACAATATCCAAAATGAAGATATTCTGCATCAGCTGGAGGAGTAAATTGGATAGAATCCTTATCTGCACCAGCGATTGTAATTCCAGGTATTTCACAAGTTTCAGTATAAGAAATTACAAATGAGAAAAGAAAGTTTCCAGATTGGATTGATTCAAGGAATTTTTTACCTTTTTCAGCATTACCAATTAATTCAAAATTTTCCAAATTTTTCTAACCCATCATATCAATAAACTGTTGTTCGGTTCTTTTTTGCATTATCATATTAGTAGATTTTTCCTTACCAATTGTAGATACTTCTGAAGAACCATAATTATGACCAGGATACATGACCAAATCATCATCTAATGAATAAAGCACATCAAATAGACTATGATACAAATCTTGAACACTACCTCCAGGTAAATCAATTCTACCACAATTCCCAACAAATAGTGTATCACCTGAAAAAATTTTTCCATCACCAATTAGACAAATACTGTCTTTAGAATGTCCAGGAGTATGAAGTACTTTTAATTTTGAATTACCAAATTCTATAAAATCACCATCTTTGACTTTGATATCATTTTTCAATTCAGAAAGTTCGTGTTGAATGATTGGAGCATGAGTTGATTCAGCCATTGCTTCATTTCCCAAAGTATGGTCAAAATGATGATGTGTGTTTACTATGTATTTGATTTTTAAGTTATTTTTTTTAATAATTAATTCTAATTCTACAAGATCCCAAGATGGATCAATTATAATTGCCTCACTAGTATCTTCATCTTCTAAAATATAAGAATAATTCTGCATATTTCCAACTGGGATTTGATTGACTATCATAGAATTCCCTCTTCAGCTTCTACAGGAATACCTATTTTTTCAGCATACAAATCTCCTGTCAAATCTTTTCTTTTAGGAATACCTTGTTTCATTTTGTGAAATGTAACTGTCATATCACATTTTGTAAAAATATTTGCAGTTTCTCCTGTTTGTGGGTCTAGTCCGGATGGTACATCTACTGCAAACTTGTAACAATCTATTTCATTGATATAGTTAATTGCAGATGCGTATGGTTCTCGAATTTCTCCAGAAATTCCAGTTCCTAAAATTCCATCAACAATCACATCAGGTTTAAAATCAATATCAAATGAATCACCTGAGATTAATTTGATTGAAGGCATTTTTTGTAAAATAGACCAATTCCAATTACTTTCTTCAGTTTTGATTTTATCAGAGGATCCAAGAAGTACTACTGTAACATTTGCAGCATAACCTGCAAGATGTCTAGCCATTACCAAACCATCACCACCATTATTTCCCAATCCAACAAAAATTAGAATATTTTTTGATTCTACGTTTCCAAGTTTATCTATTAATCGTCTAACTGCAGCAGCACCTGCATTTTCCATCATGAATTTTTTTAAAAATCCCATATCATGACCTTTATTTTCAATATTGTACATTTGTTCAACAGTAATTTCCATGAATAAGATGAAAATGATATCCAAAATAAGAGCTTTGAAAATACGAAATATGGCTAAAATAGGCTAATTTTAGTTCAAAACTTTGTAATGCAAGTCAACTAATTGACCAAATTTTTCAGTTTTAATTAGTTCAAGTTTTGTTTCTTTTTCAATATTCTTGAGAAGAGGTATCCCATTACCTAAAAGAACTGGAATGATAGTTATGATAATTTCATCTATAGCCTTTTGTTTTAGAAAAGATGCAATAATTTGTGCCCCTCCAACTAACCAAACGTTATTTCCAGTACCAAGAAACCCTTCTTTTACAAATTTTTCAACATCAGATACAAACTCTACATTGTCATCGTTATTCTTACTAGTTCTAGTGAAAACAAACGATTTCTTGTCCTTGTAAGGATATTCTCCAAACGTCAAAATTTGATCATACGTAGTTTTACCCATAATCACAGTATCAACAGACTTGTAAAATGCATCATAACTTGATTCAGAAGATTCTGGGAGCCAATCAACATCACCATTTTCTCTTGCAACATAACCATCCAAACTAGATGCAATGTAAACAATGATTTTCATCATAACATCCACTTGATTTGACCAGTTATAACCTCAGATGATTCTAAAATCTTATTTTGGAAATGTAATCTATGACATTCCTAAGAGTTTAGCAAACGGCTTTATCCTAGTTTTTAGAGATTTTTTTCATGACATTAAAAAATGTAAAATCATCATTAAACAAAATTACAAAAACACTAGGCGAAGTTCAAGATTCAAGAGAATTTTTATTAAAAAATACCAGAGAGATAATTATTCTTTGTAGTAGATCAATTATTGCAGTTCATAAAGGAGATTTGCCAACAGGTAAAAAAAACCTAAAACAAGCAGATGTTCTATTAAAAAAATACAAGAAAAAAGCAACAGGTCAACTTAGAAGATATCTAATTACTCCAGAACAAGAATTTGTAGAAGCTGCTGCGTTAATTGCAATAGTTGAAAAAAAAGAAATTCCTACTGACAAAAAAATGGCAGTAATGCCTGAATCATATGTTTTAGGGTTATTAGATTGTGTAGGAGAATTGAAAAGGATGGTATTTGATAAGATTCGGATTGGCGATGTTGATGAGGCTACAAAGATTTTTGACACCATGGAGAACTTGTATCTCCAATTATACACATTTTCAATGTATGACAAAGTGGTAAAAGAAGCTAGAAGAAAAATTGATGTGAATAGGATTCTTGTAGATGATGTCAGATCGGCAATCACTGAAGAAAAAAGAAGAAGTGAATTAATCAAAACTCTGAAAAAATTAGAAAAGTAAGATTATAATTTTTAGTGCGGACGATGGGATTTGAACCCACGTACTCCTAAGAGACTAGCCCCTCAAGCTAGCGCCTTTGGCCAGGCTGGGCGACGTCCGCAATCAAAATTCCATGTATGGTTTTTATAATCCTTGATTACCTTTTCGTTCGTATGTTAATTCCTGTCAGATGTTTTACATGTGGAAATATGATTGCAGACAAGTATGATGATTATCAAAATAAAATCAAAGCAGGTGAAGAACCTGCCAAAGTTCTTGATTCTTTAGAAATTGAGAGATATTGTTGTAGAAGAATGCTACTAACTACAGTTGAAACGATTCAACAAGTTATTCCATTTTATGAAGCAATTCAGAGAAGGAAACAAGAAGTTCAATCTGAGCTAGAATAACTTGGCTAAGATCACCTCAATTGAAGGGCGTATTTTATTCAATAGTAGAGGAAGCAAAACTGTTGAAGTTGATGTAAAATCTGATGGTCAATTTTTAGGAAGAGTTTGTGCACCATCAGGGGCAAGCGTAGGAAAATATGAAGCAGTAAGTTTTCCTAATGAAAAACCAGAAGAAAGTTTAAGAATTTTAAAAGAAAATTCACAAAAATTTATCGGATTAGAATCATCAAATCTTAAAGAAATTCATGATACTCTAAAGAGTTTAGATGATTCATCAAACTATTCAAAAATAGGAGGTGCGTTGGCATTTGCAGTAACGATTGCATCTATGGAATCTGCATCAAAAGCAGCAGGGCAACCATTATTTCAAACATTATCATCTGAATCATCATTTAGATTTCCATTTCCTTTAGGGAATATTTTAGGAGGTGGAGCACATGCAGGTCCAGGTACACCAGACATTCAAGAAATTTTAATTTGTGCAACAGGCTCAAAAAATATCGAAGATGCTATTGAAACTAATTTATCAGTACACAAAGAACTACGTCGAGTTTTAGAAAAGGAAGATCCAAATTTTACAAATGGCAGAGGTGATGAAGGTGGATGGGCACCTAAATTAGAAAACCAAAAAGCATTAGAAGTATCTGCAAAAGCATGTGAGAATTTAGGATTTACATTAGGAAAAGAAGTTTCACTAGGAGTTGACTTTGCATCATCTACACAATGGGATGAAGAAAAACAAAAGTATCTTTATGATAGAGCAGGATTTGAAAATTCCACTGGGGAACAAATTGATTTTGCAGCAGACATCATAGAGAAATTCAAATTGATTTATGCTGAAGATGCAGTTCATGAAGAAGCATTTGATGATATGTCAGAATTAACTGCTAAATTTCCAAATACTTTGATAACAGGAGATGATTTGACAGTAACTAACAAAGAAATTCTATCTAAAGCAATTAGTTCAAAATCATGCAATGCTGCAATTCTAAAAGTCAATCAAGCTGGCAGTCTTTATGATGCTCTAGAATTTGCAGATGAAGCAAATCAGAATAACATCAAATTAATCACATCTCATAGATCTGGGGAATCAATAGATTCACAGATATCCCACATAGGTTTAGCAACAAAGTCAAAAATGCTCAAAGTTGGCATAGTTGGTGGAGAAAGAGTGGCAAAACTCAACGAATTGTTACGCCTATCAGAGCATGATTTAATACGCGGTATGGCAGAGATTTAAAATCGTCATGAGTGAACAAGCAGAAACAACCGACATTAAGAAGAAAGTTCTATCTACAGGAATTAGAGTAGGAACACAAGTTAAAACAAAATTCATGATTCCATTTATCACAAAAGCAAGTCCTGAAGGACTTTACATGCTTGATTTAGACATTACACTTGAAAAAATCAAAATTGCAGCCAAATTCATCAATAGGTTAGGAACAGATAATCTCATTGTTTGTTCAGGCAGACAATATGCAGAAACCCCAATTGAAAAATTCTGTGAAATGCTTGATTCAAAAAAACTCCTAGGAAGATTCATGCCAGGAACTTTGACAAATCCATCATTACCATATTACATTGAACCAAAATTAGTTTTAATTTCAGACCCACAAGTTGATGAACAAGCAATAATTGAGGCAACTAATGCAGGAATTCCAATTATAGGAATTGCAAATACAGATAATCTTACATCAAATCTTGATGTAATTATTCCAGCAAATAACAGAGGAAGAAAAGCTCTAGCAACAGTTTACTGGTTATTGGTACGTCAAATTCTCATTGAGAAAGGAGAATTGAAGGAAAACGATCCAATGAAATACGAAATAGATGATTTTGAAACAAAGATTACCGAAGAGGAAATCGAATAAATCAACATTGTTTTTGCATTTACTTGAAATCTAAAGCTTCAGCACCAGGAAAAGTAATTCTTTTTGGAGAACATTTTGTAGTATATGGAGTAAAAGCTATTTTATGTTCAATCAACAAAAGAGTTACAGTTACTGCTGAAAAAATTAAAGAGGATAAAATTTTAGTCAAATCAAATATTGGTAATTTAGAATTAGAAGCAAACAAAAATATTTCAGAAATTAATTCGCCATTAAAACCATTTTATTATTTAGCTAACAAAATAATTCAAAATAAAAACACAGGAATTATAATTACAGTTGAATCAGAAATTCCGTTAGGTGTAGGGTTAGGTTCATCATCAGCATGTTGTGTTGCAGGAGCAGCTGCAATTTCAAGACTATTTTCAAATACAACAAAAGATGAAATTTTAGAATTGGCAATCGAAGCTGAAAAAACTATTTTTCAAAATACATCAGGAGCAGATTGTACAGTTTGTACATTTGGTGGAATTATGGAGTATGATAAAGAAAATGGGTTTTCAAAAATAAATTCTGAGCCTGATTTCCATCTAGTTATTGCAAATTCCAATATTGAACATTCTACAGAGGTCATAGTCAAAGATGTGAAATCGTTTAAAGAAAATAATGAAGATGAATTTTCAAAGTTATGTAAAGAGGAAACAAAATTAATTGAAGATGTTTTAGAATTGTTAAAAGAAAATAAGATCAAAGAGTTAGGGGAAAAAGTCAATCAGAATCAAAAGTATCTTGAGACAATCGGAATATCAAATCAAAAAATTAGAGAAATGATACAAATTGGGATAAAGTCATCATACGGTGTAAAAATCACAGGTGCAGGGGGTGGAGGATGTGTATTTGCCTTGACAGATGATACAAATTTGAACAAAACAATAAATCAATTTAGAGAAAAAGACTATGAATGTTTTTCAGTAAAAATAGATCTTCAAGGACTGAATACTTTTTAATTGACTAGATATTTTGAAACAGCATGATTCTCATAAAATTAGGTGGTTCAATTATTACAAATAAAGAAAAGCCGTTATCACCTAGGAAAAAAACAATAGAAAATCTTACAAAAAGTTTGAGAAAAATAACTGAACCAATAATAATTGTTCACGGAGGAGGATCTTATGGACATTATTGGTCTGTAAAATATGATATGCATACAAAAGAAAAAAAATATGATCTCAGAGGGGTTGCAATAATTAAAAATTCTATGATTGAATTAAATAAAATAATTTTAGATTCATTATTAAAAAATAAACAATCACCATATTGTTTACCACCAACTGATTTTATGACAGGAAATAAACCGATTGCAAAAAAAGTAAAAGAAATTGAAAAAATTGCAAAATCAGGCATGATTCCAGTGACATTTGGAGATGCATTATGGTATGGTCAAAATAAAACATACATCCTATCAGGAGATAAAATTATGACACATCTTGCAAAAAGTCTAAAACCAAGATTAACCATATTCGCATTAAATGAAGATGGGTTATATTCTGATCTTAAATCAAAAAAATTAATTTATGAATTAAAAGGGGAACGTCCATTAATCTCAGAAAATAAAATGGATGTTACAGGTGGAATGACAAGAAAAGTTGAAGAAGCCTCAAAAATTGCAAAGATGGGAATGAATGTATTTTTTGTTAATGGTAATAAACCTGAAAGAATTGTGAAAGCGGTTAAAAACAGGGAATTTGAAGGAACGTTATTCAAGGGGAAAAGAAATGTCTGAAGAATTTGTGATTTTAGTTGATGAGAATGATAATCCAATTGGTACTGAAGAAAAAGTAAAATGTCATTTACCAAATGGAAAATTACATAGAGCATTTACAGCATTATTATTTGATAAAAATGGAAGACTAGTTCTTACAAGAAGAGCAAAAGGAAAAATGTTATGGCCAGGAGATTGGGATGGAACGTTTGCAAGTCACCCAAGAGAATCAGAAACTTTTGTTTCATCAGGAGAAAGAAGAATGCCAGAAGAATTAGGAATTGAAGGAAAATTAGATTATCTGCACAAATTTGAATATCATGTCCCTTACAAAGAGGTAGGTTCTGAAAATGAAATTTGTGGCACATTAATTGGTATAATTGATGAAACAACAGAACTAAAAGAGATTGAAGGAGAGATTGATGAAATTAAATGGATTTCTGCAGATGAATTGATTTCAGAAATTAAGACTAATCCTAAAATTTACTGTCCATGGATGCTTATCGCATTAGAATTATTAGAAAAATCAGACAAATCAATGCTTAACAAGCATGAAAATGTCCTATCCACATGGATGAATAGTAAAGTTCACGACGGATTACTAGAAGCAATCAAAGTTCATCTACCAGAAGAAAAATGGAGATTAGTAAATGAAAAAAACTAAACAAATTGAAAATAATGCAAAAATAGTAAACAAATATCTAAATTCAAAATTAAAAGGAAATCCAAAAAAACTCTATGATGCAGCAGGACATTTGATTATTCATGGAGGTAAAAGATTAAGACCATACATGGTAATTCGAAGTTGTCAAATGGTAGGTGGGAAAAGTTCCAACGCCATGGGAGCTGCAAGTGCAGTAGAAATGGTTCATAATTTTAGTTTGGTTCATGATGACATAATGGATAATGATGAAATGCGTCATGGTGTTCCAACAGTTCATAAGAAATATGGAATGCCACTTGCAATTCTTGCAGGTGATGTATTATTTTCAAAAGCATTTCAAATAATTTCTGATTCAAAATTATCAGCTAGTGCAACTACACAGCTAGTATCCAGACTTGCCAAAGCTTGTGTAGATATTTGTGAAGGTCAACTATTAGATGTCAAAATGGCAGAAGAGAAAAAGATTCCATCACAAGCCGAATATATTACAATGATTGGTAAAAAAACAGCTGCATTATTTGATGTATCTTGTGCAATGGGTGCAATTTGTGCATCAAACAAATCAAAAGATATTTCAAATCTTTCATCATTTGGAAGAAACTTGGGAATTGCATTTCAAATTACAGATGATCTAATAGGAGTCATGGGAGATCCAAAAGTTACAAAAAAACCAGTTGGAAACGATTTACGAGAAGGGAAAAAATCATTACCAATTCTCATGGCAATCAAATTGGCAAAAGGTAATAATAAAAAAATAATTTTAAAAGCATTTGGAAATTCAAAGATATCAAAAAATGACCTCAACAAAGCAGTAGAAGTAATAAGATCATTAGGAATTGAAGAAAGTGTAAGAAATCAGGCACAAAAATATTCAGAAAAGGCTGAAAAATCATTATCAAAATATTCAGGTTCTGCTAAATCAGAATTGGTTGCATTATTGGGTTTTGTAGTTAAGAGAAGCGTATAATTTTTACAGGTAGAATTGCATGGATAAAGAAATAAGAAAAGAAATTAGAAAAATGGCTCTTCAAAACGCATTTGAGCATGAAGGGGAAACCAAAGACAAAATAATTTTAGGAAAAATTCTTGGCACAAAACCAGAATTTAGGACCAAGGTAAAAGAAATTTCAAAAGATATTTCAGAAATTGTATCAGATGTAAATCATTTATCAAATGAAGAGCAAAAAAAAGAAATCGATACAGATTTTCCAGAAATTTTAATACCAAAAGAAAAAATCCAAGAAAGAGAAGGATTACCAGAATTAAAAAATGCTATTCAAGGAAAAGTAATTACAAGATTTCCTCCAGAACCAAATGGTTATCCACACATAGGACATGCAAAAGCTGCAATAATTAATTCAGAATATGCAAAGATGTATGGAGGAAAATTCATTTTAAGAATGGATGATACAAATCCGGAAGCTGAAAGAATGGAATATCATGCAGCCATCAAGGTAGGATTAGAATGGTTGGGAATTGAATTTGATATTGTTAAGAGTACATCAGATGATATGGAATTATTTTATGAAAAGGGTTTAGAATTAATCAATTTAGAAAAAGCATACATTTGTACTTGTAAAAGAGAAGATATAAGTAAAAACAGAAGAGAAAGAAAAGATTGTAAATGTAGTAGAGAAAATCTTGAAAAAAATAATAAGAATTGGACCAAGATGCAAGACAAATTCAAACCAGGGGAAGCAATTGTCAGATTTCGTGGAGACATGAAAGCAGATAATGCAGTTATGAGGGATCCAGTATTGCTAAGAATCATAGAAGGTAAACATTACACATTAGGCGAAAAATACAGAGTTTGGCCAAGTTATGATTTTGCAGTGGCAATTGAAGACAGTATTGATGGGGTTACACATGCATTTCGTTCCAAAGAATTTGAGTTGAGAGAAGAGTTGATTGATGCAATTTTAGATGCATTAGGCATGAGAAAACCAGATCAAGGATTTTTCTCAAGATTAGAATTCAAAGGAATGCCTATTTCAAAACGAATTATCAAGCCATTGATTGAAGAGGGTAAAGTTTCATGGTATGATGATCCAAGACTACCAACTCTAGAAGCACTAAGAAGAAGAGGAATAAAACCAGAAGCAATTAGAAAATTTATCATGTCATTAGGGTTAACCAAGGCAAATACACTAGCACCATTTGATGCACTTGAGGCATTTAATCGGAAATTTGTAGATCCAGACAGTGTTAGATTGTTCATGGTAAGTAATGCAAAAAAACTGTCAGTAAAAAAATTACCAGTATCATCAGTGGAAATCCCAAATCATCCAGTAAACGATATGGGGAAAAGAAAAATTGATGTTGATGAAGATTTTTACATTTCAGGTGAAGACGCTAAAGAGATCAAAGAAGGTACACAAGTGAGATTATTGGGATTGGGAAATGTTTCAATAACAAAAGCAGTGGTTGAACTTGAGGGAGAGTATGTTGAAGGAGAACCAAAAGGTGTTACAAAAATTCAATGGGTATCTCAAAAAACTGCACATCAAATTAAAATGATAATTCCAAAAGCATTGTTTAACGGTGAAGAATTTAATGAGGATAGTTTAGAAGAATTAGACGTTTATACAGAACCATATTATTTACAATTAAAAGAAGGAGAAGAAATTCAGTTTGTTAGATTTGGATATTGTAGAAAAGATTCACAAAATCAAGCGATTTTTACACACAAGTGATCAAAAATGAAAATAGCACGATTGTCACAAGGAAATAATGAAACATATGGTTTCATTAAAGGGAACAAAGTAGCTACAAAAGATGAAATAACTTATCTCACAGGAGTTCCAATCCCACAAAATGTAAAAGATTTTCTTTTTGATGGGTGGTATAATGAAATTAAAAATAAAATAAGTGATTTACAATATAATGAAGATATTTCTAAATTCAAATTATTAGCACCCATTCCAAATCCAAACAAAATAATCTGTCTTGCTTTTAATTATGTAGACCATGCAAAAGAACAAGGATTACAGGCACCAGAAGATCCGGCACTAGTAATAAAACCCAGAACGGCACTTAATGGTACTAATTCAGAAATTGTTTGTCCAGATTTTGTTACCCAGTTAGACTATGAAGTAGAATTAGCCATGGTTATTGGAAAAAACTGTAAAAATGTATCAGTAGATGATGCTAAAAATATGATTTTTGGATACATGGTATTTCATGATGTGTCTGCAAGAGATATTCAATTCAAAGATAAACAATTTACAAGAGGAAAAAGTTTTGATTCATTTGCACCATGCGGACCATGGATTACAACAAAAGATGAAATTAATGATGCTCAAAATCTCAAAATTACAACAAAAATTAATGGTGAATTAAGACAAAATTCATCAACAAACAATATGTTCATTAAAATTCCAGAAATCATTTCAAAAATTTCTAAAGTGATGACATTAGAGAAAGGAGATATTATTTCTACAGGAACACCTGCAGGAGTTATGTTGAACAAACCAGATGCAGTATTTTTAAAAGATGGCGATAAAGTTGAAATGGAAATAGAAGGGTTAGGGATTTTAAATAATACAATAAAATTTGTAAAATCAAACTAAACCAAAGACTTTTTCATTAGATGAAATGAGAGTTTATGTTCTAATGAATCATGAAAAGATAATTGTTCCTTAGTTAGAATTTGAATTCGTTCATAATTATTTTCAATAGCAAAATTTTGCAAAAAAGAAATAATGTGTGAAGAAGATTTTTTTGAATTAGAAAATAAAGTTACAATCAAAGTTTTTTCAAAATGTTCTGAATCAGTTAGAATTGAAAAAGAGTTATTTCCATCTACATTTGATGAAATGATTTTTTTTTGTTCACATAATTTAGATATAATCTCATCATCAAATGGAATCCACCTCCAGGATTTGACATAATGGGGGAATTTTTGATAATCAAAAGAAGTTACAAAATGGATATCAAAATTTGTGGTTATTTTAGGCATTAATGAGTAAAAGTTCCAGGTTTGAAATACATCATAGCCTAAAGAATCAGCCATTTTCATAGACTGTGAATTTTCAGTATCTATCAACATGTATGAAAAAATAGCATGTTTTTCTTTTCCTATAGATTCAGCATGTTGAACTAAAGAAGAAGCGATTTTACATCGTCTAAAATCAGGATCAATCCTTATTCCTTCAATCCAAATTTGATCTTTGAGATAAGAGGCATGACAAATTCCAGTAGGAAATTGTTTTTCAAATAAAAATAAATTCCCTTCAGAAAGCCAATAATTCCAAACATCAGGTATGTAATCGCCCCAAGAAAAAGTATTTTTACAAAATTCTAAAATGTGTTTTTTATCAAAATTTGTAGCATCTCTAATCATGATATATGTAAAAATATGAGAAACAATTAGATAAAAACTAGATTGGGAAAAATCACTATTTGTAAAACAACAGACGTTGAACAAGGGAAAATGATCAAAAAAACTTTTGATGGACTCGATATTTTAATTTCAAATATTGATGGAAAGTATTATGCAACAGATGATTCATGTACTCATTCAGGATCTAGTTTGTCTGAAGGTGAATTAAATGGATGTACCATTACATGTGGATGGCATAAAGCAGAATTTGATTGTAAAACTGGGAAATTGATTAAATTCCCAGCCAAAATTAGAGATTTAACATCATACGTTGTTTCAATAGAATCAGAAAATGTATGCATAGAGATGTAACTATATACTTCTAATTTTTAAGAAAATGTGTTAAAAATGGCTGATGACGCACAAAATAAAGAATCAATGAAAGAAGCAATTGATACATTAAATCAGATCACATCTAGTAACTCTACTCCAAAAACAATAAAAAAATCAATTACAGATTTAGTTGCAGATTTGAATAACCCTGAATATTCATTATCAGTAAGAGCAGCAAATACAATTAGTCTATTAGATGATGTTACACAAGACCCCAATATGCCATCATATGTTAGAACTCAATTATGGCAAGCAGTTTCAAAACTTGAAAGCATAAGAGAATAAATTCTCTTTAAAAAAAACAATATTATTGAAAATTGAAGAATATCTAGATACACTTCCAGAAAATGTTCTAAATGGGGAAGATGTTCAATTACCAGAAAAATCATTTAGAGAGATATTCAAATTTGTGGATTTAGGAAAGAACGATATTTTTTATCATCTTGGATGTGGGGACGAAAAAGGAATCGAGATAGCAATTAAAGAATTCAATGTTAAAAAAGCTGTAGGAATAGACAATAATTTAAAAAAAATTGAAAAAGCTAAAAAAAATCTTGAAGAAAAAAATATTCAGGGAGATTTTATTTATCAAAATATCAAAGAATCTAAAATTTCAGATGCAACAGTAATTTTGTTTTGGTTTACAGATGAGGATTTGATAAATGATATGTTAAAAAAATTTGAGGAATTAAACTCTGAAACAAAAATCATCACCATATGGGGTCCACTTCCCAACACTATTCCAGATAAAGTAGATTTTCCATATATTCTGAATAAAACTCCATTCAAAAATGCTCAAAATATGCAAGAACAAGTACTAGCAATTTTTGGAGTTAAATGTGTGGATTTTGTTACAGCATGGGAATTTGCTGAGAGATACACAAAAGCAATTGGAACACCAGAAATTAAAAATGATAGATTTCTAACAATTATTCAAACATTAGTCATTTGGATAAATGCAAAAAAATTAGGAGTTGCATGTGGTGATGAAATTCCTGAATCAATTCAAACTTATATCAAGTTAATGAAAATGAATTTTGATATTGATTTTGAATATCTTTTAGGTGAATAACTTGTGTAATCCTTTTATTTTGTTTGAGTGAAAATAAATCATGGAGAGTAGAATTCACATTAATGTTTCTGCGGTAGATTATGATAAAACAAGTAAAGTATTGGCTCATCAGCTATCACTTTTAGAAGAAATGGTGCATAGTCAAGAAGATTTTGTAATGACTGATTCAGAATTTGCATTTGGGTGGCACTTTTTTGTTCTTAGCATAAACAAATCAGTGGTTCAAAAATTATCTGAAATAATGGGAACAGATTATGATAAATTAAAAGGTAAAGGAATGGAAAAGAAATTTCTTACATGGTTATCCCAAAAATTAGAGGGAAAATCTCCACGAGTTAAATTTGCCATTAAAGAAGAGATGGAATCAAGTAAGTTTGGTATTTTCTAATCTGAAACAATTTATCTAATAGTGTTTAATTAAACAATTATGGAAAATTACAAAGAATTGTTAGAAGCATTAATGATTTCAAACAAAAATGTTAGATTTTCAGCAATATGTACATTGCAAGGAGAAATGCTATTTCAAAAACGTCGTGAAGATATCAAATCATTATTCACTTTAGATGAAACAAAAAGTCAACTTGAAAAAACAATTGATTCATGGAAATCAAGAGGAGACATTAAAGATAAGATTGGGAAACCACTATACTCAATTACATCATATGAAAAAATCAAAAGAATAACAATTCCAATTGATGAGGAATACTTACTTTTCATAAGTATGGATAACAATGATAAAGAATCTGAAAAATTTTCCAAGATAACTATCAAAAATATTTCAGCATTGTTAGAAAATGATCCCACAAAATCATAAATTAGAAAAATCTACATGGTTAGAAAAGGATGACCAATAATTCCATTTGCTACTAAGACCATAAAGGACACAGCAATACCTGCCCCAGTAAAAATTCCTGTCAAAACTAATGCATCTTTTTTATCCACGATTCTATTTTTGTGTGGTTTTTTAAGAGATTAAACTTTTCTTTATTAAATTATTGAAATCAATTAGAAAACAAGATTGTAGATTTGAATTTGGAGGGCCCTCGAGGGGAATCGAACTCCTGTCCGAGGATCCACAATCCTCTATCCTAACCACTGGACGACGAGGGCCACAAAAATAAAAAATAGTTCAACTAGTAATAATCTTTGATTTTTTACTGAAAATAGACTGTAGATTTATTATCAACTAGACAAAATTAATAATATGAGACTATGGTGGATTGCAATGGCAATTACGATTGGACTTTCATATGTTGGTGCCGTATACTTGATGCCATTCAAGTAGAGCGTAAAATCAAATCCAAAATTTACAAGGTTATTAGTTTTCTACGAGTACATATCGATCGCTTTAAATTTGTAGAATCGTGGAATGTTTCAACTTGGGAAAAGGATTCATTTCAAAAAGATTACGTTCAGGAAGAAAATCCATAGAGGATTCTATTGAAAGAAAAATAGAAACAATCCATGCAGAGAAATTTGAGTGGATAGATGTACAAAATCCAGATAGAAGTGATATCGAAAAATTAGCTAAAAAATATAATTTCAACGAGTTAAACATAGAGGACTGTGTTACCAGATTTGAACTTCCAAAATTAGATAGTTATGATGATCACTTTTTTGTAATTTTGCATTTTCCACCACTCTCTCAAAAAATTGGAATTTCAAAAAATAGTCAATTATCTATTTTTATTGGTAAAAACTTTATTGTAACAGTTCATCAAGGTGATCTCAAACCACTAGTGGAATTAGTTGAAATATGTAAAACAAATTCAGATGAAGAGAGAAAAAATAGACTATTAGAAAAATCTTCAGGATTATTACTTCACGAAATGATAGATGTACTAGTTGATGATTTATTGCATACATCTAGAAAAATAATTGCAAATCTTGATGAAATAGAAGATAGGGTGTTTGATGAGACAAAACCAGTAGCAAGAAGTATTGCATTACTTAGAAGAGAAATCAACAGACAAAGAAGAATAGTAAATCCATTAAAGAGATTTGTATTAGAAATTGCAAAAAATGTTAAAAAGTTTTCAGATGAAGAATTAACTTTGTATTATGATGATGTAATTGATCACATTGACAAAGTAATTGAAACTTTAGAAGAGTCAAGAGAAACAATGGAAATTTACAAAGATACAGATTTTGTATTAAGTACAGAAAAAACAAATAAAGTTTTAGGATTATTAACAATTATTTTCACATTGGCAATTCCATCAACTGTAATTGGAACATTTTATGGAATGAATGTTAATTTGCCAGGAGGAATAGGAGAAGGGTTAATGATAATAGGTCCACATACAATGTTCATAATTATTATTCTCGCATCAGCAATACCTGCAATTATGATGTTTGCATATTTCAAAAAATTAGGTTGGATTAGTAGTTAATTCATCAAAAAAACTAAATTTTTTCATGAATACTAATTACAACTTTTGTTAAAGATGATTCAAGATTATCAGGTAAGACAATTAACAAACCCGCGTCTTTTCCAACATTATTACAAATTCCATTAAAGCTATGATAGTTTTCAGCAAAACAGCCCTTCTCAGAATAGAATTCAAAAGAATCTAAAGTAAAATAATTAGAAATTTCATTTTCTGATGGAATAAAATATACATCAAATGCAATTTTTTCATCATTTAATAAAATTGAATATTCATATGAAGAGAATTCATTAACAGTGCAAATTGGGATAAATTGTGCATACCCATGAGTTAAAAGTTCATGTTGCTTTTCATCATCATGATTATGGTTCTTAATATTTGGAAAAATTGAGATGTATGGATCATCATTTAATTGAGTTCCTTTTACAGAATTAATTTTACTACGAAAATTATCAACTACATATCTATACAACATAGGTTGCCAATTAGATTCACAATTACTAAATTCATGTTTTAACTCTACAAACGACTTATTATTTTGATATTGTAATTGATTTGAATTATAATTAATAAGTGAAGAAATATCTGATGGGTTTTTTGAAAAATTATTTTTATCATCATTAGGATTAGACCAAACTTGAGTAACATCAAATAAGATATTTCCAGGATAACTGTTCCAATCTTGTTGTAAATGAACATAAATCGAATATTTGTTGATTTCTTGATCATATGGTGAACCAAAAATTAAATGTCCAAAAAATGCATTTGTAAAAATTAAAACAAATGCGATTACAGGAAGTACATAGAAAATTCGTTTCATCTAATCATCACAAGAATACATTAAGAAATTCAAACTTGATCCTAATAATTCATGCTAGAAATGTCAAAATTTTACGAAAAAAACCAATTTTTAATGTAATTTATTTCAGGAATTTTATTACAAGATTAGATAAATACGAGATAATTTTACAATAATTATGGGCAAAATTAGAATACGAAGTGGTAGAGGAACTGGAACCATCGAAGTTGATGACGCTAAGCAAAAAATCTCAGGCGACGAATACAAAAAACTTCAAGCAGTAAAGAAAAAAGCAGCAGCAAATAGAGTTGTTAGTTCTGGTAGAGGAACTGGTTCTAGAAAATTAGGAGACATGCCTGATCCAAAAGAAAGACCATCAACAGAAGGAATGACTAGAATTACAGGTAGAGGAACTGGTTCTAGAAAAAGTAAAAATCAAGGATCATCATAAATCTACAAAAATTTTAATTTTTTAGATTCTTCTTAGACGATGTATTCAAAAATCTGATTCTAAATTTTAATATCAGGATTTCCAGATTTCAATTTATCCCAATCTTTAAGGAAATTTTCCAATCCAATTGTAGTTAATGGATGATGTAGCATTTTTTCTAGTACTGCAGGAGGTAAAGTTACAACATCTGCACCAATTTTTGCTGCATCAACTACATGTAATGGATGACGAATACTTGCAACAAGAATTTCAGTTCCAAAATCATAATTTTCAAAAATCTCATTAATTTCTCTAATCAAATTCATACCATCTTGACCGACATCATCTAATCTTCCAATAAAGGGACTAACATATTTTGCACCAGATTTTGCTGCAAGTAAAGCTTGATTAGGTGAAAAGATCAAAGTGACATTTACAGGAATACCTTCAGAAGAAAGAGATTTGCATGCTTTAAGTCCATCAGGAGTCATTGGAACTTTAACTACAACATTTGTTCCATATTCCCGTAGACGTTTACCTTCTTCAATCATTCCAGAATAATCAGTACTAACAACTTCTAAACTAACATCACCTTTGATAATTTTTGTAATTTCTTCCATTGCATCTTTTGGATTACCTCCTTCTTTTGACATCAAAGAAGGATTTGTTGTAATACCATCTAACAAACCCATGTCATTGTATTTTCTAATGGATTCTAAATTAGCAGTATCAAGAAAAATTTTCATAGTTTTTTACTCCTTAATTCTTTGACTTGTTTTGCCATATTAAAAGATGTTATTCCATGTTTTTCTAAGAGTAAAGGTACTTCATTGTCTCTAGCTGATTCTCCAAACATATCTTGAGCACCAATTCTCTTTATTGGTACAGGGTAAGATTCTGAAACAGATTCTGCAACAGCAGAGCCCATTCCACCCAAAATATTATGTTCTTCAGTAGTAACAATACAACCAGTTTCACGTGCAGCTTTTTCTAAAATTTCATTATCAATGGGTTTTATTGAAAACATATCTAAAACTCTACAAGAAATTCCTTCTTTTTGTAAAGAGTCAGCAGCATCTAAAGCCATTCTAACAGTTATCCCACATGCAGCAATAGTACAATCATTGCCATCTCTCAAAGTAATGCCTTTTCCAATCTTAAATTCTTGAGAATCAGAATGAACTAGAGGAGTTTTGGAACGTGCCATTCTCATGTAAAATGGACCATACTCATTTACCATCAATCTAGTCAAGTTTGACACTGAAATAGTATCAGCAGGAATGAAAACTCGAAAATGTGGAATTACTCTCATAATTGCAATATCTTCAATGGTTTGGTGAGAACCACCATCAGGCCCAACAGATAATCCTCCATGTGATGCAACTAATTTTACATTAAGACCCTTTTTACCCAAAGGTGAAGGATATGCAATGTTATTTCGAATTTGATCAACTGCCCTTCCAGGCAAAAATATAGCATAAGTACTTGCAAAAGAAATTTTTCCAGATACTGCCAATCCTGCAGAAATAGTAACAAGATTAGCTTCTGCAATTCCAACATTGAAAAATCTATTTGGGAATTCTTTTCCAAAGCCTGAAGTTTTAAGAGAATCAGTTGTATCAGCACCTAAAACTACAACATTAGAGTTATCATGTCCAGCTTGAATCAAGGATTTTGAATATTCTGAACGCATGTCAGTCATTATGGGTTCATTCAAATGTATCCGCGCTCCTTTGCAATTTTTTTAATTTGTTCTTGTTTTTCTCCAATTACATGCAAACCAATCCACTTGTTTACAGAGTCTGTTCCACCTAATTCATTAGCCTTTTCAAGTAAGAGACTTCTTCTAGATTTTAAAACCTCATCTCTAAATTCTTTAATTGCCATTCTAACATCTTGTTGTCCAATAATCGCACCGCCACCAACAAATGCTCTAGCACCATCAGCAAATATTGAACCTATATTTTCAAGATTTACACCTCCATCGGCTTCAATATATCCTGAAAAATTATGTTCTTGTAAAATGGAATTTAAACGGGACATTTTTGCGTGTGTTTCTTCAATGTATTTTTGACCTGATTTTCCAGGAACCACAGACATTACAATTAATTGATCAAGGGAAGACAAGAATTTGTAAGACCATTCAGGTAATTCAGTATCAGGATTTATTGCAAATCCCACACCGATTTGATTTTGCTTTAGTAAATCATGAATTTCTCCAAAACTAGATTCATCTGTTACTTCAGCATGAACTGTGATTATATCACTGCCAGCATCAATGTAATTCTGAATATGTTTTACAGGATCATTTATCATCAAATGAGAATCAAATGGAATCACAGTTAATGGTCTTAGTTCTTTAATTTTGGTATGATCAAAAGTTTTAGTTGGAACAAAGTGACCATCCATCACATCAAGATGAATATAATCAGATCTTCCAGAAACACATCTTTTAATTTCATTTTCTAAATTTGTCATATCACCTGCAATTACAGAAGGTGCAATCATAAATTGTGAATCAAGTTCAAGATTAATTATTGGCACCATATCTGAATCAGGTGCTTTTCCATGCCATTGAGGATTATCCTCCATGTGTTCTACAGATTTTCCTTTGATAGTTCTGGAAATAATCATAGTTGGTACTCCCTTTGTAGCATTAGCTTTTGTTATTGCTGCATCGATTTGTTCTATTCTATGCCCATCAATTTCTATAACATTCCAACCAAAAGATCTCCATTTATCACCAGTCTTCCATCGTGAAGCATCTTTCCACATTTCAGAAAGATTATCACCTTCTAACTTTTCGTCTAATGGCATAATTTTTTCAGTGTAAGAATCTTGTTGGATAAAGTTTCTATCAAGAAAAACTGTAAGGTTATCTACTTTGTATTTTGAAGCAGCCATTGCAGCTTCCCAAATTTGACCTTCGTCTGATTCTCCATCGCCAATAACGGTATAAACATGATAATCTTTTGAATCAATTTTTCCTGCAAGTGCAATTCCAATAGAATAAGACAAACCAGTTCCCAAAGAACCACCACAGAATTCAACTCCAGGGCATTTCAAGTCAGGATGGCCTTGTAATTTACTACCAAATTTTCGTAAAGTATCTAATTCAGATTCTGGAAAGTATCCTGCAACTGCCATATTTGAAAACAAACCAGGAGCTGCATGTCCTTTTGATAAAACTAAACGATCACGATTTTCCCATTGGGGGTTTTTAGGATCAAATTTCAAATGTTTGTTAAACAAGCAACCTAAAATTTCTGCCATCGAAAAAGAACCTCCAGGATGTCCAGATCCAGCAGTATTTGTTGCTCTTATCACTAATTTTCTTGCTCTAAGGATATTTTTCTTAATTTGATAATAATTAAGTCCCATCTCGATCGTTTGCCTTGTAAATTTAATAAAAATCTATTTCTGAGATATTTTGAAAATTTTACGTTTTAAAAAAATAAAATCAGCACAATTTTGAGGAAAAAAGGAATTAATTTTACAATAGTTTAATTACAGAAGAATTTCACAAATCTGCAGAAAGATATGTCATTCGATAGAGAAAGAGAAATGTTTGATGCAAAGTGCGGCGATTGTGGAAACGATTGTCAAGTACCATTCAAACCAAAAGAAGATAGACCTGTTTATTGCAGAGAATGCTTCCAAAATCATAAACCAGAGCCAAGAAGTGGTGGCGGTAGATTTGGTGGCAGAGATGGCGGTAGACAAGGTGGAAGATTTGGTGGCAGAGATGGTAGAAGAGATGATAGACCACGAGAAATGTTCGACACAAAGTGCGGAGATTGTGGAAACGATTGTCAAGTACCATTCAAACCAAAAGAAGATAGACCTGTTTATTGCAGAGAATGCTTCCAAAATCACAGATAATACTAGTAAATAATTTTTAAAATTTAACTAGAATTTTATTATATTTTTTAATTAATTTACAAAAAAATAGTATTTAGATAATAATTTGATAAAAAAATTTAATTAAAGAAAAATAAATGAAATTTATGAAAATAAATGAAGAAATTCCAACGTTAGTTTACGATAATCATTGTTACGTATGTATGAAATTTATAAAAATCATCAATTTTTTTGCACATGATAAATTTTTGATTGTTGGACATTACTCAGATTTTGGTTTAAAAATAAGAGAAAGTTATTTGAATGAATCAGCATTAAAGATGTTTTGGTTGATTGATAAAAAAAATGCATTTGGTGGGAGGGCAGCATTAATTCCATTAATCAAAAGAATTTGTTCTAAGAGAATAAAACATGTTCCAATAATGGGAATTGAAAAAGAATGTCAACAGGGATGCAAAACAATCAAAGAGGTAATAAAAAGAACAATAAGCATTTTTTCAAATAGTGAAGTTTTAGAAATTAAAAAATGAAATTCATAAAAGATTACTAAACATTGTTTTAAATGGTAGAATTTTTTTTCCAAATCATGGCAGAAAGAAAAACTATCATGATAGATGATGAATTAGTTAAAAAAATTAGAATGAAACAAGCTAAAAAGATCAAAGAAACTGCCAGTTCAGTAAGTTTTTCATCAATTATTAATGAAATGCTTAGAGATTGCAATAAATAATAAATCTAAATAATACATCAAAAATACATTTTCAGTATGAAAATTAAAACTCAAATTTCATCAAAAAATACTCAACTACTTTGTGGATTTGTCCTAGAAAATTCAAATAAAATTCTAGGATTAAAGAAATTTGACACTAAAACAACCTCAACAATAAATCAGACTCTACAGGATATGGAGGGAAAATTAGGAAAAATTAGTGTAATTCCAGTTCCAGGTGGGAAACAGGCCCAAAGAATACTCCTCGCAGGTATTGGAAAGAAAGAAAACATAACAAATGATACAATTAGATTTGTTTCAGGTAAAATTGCCCTAAAAGCTAGAGAATTAAAATTAAAAGAATTTTCAGTTATAACGCCTCCAACTTTTGTTATTGATCAAAATTCATCAGTTTCTCAAATTATAGAAGGAACAAAAATGGCATTATACAAATTTGACAAATTCAAATCAGAAAAAACTGAAAACTCACCAGATTTAACAATAATTACCTCAAAATCAAAAAAGATTTTGCAAACTATCAAAACTGCTGAAATTGTTGCAGATGGTGCAATATTTACTAAAAGTATAGCAAATCTACCACCAAATGAATGCACACCTACTACATTAGCAAATTTTGCAAAAACAATTTCTAAAAACAGTAAAATGAAATGTAATATAATTTCAAAATCAGAATTAGAAAAGAAAGGTTTCGGAGGAATAATTGCAGTTGGAAAAGGAAGTAAAAATGAACCAAAACTAATTGTTTTAGAACACAGTCAAGGTCCAAAAAATGAAAAACCAATTGTTTTAGTTGGAAAAGCTGTAACATTTGATACGGGTGGAATTTCATTAAAACCTGGAGCCAATATGGATGAAATGAAATTTGACAAGTGTGGTGGATGTACAGTTTTAGGAATAATGAAAGCAGTATCAGAATTAAAACTTCCAATTAATGTTGTAGGAATTATTCCATCAGTTGAAAATATGCCAGGTGGAGAAGCATACAGACCAGGAGATATTATAAAATTATTTAATGGAAAGACTGCAGAAATTTTAAACACAGATGCGGAAGGAAGATTGATTTTAGCCGATGCATTAGCATATGGTGAAAAACATTATTCCCCAAAGGCAATAATTGATTTTGCAACACTTACTGGCGCATGTATTGTTGCATTAGGAACTAACGTAGCTGCAATAGTTTCTAATGATGATAAATTGACAAAAAAGATTAATGATTCATCTAAAAAAACTACAGAAGCAGTTTGGGAATTACCATTAAACCAAGATTATATGGACATGGTAAAATCAGAAGTAGCTGATATCAAAAATATTGGAATTGGTAAAGCTGCAGGTACAATAACTGCAGCAGCATTTCTAAGAAATGCAATTAACAAAACACCATGGTTACATGTGGATATTGCAGGAGTTGCATGGACACAGATAGCTACAAAAGAAAAATCATACAATCCAAAAGGTGCAACAGGGTTTGGGGTTAGGTTGATTTTAGATTATTTACAAAATTTGAAAAACTAGTAACCCCTACTATTTCTATCAGGAGTTCCAACATTGGGATTTCTCCATCCATGTTTTTCCATCATGTGATTTAACAATCGAATATCATCGTCACAGGATTCACCACAAACTGAACAATTTTTCATTTAAATCACATCAATCCAATTAATTCGATATTAAAAGATTGATTGAATAAGAAGAAATGCCAGCACTGTTGCTTCCCAAGAGCTCTCGCATCTTAGTAGCACAACAGCGACATCAGGTTTGACTTCCAAGTTCGGAATGGGATTGGGTCGCACCCTAACGCTATGGCCGGCTTGAAAATTATCGTTAGATTCTCATCTATTAACGTAACGCAGGTTTCAATCATGCTCAAAATAGGTATAAAGCAAAGCAAATACCGGATTACGACATGACACATAGGGTAGCAGTATTAGATCAAGATCTATGTCAACCACAAAAATGTGGTTTAGAGTGCATAAAATACTGCCCAGTTAACAAATCAGGAGCCGAATGTGTCACCATTAATGAAGAATCAAAAAAAGCACAGATTGACGAGGACATTTGTGGGGGGTGTGGAATCTGTGTTAAAGTATGTCCATTTGATGCAATAACAATTGTAAATTTAGCAAGTGAGATAGCTACAGATAAAATTCATCAGTATGGACCAAATTCATTTCGACTTTACAAATTACCTACACCAAGAAAAGGAGAAGTTGTCGGATTACTTGGAAGAAATGGAATGGGTAAAAGTACAGTAGTTAACATTCTATCAGGAAATCTAAAACCAAATCTAGGAAAATATGAAAATCCACCTGAATGGAATGAAATTTTTAAACATTATAGTGGAACAGAACTTAAACAACATTTTGAAAAAATTGAACAAAAACAAATTCGTGCATCAATAAAACCACAACAAGTGCATCAAATTGCACAAGCATTTGATGGAACAGGAAAAGAACTACTTGACAAATATGATGAAAGAGGGGTATCAAGAGAACTAATCAGGGAATTAGGATTACAAAATTCTATGGAACAGAGTTTAAAGGAATTAAGTGGTGGAGAATTACAAAGAATTGCAGTAGCTGCTGCTGCATCAAAAGATACAGAATTTTACTTTTTTGATGAACCATCATCATACAATGATGTTTTTCAAAGAATAGGAGTTGCACGTACAATACAAAAATTGGCAAAAATTGGAAAAAGTGTCATGGTAGTAGAACACGATTTAACATTATTAGATTTTCTAAGTGATTACATTGAAGTGTTATACGGCGAACCTGCAGCGTATGGAATTGTTTCAAATATTTTATCAACAAAAATTGGAATCAATGTTTTTCTTGATGGATATTTACCAACAGAAAATGTTAGATTTAGAGATAAGAAATTTTCTTTTGATGTATCATCTTCATCTACTGACATGTTCCAAGAAGGAAGTGAAGTTGTAACTTATCCAAAATTAGAAAAAAAATATGACTCATTTTCAGTAGCAATTGAGCCTGGCAGTGTAAGAAAAGGAGAAGTTCTAGGCATAATGGGAGCAAATGCCCTTGGAAAAACTACCATGATGAAAATGATTGCAGGAGTTGAGAAACCAGATGCTGGAAAGGTTGATAAAAAAATTAAGATAGCATACAAACCACAATATCTTCAAAATGATATCGATGTAGAAGTAATTTCATTATTAGATAAAGCAAATGGTAATCCAGTAGAAGGAAGTATGGAAGAAGAGCAAATACTAGATCCATTAAAAATTAAAAAACTCTATAATAAATCTGTCAAAAAGCTTTCTGGAGGGGAATTGCAAAAAGTTGCAGTAGCATCATGTTTGTTACAAAAAGTGGATCTATATGCATTAGATGAGCCTTCTGCATTTTTAGATGTAGAAGATAGAATTGCAGTTGCAAAATTTTTACAAAAATTTGTTCGGTCTTTTGGAAAATCAGCAATAGTGATTGATCATGATTTGCAATTGATGGACTTGGTTTCGGATTCAATGGTAATATTCGAAGGAGAATCAGGAGCTGCAGGTACAGCTACATCACCTATGCCTAAAGCTAAAGCGATGAATAGATTCCTAAAATCATTAGACATGTCATTTAGAAGAGATGAAAAAAGTCTCAGACCTCGTGTAAACAAAATGGAAAGCAGATTAGATAAAGATCAGAAAACATCTGGAAATTTTTATTACAAACATTGACTCGAATGTTAAAAAAAGCACTAGAAGATGTGCTTACAGTAAAAGAAAATGATGAATTAATTTCAGCATTTGATCAAATCGGAGAAATAATTATTGTGAGAATTCCAGATTCATTATTATCAAAGAAAAAAATTATTGGTGAAACTCTACTAAATGAAGTAAAAATTGTCAAAAGTGTTTTTTATCAAGCATCAGCAGTGGAAGGAGAGTTTCGCACCAGAAATCTAGAAATTCTTGCTGGGGAAGATAACACTGAAACAGAATACAAAGAATTTGGGTGTAGGTTTAGAGTGGATGTAGCAAATGCGTTTTTTTCACCTAGATTATCTACTGAAAGGGAAAGAATTGCTAATTTGATTCAAGAAGGTGAGACAATGACTAACATGTTTGCAGGAGTGGGTATGTTTTCCATCATGGCTGCAAAGAAAACAAAATGTACAGTGTTTAGTTTAGACATCAATCCAACTGCATCAGAACTTTGTGAAAAAAATATCAAATTAAATAAACTTGCAGGAAACGTCATCTCAATAAATGGAAATACAACAGAAATTATCAAAGAGCAATTAATAGACAAATCAGATAGAACCTTAATGTTACTTCCTGAAAGATCAGATGAATTTTTAGAATCAGCAATTAGTACAACAAAAAATGGAGGAATGATTCATTATTATTCACATATTCATGCAGATAAAAAAACAGATGCAGGAAAACTTTCTGAAGAACATTATCTCAAAGTTACTCCAGTAAAATCAGAAATTATTTCATCAAAAATTGTTAGGGCAGTAGGACCAAGATATTATCAAACTGTTGTTGATGTAAAAATTTCTAAATAAATTAATCATCAGACGTAATTGATGCAGGTGATGATTTTGTTGTTGCCATTACATAACCAATCCATGCAACAACACCAAGAATACCTCCTGCAATCATCAACACAGACAATTGTAATACTATAGGACTCCATTCTGAAAGCATTAACAAATATGCATAAAGAAAAAATCCACCAATACAAAGCATGAAAATAGTAATTCCCATACCTTTACGTTTATCCATGGCGAAAAACTTTATGCGAGATATTTATTGGTTTGAACTAATTTAATTCGATTGCCATAAGATATGCAGCTTCACCATCTCGATAGTATGCATTTAGTTGCTGTTTAATTACAAATCCAAGTTTTTCATATAGCCTTACAGCATCATTATTACTACATCTTACTTCCAAGTAAAATTCATCACAATTTCTTAATTTTACTCCATTTACAGATTCTTCAACAAGGGCGTTTCCTATTCCTTTTTTTCTAAACTCATCAATAACTGCAATAGATACAACGTGTCCTTTTTTGATAAAACCTAATTTCTTAAAATTTGAAAATCCATATTCAGTTTTACACATGATATAACCCACATGTTTTCCTCCAACTTCGGCTACAATGAATGCCTCAGGAAGTTCTGCTAATAATGATTCATAGAAATAATCAGAATAATGTTCAGGGAGTGTTTTAAGATTAATTTCCATAATGGAGATTAGATCGCTTGGCTCTGCTCGTCTAATATTACAGTCACCCAACTGCCTTAGAATCACTTGCATGAATTTCATAACAAGTATCAATATTTAATTTTAAACCAAAACACCATTTAATGGAAAGAGTGATTTTAAAGAAATATGGAGGAAAATTCTCATGAAGAAATTATTTCTCTAGTTAACTCCATATTTGACGTAAATAATTTTGAAAAAACCCAGTTTGCCTTAGAGTTTAGAATAAATGATTTAGAGTTTAAATCAAAATTTGAAGAATTAGCCAGAAAATTGGAAAATTTAGGTTTTGTTTGTAAATTAGAAAAAATGGATGATGGAAAATATATCATTGTTCAAAAATTTGCTGCAAAAAAACAGAGAAAATGGATGAGTACTGCATGGACTCCAAGAATTTTGTTTGCAGTTGTAATTTCATTTGTAATGATTGATGGATACTATAGAACATCTGGAACAAATTCAATTGTAGAAATTGGAGATCCGTTAGAAATGGCAGCAATCTACACATTGTCATTATTAGGAATTTTAGGAATCCATGAATTAGGACACATTATTGCTGCAAAAGCTCATGGACTTAAAACCACATGGCCATATTTTATTCCAGGATTACCAGTAATTGGAATTCCAACATTTGGAGCTTTTATTCAGTCTAAGGGCCTTACAATTAATCGTGAAATTTTATTTGATGTTGCAATTGCAGGACCAATTGCAGGGTTAGTTATTGCAGTAATAGTTTCAATCTATGGTGCATATACTGCACCTATTTTAGAACCAGAAATTGCAGCAGGATTATTTGAAGAATCTAGATTAATTGAATGGAATCAGGGAGAGCCATTACTCATGACTGCTAGTTTGGCATTATTTGGAAAAGGTGGGACTGGATATGAAGTTATTATGACACCAGTTATGTTTGCGGCTTGGATTGGGTTTTTAATTACATTTCTGAATTTACTTCCTGCATGGCAATTAGATGGTGGACATATGGCAAGAACATTACTAGGTCCAAAATTACATAGATACGCAACATATGGAAGTATGGCAATTCTTGTTTTGTTAAATTATTGGTTAATGGCAATTCTTATTCTTGTAATGAGTTCAAGAAATCCAAGTGCAACTCCACTTGATGATATATCACCACTTTCAAGAAATAGAAAAATAGCATATATTGGAATTATAGGATTAGCAATTTTATGTGCACCTTTACCATCAGACTTTTCATTAAATTTCTTATCTGACTTTTTACCTTAATAGTAATCTAGCACCATCAGCAATAACTGCAACTTTTTGTCTAGCTCCTTGAGTTTTTAAAACATAATCCATAGAATATTTAATTCCAGGTAAAGAAATCATATCTAATTTTTTAGCATAAAATTCAGGAAGAATTGAAACTAACCCAATTTGAAAATTCTTTTGTATTTCAGATAAAAATAATAAATCTTCCATTCCGCTAATGTATTTTGTAGGGTTACGTAATTGATCTAATGTCAATCTATCTTCAACGTATTGTTGAATAGCATCAGAACCCAAACCACCTTTACACTCTGCAACTAAAATTGCCAGTCCATCATTTTTTATTGCATTTGAACAATTCCAAAGAGAGGAAAGGGAATTACCCAGAGTGTCATTACTAGAATCTTTTCCAGTGCTAATCATCATTGTTTTGTGATGCCCAATATCCTTAATTGAATTAGATTCTAAAATTTTTGTTGAAGCAATGGTTTCTGAAGGATGACCAATTGAAAAATCAATAATACCTTGTGAATTTGCAATTATTTCAATTCCTTGAATTTCAAAATTATCAGAAAATTTCTTTGCTTCTTGTAAACTTTCAGGGTATTGTCCAGGCACAGGTAAATGACCATGTCTCTTAGCATATGCTGAAAGCATAGATTCAGTTCCAAATTTTTTGATTAAACGCGTTGAAATTGTTTCATAACCAAATAAACCATCAAACTCCATTTCACCCATAAACACAAGATTCGAATTTGAAATATCAGTATCATCAAATTCATTTATTGAGCTACCCTCAGGCAATCCAGATTTTACCAAATTCAATATTTTTTTGTCTGTTAAAATTTTGGGAAATGGTTTTGATTTTTGCTCGCATAAAGTGAATAGTGAAGAAATAATTTTTTGAATAGATTTAGAATTATGTAAAACTACAAGTTCCATAGGTTTTGATAAATCAAGAGAGTTTAGTTTTTCATTGATCGCTGAATCATCCATAATTTTACCATCAGAATCAATTTTTTCCTCTAAATTTTCTGCCTTTATATCTAAAACAACGTCTGTTATTCCATAATTCAACCAAATTTCAGGCATACTTCATACACAATACAAACCAAAATAAATCCAATGTAGTTAATTTTGATATGGAGTTTGTAAAAGAGTTTGCAGTCTTTTTGCATCAAAAAGGCATCATAAAATTTGGGGACTTCACATTAGCTAGTGGAAAAAAGAGTTCATACTATGTGGATTTAAGACTAGTGCCAAGTTATCCTCATGAATTTAGGAATATGGTAAAATATCTTGAAAATAAAATTACAGAAGACATAGGATTAGAAAAGTTTGATTCTATTGTTTCAGTTCCAACAGGGGGTCTAGTAATTGCATCAGCATTAGCAATAGAAACAGTAAAGCCCTTAATCTATGTGAGAAGTAAACCAAAAGATTATGGTACTTCAAAATCTGTAGAAGGTAAAATCAAAGATGGAATGAAGGTTGTAATGATTGATGATGTTGCAACAACGGGAGGGTCTGTTGTTAATGCAATTAAATCACTAAAAGAAGTGAATATTTCCATTACGGATGCATATGTGATTGTTAATAGAATGGAGGGTGCAGATGAAGCCCTATCAGAATTAGGAGTAAAGATGCATTCAGTTTTAGATATTTTACAAATTACACAAGAACTCTATGAACAGAAAATTGTAGAACAAGATGTTTTAGAAAAAGTGAAAAAACAAATTAACAAATAGATTTTGGCAGCTCAGACAAATGCCTTCCAATCATCATTCAGATATAACTCTGATTCTTCATCGCAGCCACTGAATTTTGAAATTGCTTATTTTAAAAACTAATTGAAAAAATGGGCCCGAAGGGCTTCGATCCCTTGGCTCACCGGTTATGAGCCGGTTACTCTACCAAGCTGAGTTACGGGCCCTAAGCAAAGGGATTTTTTCTTAGGTATAAAATGTTATGAGGTTAGCAGTATTCTTCAAAACAACTATCTAACAACAGATTTTGTGCAGAAAGTGATTTGTCTGCAATTTCTATCAAATTGTTTGAATCAGTTGTAGATTTTTCCAATATGTTTCTCCATGATGCTGCATGTCTAATATCAGCTTCAGTATGAAGTTTAAAGTATTCAGTAGCTTCATGACTTGACATACCATAGAATTCAGCCAGTCCATCAAGTTTTGTTTGACTGATTTTTGGTATTTCTTTTTCAAATGAATACATTGCACTTGCACCACCTTCATAGGTAGTCATTAACTCATTCAAATCAGAAACTGCTTTGATAGTTTTTGGTAAACCAGAATAGGAAGTTAATTCATCTTCAGGTATTCCAAGTTCTCCTGCAAATGCAATCCATGGTTTTATGTGATCAGATTCTTCTTGTTGATTTTCAATTAATTCACTGATCACATTATCAGGTGCTTTTTCAATAATAGGCGCCATAAAAGATGGGACAGCTTTTACAAGTTGGAAGTACTCTTTTGAATAACCTGCCAAAGATTCCTTTGTTAGTTTACCATCAGACCAAGACTGGTAAAATGGATGTTTTAGTAAACTTTTTTCTTCAATCATTTCATCTATTTTTTTAATTATATTCATATTTCAACACCAAATTTGCCAATAAAAAATCTTTGTGGCAGCCAAAAGATTTTATGGTGAAAATAAATCATTAAATTAAGTTCCTGTAGTGTAGTCCGGTCAAGCATTCTGGCCTTTCACGCCTGAGTCTCGGGTTCAAATCCCGACAGGAGCATACATTTTAAAATTTCCTCTCAAGATTTAATTAGTAATGAAAAAGTTTTTGGGTTAAGCTATCTTGGACAGAAAAAATATCGAGATTAATCCTTTACTTGAAACATATGGTGAATATATCAAAAAAATAGACCTAGCATTAAACAAAGAATTAGATCTTTATTCAGAATCAGAGTTTATCGAACCCCTAAAGTATTCATTAGAAGGTGGAAAACGAATCAGACCTATTATTTTGACATTAGCTGCTGAAAGCGTAGGCAAAGTTGATGAAAATACTTTTGCAGCATCTTGTGCTGTCGAATTTTTACATATGGAATCAATCATTCATGATGATATTATCGATAACGAAACAATGAGAAGACAAAAAGATCCATTTCATATCAAATACGGATACAATACTAGCGTATTAACAGGAGATTTTGTTTTAGGATTAATTCTTGCCATATCTTCTAGATTAGATAATGCTAGAATCACAAAAGATTTGGCTTCCACTGCAATGTTAATGAGTGAAGGTGAGATGATTGAAACTAGATTAGAAACAAGTGAAGATGTAACATTTGATGATTATCTAAAAGTGATTGAATACAAAACTGCAACAGCATTTGAGGTAGCAGCTAGAACAGGAGCAATTATTGCAAATGGGACAGAAGATCAAATTGAGGCACTAACAGAATATGGCATCAATCTTGGAATTGCATATCAAATCAGAGATGATTTGTTTGATTGGAAGAATGAAGATAAATTATTCAATACTTTGATTAAAAAAAGTTCAGATCCAAGGGATGGTTTTAACAAAATGGAATCGTTGTTAAAAGAATATGCTGAGAAAGCAAGAATTGGGTTAAGAAAAATTCCAGATAGTGATGCAAAAAACAATTTAGAAAATTTAATTAAATTTACTTCGTTTAAGGCATAATACCTAAACTAATTACTGGAGTTGCCAACTCTACAAATTTCATTAATGGTTCTGGATAAACACCAAATCCTACCAAGAAGATTATAGATGTAATCATTACAGCAATTACTGATTTTGGTTCTTTAACTCGTTTTTCAGTTTCACCTTCAAAGTACATTTTTCTTGTAATCCAACCATAGTAAGCAAGAGATAATGCACTGTTTAGAACACCAGCTATTGCAAGCCATGGTGCCCACCATATTACAGAACCTGCATCCAATGCTCCACCAAATAACATCAATTTACTCCAAAATCCAGAAAGTGGAGGAATGCCCGCAAGAGCAAATAATGAAATTACTAATCCAAGTGCAGTAATTGGCATTCTTCTTCCAAGCCCTTTTAATTTATCAATATGAGTAACTGCAAGAGTAGTTACAATTCCTGCAATTGCAATAAAGGCTGCACCTTTCATGACAGCGTGATTTAGAATTTGATACAAAGAACCCTGTAAACCAAGTGAACTATGCGGTGCTATTGCAAGTCCAATCAAAATGTATCCGGCATGTGCGATACTTGAATAAGCTAACATTCTTGAGAGATTCTTTTGCATGATTGCTGCAACATTACCAATTGTCATGGTCATCACAGCAATTACACCTAAAGCTAAAGTCCAATCAAGATGAAGTACAACCATTCCAAGTACAACAATTCTGATTGTTGCTGCAAATCCAGCTTTCTTTGTAGCTGCTGCTAATAATGCAGTAATTGGTGGTGGTGCACCCTCATAAGTATCAGGGAGCCATTGATGGAAAGGAACAAGACCCATTTTGAATCCAAATCCTGCAATAAACATTCCAACAGAAAGTAATGCAAGAGGTAACAAGGAAGGATCAAGTGTAGAATAACCTTGAATTACTTCACCGATATTTGTAGAGCCTGTTAATCCATAAGAAAGTGAAATTCCGTAAACTATGATTGCTGAAGATAATGCACCAAACAAGAAATATTTGAGAGCTGCTTCATTTGAACTAGGATTCTTTTTCATAAATCCAACTAGAACATATGTTGGAATACTCATCAACTCCCATGCAACAAACAACATTACCAAATCAGTAGAATATGCAACTAGCACCATACCAATTGTTGCAAGTAAAATCAATGAATAGTAAACAGCAGGAGAATTGTGTTTTCGCATGTAGTTAAAAGAACCAACTGTAGTGAACAAAGCAACAATTAACATTGCTATTGCAAATAATCCACCAAATGCATCATCTACAATTACATCTTCAGAGAATAGAGCAGAGGGTGCAACATTCTCGTTTATGAATTGATAACCAACATAGCCCATTGAAACAATTAATGCTGCAAATGCAATAACGGCATAAAATGAATTAGAACCTTGTTCTTTTCTTGCAATACTAATTATTGGAAGAAGGATTCCAGCTGTACCTAAAATTGCAATCAATACCAATGGAGTAGATGTAATTTCTAACATGTCATAACACCTACATCAACAATATCAAAACTACGAATAGTAGTCCTGCTCCAAATACGAATAGATATGATTGTGAGACACCAGTTTGAGTTCCTTGTACAACTTTGGCACTCCATCCAACTGCTTTTTGAACTCCAGCATTCATACCATAATCGATAGCTGTCTTTTCAAAGTATCGAAATACACCTCTTGCTAACCACAATGGTGCTACAACAAAGCACCAGTAAATTATTGCATTGAGATACCATCTGTTTAAGAAAAGTTTGTGAATTGAATAAAATACAATGTTAGAGTTTACAAATTTCACTGGATCAACCCATCTACCAATATAGAAAATGTAACCTAATCCAATTCCAATAGAGAAGGCTGCAAGAGATGAACCAAGTGCTACAGGGTTAAGTCCTTGTAAGAATTCAGGTAGAATAGATGCTTCATTTGCAACATGTTCAGAATGAATTCCAAATGAGTGTTCTAGATAATCAGTAAACATATGATGTAATCCTTCTTCAGCAGACAATCCAATTAATCCAACTCCAATAGTTAGAACTGCAAGTATACCATATGGAATCCACATTGATAATGGTGCTTCATGAATATGATGTCCTTCTTCTTCCATTTTTTCAATGTGTTTGCTCTTCTTTCCAAAGAATACCATACCAATCATTCTCGTAGTGTAAAATGCTGTAATGACTGCAGTAAGTACTGCAATTGCATATAGTGGTAATGCCCATTCATTTCCAGATGTATATACTGCTGCAAAGATTGCATCCTTACTCCAGAAACCTGTAGTGATAAATGGTGCACCCATCAAACCAAGACCTGCAGCCCACATGAATGCATAAGTTTTCTTCATTTGTTTTCGTAATCCACCCATATCGCTCATAAATCTAGAACCAACAATGTGCAACAGCGAACCTGCTGCCATGAACAATGATGCTTTAAACATTGCATGGGAAATCAAATGGAAAAATCCTGCAGTATAACCATCAACATATTGGTGAGACAATCCTGCAACACCTAATGCCATCATCATATAACCAATTTGAGAACCAGTAGAATATGCAAGAACTTTCTTTATTTCACCATTAACCATTCCTTGTGTTGCCAATAGTAATGCAGTAATCGCACCAACCCAAGCAATAATCTCAAAGAATTGATCAGCCATAATTCCTGCTGCACCTAATGCAAACACAAGAGGGCCAATTCTTGCAACTAAGAACACACCAGCTTTTACCATAGTTGCTGCATGTATCAATGCAGAAACAGCAGTAGGACCAGTCATTGCTTCTAGCAACCATTCGTTTAATGGGAATTGTGCAGACTTTCCTACAGCACCACCAAATAACAATACAAATGCTGGGACCAAAAGTCCTTGGGCACTCATTGCAATTGCCCATTCATGATTTTCCATTAATTCTTTAAATCCAAAAGTTCCTGCAAACAAAAATATCAAAAGCATTCCTGCAATCATCATTACATCACCAACTTTGGTCATGATGAATGCCTTCATACCGGCATGTGTTGGGGCATAGTAATCTAACATACCAAGAACAGTACGTCCTTCAGTACCGACATGATCTTTCTTTTTATCACGATACCAAAAGCTGATCAGAGCATATGACGCAAGTCCTACACCTTCCCATCCAAAGAATACTTGAAGTAAGTTATCAGATAATACGATTAACTGCATTGAACCAATAAAGAACATCATCCAGAACCAGAATCTTGTAATGTCCTTGTCACCTTTCATGTATCCCGTACTGTAAATCATAATGAGGAATGAAATCCAACCAACTACATTTGCCATAATAATTGAAAGTGGATCAGCCAAAACTCCGCCTTTAAGACCAAGAGATTCTATCCACATGATTTGGTGATGTAATTCACCAGCTTCTAGTGCAACTGGAATCATTGTTGCTGCAGATAAAGCACTCATCAAAGCAAATGCAACTGCAACATATCCAGTTGCATGTTTAGATAATTTTCCAACACCTGGAATAATCATAGCTGCTGCAAATGGTAAAATCCAAACTAACCATGCACTAAGAGTTCCAATTTCAAACGGTAATCCAAACAATTCAGTTGCCATAATCTAAACCCCCAATACTCCATTCATGTAAGGGATAATTGTTTTGAAGAAAATATCTGGATAAATTCCAACTACAATTGAAAATCCTGCCAATACCATCATTGGTGCTGTCATGTACCAACTACCTTCTTTCACATTTTCAAGATGTTCAGGGGTTTTTCCAAAGAATACACGTTTTAGCATCCAAAGCATGTAAGACATTGTTAAAGCAGTTGCAACAAGACCCAAACCAAATGTTACTGCTCTGAGTGTTGAACCTTCTTCAATTGCAGTCTCTAATGCACCAAAGAACAAAACCCATTCACCCATGAAACCACTTGTTGGTGGAACACCCATTATCGTTAATGCTCCAATTACTGCACATACTGCAGTTATTGGCATTTTACCAGCTAATCCGCCAAGTTTAGAGATACTTCTAGTTCCAACTTTAACGATAATAATTCCAGCCATCATGAAGAGGATTCCTTTTCCAATTGCGTGAGTAACATACATCATTTCTGCTCCTGCAAGACCTAGTACAGATATCGAACCTATACCAAACAAAAGATAACCCATCTGGCTTATACTAGAATAAGCAAGCATGCGTTTCAAGTCATCTTGCATCAAAGCCATTGCACCACCATAAATCATTGTAACAAGACCCCAAATGTGGAACCATATTGCAAGGTCTGCAAATGTAGATGGTAAGAATTCAACAATTAATCTAAAGATACCATAAGCACCAATTCCAATCATAGCTGGTGACAGTAATGCACTGATTGGTGTAGGTGCTGAACCGTGAACATATGGAAGCCATATGTGGAACATAAAGACTGCCAATTTTACTCCAAGACCAATTGCAATTGCAATTGCTGAAAGCATGACAATGTCTTGAGGTATTTCAGATTCTTGAATATCTGCAAAATCAAAACTTCCAATGGTTAGACCTATCATCAAAAAGCCAAGTAACAAAACAACTGCACCAGCATGGGTCCAAAATAAGAACATCAAACCAATTTTTCTTCTTGGACCATCACCCCAAAGTGCAACTAGGAAGAAACCAGGAATTAGCATTACCTCAAAGAAAATATAAAATTCAATTAGATTTGTTGAAAGAACTGTTCCAAGCATTCCCATTGCAAAGACAAGGTATAGTGCAAAGTAAAGTCCGGATTTTGCATTTACATAATTTGAAAGAGCAGAAGATTCAACAACAGATGTTTGTCCACCTGCAGATGAATTAATTTTTTGTTCTTCTTCAAATTGTTCATGGAATTTATGAAGCATGTATGGTTTTGAGTAAATAGCCAAGATTGTAGATAGCACATAAATCATTATTGCAAACGGTGATGCCAAACCATCTAACAAAAATCCAAATTCACCAAACTGACTAGTCCATGGATAGTGTTCTTCTACAGTTCCAGACAATGCAGCTTGAATTACAAGTATTGTAGTATAGAGTAAAATTGCAAATGTAAACCACATTGCAGGTGTTGGACCTACTTTTCTACCAATAATGTATGCTACTGGAGATAATAGCAATGGCAGGAAAACTGCCTGCAATAATGCATACTCCATTATCCTTTCAAACTCCTAAAGTCTGCAATATCGACATTTTGATACATACGATATGCCACAATAATCAAAGACAATCCAACTGCAACTTCAGCAGCAGCAATTGCAATTGAGAATAATGCTAAAGTTTGACCTCCGCTATGAGGCAAGAATCTACCAAATGCAACGAGATTAAGATTTGCAGCATTAATTATAATTTCTACTGCAAATAACATTCGAATAAAATTACGTTTAACAGCTAAACCGTAGATCCCTATTCCTAATAGGGCCACTGAAACAAGTGAGAAATCAACTAGTTCGCTGGTCATTCTCCACATCCTCTCGTTTTGCTAAAACTAGTGCTCCAGTTACTGAACCTGCTAAAATTAATCCCATCAAGATTAATGCAGGCCAATAATATGTTACAAAGTCCACACCAATATCTCTAAAATTAACTGGTGGTTCATCAGTTGTTATTGTTTTAATTCCAGAATCTAAGAAAACAGCACCCAAAGATACCATCACTATCAACATTAATCCAATACCTGCAAACTTTCTTTTCGGGTCTTCAATTTTTTTGAATATTAATTCTCTTTTTACCAACATTACAGTAAACAAAATCAAAACAGCAATAGAACCAACATAAACTGCTAGTTGGAATAATGCAACAAATGGAGCATCAAGTAAAAAGAAGAATCCTGCAATCCCACCAAGAGTTCCCATCAAAGCAATAGAACCATAAATCAATGAACGTAATTCAAGTGCAGCAATTGCTGAACCAATTGTAATTACAGTTAATGCTAGAAATACTGCATCAGCCATGTGTTGCACCTCTAGAAGTAATTTGTATTTCACTATCTTGTGCAACAAATGGTTTTACAGCAAGTTGAGCAGGAGTATAGATTAGGCCTTCTTTAGAAAACGAAGATAATTCATAATCATTTGTCATGTAAAGAGCGTAAAATGGACATGCATCAACACAAAGACCACAAAAGACACATTTTCCATAATCAATTTGTGGCATGATAGATTTTTTATTTTGTTTTTGATCTTCTGGAACTTTTACCATAGCAATTGCTTCAGCAACACCCTCACATGCAATAGAACATAATTGACATCCAGTACAATGATCATGAAACAACATATGTCGTCCCTTTAATCCAGCAATTCCAACGCCAGTTGAAGGATCAAATTGATATCCGTCACCTACAAACTTTAGTTTTTCTTCAGGATAACGAAGTGTAAATCGCTTAATTGCAAGATGTTTAATTCCAGAGTTTAATGCACGAATAATTCCTGTAGCAGTTCCCATTATTGTAAGCCTCCCGGTCCCAGCACTCCAGCGTAAAGCAAGCCTAGAGCAATAAAGATGTTAACGAATGCAAGTCCAATTAATTTTGTCCATCCTAAATTCAACAACATGTCAACTCTGATTCTTGGGAAGACACCTCTTGGAAGAATGATGAAGAAGATTACTCCAACTGTTTTTAGAACAAACCAAAGTGTGCCATTAAGCATTTCTTGAGAAAATACTGGTAATCCAGGAACCTTGAGAGTTACGGGACCCATGGTAATTCCGTCAGTAATAATTTCAGCTGGGAATGGAGGTACAAGCATTGGACCATTCCATCCACCAAGGAACAATACAACAAACAATGCTGCAAATGCATAAAGTTTCAGATATGTTCCCAATTGAACTAGACCATACATCATTCCAGAAAGTTCTGTTAACCATCCAGCTACAATTTCACTTTCAGCTTCAGGTAAATCAAATGGAATTCGTTCTAATTCTGCAAGCATTGTAATGAAAAATACGATTGCTCCAACTGGTAAAAATATTATCCATGGGAAACTAGATTGACTTGCTGCAATTTCAGATAAATTAAGAGTTCCAGTAAGAATTACAACACCTAGTAAAGATAGAATTAATGGAATTTCAAATGAAACCATTTGGAATAAAGCTCTAATTCCTCCAATGAATGGGAATTTACTGTTTGCAGACCATGCTGAAAGAATAGTGATAATTGGGAAGAATCCAATTACTGCAAAAACTGCCAACAATCCCAAGTCAACATCTGCAACTACCCAACCAGGAGCTACAGGGATTAACGCAACAAATGCTGCTGCGGCTGCAACAAAGATTACAGGAGCAGCCCAGAAAATAGGCTTATCAGCTTTTGCAGGAATAATAATCTCTTTAGAAATTAATTTTAATCCATCTCCAGCCAATTGTAAGATTCCTTCGAGTTTTCCACAATAGAAAGGACCAACTCTTAATTGTAATTTTGCCAACAATTTTCTTTCAACAAAAATTGTTCCAGCAGCTAATAATGCTGCAAAACCAAATCCTGGAAATGCCATTACTCTAAAAATATCAGTTTCCATGAATGATTGAATAATAGGAAGAGTTCTAGTAGGATCCGCAATCCACGATAACGCAAGGAATGGTGTAAGTAATTCACCGTGAATTACAGGCATTTCGATGAAGAACAAAACCATCATCACTGCAGGAATACCTACAAGATTTAGAAGTAAAATTGCCCAAAAGGCATCACCAAGTATAGACTTGATAAATTCACTTAGTTTGAACTTTGGTGCAATAACGGACATTTATCGGTCTGCCTCCACTGGCCAATAATTAAGACTCCAATATACTGAAGGCATGTTTCCAAGTTTTTCACCAATTAGGAGTTGGGGTAATGCAATTAAATTTCTAAAAGAAGGAACACTTAGTTTTACTCTATATGGTTCTGTTTTGCCATCAGATACAATATAACAACCCAAAGAACCTCTACCAGATTCTACACGTTTGTAAACCGTTGCTGGTCCTTTAGTTTTTGGATTTGGTTTTAATTTTGTTCTTACAGAACCAGACTTTGGCATTTTCTGTAATGCTTGTCTGATAATATTACAACTTTCCATCATGTCAAGCCATGGGATTTTAGATCTTGCATAAGAATCTCCTTCTTTCATAACATTTGTGTGAATATCAAGTTCATCATAAACATCGTATGGTTCTTTGACTCTAAGATCATAATCTACACCACTTGCACGAAGAACAGAACCTGTTGTTCCATATCTAATTGCATCTTGTCGTGATAGAACTCCAGTATCTCTAGTCCTTGCAACTAAAATTGGATTATCATAAAAAACTGCAGAATATTCTTTGATACGTTTTTCAAAATAATTCACTTGACGTAAACAAACTTCTTCAAAGTTTGGTGGTAAATCATTTCTAACTCCACCTGGAACAAAATGTGCATGAGTTACTCTAGCACCAGTCATTTTTTCCATAAGATCAATTAAAAGTTCTCTATCACCTGCAGGCCACATAAACATTGTAGAATGTCCCAAGAAAATTCCATAAATTGCAAGCCAGTACATAATGTAGATGCAACGATTTAGTTCTGATGCAATAACTCTAACATACTTTGCACGTTCAGGAACTTCAATTCCCAAAAGTTCTTCAGCTCCTAAAACATACGGATAAAGAACATTGCATGAATCATGTATTACAGGTCGTTCCAAGTGAGGAATATTTGTAATGTAATTTCGGTACTCAGCCATTTTTTCTTCTCCACGATGTACATATCCGGGATCTGGATCACATGCAACAATGTAATCACCATCAATTTGAACAATAATTCTCATGTGACCTGAACCTGGATGCTGTGGCCCAACATTGAGAGTCATTATTCTCTCATCAACTCTTTGGATTGCTAATCCTGGTGGTAATTCAGACATCTCTATCTTCCCCTCGTATCAAAGTCCTTTCTAAGCGGAGGTAGATCTGCCCAATCTTCAGGCAAAAGTAATCGTCTATTATCAGGATGTCCTTCAAAGAAAACACCAAACATTTCAAAAATTTCTCTTTCGTGAAACTCTACACTGTAAAAAATATCTCTAAGAGAAGGGAGTTTTGTTGCATCATTTCCAGGTATAGGGTTTTCTTCTCGCTGAGCCCTAGTGGCTAAGACTAAAACTTGTCGTGCTAATGATGAATCAGAATAGGAGCCAATATGATAAACAACTTCAATTTCTTTATCTACAGGAAAATCTACTCCTGAAACAGATTCTACATGATCAAAATTTAATCCATCTCTGATGAATTCTGCAACATCATGAATATTTTCACGACCAACATTAATTCTAACTCTATCTTCTTTTACAAAACCAACTTCAACTTTATCACCAAACTTTTCAGTAATTTTATCAGAAAGTCCTTTCTCAAATGCAGGTAACTCTACAGATGGTTCTTCAGGTTTTTTTACCACAGGTTTTGGTTTTTCTTCAGGTTTTACCTCAGATGCAGTTGTTTGTGAATCAGTACTCATTATACAAACTTCCTAGCTTTCATTCTCTTAATTTTTTCTTGTAGTAACATACATCCTTGAATTAGAGTTTCAGGTCTTGGGGGACAACCAGGAACATAAACATCGACAGGAATTATACCGTCAATTCCAGGAAGTACATTGTATGAATCAAAATACAAACCACCAGTAATTGCACAAGCCCCCATAGCAATAACATATTTTGGTTCTGGCATTTGATCATAAACTAATCTAAGACGTGGGGCCATTTTTCTTGTAATAGTTCCTTGAACAACAACTAGATCACATTGTCTAAGGGATCCAAAAGCTTCAATGATTCCAAATCTTTCAACATCGTATCTAGGACTAGATGCTGCACCAAACTCAACACTGCAACAAGCAGTTTCAATATGTACAGGCCACAAAGACCAAATCCTACCCCAGTTTATTGCATAACCTAATGGTTTATCAATTGCTTTTTCTAAAATATCTCCTAATTTTCCTACAAAGACATTTGCATTTTCAGGAGTGATTAAATCTTTAAGCAATCTTTCTCATCTCCTTAAAAATTTCATTTACATAAATAACTACCAAATTCTTCTTCTCCCTGATTGATACAATGCAAATGCCATTGCACCAAACATTATAGCTAAGAAACCCATCATAGGTAATGTTGCACTTTTTGGAAGTTCCAAAATTGCACTACCCCATGCATACAAGAAAATTGCCATCACATCAAATACTACAAACATCAGAATATACGGATAATACTGCATCATGAAATGCGTTCTACCCTCACCAGATGGAACTTGACCACATTCCATTGGCAAAAACTTTACAGGATTACTTTTTTTACGAGGTGAAAGCATTCTTGAAATTACCAATGCAGGTGCCATTGCAGCTACTGCAAAACCAAACATCAATACAACGGTGCTATAATTGCCCGCTAATTCCCCGACCAATTTAGCTTTTGACCCTGATTTTTGTATAAAAAGGTATGCCTCTCTTTTTCGATCTAATTTTAAAGAAACTCATTTTTCTAAAGTAATTATAGAACATTAACAAAAAATTTTCCATGTCATCAAATATAGGAGATACAGCTCCCGATTTTGAACTTCCAGATACAGAATTGAAATTACGGACTTTGGATGAATTCAAAGGAAAGAAAATTGTTCTATCATTCATTGTTGCTGCAAGTTCGCCTGTTTGTGAGGCAGAATTGTGTACATTTAGAGATTCATGGCAAGAAATTTCAGATCTTGGTGCACAAGTAATTGCAATTAGTAATGATGGTCCATTTGCAAATAAAGCATTTGCAGAAAAAAATAACTTTAATTTTCCATTATTGGGAGATTACACAAGTAAAACAATCAAAGACTATGACATTTTGATGAAAGACTTACTTCACATCAAAGATTACAATGCTGCAAAACGTTCTGTATTTGTAATTATGGAAGATGGAAAAATCGGATATAGATGGGTTTCAGAAGATCCACTAAAAGAACCAAACTATGAAGAAATTAAAAAATTCCTAAAATAGGAAAAAATTTCTTTTTTTATTCAATCTCAGCTATTACGTCGCCTTTAGCAACAGTTGCAGTTTCTTTAACTTTAATAGATTTTACAACACCATCTTTGTGTGCTTTAATTGCAACTTGCATTTTCATTGATTCCAAAGTACAAACTACATCACCTTTCTGTACAGAATCACCTTCTGTAGCTGCAATAGATACAACCTTGCCAGGAATTTGACTCTTTAATGCTAATTGTGCATTTCCTGTACCGCTTCCACCAGAATTTTTGAAAACTACTTTATCAAAATGTGTATGTAAGTTAAGAGTAATCGGTACATTGTCAACTACAAGATTCATTTCATTTGTTGATTGTTCAAGATATTTTGCTTTATGATATTTTTGATCCAAAATAAATTCAATTCCTTTTGAATTCATATTTAGAATTTTTAATTGATGTTCATCATCATTAATTTTAATTGTGTAATCATTATTTCCATGATTTTTTATAATTTTTCCTTCAAATGATTTTTCAATATCTTGAATTTTATAATTCATTTATCATCAATCCAGTTTGTATTTCCAATTAACATTGTTAGTAGTATTACCTTGTACACGACTCTTAAAGTATTCAGAATGAATGATTGCAGCAGCTAAAGCAGCCTCACTTTTTTCTTCTTTTTCTTTTTTAAGATCTGCAGTTAGTTTATCAATCATATCATAGCGTTTTAGAAAGTCAGTTGATAGGTCACCATTTTTGTATTCATCTGAATTCAATATTGTTTTGTAAAGAGGGATTGATGTTTCTACTCCTTGAATGTAAAAGTCATTTAATGCAGATAACATTCTAGTTCTAGATTCTTCAAATGTTTGTCCCCATGTAACGAGTTTTGCCATCAATGAATCATAAAATGGAGAAACAGTGCATCCAGGATAGAGATACGTATCACATCTAACACTTGGTCCTGCTGGAATTATTACATCAGGAACTGGTCCAGTAGATGGAGCAAAGTCCAAGAAAGTGTCTTCAGCATTAATTCTACACTCTATTGCATAGCCATTCATCTTCAAATCACTTTGTTTGAATGGAATAGGTTCTCCATTTGCAATATCTAATTGTAATTTAACCAAGTCTAATCCAGAAACAAATTCTGTGATTGGGTGTTCTACTTGCAATCTTGCATTAATTTCAATAAAATAAAACTCACCGTTATCTGCCCTTAGAAATTCAGCCGTGCCTAAGTTAGTATATCCAACTGCATCAGCTGCATTACAAACAATTTCACCTACACGTGCTCTTGTTTCTTCATCAACAATTGGTGAAGGTGTTTGTTCGATTAATTTTTGGTTACGTCTTTGAATTGAACATTCTCTCTCAAAGATATGAACTGTGTTACCGTGAGTGTCTCTAGCAAATTGATATTCAATATGTCTTGTTTTTTCTAAATATTTTTCTACAAGAATTGCAGATTTTCCCACTGCTGCAATAGATTCACCAGTAACTGATTCAAAACCTTCGTGTAATTCTTTATCATTTGTTACAATTCTAATTCCTCTACCACCACCACCATAAACGGATTTTAACATTACAGGGTAACCAATTTTATTTGCAATTTTTGCTGCGTCATCTGCATCTTTAACTAAATCAGGACTACCAGGAACTGTTGGTACCTTTGCTTTGAGCATTGCATCTTTACATCGCATTTTATCCCCACACAAATTCATGGAATCTGCAGAAGGACCGATAAAGGTAATCTTATTTTTTTCACACAGTCTTGCAAAGTCATCATTTTCAGAAAGAAAACCATAACCTGGATGAACCGCATCAGTACCAGAGGATAACATTACATCAAGAATTTTTTCTTGGTTAAGGTAGGATTTTGCAGGAGTTGCCTCTCCAATATGATATGCTTCAGTTGCTTGTTTTACATGCATTGAGTTTGTATCTTCATCAGAATAAACTGCAACAGTTTTAATTCCAAGTGCTTTGCATGTTCTAATAACTCGTAAAGCAATCTCTCCTCTGTTTGCAATTAGTACTTTTTCAATCATCATTAATCACAAATTGATGTTTCCATGTTTTCTCGGTAGTTGCTTTTCTCTTTTGTTTACAAGCATTTCTAATGCTTTAATTAACATAGGTCTAGTTTCTGCAGGATCAATTACATTATCAACAGTTCCATGTGATGCTGCAACATATGGATTCTCAAACTTTTCTGCAAATTCATCAATTAGTTGTTTTTTGAGTGTCTCTGCATCATCAGATTCTTTTAGATCTTTTCGGTACATGATTTTTACTGCAGCTTCTCCACCAAGAACAGCACATCTGGCAGTAGGCCATGCATAGTTAACGTCAGTTCTAAGATTTTTACTTCCCATTGCGATGTATGCACCACCATATGCTTTTCCAATTACTAAAGTAATTCTTGGAACAGTAGCCTCACAGTATGCATATAGTAATTTACTTCCGTGTCTAATGATTCCATTATGTTCTTGATTAGAACCTGGCATGTAACCTGGAGTATCAACTAGAGTGATAAGAGGAATATTGAATGAGTCACAAAATCTAATGAAACGTGCTGCTTTGTTTGATGAATCAATATCAAGTGCACCTGCAAGATGCATTGGGTTATTTGCAACAATTCCAACAACTTGTCCATTCATTCGTCCATAACCAACAACTACATTTGGTGCAAACAATTCATGAACTTCAAAAAATTCATGGTTATCAACAATTGAATTGATAATTTCTTTCATATCATAAGGTTGTAAAGGATTTTCTGGAATAATGTTAATCAAATTATGATCTAATCTGTTTGGATCATCATCAGTTTTAGTTCTAGGTGGTGCTTGAGTATTATTTTGTGGTAGATATGAGATTAGTTTTTTGATATAATCCATACATTCGTATTCGTTTTGTGCAACAAAATGTGCAACACCACTTTTTGAACCATGGGTCATTGCTCCACCAAGATCATCAAAGGAAATTTCTTCACCCAATACTGTCTTAACAACATCAGGTCCTGTAACAAACATAGTTCCTATTTTTTCAACCATTATTACAAAGTCAGTCATTGCAGGTGAATATACTGAACCGCCAGCTGATGGACCAACACTTGCAGTAATTTGTGGTATTACTCCAGAAGCTAATTGATTATGATAAAAAATATCTGCAAATCCATCAAGACTCATTATTCCTTCTTGAATTCTTGCACCACCTGAATCCATTATACCAATAATTGGACAACCGGTTTTGACTGCATGAGACATTAATTTGGTGATTTTTTTAGCACCCATTTGACTTAGAGTTCCACCAAGAACAGTAAAATCATAAGCAAAAACAAAGATTTGTCTGCCATTTACATTCCCATAACCGCCAATAACACCATCTGTGAAAAATTTCTTCTTTTGCATATCATATTCATGGTAATGATGTGTGGTTAACGGATCAACTTCAGTAAAGGTGCCTTCATCAAGTAAGAGATCAATTCTTTCGCGTGCAGTTAATTTACCCTTTTCATGCTGGGCAGCAATTCTATCTTGTCCTCCTCCTTGTAATGCGATCTTGTTATTTTTACTAGACTTTTCAATCTTTTCAGAATGCATAACAGTATTCTAAAGCATGATGGTTTCCTATATTAATTTAATTTGAAGATTTAACATCATTAATTTTTTTATAATAATGCAAGGATCATTGTTAATTTTTGAAGTTTAGGAGTTAAGAATTGGAAATTTCTTATTTGTTGATTTTTGATAAGAACTAAAAGCATCTTTTTCTTCACTACATTTCTTACATATGCATAGTTGTGATACATTTGGAATATCACAGTTTTCTTGAAATTCACATTGAGGACATCCAGCAGAACCACCACACACAATACAATGTAATTCATTTATTTGAGCACATTTTTCATGTTTCACACCTAATCCTTTTGCCCATAATCCAATTTCATTAACTTCAATTTTTTCATTACATACAATACAAGTTCCAGGGAATTTCATAGGAATTTTTCTCCAACTCATTGTATCGATTCTATCTCCTTATCAATAATATCTCCAAAAGTTTCTTGTAATTCTAATTCCAGGGTATTATTTTTAATACAAATCAAAACATAAGGAAGACATAGTGTTACAAATGCGCTAGAAGAAAGATGTAATTTTTTTGCCATCACAGAAGATAGCGATTTTATTTTTGCACCATCCCAACGAATTCTATTTAACAACGGCCATGAAAGATTGTATTTTGTATATCTAATTCTATCATCATTTTGATATAATTTTATTAAAATATCGTTAAGATATCGCAATAATCTCCAATTTTGTGTTTTCATAATTTTTCCATATAACATATCAGCATTTGAAATAATTTCTAAGTATTTTGCCAATGTTAAATTATCTAAATCACTTGTAACAATACTAGAATAGAATGCATTAATTTTTTCTCTAGGATCAATTTGCATTGAATATAAAATAATTCTAGCTTCATCAACAGAATTTGCTTTAAAGAATGCATTAACGCCATCCTCGACATTAATACTTTCAAAAGAAGTTTCAGTTTGAGGATTAAATCCAGTAACTAAAGATTGTGTTAAGTTAATCATTGAACGAATATCTCCACGAGATTTATCAATTACTTTTATCAAAGAACCAGGAGATAATTTTGTATTTTCTTTTTTTAAAATATTTTCAAGATAAACACGCAACAAACGAGGTGGAATTTTTTTAAAAGAAATTGTTTTGACTACTTTTTTAATATTTTTCATTTTTTCCAAAGTATCATCATTTGCAGCTAAAACGATTGGGACAGTAGGTTCTTTTAAAATATCAACAAGTGCTGCTGCACCGCCATAATCACCACGTCCATGAATTCCATCTACTTCATCAACAAAGATCATTGGAGTTCCCAATACACTCACATTGCCTAAAACAGGCGTTAGAATTTCATTAATTCTAGATTTGCTTCTAGCATCACTAGCATTAAGACCAATCATATCATAACCAAATTGTTTGGCTACAAGAAAAGCCATAGTAGTCTTACCTATTCCAGGAGGTCCAACTAACAGAAGAGGTTTGGTGCCTTTTTTCCATTTTGCAAACCATTCCATTATTTCTTTACGAGATTCTTCATTTCCAATCATATCAGAAATTATCTGAGGTCGGTATTTTTCAGACCACATCAATGTAATCACTTGGGAAGTTTAGAATTAAATTCAGACCAGTTATTGGCTTTTTGTAATTTATTATACCAATATTGATTATAATGTTCTACAGTCAAAAATAAAAATTCTAAAAATTCTTTATGAGAAAATCCTTCAGGTAACAAATCAAGAGTTAGTCTAGCATCATGTAAATACAAATTACTTTTTTCCAAAGTTACATCAAATCCTTTTTTTGTATCATTTGCCAATAATGAATAATAAAGTGGCCAAGAAGGGATTTTCACAAATCCATTTTTAATTGAATCTTCAATTTCATTTCCACAACCAACACCTTCAGCAGCTCTTGCCATACCCAAATAGAAAATTTCTCCTAAAGGTCGTTCTGCTAAAGCCATATTTCTACCAGCAGTTCCCATTACTGCACGATATTTTTTGTATGATAATGTCATTTCTTCTTCAGTAATTGTTGTTGGTTTTGATTTTAATTTTTCATCAAGATACTGTCCAATTCTTGCATCTTTGAAACCTTCTTCAAATTCTTTTAAAACTTGTTCACCACCTTTTGAAATTTTATCTCGAGCTAATTTCAAAATATAGGGATTCATTAGTTTGTAATCATCAAGGTAATCCAAATCTTCATCTTTGTCTACAATTCTATCCATGGGCTCACTAAGATCAATTGCCAAAATATGCCCCTCAACAATATCTTGTTTCAATTGAGGATCATTTCTTCCAGAATATTCAGCAGCTGCATCAAACAATCCATTAAAAACTGGAAAAGTCATTTTAACAAAATTTGAATTTAAAATTCTAATCACTCTATCTTTTAATACATCAGGACTTTCTAATTTTGATTTTATAGGCTCAATTTCAGAGGCATTTAAAATAATTTCAGTTGAACCCACCTCATTACCGAATGCTTGTTGAGTTGCATTAGGATTTGTGTCTGATTTAATTTCATTAAGAAGTCCTTGTGCAAATCTTTCAGTAAAATTTGGGAATTCATTTTCTGTTTCTTCTTTGTATTTTTTAAATAATTTGTAACCTTTTGATTTGAATAAACCTTGTTTGATTATTTGTTTTCCAGGTTTTGTGCTCATTAATGCTTCTTTACTTACAACAGATTGATCTTTACCACTCACAAACGTAATCTTCTTTATTGTTATTTATGCTTTCAAACAAATATTTTTGTCACTTAAATTACGATGAAACAGAAAATTCATCATGAATGTAATTGAAGTTCTTCAAGAAGCTTCAGATAGAATTTATCAAAATGTCAAAGATCTTGCAGGAACTGAAAATGCTGCAGGTAATTTTGGAATTGGTGCTGGTGGAGATATCTCACGTAACATCGATATTATTGCTGAAAAAACAGTTTTAGATTATCTAAAAGAAATCAATTTTGAATGTGTTGTATTAGGAGAGGAATGCGGTAGAGTGGAATTATCAAAAAATCCAAAAGGATTTGTAATTATGGATGCAATAGATGGTTCTGCAAATGCAGTTCGTGGAGTCCCATTTTTTTGTAGTTCATTAGCATTTGCAACTGAAGATAGATTAAGTTCGATAACAGACGGTGTAATTACAAATCTATCAAATGGTGAAATGTATTGGGCATCAAAAAATAAGGGTGCTTTTTTTAATAATAAACAAATCAAAGTTCACGATAAAGACCCAATCTATAAAATAATTGGTATCAATACATCAGGGGCATCAACAGAGTTGTTAAAACAATTAGAACCAATTTTTCAAAACCATGAACATACAAGACATTTTGGTGCTAATGCTCTAGAAATGGCTTTATTTTCAAGAGGAGTGATGGATATTTTTATTGATTTACGGGATAAAATTAGAATTCAAGATATTGCTGCAGGATATATTATTGTAAAAGAATCAGGAGGATTACTTTTAGATGCAAATTTGAATCCACTTGATTCAGATCTCAGTTATTCTACAAGAGTTTCTTTTATTGCAGCTGCAAATCAAAAAATTCTTGATGAGATAATGTCTCAGATTAACCAGTAAGCAAATTACAAGAGAAATATATTTAACCAAACTCGGAGAAAATCTTCTTGTATGGTAACTGAAACAAAGGCCAAAGTTGTTTACAGGGAATTATTAAAAGAAGATTTAGTTGTCATACGTTTAGTTCCAGAGACTGGAATGCCAGAATATCAAACAGGTCAATTTTTAACAATTGGACTCCCAATTCCTGCAGAAAAAAAAATAGTTAGAAGAGCATATTCTATTGCATCACATGCAGAAAATAGAGATTATTTTGAATTTGTAATTAGATGGGTAAGAAAGCCATTACCAGGTCGTGTTACAACTGAATTATTTTATTCAAGTGTAGGTGATGAAGTATTTTTAGGAGATCCTAGTGGAACAGCTTTACAAATTAGTGATACATTACCTAATGGTCAAAAAGATAACAGAAGAGTGATTTGTGTAGGAGGTGGAACTGGATTAGCGCCATTTATTGCATTTGCAAAACATTTCCATGATACAAATGATAACAGAGAAGTGATTGTTTTACATGGTGCAAGTTATGTTGATGAATTAAGTTACAAACGATTACTGACAGATTTTGAATTGGAAAGTGAAAAAAGAGGCAGAGACAAATGGAATTTTAGATACAGAGCAGCAATAAGTAGACCAAAAGAATTCTTCAATAGATCATGGAACGGTCATGTTGGTAGAGTAGAGTCATTTTTTAAAGCAGATAAAAAAACAGGATTATCACCAGTTGAAGAGTTGGTAGGCGAGGAAATTAGTCCAGAAAATTCAATTATTTACATTTGTGGATATCAAGGAACAATTGATGGGGTGATTGATTCATTGGGACCAAAAGGATTTGTTACTGAGCATGAGAAAAAAGCAGATGGAAGTTTTGGAATAAAATTCGAATCTTACGGATAAAAATTTTAAAATTAAAAATAATAATTGAGAAATTATTTTAATATGTCAAAAATACATGTGGATATTTATATTGAGACTATTTTTCCAAAAGTATGGCAGAATTAAAGTGTCGAGATTATGGCTTTGAATGCGATTTTGTAGCAAGTGGTGAAATGGAAGAGGTAATTGAAAATTTTAGAAAACACACTGATGATGAACATGGAATAGATTATTCTAAAGAAGCAGTAATGCAATTTTTGTTAAGAAAACAGGGATTATAAAAAATATCTATACCCTATTCATTCTAATTGATAAAACTGGAAGTTCTTTTTCGATAATTTTTTCTACAGCAGGAACAATTCCAGTTCTAGCTTTTTCACTTTCTTCAAAAATTTCATAAACTTGATCTCTGAACAATAATTTAATTCCAGGAAGTGCGGTGATTCCTTCATCAACTGTTCTTGGTTCAGATAAATCTAAGATTAGAGTACCTTTTTTCTTTTCTTCCATTACCAATCTAATTCGTTCATAAGTTATCAAGAAATAATCTGAAGTTGTTACAACTAAAACAATATCATATTTGTCAAAACCTGCAAAAACATCATTAAAATCAACAGGGGTTCCACCCAATACAGTTGTAAAACCAGTTGCTCTTTCAAGAGATCTACTTGTAACATCAAAAGAAATTTCTCTTTTGTTCAAAGTTTTTGCAACCATTGCTGCAGATTCACCAGTACCAATGAGTAATACTTTTTTCTTAGAATCAAGACCGGCTTTCTCATCCACTAGTTTTATGGCAACATCGCCAAGAGACATCACATCTTTTGCAATTCCAGTAGTATCCCTCATTCTTGTGGCTAGTCTAATCACATTTTCAAATAAAGTATTGAGTATTTTTCCTGAAACACCTGAACTCTTTGCGTTATCTAGAGTTTGTACAATTTCATCAAAGATCTCTTGCTTTCCAACAACAACAGAGTCTAAACCAGATGCTAAACGCAACAACCGATGATACACATCATCTCCTTTGTACACTTCAAGGGTTTGATCAAAATGATCAATATCTATTTGTTCTAAAGAAGATAATGAAACCCAAGTTTCTTTAATTTTATTTAGAACAAGACCTGATGCTTCATTTCTTCGTGCATCTGGAGAATCACCAGTTTCAGAATTACTTACGGTAAATATTTCAACTCTACTTGCTGTTTGAATTATAATACATTCATCAACACCAGGAATTTTTTTAAATTCTTGACAAGCTGTTGTGACATCTTTAAAAGTGAATTTAGATAATGTATGAACAGGTATATTTTTGAAAGTAACACGGGCATTCATGACATCAAAATTTGTATTACTCATATCATTTCACATTAAGCCTTGATTTTATTTCTTCCACCTTTAGCGGTTCTAAAAACATTCATACCGATATAGAAATTTTCATGTAAAGATTCTAAATAAGTTATTTGATCTTGTGCATCTTGAATTTGTTTTTCTGTAGATTCAGGATCTTGTTTTAAAGTTTCAAAATTTAGTTTAGATACTTCTAAAAATTCATTTACACCTCGTTCGTAATTTGACTTTCCTTCAAATTCTGGACTAAGAACATGTTCTGGAACATACTCAGGTGTTTGATCTTTTGGTAACTCTGCTATTGCAGTAAGAGATGCTTGTTCATCAGCAGTAAGAATTGGTCGTGGGAACCTATCTTTTTTATCTAAAAAGAATTCAGGTTCTTCCATTTCTCGTCTAAAAATCTCTTCGCCTTTTCTTTTGAAAGTATAATCAGGAGCTTTTTCAATTTCAGCCTTAACTTCAGCAGCTATTGCTTTGTATTCTATTTCTGCAGCAGCTTCTGCTTTTTCTTTTGCATCTGCAGCTTTTGCAATTGCCTCCTTTGCTGCAATTTCTGCATCTTCTGCGGCTTTTGCTGCGGCCTCTGCTTTTTCGGCAGCTTCAAGAGAAGTTTTAGATTCTTCAATTACCTTTGCAGCTTCTGTTTTTGCAATTTCTTCAGGAGATGGTTCTTCTGATGCTGAATTTTCAGTTGTTTTTACTTCTTCAGATTCTTTTTTCTCTTCAGACATCAAAAATCACTAAGATTGCCTGAATTTTAATATTTTTGTAATCAACATAGATTATTCTCGTTTTTTGTTACTAAAACCAACAAAATATTTCTGATCGGTAAAAATAATTTTCAAATGATCAAATTAAAGAGAAAAAATGGCGCCCTCGGCGGGATTTGAACACGCGTCTCAACCGTGACAGGGTCGAATTCTAGACCGGACTATACTACAAGGGCACTAGTAGTATGAATCAAAATCCTAGATTAAAAGTTTCTGTCAGAACCCATAGATTTGTAAAAGACTAAATTATACGCGAAAAATATTTTTTTTGTGGGTCTATGGCGCAGCCAGGTAGCGCACCGGACTTTTAATCCGGTTGTCAAGGGTCCGAATCCCTTTAGACCCGCTACTTTTTCTTTATTTAATCATCAAATTGACTTGTTTTGTTAATTCTTCAATTGAAGAAATAATTTTATTTTCTCTTTTTGAAATTTTTTCTCTATAATCATTGATTTTTTGAGTCCTATCAGAAATCATTCTTTTTTGTTCATCATAGCCTGAAGAACCAAAAGATTTTCTCTCCTTCAGTGAAGAGGTCACAGTAGTATTAGAGATGATTTTTGAGACTATTTTTGGATCAACTTTTGTATCAGTGACAGATTTTTTTATTTCGGATAAAGTTAATTTTGAAATAGGTTTTTTTGATTGAGCAGATAACTGAACTAAAACTCCAGAAATTTTATGAGTTACTCTAAATGGAATTCCTTCTTTAACTAATTTTTCAGCAATGTCTAGTGCAATCAAATTACTTGATTCTGTAACTTTTTTCATTTGTTTTTCATTAACTTTCAAAGTAAGTAATATTGATTTTAAAATTAACAATGCGCTAATTGAAATTTTTGAGGTAGACCAAATAGATGATTTGATTTGTTGTAAATCACGTCCGTATCCAGATGCAAGTCCTTTGATAGTTGTAAGTATGGCAGTAAGATTTCCAATAACTTCGGCAGTTTTTCCTCGTGTCAATTCCAAGATATCAGGATTTTTCTTTTGAGGCATCACACTTGAGGGAGATGTAAACTCATCAGCAAGTTCAATAAATGAAAATTCAGATGTAGACCAAAGAACAAAATCTTCTGCAATTTTACTTAGATTTGTCATCAAAATTGAAACCATTGCAACGTATTCTGCTACAAAATCACGTGTGCTTGTTGCATCAATAGAATTTTCTACAATATTATCAAAACCTAACATCTTTGCTGTACTATGTCTATCAATTGGAATACTAGTTCCTCCAACAGGGCCTGCACCAAGTGGACTTTGATTTACTCTTTCAAACGTATCATACATTCTTTGAAAATCTCTAATCAAAACATCTGCGTGAGCTAAAAGATAATGCGAAAATAAACCAGCTTGAGCTTGTTGGAGATGAGTGTATAGCGGCATTATGGTTTTTTGATGATTTTTAGCCACAGAAACAAGTGATTCTATGGTATCTAAGAGACAATTACAAATTATGTTAATGTCATCTCTAATCTTCATTCTAATATCCAAAACAACTTGATCGTTTCGTGATCTTGCAGTATGCATTTTCCCACCACTAGCCATTCCAGCTTTTTTGATAACTAGAGATTCAATTAGTTCATGAATATCTTCAGCGCCAGAAGACGAATCGAATTTTTGTTTTTTTAAATTTTCCAGTGCTGATAAGATTTTTTTTACGTCGTTTTTTGTAATGATGTTATTTTGAAATAACATCAAAGAGTGAGCTTGACTGCCAATAATATCATAAAATGCAATTTCAGAATCATCATTTATTGATGAAACATAATCCAAAGTAACATCATTCAAATCAGTATCTAGACGTGAACGATACATTACCTAAGGTTCTAGAATGGTTATATATAGCATCGACGCTTTTGCCCACATGAGTCAAGACATCAAACAGATGCGGGTAAAAATATTCGATGAGTTATCAAAGATTGTAGATCCTGAAATTAACACATCGATTGTTGATTTAGAATTGATTGATGAAGTAGATATCAATGACAGTAATGTCAAAGTTGATTTACATCTAACAAGTCCATTCTGTCCAGCAGTATTTGGTTTTAAAATTTGTCAAGACGTCCATGATAATTTATTGAAAGTGGATGGTGTTGATGATGTTAAAGTGAATGTATCAAATCACTTTATGGCAGAGCAAATTAACAACCAAGTAAATAATAGCCCAAATCCAAAAAAATTAGGTTAACTTCTAAAACCTAACAAATATCCTCTTAGGAATTGAATTCCCATGGCAGGATCAACACCTTTTGGACATACTTGGCTACAAGAGCCTGCAAAATGACATCTCCAAATACCATGGGATTCATCTATAATTTTTAATCTAGAATCTTTTCCCTTATCTCGACTATCAGCAACATAACGATATGCTTGAGCTAAAGCTTGAGGTCCAACAAATGAAGAATCAGTGGCCATTGTAGGACATGCAGAATTACACAAACCACATTTGATACAATTTGCAAATTGTATGTATTGTTCTAGTTCTTTAGGAGACTGTAAGAATTCTTTTGCATCAGATTCTAGTTCGGTATCATCTCGAATTAGATATGGTTTAATTTTTTGATGTGTATCAAATAATCTTTCAAATTTTACTGCTAAATCTCTAATAATAGGAAAATTATTCATTGGTTCAACTGTTATAACATTAGAATTTAGTTCACTAATTTTTGTAAAGCATGCCAGTTTAGGTTTTCCATTAATCATCATTCCACATGAACCACATGTAGCTTGTCTGCAAGAATAACGAACTGCCACAGAATGATCATGATGTTTTTTGACATCAAGAATTGCTTCTAAGACTGTTGTCCATTTCTCATAAGAGACATTGAACTCCATGAATTTACTAGAATCATCATGTTCAGGATTATATCGTGCAATTCTAAGTGTAATCGTCTTTAATGTAGATGCTTGTTCTTCTGCAATACTTGAAACTTGTGCCATTTCTATACCAACCCCATGTTAGTCATAATAATGGTTCTAGAACCATAGGCTATTAATCCAATCATAGCAGCTAGGCAACCATAAGAAACAGCTTTTTCATAAATTCTACCTTGTTTTAATTCCAATAAAATAACTCGGAGTCCATTAAATCCATGAACGGCAAGTAAAACAAGAATTAATTCCAACATTATAGCATAAGGAACAAATTTGTAGTTTGCAAGTACATTTTCATATTCTAGAGATTCTGCAAATCCCATAGTAAGTCTCATCAAAATATGAACAGCCACCAGAGCAACAGCAGCTAGTGCAGTGCCATAGTGAATTTTCATTATTGTGCTTTCTCTCATATCACTCACCAAACATTACCGCTAAACCATACATTGTTGCTATTGCTGCAAGAAGAATTGCAGAGTAAATTCCAATCTTATGTCGATAGTTTTGAGATGCAGGATCATAGGGATAATCAGGTCTTGCAGGTTTTCCTACACCAACTCCACCATGTCCTAACATTACCCTAACTCCATTAACAGTATGAAATACACACATTGCAATTACAAGTGCCAAAAAAATATGTCCCTCAGTAGTTTGAGTCAATTCAAGAAATTCATTCCATCCTACTTGTCCACGTAAAATATTACTTGTTTCATAAATGTGAGCAACAAAATAGGCCAAAAGCCCTAATCCACTTAATCGCATTAACCAATAGGCTACTCTTTCAATTCCATAACGAGTAGGATTAGCCATTCCACCAATTCCTTCTTTATGTTCATCGTGAGTCATCTAATATTTTCGCTCCACTGGTTGATATTTTGTAATTGTTACAGGATGTTTTTTCATAATTGGTTCATTTGGATCATAATAAGCAAGAGTATGATGTAAAAAGTTTGGATCATCTCGTTTAGGATAATCAGTTCTTGCATGTGCACCACGAGATTCTTTTCTATTAATTGCACCAAGTAAAACAATTTCAGCTACTCTAAACATTGAATCAAGTTCCATAACGTTTGAGAAATTAGTATTGTACTCTTTTGCTTTATCATCAACGTGTTTCCAAGTTTGTGATTTTAATTCACGAATTTTTTTAAGACCTTCTACAAGATCGGTTTCATTTTTGTAAACATATGCTTTTTCATTCATTGTATCAGTAAGTTGTTGTCTAATTTCATATGGATTTGCATCTCCACGTCCTCTAAAAATTCCGTCATAGATTCTTTTTTCTTCTGCTGCAACTAAATGATGAGGCCATTGATCAGAAGTATTATTATTCATTGCATATTCTGCTGCAAGTTCTCCAGTAATTTTTCCCCACACAATACACTCTGAAGTTGAATTTGCACCTAAACGATTTGAGCCGTGAACACTGTTACAAGCAGCCTCACCTGCAGCCCAAACTCCTTGGATTTCAGTTGCACCATCAATATCAGTGTGCAATCCACCCATCATATAGTGACATACAGGTCTAATATCGAGTAAATCTTTGGAAGGATCAATGCCTGAAAATTTAATTGAAATTTCTCTAATTCCGCCTAATTTTTCTTTAATTTTTTCATCACCAAGATGTCTTAAATCAAGTTTCATACAATCAACACCAGTTTCATGTTTGAATCCACGACCTTGTTCAATTTCAGTCATTATTGATCTTGAAACAATATCACGAGGAGCTAATTCCATTTTACTTTCAGCATAAGTTTTCATAAATCGTTCACCTTTGTTATTTAGAAGATAACCACCTTCGCCTCTTGCACCTTCAGTAATCAAAATTCCAGAAGGTAAAATTCCTGTTGGGTGAAATTGTACAAATTCCATATCTTTGAGTGCCATACCAGCTCGGTATCCCATATCCAAACCATCAGGAGTTGATGAAAGAGCATAAGTTGAAAAACTGTACAGTCGTCCTGCACCACCAGTTGCAATGATGAGAGCTTTTCCTTTGATAGTGTAAAAAGTTCCAGATGATAATTCAATTGCAGTAAGTCCCATGAATTTTTTTCCATCATGAATAATTGATGTTGCAAACCATTCGTTTAGGTATTCAATATTTTCAAATTTTTGACATGTATCATACAAAGTTTGCATTTCAAAGAATCCAACTTTATCAGATGCATACGTTGCTCTTGGAAAACTATAACCGCCAAAGTTTCTTTGATCAATTCTTCCATCTTCTTTTCTAGACCACGGCATTCCCCAATGTTCTAATTGATGAATTTCCTTTGGCATTTCAACACAAAGTCGTTCTGCAACATCTTGGTCTGCAAGAAAGTCACTTCCCTTTACAGTGTCATAAACATGAGATTCAATTGTGTCTCCTGCATCTTCTTGAATAACTGCTGCGGTTCCACCTTCTGCAGAAACAGAATGAGAACGCATTACCTGAACTTTAGATACAACACCAATTTTGAGATGAGGACCTTTTTTTGCAGCAGCGATTGCTGCTCTCAATCCAGCAAGACCAGATCCACAAATAATCAGATCAAATTCTATTGAATCAACCATTTTTAATCAAACTTGCTTAGGACGGGATAAATATGTAGTAGTTGATAGGCGTGATCAAAATATTGAAATATATCACTAGTGATATGTAAATTATGATTTCTGAGTGGTTTCAGAGAGTAGGAAGTTCTGTGCCAAGAGGATTTTCAAGATATTTTATTTTAGAATTATTAAAAAAGAAGCCACATACTGGAAAAGAGATCATCAATTATGCAGAAGAACAAAGTAACGGAATATGGAAACCATCTCCAGGATTAATTTATCCATTATTAGGAAGGTTGCTTGACGAAGGATTAATTGATGAAACAGAGGATGGACGATATCAACTAACAAAAAAAGGAGATGAAACGGCTCAAGATGTCGATAAGGTCAACGACATTGTCAAAAAACAACTAGATGTTCTATTTAGATTAAGTAATGTTGGAAGATTTGTTGCAATGGACATTTTAGAAAAAATTTCAGTAATGGGATCCATTTTGAGTTCAAATTTTGCAAATATGACCGAAGATGAAACAAAAAGATACAAAGAATTTTTAGAATTAGAATTAAAAAAAATCAATGATGAGAAATCAAAAACAAATGGTAAAAAAATCAAAATTGAATAGATGTTAAATTAATTCAAAAAATCATAAATAATTCAGAAAAATAATACAATTATGAAAAATTTGAAAACAATGTTAAAATCAAAAAAACCACTTGTAATTCCAGGAGTTTATGATGCACTAGGTGCAAAAATTGCTCAAAAAGTGGGATTTGATGCAATGTTTCAAACAGGGTATGGAACATCAGCCACTTTATTTGGAATGCCAGATTATGGGTTTATTGGGGCAACTGAAACAATAGACAATGCTAGACGAATTTGTAGATCAGTTTCAGTACCAGTGATTGTAGATTCTGATACAGGGTATGGGAATGCGTTAAGTGTTTGGAAATTAGTTAAAGAATTAGAATCATCAGGGGCAGCAGGTATTTTTCTTGAAGATCAACGATGGCCTAAAAGATGCGGACATATGCAAGGTAAAGAAGTAGTACCACAAGAAGAATATACAGAAAAATTATCAGCAGCTATTGATGCTAGAGAAAATAAAGATTTCATTATTGTCGCAAGAACAGATGCAAGAGCTACTGAAGGGTTGGATGAGGCAATTGAACGAGGCAAACAAAACAAAAAAACAGGTGCAGATGGAGTATTTGTTGAAGCGCCAAGATCAATTAATGAGATGAAGAGAATTGGAAAAGAAATCAATGCACCGCTAGTTGCAAATATGATAGAAGGGGGAGCAACACCACTAAGTTCTGCAGAAGCATTAAACAAAATGGGATTTAAGATAATTCTGTATCCATTATCCGTGTTATATGCAAATACATTTGCAACAATGAATATTCTAAAAGAATTGAAAAAGTCAGGGAACACTTCAAAGTATAAACAGAAAGTAGTGAATTTTGATCAATTCAATGACTTGGTTGAATTATCAAAGTTTAGAAAAATGGAAAAAAAGTATGGATTTTCAAAAAGAAGTTAAAATAAAGAATGTAAAATAAAGATTAGTTTCTCTTTATTTGAATTTCTATTGTAGAAACATTTCTTACTCTACCGTCTTGGGATTCTAATGATTCAGAATCAATTTTTATATCACCAATAGCATAGCCTGCATTTTCTGTTTTTCTTGCAATGATTTGAGCTACGTCTACAGCACGGCCAATGCTCATGCCTCTAGCTTTGATGTTGACGGTTGGTAAGTTTGCCAATTGAATTAGCGTTGATGTAACATATGCCATCAATGGTTTCTTACCAATGAATACGGTGTCTCGAGTTTCGGTTGACATGACGAATTTGCTATTTAAGGATAATTTAAAGCTAGAAGGGTTTTCTTAGAAATAATGAAAAAAATGAGATAATTCTAACTGATATTAACTAGAAAAGAGAATTTGAAAAAGAATTGAAAAGTATTTCTGAAATTTTAGTAACAGGGACTAGTCAAGAAAAAATCAAAATTTTAGAAACTTTGACTGATGTCAAAAATCCTGAAATTTTAGAAAAAATAATTTTAGGATTAGATGATGATGATATTCAAGTTAGAGGGGAAGCATTTAGCTCACTTGTATTAAATAAAAATAAAATTGAAAAATCATTAATTAGGAATTTAGAATCTTCAAATAAAAATATCAAAGGATTTGCATCACTGGTATTAGCAAATCGAAATGATTCTGCAGCGATTCCAAAAATAATGAAACTAGTGGAAGATGAACATTCAATGGTAAGATCATGTGCAATTGGAGCATTAAGACATCTCAAAGCTTTAGAAGCAGAAAAAATTATCCTACAATCACTTTTAGATTCAAATTTGGAAGTAAAAAAAAGTGCACTACAAGCAATAATGGATTTAGATTTTATTATTCCAGAAGAAATTATAATTAAAATTTCTAAAGATGATAATCCAGAAATCAAAAAGATACTTTTAGAATTAAAAAGATGAGTGGACCGGAAGGGATTTGAACCCTTGATCCGATGCATGCCATGCACCTATCCTACCAGACTAGACGACCGGCCCATATCAGAAATCTGATTGAAATACGTTTTTCAAATTGGTTATTAACGTTTAGCGATTTGATAGAAAAGAAATGTTTGAAATCAACACAATATATTTAACCTTGATAATCTTGATTCAATCGTTATGGTTGTAGATAACAAAGGAACTATCACATATGTTCAATTACTTAAAGAAGATTTAGTAATTATCAGATTTGTTCCAAATGAAGGACCAGTTCCAGAATACAAAGCAGGACAATTTATCACATTAGGATTACCAAATCCTGCAGAAGGTGGGAAGATTGTCAGAAGAGCATATTCTATAGCATCGCATCCAGAAAATAGAGATTATGTAGAGTTAGTAATTAGATGGGTAAGAAAACCACTTCCAGGAAGATTAACTACACAAATTTTTAATGCAAAAGAAGGGGATGAAATTCTCTGGTTAAAACCAACAGGTAGAGCATTATTAATAAATGAAGAATTTGCAAATGGCGAAAAAGATAACAGAAGAATAATTTGTATTGGTGGTGGAACAGGTCTTGCACCATTTGTAAGCTTTGCACAACATTTCCATGATTCAGGAGATAAACGAGAAATTATTGTTTTACACGGTGCAAGTTATGTTGATGAATTAAGTTACAAGGACTTACTTACCAATCTTGAAAATGAAAGTATTGCAAGAGGTAAAGATGAATGGAATTTCAAATACAGAGCAGCAATCAGTAGGCCTCAAGAATGGTTTAACAGATCATGGGCAGGTCAAGTTGGTAGAGTTGAAACATTCCTAAGACCAAGAGATGGAGGAATGTCTCCATTAGAAGAATTAATTGGCGATAAAATTACTAAAGAAAATACAATTTTCTATGTTTGTGGTTGGCAAGGAACAATTGATGGAGTCATGGACTTTTTGAATCCAAAAGGTTTTGTCACAGAACATGACAAACGTGAAGATGGAAGCTTTGAACTCAAATACGAATCATACGGATAAAAGTTTCAAAAAATTAATCATTGAAATATGAGAATCATTTAGGAAATCTAATTTGATTACAGCACTATATCTTGCACATCTAAATCCAGTTACAAAAGCTCATGTTGAAATTATAACTGAATTAAAAAAAGAGGCAGATATTGTCAAAGTTATGCCCGTAGTTTTTAAAAATGAGGATAAAGAAGTAAACAGTAAAAGTTTTCCATTTAATTTTGAATCAAGAAAGAAAATGTTAGAATCTGTTTTTGGAGATTCAATTCAAATTACTGATGATTATGCATTTTTGGCACCATTCAAAAAATATCTACCACCGTTAATTAGAAGAAAATCATGGAAACTAAGAAAACAAATTCTCAAAGGAGTTGAAGGTGATTTTTTTTCATATACAGGAGACAAAGCTGAAGGATATATGTTAAAAATTTATAGATTAAAACCAAAGATAGGTGAAAGAAAAACACTTTCTGCAACGTCAGTCAAAGAGAAATTATACGATGCTGCATTAGGAGGAAAATCTTCATGGAAAGATGATGTTCCAGATAATGTTGTTAAAATTATTGAAAATGAATGGGGGACAGTTGAAAAATTTGCAAAGATAGAAGATCAAACTACACGAATAGTAGGAATGAAATTTCCTAAAGAAGGTTATTCAAAATAAATAGAGATTAATACACATATGCTAAAATTTTCCTATGAAACTTCCTCTTTCAAAATATGTTTGGTTTGATAAAAAATATGTATTAACTGAAAAAGCTCAAGTGCCAATAACTACTCATGCAATTCATTATGGAACATCAATCTTTGAAGGGATTAGAGCATATTGGAATGGTAAAAATCTGAATGTGTTTAGACTAGATGAACATGTAAAAAGATTCAGAAGATCAGGACAATTTTATAATATTTCATTAAATTATACAGATAAAGAAATCAGCGAAGCAGTTACAGGAATTTGTAAAAAAAATAATATAAAAAAATCATGTTACATCAGACCATTTTACTTTGTTGGAGATTATGGAATTAATTTACATGTGACTGAAAAAGCTCCTACGAATGTTGCAATTTTTACATTTCCATTTGGGGATTTATTTAACAAAAATGGGATTTCTGCAGGAGTTGTTTCATGGAGAAAATTCTCAGACATGTCAACTCCGCCACAAGCAAAAATGGGAGGAAATTATCTAAACTCAATCATTGCCACGCAAGAAGCAAAGAGAAATGGGGTTGATGAAGCAATTTTACTTGATCATAATGGAAATGTCAGTGAGGCACCAGGAGAAAATATCTTTATTGTAAGAAATGGGCAATTAGTAACCCCATCATTAGCATCATCTGCTCTAGAAGGGATTACTCGTGATGCAATAATAAAAATTGCAAATGATTTGGATGTGGATTTTGTTGAAAGAGATGTTGCAAGAAGTGAATTAGTAATATCTGATGAAATATTCCTCACAGGAACAGCTGCCGAAATTACACCAGTAATATCAATGGATTCAAAAAAAATAGGAAATGGTAAACCTGGAGATATAACAAAAAAAATGATGCAAGAGTATACAGACATAGTAATGAACAAAAATGAAGATTATTCTCATTGGTTAACAGAGGTATATTAGATGAAAATCGTTCAAATTGGAACTGGTGGATGGGGTAAAAATCACACTAGAATATTATCCCAATTAGGAGTACTTGTCGCAGTATGTGATGCTGATTCTCAAAAAAGCAAAGAATATGGAGAAAAATATTCTGTCAATCATTATACATCATTAGATGACATGATAAATTCTGAAGAATTTGATGGTGCATTTGTTGTCACACCAACATCAACACATACAAAAATTGCAAAAAAATTGTTAGAAGTAAAAAAACATGTTTTTGTAGAAAAACCAATGACATACAAATCAGAAGATGGAGATACACTAACCAAACTTGCAGAAAAAAATAAACTTATCCTTACATGTGGATACATTGAAAGATTCAATCCTGCTGTAGATGTTGTAAAAAATATTGTTAAAGAAAAAAAATTTGGAGATTTAGTTATGTTAGAATTTCATCGTGAAAACAGAATGCCTCTTCACATTAAAGATGTAGGAATTATTTATGACACCTCAGTTCATGATATTGATACTGCAAATTGGTTATTTGATGATATGCCACAGGTAGTATTTGCAAGAGCAGGGAAAATAAAACATGAACATGAAGATTTTGCAAGTATTATGTTAGGATACAAAAACGATAAAGTTGCAATTATTTCATCAAATTGGATTACACCAAAAAGAGTTAGAAAATTTTCTGCTGTATGCACAGATGCGATTATTTCATCTGATTTTATCACTCAAGAAATTATCGTAGAGAAAAATGAAATTCCTGAAACTATTCAAAATGAAAAACAAGAACCATTATTACTTGAAATTCAAAGTTTTCTAGGAGCAATAGAAGGTAAAAACGAACAAGTAGTAAAATCACAACAAGCAGTTAATGTCACAAAAATTGCTGAAGCTGCACTTTTATCTAGTCAAAAAGGAATTCCAATCTATCTGGATCTAAAATGAATAAAACAATGATGGAGATTTTGGCATGTCCAATTGACAAAAGTCATCCTTTAGAATTATTTGAAATTAATGAAAAAGACAATACAGTCTCAGAAGGTGCACTATTTTGTCCCAAATGTTCACGATTTTATCCCATAATTGAAGAAATTCCAATTATGCTTCCTGATGAATTAAGAGATAAAAAGCAAGAAATAGAATTTTTGAAAAATTTCAAAGATAAATTACCTGAAAAAATTATTACAAAGGCAAACCCATGGCATTTGTAAGATAATGGTTACAAATTTTATTTCTGAAAAAGCAAAAATTGGTAAAAATGTTCAGATTTGGCATTTCTCATATGTTGGGGATGACACAGAAATTGGAGATAATGTAAAGATAGCTTCTCTTGCACATGTTGATTATAACGTAAAAATTGGAGAAAACACAAAAGTTGAAGGTCAAGTTTTCATCCCACCTCTATCAAGGATTGGAAAAAATGTATTCATTGGACCAGCAGTTGTTTTAACAAATGATCCTTATCCAATGTGTGATAAAATGATAGGAGTTACAATTGAAGATAATGCAATAATTGGTGCACGTGCTGTAATCAAAGCAGGTGTAACTGTAGGAAAAAACAGTGTAGTAGCAATGGGTTCAGTAGTTACAAGGGATGTACCTGAGAATGTCGTAGTTATTGGTTCTCCAGCTACAATTCGCTATTCAAGAGAAGAGTACGATAAGAAACAAAAAGAATGGAAAGAAAGTTAGAATTTTATTTCTTTTTTAAACATCCAGTTTTTTAATTTTAATAAAATCAAAATCCAAATTGTTACCAACACTAGTGCAATTAACACTTTAATTCCAGATGCCAAAATCCAATTAAAATCTCCAAATTGTTGAATTGAAAATGGACCTAACAAAGTTACCATAATTCCCCCACCAAGCAGTATCAAAATCCACATTGCAAACAAAAATCCATAAAGACTGGATTTCATAGAATTACATCCATTAGAAATGCAGTAATTATTGCCAAAATTCCCGAAAAAATTGTAAGTTTAAAAATTGCAAATCCGACTTGTTTTTCAGATAAAGGTCCACCTGCAAGAATTAATCGTACCAAAGTAATTGGAGCTGATTTATCAGTAGTTGCCTTTAATCTGAAATCATTAGTGTGTTCAACTGGTTTTCCTTTGATTTGTCTATGTTCTACTATTTTTTTAACACTTGATAGGAACAAAAATGAGTTGATCACAGCAGGAAGTAATGCAATTGCAGCAATAATCTCTACACCACCAATAATTGCAATAGATCCATACATCGCACCCAAAGTTAATGCACCAGAATCTCCAGGAAAAATCCTACTAGGAATTTTATGGTATTTGTAAAATGCTAAAGAAACAAATCCTAAAGGTAAACTAACAATTGCAATTTCATAGTTTTGCATAATAAATAAACAAATAGATAATGAAAAACTTGCAATTACCATAAACCCACTGGCAACGCCATTTAGAACATCAATAGAATTAATTGTGTTTCCAGTAATCGGAATCATAAATATTATCAATGCCAAATATAGAACTGGAATTTGAACTGTCCCAAATAATGGAAATGCTAAATCGGTATCATATGCACCTAATGCTATAATTGGAATTGCAGCTAATGCCAATGCAACGGGTTTAAACCATCCACCCATTACTTTTCTATCATCAATGTATCCAATTACAAAAGCAGCAGTAGTAGTAATCAACATTGCAAGAATTTCATTTAATTGTAAAAATGCATAAAGAACTAGTTCAGACATAACAATTCCTACAATAATTGAAATTCCGCCAGGTCTTACTACCATGACATTTTCTTTTTTGTTCATATCTTTAACTGCCATATTTCTTTTTTCTAAAAATTTGATTAATGGTGGAGTCATTGCAAATACTACTACAAAAGCAACAATACATGAAATTACTGCAGGAAGGATTAATTCAGTCAATTATCTAACCTTTCGTAATTCTGCTTTTATGTTATCTGCAATGGTTGAACCAATTTTATCAATTTCTGCCAATTTATTTACTGGAATCTTTGCCAAATCATCCAAATTTTTTATTTTGTGCTTGTATAGAATTCTAGCTCGAACTCTTCCAATTCCCTTCACACGAACTAAATCAAGTAATTCCTCTCTAATTCCATAAACTATTCTGTTTCTAAAATCCCCTAATTCTTCAAGTAAATCTGCACGCTCAACATGTTTTGATATTTCTCGAAGACAATACGAAAGCCAATTTGCCATTTCAGCCATCCTATGCATATCACCAGATTCTATTGCTAAACTATCAGAGAGGGATAACTCAGAGGATTCGGTAATCCATGCCTGTAGAGCTAAAAGACTTCTTGAACAATCGTATTCAGATATAGGTTCTAGTAATTCTGAGGAATGATTTTCTATTTCTAAACTAGCAGATTCATAATCCTTGTTTCGAAGTGAAAATTTTGGGAAAAATTCTTCACAACTTGTTATCAAATGTAAAAATCCAAAAGTATGTTTTCTATCATGAGATACATTTTCAACTGCATCTCTAAAGTGAGTTGCAGTTAGTGGATCAATGTATAACATTGATGTCTTTTTTCCAAATTCTGTTGCAGCATATCTTTCACCTTTTTTAATAATCAAATATTCATTTGATAAAAATCTCAAAGAAATATCAATTGCAAATTTTATTGTAGGTTTTCTTGATTGTAATCCACCTAATGTTTGTAAAAAGAATTCCAAGATTTCTTCTTTTTTAATTCCTGGATGGGTAACAATTACACTTAGAATATGAGTTCTCAAAGATTTATCATCTGTAATGGCAGATACAATTGGTTCAGGTTCTCCATTAATGTAATGATCTATTAGATCTTCAGTATTTCCATTTCCAACAATTATTGATTCACCAAACTTATCATATTGAGGACGACCTGCTCGTCCACACAATTGTTTGTATTCTAAAATACTAATTGGTCTATTTGCTCCAACTTTAGCATTATATCTATTGATGTTTGAAATTACAACTCTTCTTGCAGGGAGATTAACACCTGCTGCCAATGTTGGTGTAGATGATAATAATTTGATTGTTCCTTTACGAAATTCTGTTTCGATTGTTTCTCTACAATTTTGATTTAGTCCTGCATGATGAAATGCAACTCCTTTTTTTACAAGAAGTGCTAATGTTTTTACTATTTCTGTATGTTCATTTTGAGATAAAATTTTTTTTGAAGTTTTTTCTAATTCATTTAATTCATTTTTTTCTAACATTTGAGAAATAACATCTGCAGCTTTTGTTGCAAGAGATTTTGAACGTGTTCTAGTTTCTGCAAAAACTAGTGATTGACCACCTTCTTTCACTGATTGTACGCCTAAATCAATAGGAGTACCACGTAAACTACGCTCAACTTCAAATGTTTTACCATCACTCATTGTTACTTCACCTGCATCACAGACTCCTTCAGAAAGTGGGACTGGTCTCCAATCATTTTGTACTAGTTTACATCCAAGCCAATCTGCAATTTCATCAGAATTAGTTATTGTTGCACTAAGACCAACTATCTGAGGTTTTGTATCAAGTAGTTTTAGTTGTGTTAAAATCATCTCAAGTGTAGGTCCTCTATTTTCATCTCCAATCAAATGTACTTCATCAGAAATAACTAATCCAATATCATCAATCCATTCAGTACCATGTCTAATAATAGAATCCATTTTTTCGTTAGTTAAAATCAAAATATTGCTTTTCTCTAAATTTTTTTCAATATTTTCAAAATCTCCAGTAGAAATTCCTGCTTTGATTTTTTTGCCTAATTGGATTTTCTCTAACTTTTTAAATTCTGTAAACTTTTCTGCAGCCAATGCACGTAAAGGACTAAGATAAATCACCTTACCAGAATTTTTAGAAAGATAACTAAGTATTGCAAGCATTGCAATCAAAGTTTTTCCACTTGCAGTAGGTGCTGAAACCAAAATACTTTTCCCATCAAGTAATCCAGATTTTACACTATCTGCTTGAGGAGGATATAATTTTTCATAACCTTGAGATTTTAAAAAATCAATTGCAGATTCAGGAAGTTCTAATTTTTCTATTTTCATACTCGGTTATAATGACCGGGTTTTGATTCATAAATAGATGCTTCTCTAAGCATTCTTCGAACATAGTTTCTTGCTTCTTCTTCAGTAAATTTTTCACTCTTTTCAAGTTCTTTGACAAATGTTTTTTCTTCAACTGGAACTTTATTGTCACCTTCAAGACCCTTTAGAATATCCATAAATAATTGCATTTTTGATACCTCACTTCTTGGTTTTCCTTGTAATACTCCAAGATCCACTTTTCCAGTATTGACATCCACTCCAGCATCTTCAAGCATACTCTGAAGCAAGAAAATTGCACGGTCTGCATCTTCTTCTTCAACCTTATCTTTCATGAGTAATCTTGCCCTAGCAGTAGAAAGTCGAATAATTCCTCCTAATTGTCTAGGAGTTACAGTAATCATTTCTTCAGATTCTACATTTCTCATCTGAAGGTAATAATCTAAAATTTTCTTTTCAGCTTCTTTTGTTAATTCTGGAGTCCCACGTTTTGAGTATGAAAGATATTTTGTTAGCAAATCAACATCAATTACAGATTTTTTGTCAGTTCCTTGAGGCGTATGCAATTCAATAATATGTCTAGCAATCAATTCATCTTTTTCTCTAGTTGGAATATCTCGGACTACAAATATCAAATCAAATCTTGTAAGCAACGGGATTGGTAGATTAACATTTTCAGTAATATTTTTGAAAGGATCATATTTTCCATACATGGGGTTTGCTGCAGCCAAAATAGAAGTTCGGGCATTAAGAGTTGCAACAATTCCACCCTTTGCAATACTTGCAGATTGTTGTTCCATAACTTCGTGTAATGCACTTCTGTCTTCAGGTTTCATTTTATCAAATTCATCTATGCTTACCAAACCTTGATCACCAAGTACAACTGCACCAGCTTCTAACATCATAATTCCTGTTTTATCTCGAACTACAGCAGCTGTAAGTCCTGCAGCAGTTGAACCTCTACCAGAAGTGTACAAACCTCGCGGTGCAATTCTTGCACAAAACTTTAACATTTCACTTTTTGCAGTACCAGGATCTCCAACTAAAAATACATTAATGTCACCTCTAATTTTACTTCCATCACCCAATATTCTTTGATTAGAACCTACAATTAACAACAAAATTGCTTCTTTGATTAATGATTGACCTTTAATGTGAGGAGCAAATGAATCAATCAATCTTTGATAAACATCAGGACTTTGACCTAATGCTTTGATCATTTTTTCATCTTCAGGTGAAACCTCCTCTCTTGCAATTTTTCTATCAGTCTTTACACCACGGCCACCCAAAAATTCGATATTATTTCCCTCGATTCTTAATCTATACAATCCACTATGACCTCTTTGAACTCCTGCTACAGATTCTTGTTCAATTCTAACTACACCAGTGAGGATAATTCTATCGCCAGGTCTTGAATTATCTACCAAATCCTGCCTAATTGTTACATCAATATAATGAGGGAGTTGTCCAGGAGGTAAATCCTCAGGTAGTTCTTGTAATCTTAAAATCTGAAAATCTATGAATTTACTTGCTTCAGGTTTTAAATCAAAATCTCTATGTTTGCAACTTGGATTATCACATACTACAGGAATTTTAACATCCATTCCCTTTAGTTGAATTACTTTAGTTTGATGTTCATCAGCACATACAAAAACTAGTTCTTTTGCTAATGGTTTTACTTCTGATGCTCTTACAACCATTCCAGAAACACTAGTAAGATGACCAATTGTTTCAGCATTGATTTGTCTTAGACTTCGCTCAAGTGGAAAATTGATTAGTCTTGCACGAACTTCATCTTTGATTTTTTCTGCATAATCAGGAAATCTTGTTTGTAATGCTTCTTTGATTGCTCTTGAAAATGCATCAAAAAGTCTATCAGGATTTTCTGCAAAGATTGCTTCTATTTGTGGCTCTACAACCAAATCATTGTAATCAACAATAATGTATTTTGCATTTTTAGGCATCATCTCATCGATTGCTTCAACATACTTGTAGATACCATGACTATCTTTGAATCGAGTTAGGAATTCTTTTACTTTATCAGATAATGCAGAATCAGTAAATGTACTAGTTTGGGTTTTACTCATTTAGATCCCCTGTGATTTGTTCTTCGAATTCCTTACTGTTATCATAAATTGTTTTGTAAAATACGGTTTCTTCAACAGTTAGTTTGTTGTATAATTCAGAATTTAGTTTAATAGAATCTGCAATTTTTACTAGTTTACCTCTCCTCATTCTAAATAATTCAAGCATCATACTTTCAACTTTATCAAAATCATCTTTACTCAATTCTTTCATTGATTCTTTTAATTTAATGTAAAATAGTGAATCCAATGTAGAGATTTGATATTCTCCAACCATCTTTTCTTTTGATAATGCTTGTTTTAGTTCAGTAATCATATCAGGTGAATCAAGAGTTCCCAAATTATTTTCAGATAATATTTTTCCTATCCATTGAGGCATATTATTTACATCACCTTGTTTTCCTTCAACATTCGTTCCTGCAATATTGAATTTAAAATCCTGGCTAACAGTCATTTTAGCATCCTTTAGGCGATACCCAATCGAGTGTACTTTTTCTATTTTATCAATTTCCATGTGAGATCATTTTTTCTGATTCAGATCCTAAGTATCGGATCGATCAATTCTGTTAACAATTTAGTGAGATCAATTGATCCTAATTAACCTCAGGCTGATCGCACAGTGAATTAGTCAAATTTTGATTTTAATTAATGGCATATTACAATAACCAATCCGGATTTATTAATGGGAATTACACCTAGTACTCATATGTCTACAGCAGGTATGTGGGTAGAAAAATATCGACCAACAAAACTCTCAGAAGTTGTCAATCAAACTGAGATTATTGGTAGTTTGAAGGCTTTAATCAAAGATCCAACAGATATGCCACACTTGATGTTTTCAGGTTCTGCAGGTGTTGGAAAAACAACAGTAGCATTATGCATTACAAGACAAATTTTGGGGGAATATTCTAAAGACTACACACTAGAACTCAATGCTTCAGATGAAAGAGGAATAGGGATGGTTAGAGAAAAAGTAAAAAAGTTTTCAAGATTCGCAGGAATGGCTGAAGTTCCATTTAAAATTATTATTTTAGATGAAGCAGATGAAATGACATCTGATGCTCAAACTGCACTTAGACGAATAATAGAAGATACCGCAAAGATTTGTAGATTTATCTTTATTGCAAATAATATTTCAAAAATTATTGATCCAATTCAAAGTAGATGTGCCACATTCAAGTTTACTACAATTTCTCAAGAAGATGTTATTAATAGATTAGAAGAGATTGCAAAAAAAGAAAAAGTCAAAGTAGATAAAAAAGGACTAAAGGCAATTTATGATTATTCGGAAGGGGATTTGAGACATGCAATTAATCTAATGCAGGCAACTGCAAGTTTAGGAGAAATCACTGAAGAAAATGTGAAATCATCAGCAGGACTAACTAAGACTAGTGATGTTGATGGTGTTTTAAAACTGGCATTATCTGGAAAGGTTCCAGAAGCAAGAGAAAAAATGATAGAGTTAATCAAAGTTTATGGAATGTCAGAGTCTGACTTTTTGAAATACATCAATTCTGCAGTTTTCAAATCAAAGCATGAAAAATTAGCAGATATTTTAGAAGTAATTGCAAAGTATGATTATAGAATTTTAGTTGGTGCAAATTCTGAAATCCAACTATCAGCAATGTTAGCAGAATTAGCTAAATTAGAAAATTAAAAACGCAGAGAGGGGGATTTGAACCCCCGTGTCCTTGCGAACACAGGCTTTCAAGGCCCGCGCCCTACCGGGCTAGGCGACCTCTGCAAAAAATATTGGATAATAGTGATTAAAATTTGTTGAGGAAGGACAAAAAAGATTAAAAATAAAAATAAGAAAAAAGAAAAAAATTCTTTAATGGCCTGCGTGAGGTCCGCCGCCACCGGAAGGCATCTTTACAAATGTTCCAGCTGCTTTCTCATGCCATTCAAGGTTAGATGCCTCAATTCGAATTGCACCTTCAGGACAAGCTTCTTGACATGCCATACAAATCGTACAATCGTGTTCTCTGATTGGTTGTGATTTGTCAGAATAATCTAATCTTTCATCTTGTTCTGTTAGTCCAGTACCTTCGAAAGTTTCACCCATACAATCTGCTGCAGGAATATCTTTTTCAGTTCGATACCATTGGAAAGTTTGTACTGGACATACACTCATGCATGATCCTTGTGCTGTACAGGAATCCCAATCAACTGCGACAGTTGTGCCGTGAATACCCAAAGGAACTTGTTTGTCCCCATGTTCTTCATAGGCTGCCTTTACTTCGTCATTTGAAAATGCTGCACCACTGGAGTTACCTTTTCCCCAGATGAAATGTTTATTTTCACCATCTGAGTGGCTGGTTTCTCCTTCTGGCTTTACATCGTTATGACAAAAGTCTTCGGGTATTACTAAATCTACCATGATTCAATAATTTTAGAATATTATTTAAATCTAAACAAAATTAGTTGCAACTAAATTTCAGATATATAATTATGATCTAGATGATTTCATCGAAAAGTTGTGATTTTTTTAAAAATTTACAGAGATTTTGCAGCATTATCGTGTTTTTCTAGATTTGATTGATCTACCTTGATTGCTTGAGGAGGACAAACTGAAACGCATGCCATACACCAGATACAATCATGTTCTCGAATTGGATCTGCCTTATCAGTCAAATCTTTACGTTCATCTTTTACAACACTACCAGTACCCTCAAATGATTGGCCTACAACATCTTTTGCTGGAATATCTTTTTCAGTTCGATACCATTGGAATACTTGAACTGGACATGCCTCAATACATGCGCCATCTGCAACACAAGAATCCCAATCAACTGCTACCATAGTACCACTAATACCTAAAGGAACTTGTTCTTCATTTCTATCTGCATATGCTGCTTTAACATCTACGTCTGTAAAAACTTCTGCAGGTGAACCATCAATATTTTTTTCTTTACCTGGTCCCCACATGATGTGAAAGTTTCCATCAGAATCTGAAATCTTTCCTAAAGGTTTTAGACCTTCAGGGAAATTTTCTGCTATTGGCATGTTTTGGAATTTGAGTTAGATATTATTTAAAGCTAGAGAATAGTTGGAGTATTTACAGTCAGTAGGGATCAGAATAGATCCCTACGTTCATAATGTTGTATGAGTAATTTTTGGGATATGGATATTATCAAGTATGATGTGTATAGAGGTCCAAATCTCGGAGTATACATTGCAGTAAATGACAAAATTGGATTAGTTCCAATGGGATTTGCAAAAACCAAAGCAGACAAACTTGCAGAATATCTAGATATTGAAATTTATTCTACGGCTATTGCCAATACCAGATTAATTGGTGCATTATCTGTAATGAACAATAAAGGAATCTTACTACCAACAACTGCATATCAAAATGAATATGATTTTTTAAAAGAAGCAACTGATTTGGAAGTTGGGGTTTTAGATACAAAATTTAATGCACTTGGAAATGTAATTTGTGTAAACGATAAAGGTGCAGTAGTATCACCATGGTTGTCAAAAGAGGATTGTCAAACTATTTCTGATGTGTTGGGAGTGGAAGTAATTCAAAAAAAGATTGCAGGATTTAATCAAGTCGGTTCTGTAATGGTTGCAAATGATTCAGGAGCTGCTATTCATCCTGAGGCTAATGAAGAAGATATGAAGACATTTGCTAATTTACTAGGCGTAAAAATTGAACAGAGTTCAATTAACAATGGAATTCCATATGTTGCATCAGGAGTTTTAGCAAATAATCATTCACTTGTTGTTGGTTCATTAACAACTGGTCCTGAAATAATGATGTTAACTAGAGCATTTCTAAATTAAGAATAGATTGTGGATCTTCAGTTAATTTTTCTAGAGAAATAGTTCCTTCTTTTCCATCTTTCATATCATGAAGCACGACATTACCATTTTCTAATTCTTGAGGTCCAACAATTATTGAGTATCGTGCATTTGTTGCATTATCCATCTGTTTTTTTAGATTTCTTCCTACCAAATCAATATCAGTTGGAATATTGTTTAATCGAAGCAATGATGTAATTGAATGTGCAACTTTTTGCATTTCATCATTGATGTAAAGTACTGCAACTCTATTTTGTGTAATTTGTGGAATAATATTTTGTTCTTGCATTGTTAGAATAATTCTTTCCACTCCACCTGCAACTCCTGTTGCACCAAGATCTTCTCTTTTGAATGCTTTAGTTAAAGTGTCATATCTTCCTCCACCAGCTAGTGCACCTAATGTAGAATTTTTATCAAATACTTCAAAAACAGTTCCTGAATAATAATCCAAACCTCTAACAATTCCAAAATTAATTCTAATATTGGATACTCCCCTATTTTCTAAAGAAGAAAATAATGATTTTAGTTCATCCCATGATTCTAGTTGTGATACATCAAATGAATTTTCAATTTCTTTAATTGATCCTTTAATTTGTGAAAATTCTAGAATTTTTTCTAATTTTTCTACATCATATCTATCTTTGAATTCTGAAATTATTTGATCTTTAGATTTTTTTGCAATTTTATCTACTGCTCGTAAAATATCTGCAACTAGTTGAGGTTCTTTAGAATTAAAAATTTTGTTAATGTAAGATTCAACTAAATTTCTATGATTGATATCAATTGTAATATTTTTGAGTGACAATGAATCAAATAATCTAGAAGTTAATTCAATTATTTCAGATTCAGATTCAAGTGTAGGTTTGCCATAAATTTCAATGTCCCATTGGTGAAAATATCGATATCTGCCTTTTTGTGGTTCATCATATCTGAACACTCCTCCAAAACTAGATAGTTTTGCTGGAAGTTTCATAGATTTTTGAGATGCCATATAACGAGTTAATCCCATTGTAAAATCAAATCTTAATGCTACTTCTCGCTCTCCTTTATCCTTGAAATAATAAATTTCATCTCTTATTGCAGGACCAGATTTTGTTTCTAATGTTGATAGTGATTCAATGGGGGATGGATCCATAAATGAGAATCCAAACAGATTTGATAATTTTTTGAAATGATATCGAATATGCTCAATGTTTGTATTTTCTGTACTCTCAAAATCTTTCATTCCACGTGGTAATTCCATGATGATTATTGGTGAGAATGTTGTGATTTAGATATTTCTGTAGTCATGCTAACTATGCAGAACTAGGCAGTTTTTTAAAAAAATAAAATAAAAAGAAAAGGGTTATGCAGGAACTGCAATGCCTCTTTCAATCATAACTAATGCAGTATCTGCTTTAAGACACATAGGTACACCGTTAGATTCTTTGAGAACAAGACTAAATCCTTCACGACATTCAATTTCTACAGCATTAATACCTGCAGTAATCTGTTGACGTGGAGAAATCCAAGATAATCGAATTTCTTTTGCCTGTTCTATGAATTCTGCTCTAAGTTCTTGTTTTTGTTCATCAGTCAGATCAGATGTATTCTCACGCATTTCCATCTTGAATTCTCTCATTTCTTCAACTCTATCAAGAATTGCAGATTTTCGTTCTTCAGAGATTTTTATTTTCATCTCAGCCATGTGATTTTTGAATTTTATTTTGATTTCTGATTTTATTTTTTCTCCATTCTCATGTTTTGATTCAAATTTCATCTCGATTTCATGCTCTCTATCTTCATCATCATGTTTTTCCATGATTAATGATTTTAGACGTGGTGATTTTTCCATCTTTTCTTTCATTGATTCTAATGCATTGTGATGTTTTTCTTTAAACTCCATTGCAGCGTCATGATGATCTTTTCCTGTTCCATCTGAATCACGAATTTCTTTATGTTTTTCTTTCATTTCATCAACTAACATCTTATGTTCTTCTTTGAAAGAATCCATTCTATCATCAAGTGAATCTCTAAATTCATCTTGTTCGTCTTCAGTCATTTCACAGTATCTAGACAATTGTTCTTTCAAGTCATCAGGTAAATCATCATGATTTTCCATCTTCTCTGCTCTCTCCTCTAGAGTCATTTCACAATATTCTGCAAAATGTTCTCTGAGATTACCATGACCTTTGTTAGAATATTCATCATGGTGTTTTTTGTATTCATCTTTGTGTTCTTCAATGAATGTAGTTCTTGCATCTTCATCAAGTTCACAGTATTCATTCATCTTTGTAATATGTTCTTCAGTTTTTTCATGTTCTTCAATGAGTGATGATTTTTCCTCATCAGTCATTTTACAATAACTGTCAAGTTTTTCTCCCATATCATAATCATAAATTTTTTTGAAGTCATGTTCATCGATGAATTCATCAATTGCATCTTCACGTTCGTCATTTGATAATTCACAATAGTTTTCTAATCGATCTGCATATTCTGCTATTTTTGGATGATCTGCAAATAATGCTGCTTTTTCATCGTCAGTCATTTCACAAAATGATTCTAATCTATCATCAAGACCATCATGAATTCGGTCATTTTCTTCAGTTTCATCTTCAGTTTCAGGAAGTACTTCATCAATTAATGCATCTAGAACAATTTCACGTTCATCTTCATCTTCAATCTCACAAATAGAAATTAATTTTTCATTAATGTATTCCAAATCTAGATTATTAGAGAAGAATGTGCTTTGTTCATCAGCAGTCATCTCACAAAAGTCTTCAAGACTGTTTTCAAGTTCACTTGATTCTGCAAATACTGCATTTCCTGCAGTAACGCCAGTAAACATGATCAAAGAAAAAACAATACTTAGAAGTTGTCTACTTTTCATAAATTTTAATTTGAAAGTTGAGATATAAAGCATGATGATAAACTTCATGGTAAGTATTAAATGCGATAATCAATATTCTTGCTTGCAAACATTCATTCTAGATTCATGGAACATAAATGAACAATTGATCAGTAATTTATTTTATTAAATAATAGTTAGTTATTTTATGAATTCACAAGACGAAAAATTAATAGAAAAAATTTCAGAATGGGCAGAATTAATCGGAATCAATCTAAACTTTGAATGAATTTCAAATGAAAATTAGAAATTTTTCATTTTTGGGAATTTGGGATCTCCTTTTTATGTTAGAATCACGTATTATTACATAGAAAGCTGACACGATATCCTATTGTCTAAATACATGGCGATTGTTTATCAGTCTAAGCATACTGCAAGACTGGGTAAAGGTTGTTCCGCGTTAGTCAGCTTTCAAATTTTGTTTTTAGGGTTTAGAAGAAAATGTGCTAGCAAGTCCAATTGCTTCACCAAAATAATAACCAGCCAAAATTGTTACAGTAGACCAAAGTAGAGAACCAGTAAATGTGTAGAGAATAAATTTTGGGAGTTTCATTTCTAACAACCCCGCAGGAACTGAAATCATTTCTCTCATTACTGGAATCATTCTACCAAATAATACTGCCTTGTCCCCATATTTTTCAAACCAAGCTTCAACTCGGTCTAATTTTTTTTCAGAAATTCTAAAGTGTTTCAAATATCGAAGTAAAACAATTCGTCCAAGTTTTAATGCAATAAAGTAAATCGTTGAAGTTCCAATGGTAGCACCAATTGCGCCAAGAATGATCATTGGGATAACACCAATTATTGAAATTTCTTGTTGAGATGCCAAGAATCCAGCAGTTGGAAATACAGCCAAAGTAGGAATTGGCGGAACTATTGTTTCAAGTAACGCTGCCAAAAATATCCCTTCATAGAGATGTGAGCCTAAAAAATCTCCAATCCAGATTAGAAGAGAGTCAAAAGGTTCCATTAGATTCTGGCAACTAATTCCTACTAAATTACTTTACGAGTAATTACTATGGTTATCTGGTCATGTTTTTTAAAATTGAAATTATGTTTTATTACTAATGTTTTCTTTCATAAAATTCAACAGGATTATCAAACTGTCTATTATAATCAACTTCAATCCAAAACTTTTGTTCATCTATTTCTTTTCCCTCATCTAACCACACATTTAGAATTTTTTGCATAAACATTTGGGTTGTATCATCGATTTGAGGACGTACACCTGTATCTTTTTCTAGTCTATCTCTTTCTTCTTTAGATTTTTTTAGGATTTCTTTAAGATTTTTCCCATTAATTTGTGCAGCTCTATTTCTTTTTGCAGATTGAATATCTTTTTTAAAATTAGATAAAAATCCCATATGTATAGTAAAAAATTGTTTTTTAAAAAAGATTTAGAAATTAAAGATCGATTTTAAATACAATAAAAAGGAAAAAAATCATGCCAAGAGTAACACATTTTGATATTCCTGCAGACGATATTTCAAGAGCTAAAAAATTCTATAAAGAAGTCTTTAATTGGAAATTTGAGAAATGGGATGGACCAATGGATTATTGGATGACAACTACAGGAAATAAGGAACCGGGGATTAATGGAGGATTATCAAAAAGAATTCCAGGACAAATGGGGATTACAAATACTATTGATGTTCCGTCAATAGACAAATTCACAAAAAAAATTGTAGAAAAGGGAGGACAGTTAATTATTCCTAAAATGTCAATTCCCAAAATAGGGTGGTTTGCACAATGTATGGATACAGAAATGAATATTTTTGGGATTATAGAAAAAGATGAAAATGCCAAGTAATACCACCTAAATTAATAATCAGAAAATAGTTCAAACATAGTAATTGAGTTACAAATTCGTAGATCATGCAACTGATGCAATTATTGAAGTAACTGCAAAAGACATCAAAGAAGCATTTTCAGTAGCAGCTGAAGCAGTAATCAATCTGACTTTAGACCAAGATAGTGTAAAGGAAATAGAGAAGAAAGAATTTTCAGCGCAAGGAAAAGATTTGCATTATCTCTTATTTAGTTGGCTAGAAGAAATCCCATTTGTTCTAATTACTGAGGGATTTGCAATAAAAAGAATAGAATTTGATATTATTGAAGATAATGGCTACAAAATTAACGCCACAGCATTTGGAGAATCATTAGACGTTCATAAACACAATTTCAAAGTGGAAGTCAAAGCCCCTACGTTTTATGAGATGGAAATCAATCAAAAAAATGGTGTTTTCATGAAATTTTTGCTAGATTTGTAAAATTTTCTTTGCACAAAGCACGAAGAAATTATACGCGTTTTTTAAAAACCAAGTGTGAGAACCTAAATTATGAAAACAGAGTTATCATCAGTTTTAGTATTTTCTTTAATTGTTTTTATGATAATTCCAGTTCACGCTGATGTAGATTTTGCAACAATTGAACCTGAAACATTTAGCATTGATGATAAATTTACAATTTCTGGAACTATAAGCGATGCTGAAAAAATGTTGTTAACATCTGTAATTAGAGGTCCTAATGGTGAAAAACCAGATAACAAAAATACATTTTCATCAGATGGGGAATTTTCATTTATTCCAATAGATGCACTTAATGTGTTTGTTTCAAAAGGAGAATATACAGTTACAGTATTCACCGATAAACAAAATTTTGCAAATGCCACAGTTATCAAAGTATATTATGAAAAAGGTATTGCCACGTTACTTCCAGATTATGAATTAATTTTGAAAGATATTGGTAACAAAAATGTTGATGAAACTAAAGAATTATCTTTTACTGTAGGAATAACAGATTCATCAATTGAAAATTTAGAATATAGTCTAAGTGGAGCACCAAATGGATCTAAAATAGATAAAGATACAGGGGTTTTTACATGGATACCAACTAATTCTCAATCAGGAAATTATATCTTAGAAGTTGTTGTTAAGTCTGGAATTCTAGAAGACAAAGAAACAATCAGCATTACAGTTAATGATAAACCTGAACAAATAACTGAACCAGAACCAGAGCCAATTTCAGAAACTACCCAAGAATTAGCATCTTTTGTTGATGAAACAAAAGATCCACAAAGTTATGTTGATAGATACAACAATGAAGCAAGTTACAAAAAATGGTTTGATGATAATTATTCAGAATATTCTTCTATTTATCAAGCAGTAGGATTAGAAAAACCAGTAGAATTAGCATCTTTTGTTGATGAAACAAAAGATCCACAAAGTTATGTTGATAGATACAACAATGAAGCAAGTTACAAAAAATGGTTTGATGATAATTATTCAGAATATTCTTCTATTTATCAAGCAGTAGGATTGGATGATCCAAAAGATAAAACCATACAAGAACCAGTTATTGAAGAACCAGAGTTTGGAGAATGTGGTGAAGGAACAAGATTAGTTGAGGGAATATGTTCAATTTTAGAAGAACCAGAGTTTGGAGAATGTGGTGAAGGAACAAAACTTGTCAAAAAAACATGTACTGTTATTGAAAATATCAAAGTAAAACCATGGTGGCAATTCTGGTAATTTTTAAAAAGTTAAGTTTTAATCATAATACTTTTTGTTGATAACTAATGGGGAAACTAGGTAGAAATCTTAGAATTTGTGGTGAATGTGGTATTGCATATACCTCAGTAAGTTTTACAAAATACATTGATCAATGTCCTATTTGTAAATCTAGAAGATATGAAGCAATACCTGTAAAATCAGCTGATGAACAAGATTCAACATAGATTTTTTAGTAGATTTAATTTTTTAAGATTTGATGTCTGACGATCCTGAAATTGCAAAAATCATGCAAAGAAAAATGGAGGAAATGCTCAAACCAAAAGAAGAACCCAAAATTGAGCCTGGAATAATTGATTTGAATGAGTCAAACTTTGACCAAGTGATTTCTGCAGATAATCCAACTCTAGTTGATTTTTGGGCTGAATGGTGTGGCCCATGCAAATCTATGCATCCTATTTTTGAGAGTTTATCAAAGAATTATCCAAATGTAAAATTTGCCAGAGTCAATGTAGATAACAATCAAAACATTTCAATGAAATTTGCAGTTCAATCAATTCCAACGTTTATCATGTTCAAATCAGGAAAAATTGTAGATAAAATGATGGGAGCAGTAGGTGCTCCAGGAATTAATATGATTTGTAAAAAACACTCAAACTAGTAACCATACACGGGTTCTTTTTCTCTTTGAATTCTAACTATATCATTAAAAACTTCTAGTTCTTCTGAATTTAGTTTATGCATGAATTTTTTTAAAATTAATTTTGCTTCATGAGATGGTGGAAATGTATAGTATACTTCTTCTTCAAATATTTGTCTACCAATAGTTACATCTTGAACAGAACAGGCAACTTCATCTCCAGTTTTTGCAGTACTAACTGTTTTTTTATCTAATTGAAGTTGATGGATAGTTCCAACTTTACGTCCAGTCATATTCATAAATGGAATTTTATGTTTTAGATTTCCAACATCGATTCGAATTCCAAATACTGCAGGATTATTATTTCTAAATACCATTCCTTTAAGAAAAGTGAATTTTGAAATTGGAGTCAGTTCTGAAAAAATTGCATCTTCTTCATTTGCACTATCTTCTTCAACCCATGCATTGTAACCATCAATTAAACTATAGATTACTTTATCTTCAAAAACTTTGATGTGACTTGTTTCAGACTCTTCTTTTGCATCAGGTAGAAGTTTTACATTAAATGCCAAAACAACACCCAAATGTCTGTCTTTTTCTTTGATTGCTTTTGCTTCAATAATGTCTCGTCTATTTACATGACCAATGTCAGCTTTTGCAACAGGTACTTGTGAACGCCTAAGCATTTCAACTATTGCCTCAAGTGAACCGATAGTGTCACATTTGAGAATAATTCCATTAGTTTCAGTATCAACAAAGACTGATTTCATTTCAGATTCTATAAGACTAGTATATTTTGAAATTTCTTCATCATTTCTTGCAACATATAGAGTACTACCAGGAAGAACACCTTCAAGTTCAGGGGATGCAATTTTGAGACCAGCTGCTGCATCAACTTGCGTTACAGGCTTGAATTTATCACGAGGATCACGCATTTCATCAAGAGGTTTTGGTAAAAGTAGTGCTTTGGGTTTTGTTACAATTACTGAATCACGTTTTGCAACAACAATAGTATCTTCTTTTTTTATTGTACCGTCAATTAAAATAATATTTGCAGTTTGTCCCAGACCAATTTCGTCTTTAACTTCTAAAACAATTCCACGTGGATCTTTTTCTTCTTGATCTAATCTTTTTTGAAGGTATTGTTGTGTTAATCCAACTAGTACTGAAAGTAATTCAGGAATTCCAACTCCAGAACGAGCAGAAATAGGAACAATAGCAATTTCTGATTTAAAGTCCTTTATTCGAAAGAATGCTTCGGATTGATATCCCAAAATGGATAAAGTACCAACTACATCATAGATTTTTTGATCAAGATCAGTTTGTATAGATGCATCTTGTTCTTTGATTGCTTGTGAGATAAATTTAGTGTCAGATTTTCTCCATCCAGAAATTTGATCACATTTGTTTAAAGCAACAACAAATGGAACTTTTCTGCTCTGTAAAATTTTCAAACTTTCATTTGTTTGTGGTTGGAATCCACGATTAACATCAACTACTAAAATTGCAATATCAGCTGCTGAACCTCCACGTGATCTTAGATTTGTAAAAACTTCGTGACCCGGAGTGTCAATAACTAAAAGTCCTGGAACCTTGTGTTCTGATTGTTCTAATTTTTTGTATAGAGGACCACATGTTTCTTTAATTATTTCAGATGGAAGAAAACTTGCACCAATATGTTGAGTAATTCCACCTGCTTCTCTGCCTTGAACACCCGTTCCGCGAATTCTATCTAAGAGAGATGTTTTTCCAGAGTCTACGTGACCAAGAACTGCCACTATGGGCTGACGAATTTGCAAATCAGATCACTCAAATGCTACCCTCGATTCGTGATCAAAACTTTCTTGTGAATCTGATGCGTGAATAATATTTTCACTAAATCCTAATCCAAAGTCACCTCTAATAGAACCAGGATCTGCTTCAAATGATTTTGTTGCACCAATCATTATTCTTGTAGTAGCAATTGCATTATTTCCTTCAATAATTGCAGCTACAACAGGACCTGATGTGATAAATGATGTTAGTTCTCCAAAAAATGGTTTGTCTTTATGTACACCATAGAAATTTTCTGCCTGTGCTTGAGTAAATGTAAACATCTTTAATTTCAAAAGTTTGAATCCTTTTCTTTCAAATCTAGATACAACTTCTCCAACTAAATTTCGTGCAACTGCATCAGGCTTTACTATGAAAAGTGATTGTTCAGACAATTCTATTTCTTTCTAATTCCGCCTTTAACGTATTTTTTTGTCCACTTGAATTTTCTTGGATCACGTTTTAAGACTAGGGCATTTTTCTTACACTTTGCAGAACAGAACCATAAAACAGTTCCATCATTTTTTGCAAGCATTGTACCAGAACCTTTTGCTACAGGTCGGTTACAGAAATTACATGGTTTAACTAAAAGACTCATTCAATTCACCTATTTGATTTTCTTTGCTTCTCTCTCTGTTTCTCTTAACATTAGAATTTCTCCTAATCTAACAGAACCTTTTACATTTCTAGTAAGGATTCTACCTTTGTCCTTTCCAGTAAGTGCTTTAACTCTAACTTGAATAACTTCACCGGCAATACCAGTACGTCCAACAATTTGAATAATTTCAGATTGAACTACTTCGTCAGTTGTAGCGCTCATTCTTCACTCTTACCGCCTTTAATTTTAGCAATAGATGATACAACTTGGTCTACAATGTGTTGTGCATCACCAGCATCCAAAATTGCTGCAGCGGCAGAAGTAATGTCAATACCTAATGATTTACCTAATTCCTCTTTGCTTGGCACAAATGCAAATGCTGCACCTTGTTCTTCACATAGAATTGGAAGATGTGCTACTACCTCAGGTGGTTCTACATCTTCAGCAATAACAATTAGTTTACTGGTACCACGTTCAATTGCTTTTGTGGCTTCATTTGTTCCTTTTTTGACCTTACCACTAGTAGATGCGACTCTAACGGCCTCTAAAATTGGACTTACAAGGTCTTCTGGTGTTTCAAATTTAACATAATATGCTTTACCCATATTTCGTCACCCTTGGGGTTCATTCTCCATTCTCTAAAATCGTTCGTTTGGTTTTAAAAGTGTTATCGGGAAATGATAGAGTTTACTTTTTTGATATATTCAGACATTAAATCATCCAGTTTCTCTTGACTTTCAGATTCTGCATAAACTCTAACAATTGGTTCTGTTCCACTAGGTCTAATCATTACCCAATTCTTAGCATCAATTGTAATTTTGATACCGTCAGTAGTATCAGAATCTGTAAATTCCTTTTTTAGAGATGAGATGAGTTTTGAAACATTTTCTGGAGTACATGATATTTTGTCTTTTGTAGTAAAAGATGTAGGAAGACTGTTAATATTTTCATATAATGTTTGGTTTGATGTTGCAAGTAATTCAAGCATTAGTGCTAATGTCATACAACCATCTCTAACTTGATTGTGTTTTCCATACATGAATCCCCCATTTTCTTCAAATCCAATTAATGCATCAGTTGGAACCATTTTTCTTGAAACCTCAACTGAACCAACTTTAGTTCGTATAACTTTAGATTCAAATTCTTTTGCTAAAATTTCTGTATTAGAACCAGAATTCAAACATGTTACAACTAGAGAGTTTGGATTCTTCTTTAAAATATGTCTAGTTAACACTAATGCAGATTTATCTCCAGTTAAAATATTTCCTTTGTTGTCACAAAAAATACTTCTATCACCATCACCATCAAATGCAATTCCAACATCAGCATTATTTTTAATTACAGTTTCAGAAAGTTCAGAAAGATTTTGTGGCGTAGGTTCTGATCCACGTCCTGGAAATGTACCATCAATTTTTTGATTTACAAGAAAAGTTTTACACTGTAATGATTTACAAAAATCAGGTGCAGATACTGCTTGTGCACCATTTCCTAAATCTAAAACAACTTTGAATTGTTTTGATTCTATTAGTTTAGAATCAACTTGTGAAATAATTCCTTTCAGGTAAACATCAATTGTACGTTCTTCCTTTCCTGTACTACCGTAATTTTTTGGGTTTTTAATCCAAGTTTTTTGTAAATAGATATCCTCAATAATTAATTCATCTTCTCTTGAAATCTCAACTCCATCACTTGCTGCAGGTTTGATTCCATTGTACTGGGGAGGATTGTGAGATGCTGTAATCATAATACCTCCAGAATATCCTAATTTTTTTACTGCAAATTCTAAACATGGTGTAGGAACAATTCCTGCAACATTACAATCAATTCCAATTGAATTTAATGCAGAACGGATAACTTTACAAATTACAGGACTAGAGTCTCGTCCATCATAACCAATCAATACAGGTCCTTTTTTGAAATAAGTTCCAATAGCCAAAGTCATATCATGAATGAATTCTAATGTAAAATCTTCAGAAAAAACTCCACGAATTCCATTTGTTCCAAAAAACTTTGCCATGATTTGTTTCAATAATAGATAAATTTGTGTTTAATGGCAAATTCTTTGCGGGAGTCGCCCAGCCTGGTCAAAGGCGTAGGGTTTAGGACCCTATCTCTCAGGAGTTCGTGGGTTCGAATCCCACCTCCCGCACCATGTCAATTTCTGTGAATGATTAATAATGAGAAATATCTCAGTAAACAAAGTCATGAGAAAGACAGTAGTTGGAATTACAGTAGTTGGTAAAGATAAAGAAGGAATCGTTGCGGCATTTACCAATTTTGCATTCTCAAAAGGTGGGAACATTGAGCAAGTGAATCAAAATGTAATCAAAGGTCTTTTTGGAATGTACCTAGAAGTTTCTTTTTCAAAAAGTGTTGATATCAAAAAATTTGATTCAGAAATTCAAAGTTTGGCTAGAAAAGAAAAGATGGATGTAAGTATTCATCATGAAACAAATTCACAAAAAAATATTGCAATATTTGTTACTAAAGAACCACTTTGTTTAGAAGTTATTCTAAAAAATACTAAAACACTAAAGGGAAAAATTTCTGTAATCATTGGTACAGAAAAAACATTAGCACCATTAGCAAAAAAAGCAAATATTCCATTTGTAGTAATTGAAGAAAAGAGTCAATCAAAAGCTGAAGACAAAATTATTGATATATGTAAAAAATATAATGTAGATTTAATTTCTCTTGCAAGATATATGAGAATTCTTTCTCCTAACTTTGTTTGGAGATACCCAAATAGAATTATCAACATTCATCCATCATTGTTACCAGCATTTCCTGGTGCATTAGCATATGCACAAGCTTTTGAAAGAGGCACAAAAATTGTTGGTGTAACATCTCATTACGTTACAGAGAATTTAGATCAAGGACCAATTATTTTTCAAGATTCTTTCAAAGTAAATCCAAATGATACGTTAGAACAAATAAAATCTAAAGGACAAAAACTTGAAGCTGAAACATTACTCAAAGCAACAAAAATGCATCTAGATAACAAACTTGAAGTTCGCTGGAGAAAAGTTCACATCAAATCAAAGTGAAATAAATGACTGATATTAAGGCTCAATTTGATCCTATTTTAAGACAATCAATAAAAAAGAAAAAACAAGTTGCAGTTATTCCAATTGGTTCAGTTGAGCAACATGGTCCCCACTTACCAGTCTCAACTGATTCAGACATTGTATCAGAAGTTGCAAAAAGAATTTCAGAAAAAAATGGATATCTATTACTTCCAACAATCTCTACAGGAGTTTCATTTGAGCATGCTCCATTTTTTAATCTAAGTATCAAAAAATCTACATTGCAAAATGTACTAGTAGATTTGTGTATGTCATTGTTAAATAATAATATTAAAACAATTTTCATAATTAATGGACATCATGGAAATCAAAAAGCAATCAACAATATTGATATGAAATTGAAAAAACTTTCAAAAAATAAACTCAAAGTATTTCCGTTATCTTACTGGCATTTTATGAAAAGAGAGTTTGATCATGCTGGATTTGTAGAAACATCATTAATGATGGCAATTTCAAAAAACCTCAAAATGAAATCAGCTAAAAAGGGCCTCATTACAGATAACATGACTAAACAAGAAATCAAAAAAATCAGTAAATTAGCCAACAAATCATTTCCAAAAGCTACAAAAAATGGGGTTTGGGGGGATCCAACAAAGGCCACAAAGAAAGATGGACAAGTCATTTTGTCTGAGATCGTTACAAATTTGGCAAAAAAGTGTCAAACTTGCCTCACTGGGCATAGCTCATAGTTTCACCAATGGAAATTTAATATAACGCCTCAATATCCAAGTCAATAAGTGATTAATGATGTCCCTTGATATGGCAGTAAAAGTATTGGATGAGAGTATCAATCAAGTTGTATTGATCAAACTCAAAGGAAGTAAAACAATTAGAGGTACTCTTCTTGGCTTCGACCAACACATGAACCTGCTACTCGATACTTCAGAGGAAATTCCTGCTGAAGGCGATTCTAAAAGTCTTGGAACCATTGTAGTTAGAGGAGACAATGTAGTAATGATATCTCCTCCACCATCACAAAAATAGGTGATTTTGAATGGTTAAAGGCACAACTTCTATGGGTGGTTTTACAAAGAAGAAAGTTCACATTAGATGTAGACGATGTGGTAAAAACTCACTTCACAAACGACACCATCAATGTGCAAGTTGTGGATTCCCAGAGGCTAAACGCAGAAAGTATTCCTGGATTAAATGGTATACTTAGATGCAAGAAATTGTTATTCTTCTTAGTTCATTAGCTGGTGTAGCTACAGCTGCTGCTGTACGAAAAATGCCAAGAGACAAAAATCAATTACTTAGTCTTGGAGCAAGTTCACATATTAAAAGTCAAATAGGCTCATTGAAAATTGAGAAAGATATTCTAACAAAAACAATTTCAAGATTATATCAAACAGATTCAGATTTTACAAAAATTCAAAAAGACAAATTGTTACTAAAATATCAACACCAACTAGGAGTTATTTTAGCTAAGTTAGAAAAACTTGAACAAGCAAGTAACCACCCTGACTTGGGTCCAGTAGGAGATGGTTTGATTACATTAATGGATCAAAAATTATCAAAACTAGATGATAGACTATACGAATTATCATCAAAGATGACAAGTAAAATTCAAACTTCAGAAATTAAAGAACCAGAGATAAATGAAGCAAAACAAAAAATTTCAAAAACAATCAAAGATACATTCAACTTTGAAAAATCAAAAGAAACAAAGATCAATCCAATAGAAATTCCTGCAACAAAATCTCGACAATCATTTGAATTAACCACATTAACAAATATTTCAAGAAAAGAACCAAAATTCCCATTATTTGAAAAAGAAGGAGTAAAACCAATGCCACAACCAAAAATTATTCAAACAGAATTAATCAAACCAAAAGAAGAAATTGTTCAAGAAATAATTACACCTAAACCAAAAATTGAAGACAAAATTGAGATTATTCAAGAAGTTGTAGCAAATCCTGAACCAAAATTAGAAACTAAACCAGATATTGAAAAAGAGGTTGCAAAAATTACAGAACACAAAGCACTTCCAGAACCTAAAATCAAACCAATCACATTAGATGATGACTTTGATGATGATACAGATGATTTAGATAAAATCAAAGGAAACATTATGAAAGTTTTATCAAAGCTTGACCAAGCAGAGGTAGAGTAATTGTCTTACGATGATGCCATAAAGGCATTATCAAATGATGCACTAAAACACGTTAAAGATTATTCAATTATTGGTTTAGGAAGTGGAAGAGCAGCAACTGTACTTGTAAAATCACTTGGAAAACTAATTGAACTAAAAAATTTGCACATTGTTGGAATTCCAACATCGCTGCAAATCAAACTAACTGCAGAAAAAGTGGGAATTCCATTAGTAGATGCAGACCAAGTTGATCATATCGATGTAGTTTTTGATGGTGCTGACCAAGTTGATTCTGAAAAATTTGTAATAAAAGGCGGAGGCGGTGCATTATTACGAGAAAATATTTTGTTTAGTCTTGCAAAAAAAGTAATCATAATGGCAGACAAGACAAAATTTGTAAAAAATTTCACAAGAACAGTTCCAGTAGAAATTCATCCATTAGCAAGAACATCAGTAATTAATTCAATTGAAAAACTAGGTGGAAATGTAATAATTAGAACATTAGATAGAGGTTATCCATTTTTTACAGAAAATGGAAACATAATTTTGGATTGTGATTTTGGAACAATAAAAAATCCTAAAGTATTGACCCAAAAAATAAAACAAACTGCAGGAGTTTTAGAATCAGGGATTTTTCTTAAAAAACCAGATATAATTTACAGAGCCAAAACAGGTGGCAAGTTTGATGTTCTCTAAATCTTTCTTTCAACTAGTTTTCCATGACCTAGCTTTCCAATAACTTCAAAGTCATCAGATACTAGTTCTCCTCGAACTATTGTTTTTACTGGCCAGCCTTTCAGATTTCTTCCTTCATATACAATATAATCTGAAAATCCACCAAACAAATCAGATGACACTGTTTTTTCTTTTTTCAAATCAATCATGGTAATATCAGCATCAGAACCTTTCTCCAATGTTCCTTTTTGAGGATACATTCCAAATATTTTAGCAGCATTTGTACTGGTAAATCGTACAAATTGTTCCAAAGTTATTTTGTTTTGATTTACCCCATCATTGAGTAATATTGGTAAAACAGTTCCAATTCCTGGAAAACCCGCTAGTGCCCCCCAAACATCATCACCATCAAGTTTTAGTTTGAGTTGATTTGCCACATGATCAGTACCTATTGTATCAATTTGATTTCCAGATAATGCATTCCAAATGGCTTTCCTGTCATTTTCTGTTCTAATTGGAGGCATCACTTTAGCAAGATATCCATTTTGTTTTTCATAAGATAAAGTAAGATAGTGTGGACATGTTTCAACAAAGATTTTCGTTCCAAGTTTTTTCTCTTCTTGAATTTGTGCTAATGCTTTTTCTGAACCAATATGAACAAAGTAAATCACACAATCATAATCTCGTCCAAATTTTGATACAGTTTTAATTGCTTTAGCTTCAAATTCAGGGGATCTACTTTCAGACCATGCAGAAAGACCATCTTGTTTTTTTTCTTTTGCAGTTTTAATTCCACATCCACATGATTCATAATCCTCAGCATGGACTAACACAGGACATCCTAATGATGCTGCAGTTTTTACAGTTTGTTCAACTATCTCATCAGTGACATCAACTTTAGCTGGAGATAATTCTACAGAATTTGGAGGCATATCCATGTATACATGTCCTACTTCTCCACCAAGATTCATGTAAATTTTAAAAGATGTAATTCCTTTATCTACACATAAATTCATTTCATTGATTTGTTGTTTTGTAAAAACGGATGCATGTATCGCATAATCTACATAATGATTTTGTGATGCTGCATCGATTTGAGATTGTAATGAATTAGAAAAAGAATCACCTAGTCTAAGCATCCTCATCATTGTTGTAATTCCACCAATCGCTGCAGCATGTGATTCAGTTTTTGCTGCTTCATTAATTGGAGAGTATACACCATAATGAACATGGGTATCAATAGGACCAGGAACACAAATCAAACCATTACCATTTATTTTATTATCACATGAAGGATTATCGTTTGTTAGTCCTACAATTTTTCCGTCATCAATAATGATATTTTTATCAATCATTCCTTGCGGAAGTATAATGTGTGAATCAGTAATTACAGTATCATACGTCATCTAAAAATTTTATATCCGGCAGTCTATTATGCGTTAAGAAAAATCACTTAAAAATAAAACGAGGTAGTTTGGAAAACTAATAACGAATTTTAGATACTTTCATCTTTTTTCGTGTTTTCCTTTTTACTATCTGACTACTTCCTCAGAGAATACTCTCTAATTCTTAGTAGGTATGATAGTCTCCTCGTTACCAACCATACACATAAATGAAATTTAAGTAGATCCACTAAGAATACTAAAATTTATTTAAAATTTAATAGATAAAACTTACAAATGTGAATAATTTATTGTTTTTACCGAAAAATTTCTACACATTAATTTTTGCTTTCTTTTCACATGATAAATCTAGGAATAAAAAATTAGAGCCATTATCATGTTATTTGTTCATAATTACAATCTCTTCAATTATATTGATTCAGAGGTATCAAGAGTCAGAAAAATGGCAGACGTATGTGATTTTTGTAAAGGTGTAGGTTCTAGTTCATCAAATGTATGTGTATATTGTAATGGTACAGGAGAATGGAATCAAGCAGCCCAAGCATATGTAAAAAATCATATTTGTCAATGTATTGTACTTGATAGAAAATTTTGTCCTGTATGTAACAAAGCATGTCATCATGATACATCATTAAATCCAAAACAAAAGATTGATCCAGGATATGGTGGAATGTCATCTCCTGAAATTACAGTGGTGATGTAAATCATGAAAGTTACTGTAAAAGAAGGATGGAGTAAACAAAGTAAAATGGCAATTGTTGCAATGTTAGGAAGTGTTTTAGCAATAATTGCAGTGATAGTTTTAGATTAAAATTAAGAATCTATTATTTCAACAAAATGTTTTCCATCAACAGTTTTGCATTGTCGTGGATGTGATTCCATTGCAGGGTTACCTGCAGCAAGACATTCCTCAAAATTTGTAATTTCGGTAGATTGTTTTTGAAGTGATTCAAAAATTGTGATTTTTGGCATTTCACATGGAGTTGTTATACAATTGAATGTTTCAAATTCATCGACTAATGGAACAAAAAATATCATAATTATTAAAATAGAAATTACAATAATTGGAATTAATACAAAATTTCTGTTCATCATAAGTTATTTTCTAATATCATACATATTGATTACGATGAAAATAATCAATTTGGAGAAATAATTACTAATCAAAAATCACAATTTTTGATAAATAAGGCTTGTTTTTTAGAAAATGAATAAAAAAGCAATTAAAAGAACTATCTCAAGGGCCGGTGGTTTAGGGGTATAATGCCTCGTTCGCAACGAGGATGTCGAGGGTTCGATTCCCTCCCGGTCCACTAAATTCATAACTAAATTTCTTGATTTTCAGACTGATGAAATTAAAATATTAAGAAATATTTCAATCTAGAAACTATTATACATAAATGAGAAATACTTTGTTTATGGAAGTTTTTGATGGAAAAAAGGCTGCTCAAGAATACATGTCAAAACATACTCTAGCATTTTCAACTCCTGAATTAACTTTAATGAGATTTTCTTTTTGGTTAGGGGATTCAGTACCAGATCCTAAAGGTGAAAAATCAGAAGGCATTCCAAGAATGATGACATTTTTGATGGAACAAGATTTCCAACCTGTACTAATTGACGATGACAAGTATGAACCATCAGGAGCAGTGAAAAGTTCAGCATTAACAGGGAATCCGTTTAGTGAAGCAACATCAGATAATAGATTTTGTTCAGAGTGTGGTTCTAGTTTATCAGCTTCTGCAAAATTCTGTACTGAATGTGGAACAACCCAATAAAAAAATAATTTTAATTTTTGATTTTATGCTTTAGCTCCACACTTTGTGCAGAATTTTGCGTTAGGTCTTAACCCAGCACCACAAGAAGAACATCCGTTTGGATCAATTTCTTGAACAGTTCTTCGTGGCATCATAGAAGGATCAGGTGATGGTAAAGTTCCAACGTCTCCAAATGCTTCTTGAGCAGATACAATTCCAGGGGGACCTCCACCAACTGGATTTTGTGCAGTTCCTGCTTGTGGTTGCATTCCACCAGGCATTCCACCAGGATTGCCCATTCCTGGCATCAAACCAGGAGATTGTGTATTTCCAGAACCAGTACCTACAGATTTTTTTAATTCAAAAATTACTTTGATTGCTAAAAATTCTAATGCAGAATATGCTACAGTATAGTCACCTAATTTTTGGAAAAATTCTTTGTCACTTAACTGACCTTTTTTGTACATGTTATTAGTATCTAAAAATGATTCATAGTATCCTTGAGATTCATCAAACAAACTTTGTAATTTATCAAATAACATACCCAGTGTATCTACTTGACCAAATGACATAACCTAACTCAATTTTTGGAATATTAATTACTTTAGGATTAAAGAGAGGCTAGAAATTTATTAATTTTAAAATCAGAAAATATTTTTTAAATTATCACTCTAGAGAAAAAGTCAGTCCCCTTTGCACTGGAGACTATGTCATAATGTATTAACTAGTTTATGTGAGCTTTCGGGCCCCCAGCTAACACCGCGAGATGTCTCTGACTCATTGAGGTCCATTAAACTGAGTCTTTGTTAAAAATCAGGGTCAAAAAGAGCAACTTTTTGCTAAAGAATTTTTCATTAATTTTTGATTTGTGTGTAAAAAAATGGTAAAATTAGACTAGAAAATACTCGGTTTAAATATGCCATGAAAGATAACTTTGCGTGTTAATTAACATGGAAGGAGAAATTTAGATCTCATGTCAGCTCAAAATACTAATTGTCCAAGATGTGGAAAAAATTCTCTATTAACTGATGATGTAACAGGGGAACAATTTTGTTCAAAATGTGGATTTGTAATAACTGAAAAATCTCAAGAATCAGGTCCAGAATGGAGATCATTTCAAAAAGATAGTGGTTCAAATCCAGCAAGAGCAGGTGCACCATCATCACTTACAATTCACGATATGGGATTATCCACAGTAATTAATCCATTAAACAAAGATGCTTCAGGAAAACCACTTTCTACATCAATGAAAAGTACAATTGAAAGATTAAGAACTTGGGACAGTAGAAGTCAAGCTCATGAACCTGTTGATAGGAATTTGAGACAAGCACTAGGTGAATTAAATAAATTAAAAGATAAAGTTTCAGTTTCTGCAAATGTTTTAGAAAAAGCAGCATACATTTACAGAAAATCATTAGAGAAAAAATTAGTTAGAGGACGTTCTATTTCGGCAATGATTGCAGCATCTCTTTATGCTGCATGTAGAGATACAGAAACTCCTAGAACACTAAAAGATATTGCAGATGCTGCAAATGTGAAAAGAAAAGATATTGCTAGATGTTACAGATTATTACATCATGAACTTGAATTAAAAATGCCAGTAGTTGATTCAGTTCAATGTATTGCTAGAATTTCAAGTAAACTAAAGATTACAGAGAAAACAAAAAGATATGCAATCAAAGTTCTCAAAGAGGCACAAGACCGTAAAGAATCAGCAGGAAAAGATCCAATGGGACTTGCAGCATCAGCATTGTATTTGTCTTGTGTAAAAAATGGTGTATCAGTTACTCAAAGGGATATTGCAGAAGCTGCAGGAGTTACAGAAGTAACAATAAGAAATCGTTACAAAGGTCTTAAAGCAGAACATATTGACGAATAATTAAAAAATTATAATTTTAAATTTATACGTAATATTGTCAATTTTTTGATTTTTTCAAAAGATCCTAGTTTTAATCCAGTTCAAACTTAATTTTGATAGTAGTATTGATTTATGAAAAAAACAAAAATAAGAAAAAATGTGTTTTTGTAAATTATGCTAGTGCTCTATCAATCATATTCTTGTATGATTCTTTAGTTGCAGCGCCTACTTGTTGACTGACAATTTCACCTTTGTTAAGGAGAATTAATGTTGGAATACTAAAGACATTGTATTTTGATGCCAATTCATTGGCTTCATCAACATTAACTTTGACAAATTTTACTTTGTCACCATAATCATTTGCCAATTCTTCAACTACAGGACCTACCATTCTACATGGACCACACCATTCAGCCCAAAAGTCTACAAATACAGGGACATCAGAGTTTATGACATCTATTTCCCAAGACTTTGCATCAGAGATTTGAGTAATTCCCATTGTGATTTCATTTTATTGAACATACCTAAAAATGTTAACCAGAATTTACACCATATTTTTTGTTGGATGAAAATTTGACATATACTTAAATGACGTTTTGCTAAATTTTAGATATGAGTTCAGAACTTAGAATTAAAAAATTAAGAGGTTCTGGAGGCTATATCATGGCTAGAGTTTCTGATGAACAACAAATGAAAGGGAATCTAGGAGGTCCTGATTTGTTTTTAGCACCAATTGGTAGACTAGATGCAGAATTTATCACTAAACATTTTTGCAATACATGTGAAAAAGAATTTGAGGGTCCACCAAAAATTGAATTTGAGAATCCTAATGAAGAAGTTGCAGAAAATCTAATGTTAGCAGAAAAAGGTCAGTATATTTGTAATTCATGTAATTCATCAATCGCAGAATATAGGGAATTTAAAAAACAAGATGAACAAGAAAATGTAGGAACTGCAAGATCAATAGAACAAGTTGCAAATGTACCTCAAGTTGAAACATCACAAATTCAACATACAGAAATTCAATCTACATCACAGTCATCTCAAGAAACAACAACTCAACCAGGTCCAGTTACTTCAATTAGTTCAATTGAAGGTAGATCAGTAATTGATGAGAATGCCAATAAAATTGGGATTGCAAAACAAGTAGGTATTGATGCAGCACAATCAATGGTTTTAGTAATTAGTAAAAATGATGGTTCTGAAGGTAGCATTCCATGGAAAAATATCAAAAAAGTAGGGGAAGTAGTTCTATTAGGAAACCCAGAAGAAACCTCACAGCCAGGAAAATGTTCATGTGGATTTGTAAACAAAGATGGTTCTAAATTCTGTGAAGAATGTGGAACACCACTTTCATAATGAGTAAATTTAATCAATGATATAATTAAGCAAGAGACGAATTGGCAAAAAAAGCAATTTCAAAAGGAGTAATCAAAGACATACTCATCGTAGCTGTTGGTGTTTTAGTAATATGGATAGGATTACAAGTTGCTTTTGGAACTCAAAATCCATTTTATGTAGTAGCAAGTGGAAGTATGATTCCAGTTTTAGAAGTTTACGATGTACTAGTTGTTCAAGGACATGAGCCTTTTGAAGAAATAGAAATTGGAGACATTATTGTGTTTAATCGTCCATCTGATCATAATAGAGTGATTGTACATAGAGTTGTGTCAATTATTGATGATGATCCAAAAACAATCAGAACCCAAGGGGATGCAAATCCTGCATCAATTCCAGGAACAGACTTTCCAATTACAGAAGAAGAGTATATTGGGAAAGTTGAATATATTCTTCCTCAAGTAGGTTATGTTACTCAATTACTCAAACCACCAACAAATTACATCATCATTGCAATTGTTATAGGAATAATGGTGATAAAGCAATTTACAAAAAAGAAAAAAGAAAAAACATCATTATTAGATTTAGAAAAATCAGATAATGAAAACACAGAGACACCTGAAGAATTATCAGATATCAATGAAATTGAAAAAGATTCAGAATATTCAGAACATATAGAAAAATCAGATGAAAAAATTGATGATGAGTCTGAAGATGTCAAAAAAGATGATTTAGAAAAAGACAAACAAGAATAATTACTATTTTTCAGACAAGCAAGTTCACATGATGTCAAAAAGACATTAGATCGTCCTGCTTGTTTGATAGTAGTATTATGTCAAATTTACTAAAAAAGGATCCTAAGAAATCATAAGTTTAGAGAGTAGAATCATTTATGAATTAGCACAAATAAAATGACTAGTTTGAAAATACGTATCGATTTTTGGAGGCTAGAAAATAAAAAGAAAAAAAGAATTAACCGCGATTTGCAGTTACTTCACCACATAGTGCTGATTTGTAAATTGAATCAGGCAATAAATTACAAGATGTGTTACCAGTTTCAGTTATTTTCACTTGGTCATTGTTTTTAAATTCAACAATGAACTCAGTCCATGCTATGTTGTTTGTTACATCTTCTTCAATGAATATATTATCAGGATTTACATCATGTACCAAATAATAGGTTCCTTCAGCAATTCCTGTAATATCTATCTGATTTCCAGGTGTTGATTGATGATATTGATCAGCCCATCCTGCTTGAACTCCTTGAAGACTAACGGTACAATCCCAAAAGATTCTATCAGCAGTATTAGAATTTCCTAGCATATTATAGACGTCTTCAACACAAAATGTAACTTTGTTTGTAGTACCTACTACAGGGCCATCAGGAGAATCTTGATGGACACTAAATTCAGTTACATCTGCAATATGCCAATGGTTATGTTCATCATGATACACAAATGTACTCACTATTTGTTCAAATACGATATTTCCATCTACATCAAGAATTTGTTGTGTAGCTATTACATCACCTTCAGGATCAGTAGGAAATGTTGGTTCCATTTGCCAATGTCCAGGACCTAAATTAGCTATTCCATTTGTAAATCGAAGTGTATCTGAGTGTTGTTTATGTACAACTTGAAGTGCATCTGGAACAATTGCTTGTAATTCAGGAATCAACCCTTCATCAGGGATTTGATTCGGTGGTGCTGCAGAAACTGCAAGAGGTGCAGTAAACATGAATCCAATTGCAAACAAAATTGGGATCAGAGATGTTTTTTGAAAGATGTTTTTTGAAAAAGTCATTAATCAAAAAATGAAGTTCATATACTTAAAACATCAGTATTGTAATTTTTTGTTGTTACAGTATGAGTTTTTAATATAATAAAATACACTATTCCAAAAATCAGATCTTATGAAAAATCAAAAATATTTAATATTATAAAACAGAGTCTTTAGTTTTAAAAACTCGTTTAAAGTATTCAGATGGTTCTTTTGGTTCTTCAATATCATTAGTAATTCCTGCCAAATGTTTTGCAAGATTCTTTTTGTAACCAACTTGCATTTGTCTTTGAATCTGAATTCTTTGTGCCTGGGGTGAACCTGCACCATGCATAGATTCTGTTAGATATCCAACGGCATTTCTGCCAAGAGTCATATTTTCAATTAATCTTAAAATTCTCATTCTGTTTTCAACATCAACTCCTTTTCTTCCTGCAAGATATTTTTTAAGTAGTGGTCCAGCTTCTGGATGTCTAAAATCTTTTTCAGATGGAAGAGTCACTACCAATCCACCTGCAATATCTTGAGCCAGTCTACTAATTTCATATGGGAATCTAGTAACATTATGTTTACAGACTTGAGCAAGCATATCATCATTTAAGAAAACACCAGACTTCATTTTTTGTCCCTGATAAGAAGATGCAATTCCTGCAGCAAAAATTGTTTCATTAAGATGAGTCATCTCAATAATTTTGTCTTTGATATGAGATACTTTAGGTACTCCGTTGTAATCTGCAATTGTAGCTGCTGCTCCAATTAGCACATCACCCAATCCTGTTTTACAAACATAACTTCGTCTATGATAACAAGTAAATCGTTCAACAAGCATTGATGCAAATTCATATTCACCATGCATGAAAACTTTATCCCATGGAATAAACACTTTATCTAAAATAATCAAAGCTTCTTGACCGCCATATTTTGCATTACCATCATCAATGTCACCTTCTTCCATACTTCGGGTATCACAAGACTGTCTTCCATAGATGTATGTGACACCTTTTGCATCAGCTGGAATTGCACCTACTATTGCCCAATCTTTGTCAGCTTCTGTTAGTCTAATTGTTGGCATCAAAAGAATCCAGTGGGAGTTTATACATCCTGTTTGGTGAGCTTTTGCACCAGAAACATAGATACCATTGTCATCAGTATCAACTACCCTAGTAAACAAATCAGGATCATCTTGTTCTGATGGTCCTTTACTTCTGTCACCTTTCGGATCAGTCATTGCACCACCAATTACAAAATTTTCTTTTTGAACCATTTTTACAAATTCTAAGAATCTTTTATGATAATCAGTTCCATGTTTTTCATCAATTTCAAATGTAGTAGAATGTAAAGAGTTCATTGCATCCATTCCAACACATCTTTGGAAACAGGTTCCAGTATTTTGTCCCAATTTTCTTTGCATTTTATTTTGTAAAACTAAGTCTTCTGCACTTTCTGCAATGTGTAAAAATCGATTGACGTTTAATCCAGATAATGATGAATTAGCAGTAGCTAGTGCCTCTTCACGTACTGCAAGATCATAAGTTTCTGCAACTGCATTAATTGATGGTCTAATAATTGGATGATCAACATAATTTTCTACTAATTCTCCAAAGAGGTAAATTTTTAGATCTCTACCTCTAAGACTTTCAATATAATCATCCCCAGTCTTTATTTCAGACATGTAATGATTATGATTTTGATGTTGTATAAATATTCTAAATTAAATAAAGTATAATTTTAGGAACCGATCAGAGACCTATACGCACATCTAAGATTTTACAACCTTTACCTTTCTCCATTACTAATACTGGATTCATGTCTAGTTCTTTAATTTCAGAAAAGTCTGTAACTAATTGAGATAATCTTTGAATACATTCAGACAATTTTGTAATGTCTGATGGTTTTTCACCTCTTACTCCTTGGAGTAATTTTTGAGTTTTAATTGATGCAATCATGTCATCGGCTTCTTTGTCAGTAACTGGTGCTAATTTGAAGGTGACATCTTTGAGAACTTCAACATAAATTCCTCCCATTCCAAGCATGATTACAGGACCAAAGCCAGGCTCTAATTTTGAACCAATGATTAGTTCCTTTCCACCTTTTACCATCTCTACAATCAAAACTCCTTTGATCTCAGCTTTCTTGTCATACTTTTTTGCATTTTTGATAATTGTTTTAAACGCAGATTTTATTTCATCATCATTTGTCAAATTCACTTTAACACCACCTGCATCTGATTTGTGAATAATTTGAGGAGATGCAATCTTCATTACAACAGGGTATCCAATTTTTTTTGCAATTTTTATTGCTTCTGCTTCATTTTTAGCTAAAGCACTTTGAGGTAAAGGTAGACCATATGCTTTGAGAACTTCTTGTCCTTCTTCTTCTAAGAGGTTTGGTCTTTTCTCTTTTTTCACTTTATCAAAAATTTTCTTTGCTTTAGCTTTGTTTACTTTGAATTTTGTAATTTTTCCTTCTTTGGTATTTACCCAAATTGCAAACTTTATCATTGCAGCTAAAGTTCTGATTGCACCTTCAGCATATGTGTAATAAGGAACATTTCCTTTGGATAAAATTTCTCTGTTTGTAATTCCTTCATCTAGACCCATCAAACTTGCAAGCATTGTCTTTTTGTATTTCTTTGACATTTCAACAACCACTTCAGCTAGTTTATCATAATTTAGAGTTCCAGATGGTGTACACATTGTAATTACTGAACCAACTTTTGGATGTTTGAGTACACGGTCCAATACATTATGGAATCGATTAAAATCAGCATCACCTACAATATCAACTGGATTTGCAGAACTTCCCCAAGGAGGGATTACTTCGTCAATTTTTGAACGAATACTATCAATTTTAGCCATCCTAATTTTTGCTTTAGAACAAGCATCAGTGGAAATAATTGCAGGTCCACCTGCATTTGATACAATAACTAAACCGCCTGCTGTTGGAAGCGGTTGTTTTGAAAATGCTGTTGCATAATCAAATAATTCTTCCATTGTATCAACTCTGATTGCACCTGATTGTTTTAGAAGTGCATCATAGATTTCATCAGAACCCATTAAAGCTCCTGTATGAGACATTGCAGCCTTTGCACCTTCTGGGCTACGCCCAGATTTGAGAACAAGTACAGGTTTTTTGAGTTTTTTAGTAATATTTTTACAAACTTTAAGGAATTCTTGACCATTACCCATGTCTTCTAAATACATTACAATGACTTTGGTTTGTTTATGATTTGCAAGAATTTTTAGAATATCAACTTCACTCATTGCAGCTTTATTTCCAAGACTCACAACTGCAGAAAAACCAATTCCTTGAGCACTAGCATCTTCAACTAGTGCTGCACAAATTGCACCACTTTGAGATACAAGTGCAATTTTTCCAGACTTTGGAGTGATTTTAAGAAATGTAGAGTTCATCATTGTTTTTGGATCAAGATTCATGACACCAAGACAATTTGGTCCTATGATTTGGATTTTGTATTTTTTAGCAATGTCTTTAATTTCTTGTTCACGTTTTGCTCCCTCTTCATCAACTTCTTTGAAACCAGCAGTGATGATGATTACACCTTTGACTTTTTTCTTACCACATTCTTCTAGGACAGGAGCTACCAAAGTATTTTTGATAACAATTACTGCCAAGTCAATTGATTTTGGAACATCTAAAACGCTCTTGTATGCTTTTTTGTAAAAGACAGTTTCTCGTGAGGGACTAATTGGAAAAACAGTTCCTTTGAAACCATTCATAATATTTGATGTAATTGTAGCTCCAACACTACCTCTCTTATCAGATGCACCAATGACTGCGATTGATTTTGGAGATAAAAAGACAGATTCTGCCATGTAAGTTGAATTTACGGATTTTGTATAATAAAGTTATTCATAGAAATTTTTGATCTCTTGTTTTTAGCTTCCCAGCATCTTTCCTGCTAAATTCTCTTTTCTAGGAACCCATTGAATTGAAAGATTAGAGAATTTTGCAATTATACTCCAAGCTTCTCGTGCTAAATTTCGAAGTTGTTCATTATTTATTGCAAATTCATGATTTAGTTGATTTACAGTATTTTTTGAATCACTGTAAATGATTATAGATTCATCAGAATCAACAAACTTCTTTAATGCAGAAATAATTGCCAAATATTCAGCCTGATTATTAGTTAATTCAGGTTTTTTTTCATAAAATGATTCACCAGATTCTTTAACAAAATATCCATATCCACTATTAGAACCACCTGAACCATCAACGTAAACACTAATCCCCATCTTTGTACAACCTCATCATTTTCACACTTAGATTAAGTACTATCATGTAAATTACTGTCGATATACCTTGAGATATTATTGATGCAGCATATGGATCGTAATGTAGTGTAAGGAAATAGTATTGTGTTATCCATCTAATAATGGTATAAACAATTTCTGCAATTCCAAGTGATGTAACTAATTTTTTTAGATCATGTTTTAGTTTGACAATATCTGTTTTTCCAGATTTTAAACGATATTTTTTCCTATTATCAAAATAAAATAGGCCACTAAAAACAGAAAAGTAAATGAGATAATCAGCAATTGTAGTATATGTTGTGTTTAGATAATCTGCTTGATCAGATAGCATTTGGGCAATGATTGCAGAAATAGTTATTGACGCAGCAAAAGCAATTAGGATATTTTTGTTTAGTTTAAAATATTCCTGTAACATGTGATTAGATAATTTTTTGTCACAATTAAACTCAATCTAGAGTAATTTTTAGAAAAATAATTAATCCTGCAAGTTCTGCAATTCCAACTCCTAGCATATAGGGGAATATTTCATGAGAGAATATTTGCTCCATTGAAAAATATGCCAAGGCACCAATAACATTGTGTAAAAATAACATTGCAGCAACCACAATCATTCCCAATGGAAGTTGTGCTCTAGTAGAACCATACATTTTCCCAAAAATTGCAATTAAAATTCCCAGTATTCCCATATTTGCAATTGAAACAATTGATAATACCAGAGAAGTGGATTCCATTTAGAAGAAAACACCTTTTGAGCGCTTATTTACTTTTATCCAGTTTTCCTTCAATTTCTTCAAATGTCACCATATTTGCTTCAAGAAATGAGGATGGGAAATAGGCAACACCGTATTTTTCACCCATTTTAGTAATCAAATTATTTTTTTCAAGAACTTTGATGTGATGTTGAATTGCCTTATAATCAAGATTCATCTCTTTTGCTAATTGATTGATATTTTGGGGATTTATTCTAATTTTTGAGATAATTTTTAATCGATTTAATCCTCCCCGTGAACCTGTAAAAATAAACCAAAGTAGTCTTTTTACATCAGGATCATTTGTCATGAATGTTCAAAAATATTTCTAATTACTAAAAAAGGTATTTTAGGAATTAGACCAAAAAAGTATAAAACTGGAATCAAACAAATTTCTTTGAAATAAAACATGTCACTAAATTATGATGCACCAATGTATAGACCTCCATCAGAAGCAAGATCGCTAATTTTCCAAGTCACACTTGGTTGTTCATTTAATGAATGCTCTTTTTGTGATATGTATAGATCAAAAGAGTATTCTGAAAGACCATGGGAAGAAATAAAATCAGAAATTGATATGATGGCAAATTATTTACCAGATACAAAAAGAATTTTTCTTGCAGATGGGGATGCTCTAAATCTTGATGCAGAATATATGATAAAAATTGTAAAGTACATTAAAGAGAAATTTAAAAATTTAGAAAGGATTTCATGTTATGCAATGCCAATGAATATTTTGAAAAAAACATCTGAAGAATTAAAAAAAATGAATGAGGCAGGGTTGGATATGTTTTATTTGGGTATTGAAAGTGGATCGGATGTTGTTTTAAAAAAAGTTACAAAAGGTGCTATTGGAAAAACAATAATCAAATCAGTTAACAAAGCAAAAGATGCAGGATATGTTATGTCATGTATGATAATTTTAGGTCTAGGAGGAAAAAAATATTCTACAGAGCACATCAAGGGAACTGCAGAAGTGATTAGTGCATGTTCGCCACAATATGTTGGCGCATTAACTCTGTATCTTGAAAATGGGATAAAACAAGAATTCATTGACAAATATGAAGGGGAATTTGTTCAAATTAATGATGATGAATCATTAGATGAATTGTATAGTTTGATTAATCAAATAGATACCAAAGAAGAGATTGTATTTAGAGCAAATCATGGATCAAATGCATATACAATCAAAGGAACATTCCCACAAGATAAACAAGAAATGTTAGATAAAATAGATTGGATGAAACAGCATCCCGAAATCATGCGCCCACAAGGGTTAAGAGGATTTTAAACTAGATTTTGGTTTAGATATACAACTTTGAAAATTTTTACTGAATAATTTCCATCAAAAATTTTACTTGTGTATCCATTATCAGAATTTTGTACCCTGAATCTATATTCATAGTCACCATTTTTTTCTACACTAGTCTGAGCAAAGTGTACTGCATCATTTCCTTTGAAAATTTGAATAATTACAGGGTATCCTTCTACATGTTTTACAATATTTCCTTCAACAAATGCCCAAGGTAGTGAATTTTCTTCAGGAGAATGAAAATAAACAGTTGATTTTTCTAATCCAATTATTCCGTTTAGTGGGATAATTTCTGTTTGTGGTTCATGTGTATGACCATCAATTAGTATTTGGCCAGAATGAGGGTGGGCATAGACAGGATTTACAGTAAAAAATAAAATAAACATTGAAGCAAAAATACATGAAAATAAAATTATTTTCTTCATGTAAAATTTGACATCAAAGTAGTTTAAGAATTTTTCAAATTAAAGATCATCAATAATGATTTTAAGATTATCGGGTAATTCAGGTAATTCAGTATGGCTTTCATTGTTTTGAATATTTTCAGGTCCTATTCTTCTAACTTTTTGAGTTCCAATCAAAGTGTCAATATTTCTTTGAATATCTTTTTCAAGAATAATTGATTTTAATTTTTCTAGTACGATTTCTTCATTTTCATATTTTTTTATAGCATATTGAACAAGAATAATTTTTTCATCAAAAGTAAATTGAGTCATATTTGAATCAATAATCTAAGGCTAATAATCTTTGAGTAATAAAAAATGGTTAAAATATGATTGATTCGAAATTATCATACGTGGTAAGTAAATTACAAGTAATTTCAAATGTACTATCTACTAAAAGATATAGAAAAATTGCAATTATCAGTGGGTTAGGATTAGGCGTAATCTATTATTTTTTGACTATGGCTATGTTACCCACACATTTTGATGTCGCAATAGAATTAGCTCCATCATATATTGCCACATCAATCGGTCTGACAGTAGTAATTTCTTCACTTGGAGGAATTAATTTTGCAATGGTAGCATTTAGAATGAAAAGAATGAAAATGATGAATTCAGTTAAATCAAATTCTACTTCAATGTTAGGAGGGATATTTGGAGTGTTCACTCCAGGATGTCCTGCATGCACTGCACCATTAGCAGTAATTTTAGGAGCAGTAGGAGGATTATCTTTATTTCCAATGCAAGGATTAGAATTAAAATTTATTTCTGTAGGTGTTTTGATTTTTTCAATTTTTTGGATTGCAAAAGGACTACAAAGTAAAAGTTGTTGTAAAATTGGATAAATGAAATAATCTATTTCTGGTTTTCATAATACAATTTGATTACTTGTTCAACAATTGAATCAGTGTTTGTATCCTTTTCTGTACTAACTAAAAGTAAATGATCATCACCCAAGTAAAATGAAAAACGTTTTACTTTGTCATATTCTACCAAGGTATACTTAGCTAGCCCAAGCCATTTTGACATATCTTTACGTGCTTTCCAATCAAGAATTGAAATATTTACTAATTCATTTTCTGCGTGTTCTGAAAGCTGATTTACCACTCCATTTCTCATCCCTCCACCTGCACGAGATGCCCATTCATCATATACTGTTGCAAATCTAATTTTAGGATCAGCATCTAAAATTTGTGAACAAAATTTTTCGTAATCCATTAACAGTTGTTTAAACTAGAATTATTAGAAGTTTTATGGATAAATACTAAAATGGGCCCACGGGGATTTGAACCCCGGATCTTCGCCGTGTAAGGGCGACGTCATAACCGACCTGGACTATGAGCCCAGAAACCTTCCTTGTTGAAATCCATTTAAACTTTGAGACATAAAAAAATCTAGAAATTTGATTAAAAATTATGAAATCCATGAATGTTTTTGATTTTTTTTCTAGTCCAATCGGATTAGGTCATGTTACTAGAGACATATCAATTGTAAATAATTTTGAAAATAGTACAACTAACTTTGTTACAGGTAATGGAGCGGCAAAAATTTTAAAAAATCTAGATTATAATGTCATAGATAAATACAAACCACCATCATTTATTATCAAAAATGGTACATTACAAAATTCAACAAAATGGCTATGGAATTATTATAATTATTACAAAGAATGTAAAAATATTTCAAAAGAAATTCTACAAACAAGAAATTCAAATTTGGTAATCAGTGATGAAGATTTTGCATCATTGACTGTTGCACAAAAGATGAAAATTCCAACAGTTCTAATAACAGATATTTTAGAAACTAAATTCACAAAAGGAATAATTTCCATTATTGAAAAAAAGATGAATAAATCAATGTGTGAAATTATCAAAAAATGTGAAGTTGTCATCATTCCAGAAAAAGGGGAAGATCAAGATAACATAAAGAGAGTGGGACCCATAGTTAGAGAAATAAATCAATCAAGAGAAAATTTACGTAAAAAATTTTCATTTTCAAAAACAACCGTCATCATATCCATTGGAGGAACTGATGCAGGACTATTTTTAATTGAAGAATCATTAAAAGCCATATCAAAAATTAATCAAGACATAGAAATAATTCTAGTAACAGGCCCTGCAATTAGTAAAAAATTTGAAAATGTAAGAAATATGGGATTTGTTAATAATTTACATGAATTAATTTTTGCAGCTGATGTAGTAATTTCTATGGCCGGTAAATCCACAATTGATGAAGCTGTTGCATATGGAACACCAGCAATATTTATTCCAATAAAAGGACATTTTGAACAGGAAGATAATGCAAGAAAACAGGGATTTATTTTTGATGATATAAAAAAATTAGAAAAATTGATCTTAGAAAAAATAGAAGAGAAAAGAAACGAAAATAGCACAGATGGGGCTAAAGAAGCAGCAAAAATTATTGAAAAAATTTTGAAATAATCAAATGCTTAATAGAGAACCGATAAACTCTAACAAAGTACTATGGCTAGTCTTGTAGTTGCAAAATTTGGAGGAAGTGCTTTAGGCCCAGATGGGGTAAACATTCCAGAAATAGTTGAGCGTATTAATAATTTGAGAAAAGATTCCAAAGTGATAACTGTTTTTTCTGCTCCATTAACAATGCATAATGGAAAAAAACGTTCTCTAACAGATGTTATGCTAGAACAAGGAAAAAATGCAGAAAATGGAATAACTCCAAACTTGGATATTGTAAAATCAACATATAAGAAAATTCTTGAAATGGTAAATTCTGAAAACAAGGAAAACTGTGAAAATTCTATCAAGTTACATTTACAATTAGCACAAAAAGCACTAGATGAAACATTAGAGAAGAAAAAATTTGAAGATGAAGTACGTTCAAGAGTACTAGCATTTTCAGGAGAGATATTGATTTCTCATGTAATGAATTATGTTTTAAAAAGTAATGGAATAAAGACTGATGCAGTTAGTTTTGATGATTGGCCAATAATTACAGATAACAATATTGAATCTACAAATTTTCTTGCATCTGAATCAAGGGCAAAAATGCAGAAAACAGAAGAATTGATTGGAAATAATGAAGTAGTTACAATTGGGGGTTTTATTGGAAAGACCATAGATGGTATAACTACTACCTACGAAAGAGGAGGTTCGGATAGAACTGCAGCTGATCTTGCAATTTTATTTCACAAAAAATATGAAACAAGTGTAGATTTTGAGAAAGATAGTGCAGTAGTATCAGCTGATCCAAAAATAGTTGATTTAGGACTAAGTGAAGTTCATGAATTATCATACAATGAAGCAAGATTAGCTGGAATGTTTGGAATGAAAATTTTAGATCCAATTGCAATTAAAGAAATTGTAGAAAATGGAGTAGACATGCCAATAACAGTTACAAATATGAAAAATCCAGAAAAAATTACAACAATCAAAAGAATACTAGACAAACAAAAAGGTCATCCAATTAAAATAGTCACAGGAAAAGAAAATTGTGCAATTTTTAGAATAGAAACTTCATGTATACAAAAATTGTTAACATCATTAGAAAAAGACAAAAGATATAGTGAATTTATCATTTTATCACCATTTACAAAAGATGGAATTGAATTTTCAAGAATATTGTTTCTTGATGGTGATTATGTCAAAAGAAATGAAAAATATTTTCTAGGATTTGATTCACTTGCAACAATTACGTTCAATCGAGGTGTCATTACATTAATTGGAGATGAGATGTGGAGAGTTCAACAAGTTGCATCACGAACTAGTGCAAAAATAGGTGAATCGGGATTAAATATCCTAAACATGGATGCACAAGAAGAAACATCACGAATAATTATAGTAGTTGAAGATGCAGAAGACAACATTAGAAAAGCAATAATTGCAATTCATCAAGAAGTATCAAAAATTAATTTTATTTAATGAAAAGTGTGACGTTACGGGTTTTTACACCAGTACCGCCATCAAGGGTTTATTCTTGGACCATTATCTAGATTTAGTCCGGCGTTACCCAAAACACGCGATAATAATACTAAGTCATTTTAGTATAAAGGGTTGATCTATATAGAAATAATCAAACACGTTCAGCAATATACCAAAGTACTATTCCAATACCAATGATAGCATACCACTTGAAGTTCTTTTTGTGAGTAAAGATATTGGGAGAACCTAATTCGCCTTCAGCAGTTGTGTCTAGACGAATTTTTCGCATCTCAAATGCCTGACCAATTAAGCCTATTACAAGTAAAATTATTCCTGCAAAACCTAATGGCCATTCCATGGTATAACATATGATTTACCAGATATGTAGTTTACAAATTAATCAAAAAAACCTTAAAAAAATAATTCTTTAAATTGGAAGAGTTTTTTCCCTCTCCTATGAAAGAGGTTGGCAAAATATGGATGAATGGGAAATTAGTGCCATTCAAGGATGCCAAAGTACATGTTCTAACTCATGCATTACATTATTCAACATCAATTTTTGAAGGAATTCGATGTTATAATACACCAAATGGTCCTGCAATCTTTAGACTTCCTGAACATGTAGATAGATTCTTCAAATCTGCAAAATTGTATTCTATGAAAATGCAATTTTCAAAAAAGGAAATTTCAGATGCAATTTTAAAAACTGTAAAAACCAGTGGGCTCAAAGAATGTTACATTAGACCATTAGCATATTATGGATATGGAACAATGGGATTAACTCCTACTCAAAACAAAGTTGATGTTTCAATTGCTTGTTGGGAGTGGAAAATGGGTGAATCAAAAGCAGGTAAATTCTCTGGAGCAAAATGTAAAGTTTCAAGTTGGGTAAAAATTGATTCAAGATCTCAACCAATGCAAGCAAAAGCTGCATCAAACTATGCAAATGCAGCATTAGCTAGAATGGAAGCATTAGAGAATGGATATGATGAAGCAATCATGTTAAATTCACAAGGAAAAGTTGCAGAAGGAAGTGCTGAAAATATCTTTATCATTAAAGATGACATTATTCAAACACCTCCACTTTCAGCAGGAGGTTTAGAGGGAATTACAAGGGATGCAGTTATTCAAATTATTGAAGAAAATGGTGGATTTGTAATTGAGAGAGATTTAGAAAGAGATGATCTTTATTCAGCTGATGAAATATTCATGACAGGTACAGCTGCTGAAGTAAAATCAGTTACACAAATTGACAAAGTAAAAATCGGAAATGGAAAAATGGGCCCTATAACTAAAGCATTACAAAAATCATTTACAGATGTAGTAATGAGTAAGGATGAGCGATTTTTGCCATGGTTAACATTTATCTAATTTCAGCGAAGTTTTTTACCCACAAAAATAACTAGATAATATGGATTCATGTTCTCCTGGAGAAACACAGGAAATTTGTTGGTTTTGTAGAAAAGGCCGTCATAATGACTGCATGAAAGAGATCCCCACACAAGGAAAATCAGACGGGCCACATGATTGTACTTTTGATACAAAATTGATTCCTTGTAAATGTCAACATTAAACAATTAATCTCAAATAGAGTGATATTTGGAAAAAAATATGAGTTACAATAGAAAATTTTGGGATGAATATACAAAAGAAAATGAATCAAGATACAACGAAGAATTTGCCAAATTTATACGAGATTTAACCACATCTTTACGTTGTACGAGTGTTTTAGAAATTGGGTGTGGAACAGGAATTGATTTAAGACTATTTCCTGAAATATATGAAATCCACGGTGTTGATCTAAATGAAAATGCATTAGGTATTGCAAGAGAAAAACTTCCTAAATGTGATTTTAAAAATGGGGATATTACAAATTTACCATTTGATGATTCATCAATTGATTTTGTTTTTACACATCAATTACTGAATTATTTAGATGATGAGACTCTGGAAAAAGGAATTTCAGAAATGTTCAGAGTTTCCAAAAAATTCATCATGAATTGTGAAAAATTCAATGAAAAAGAGGAACAAATTGATGAAAATCATAAATTTCGTAACATGTTAAGTAGATGGAAAAATTATGAATTAAAAATTGTTAGTGATATTGACATGCATGAAGATATTGAACCAGATAAGGCAAGATTCACATTATTAAAAAAATTATGATTTTTCCAGGAATGTATTAAAAATCAAAAAACAATATTTATAAGAAAATATGAATATCATTATTTAAGAAATGAAAAAATCAATTCTGATTGTTGAAGATGACATAAATTTGAATACACTTTACAAAGAAATTCTAGAACTACAAGGATTTGAGGTTGAAATAGCAGAAAATGGAAAGGAAGGGGTAGAAAAATTTGTACAAACAAAACCATCGTTAGTCATAATGGATGGGGAAATGCCAATACTAAATGGATATGATGCGTTCAAACAAATCAAAGCAATAGACAAAGATGCTAACGTAGTTATCATTACAGGATTCTCAGAATTAGAAATAAAGAATCAAGAAGCAATCAAAGAAGGATTGATCAAGGTGATTTCAAAACCAATCACCTTGAAACAAATTGGAGAATTGGCTAAAAAATATACAGAAATTCAAGTAAAATAGAATAAATTTTTTAAAATAAAGCGGGTCTAAAGGGATTCGGACCCTTGACAACCGGATTAAGAGTCCGGTGCGCTACCTGGCTGCGCCATAGACCCACCAAAAAAGATATGCCTAGAGTTGTTATTAATCTTAAGATTTGAAAATAAAGGAAAATTTAGTTTTGTGTTTTAGCTTCAATCTCATTGTATTTTTCAATGATTGCAGTAAGAGCAGTTGAAACTGGAACATCATTCATTTTTTTCTTTTCGGCTAGAAGTTTTTGGTATGCATCAAGTGTGATGTATACAGGAATTGAACCATTTCCTTCAAGTAAACCTCTAACGTTGTAAAGTGCAGTTTCCATACCATTCTCAGCAGATTTTGCAAACTTTGCTTTATCCAAAATTGCTCCTAGTGGACCAAATGGCATTTCATAATCTACTGACATGGTTACTCTAGTGAGATTGGCACCTAATGATTTGAATTCATTTGTAATTTGCCATCTCTTGAATTTACCTTTAATTTGTTTAGCAACGATTTTCTCATTTCTAACAAATTCGGTTGTTTCACAATCCCACTCTAAACGTTTGCCGCTAAAGTCACCGATAATTCTAAAGGTGGTACCTACGCCCATTCCTTCTTTGATATCCATAGGGATTACAGTCATACCTACCATGTCGTTTTTGATTTGATCAGAAACATGCTCTGGTCTTGCAAAGTAGGTAAAGACATTCTCTACAGGTGTCTTAATATCGATTGATTTTGTAACGAGGGTCAATGAATGAATTCTTGCCGATTAGGATTTAAAGGTTTTGAAGATTTTCCCAAATCAATTGATTTACAATATATTCATCTGATTTCTAGATCATCTAAAGTGGCTCAAAAGCGATCAATTCTGTTATTTTCTATTTTGATGTGCTTATCAGTAGGATATTCAGATGCTTATGGTCATTCTATGTTTAATTCGGCTGAAAAATTTGAAGCAGGGTTTAGAGTTCAAGTAGCTACAACTCCAGAATTTCCTCAAGTTGGGGAGCCATCTCAATTTCGAATAAGAGTAACTGAAGGATTTGATTATGAAGAAGTTGAAGAATTCACAATGGGAATTAGAATTTTCTTTAATGGTCAACAAGTAGATGCAATTGCTCCAACAACAATTGATAGTTCACATTGGGATTTTGATTATGTTTGGAGATCTCAAGGAAATCATATTGTTTTAGTTGATTTGTATAATACAGGGGAAGAACAAGAAATTCATACTTTCAAGTTTAACATGGGAACACAAAGTCCATTTGGAATGATATTTTTTGCAGCAATCATTGTTGGTGCACTTACCCTAACAGGTGTTGTAGTTTACATCTATTTTCCAAAAACATTCAAAAAATCTAAAGTTTAGGTTTTGTTTGAATTTTAGAAATTCTAAATGCGAATAATACAGTTAACAACACCATAGCAAATAACCAAATTCCAATTCCCAAGTGAATTGCAACTAGCACTGCATGTAGTTTTGTGTCAATTACTAAAGCTCCAAGTGTGATTTGTGTAATTACCAAACCAGTTGCAAGAGAACTCGTGATTTTTATTTTCAAATCTGCATTCTTGTTGATTAAGCTTGCAATCATAGTTGAAATTACTAATACACCAGTGGTTGCAGCGACTAGTCTATGAATCCATTCAATAAGATATTCTTCTGAAGGCATAATTCCATCAGGACATAAGGGCCATTCAGGACAAGTTAATCCAAGTCCTGCAGCTGAGACATACCCTCCAATAAACATTAGAGAATACAAAACAATTATTGTTGCTAGTGCAAGATACTGAATGGCCAAAATTTTTCGATTCTAGTTTACTGTAATGTTGCCAATCATCCAAGGATGAACCATGCAAAAGTAAGGGTAATCACCTGATTCGTCAAGAGTTACAGAATAGGTTCCTCCTGCCATAAACAAGCTACTATCAAAGATTCCATCAGGAGCTCCTGGTAGTCCACTTGTTACAGTATGAGCTGCAGTGTCATCATTTGACCAAGTTATTTCATCACCTGCTGAAACTGAGACATTAAATGGAATATAGCATTCATTTGTTTCATCACATCCAGGTGCACCAGATCCTGGTGGAAGTGAAATTGCACCATTGAACTCAACTGGTTCAGGTGCTGCTTCAACAACTGGTTCAGGTGCTGCTTCAACAACTGGTTCAGGTGCTGCTTCAACAACTGGTTCAGGTGCTGCTTCAACAACTGGTTCAGGTGCTGCTTCTGGGACTGCAACATCACCTACAATTATTGTTCCAACCATACCTTGTTCTCTATGGCCTGGAACTGTACAAATATAATAAAATACACCTTCTTCACCGGCAATAAATTCAGAAACTCCAGCCTCTCCTGGTTTTAACGGACTTGATGCAGTTCCAATATCACTTCCTGGAATAGTTCCAGAAAAGCCTTCATCATTTGGAGTTACACCAAATGAATGGAATGATTTACCAGCATTATCAACATTAAAGATAACTTTGTCCCCAACACTCATGTTAATTGTTGGATTGTTATCACTTTCACCGGGTAACGCATTAAACGCCAGAGTCCTAAAGTCAGGAGATTCAATAAAATGAAGATCTTGTGAAAGGGTATCTCCTGTGTGTGCAGCAGGGCCAGCATGATCATCGCCACCAGACATCATTGCTGCAACTGGAGGTGGGGATGAAATCCAATAGTCCCACATTGAAAAGAAGATTACTCCACCAACAATACAAATTCCTAACATGATTGCTAGCATTTTACCAGTTCTTGCTGATGTTGTTCTGTAAATTTGGGAATTATCGTGACTCATTTCATATTTCTCCTAATGGGATGGATTCTTTGCCTCAAATGGATAGTAATACTTTCCGCCCACACCAAATGGGTCGTCTGTATCTGCGAGTTTTCCTTTACCTGCACTATGAAGGATATTTGCAAGGAAGATTACCATACTGATACCAATAATCATTGCACCAACTGATGCAATTTGGTTCATAGCAATCCATTCTGGAATAGGTGGATAATCGAAAATTCTTCTTGGCATACCATACAAGCCAAGTACGTGTTGTGTAAAGAATACTAGAACAGTTCCAATAAAGGACATTACAAAGTGAACTTTACCTAATGCTTCATTGTACATTCTTCCTGTGACATATGGATACATGTAGTATAGGAATCCAAATGAACCAAATGCAATTGTTCCCATCACAAATAGATGGAAGTGACCAACTACCCAGTAAGAATCGTGTGTTTGGAAGTCTAATGGCATAGCAGCATTTGCAACACCACCAGCACCTGCAGAGAAGAATAATGCAATTCCTCCAACTGCCCACATCATTGGGGTTGAGAATTTAATTCGTCCATTCCACATTGTTGCAACAAAGTTGAACACGTGAAGTGCTGATGCTGGAACTGCTGCAAGAGTTCCTACCATGAAAACTGTTTTTTCTGTAAATGACATTCCGGTTGCATACATGTGATGTGCCCATGATGAGAAACCGACTATAGATAATAAGACAAATGCAAAGATACCAGAGTTGTAACTGTGAATTGGTTTTCTTGAGAATCTTGGAATAATTTCATACATCATACCAATTGCTGGAATTACCAGTACATACACTTCAGGATGGAAAGTAAACCAGAAAAGATGTGCATATGCAATTGGATCTCCGCCCATTGCTGGATTGAAAAATCCACTAACACCAAGTCTATCGGTTAATAGCATTAACAATGCTGCAGCAAATGTTGGAATTGCAACTAGAATAATTAATGATGATGATAAGAATGACCAAGCCAATAATGGAACTTGTCCAATGGACATGTCTGGATGTTTACACTTGAGAATTGTTACAATGAAATTAATTGCGCCAAGTACTGATGAAATTCCTAAAATCTTTAATCCAAAAATCCACATGTCGGCAGCTGGTCCTGGGGCACTGATGATGGAATATGGAGGTGTTGCATACCATGTAAAATCAGCAAAGCCTAACCAAATTAGTGCTCCTCCTGGAGGAATCATCCAAAATGCAATTGCATTTAGTTTTGGATATGCCATGTCTTTGTATCTAACCATAATTGGAACAAAGTAGTTACCAACTGATGATGCAAATGGCAAAATAAATAAGAAAATTAACGTAGTTCCGTGAACTGTGAAAATTCTGTTAAAGGTCATAGCGTCACCAATGATTTGGGCACCAGGCAAGAACAATTCTGCTCTAATGATTAATGCAAGTGCACCACCTAAGAACAAAAATCCTATTGATGTGATTAAGTATAGTAATCCAACATCAGTATGATGTGTTGAAAACATAATTTGCCAAATTGGTCTTGGTTTTGCTAATTCTAGAGTCATAAGTTATTCTCCTCGATTACAAGTTGAGATAAAAGCGTTGTCAAGAGTGTGGTTCCTCTACGATTAATGTTCCTCTCATGTTGTAATGGATTAATCCACAGTATTCTCTGCATTGAATGTCATGTGTTCCAACTTCAACTGGTGCAAACCATACTGTATTTACTCTACCAGGAACTGCATCCATCAAGACCACATAATCATGAATGTTAAATGCATGAATTACGTCTTTAGAATAAATTTCAAATTTGTAAGCTTTACCTGATTCAACATGTAGTTCACCAATTTCTTTTGTACCATCTTCATGTTCAAAAGTCCAGAACCATTGTTGTCCAGTTACTTTGATAATTTCTGCATCTGCTGGAACATGTTCTACTAGTCTTTCTGCTTGCCATGCTTCTGCACCTACCCAAACCATTAATGCAATTACAACACCTACGTAAATCCATTCAGGCCAGTTAGAGTGTCCACTCAATTTTACCAGTCCGTGCCCTCATATGGAGTTGGTTTTGCTTTTGGATGAGATTCTCTAAATCTCCAAACTTGCCAAATAATAGTACCTGATACTACTGCACCTACAACAAATGCAATTGTCATCATTCTAAAAAATAAATTCCAAATTACTACTCTACGATCAAGATATTCACCAGGTTCATCGCCTGCAGCAAATGCTAAGTCTACAGCTGGAACAATTATCAAAACTGCCAATACCAAGAATAACCCGATGATACTCTTCATAGTAATGAAAGACTTGACCTAGAATTTCTATTTAAGGGTTTTCAAGATTATTAGCTACCAACCTTGATCGAATCTTGAGGGATGCATTACATTAAGTCCTGAAATAGAGAATTTTTTCTCCTTTTCTCTGAATATATTCAAGGATGCATTTGCAATGATTAATTCAAAAAGATTGGTTGGAGATAAATCGACTATGGTAGATAGCATTGCTTTGATTGGATCCATATGAGTGACAAGGACTACATTTTCATCAGGGTGGTTTTCTATAATATCATCAACTAGTCCAAGAACCCTATTTTTGACTTGAGTAAAAGTCTCCACACCATTATGAGCAATTTCTAATTCACCATTATAGAATTTCATAAAGACATTACCATTACTATTAAAAATTTCATCATAATGCATTCCAGTAAATTTTCCCATATCAAGTTCAATTAATCGCTCATCAATAGTTACATCAATTGAATTATGTTTTCCTGCAATTTCAGCAGTATGTTTTGCTCGCTGAATTGGGCTAGAATAAATTGCAGAGATATTCATTTGTTCTAATAATTCAGCAGTGTGTTGTGCTTGTTTAATTCCAGTATCAGTTAATGGGACACCTTCGGTTCTTCCTGCAAGAATTCTATCAGTGTTATTTTTTGCCTGACCGTGTCTTAGAAAAATTATCTGCCCCAACTTGGTCTAGAATTCAAATAAAGATAATAATAACATTGTTTGGAGTTAATCATGAAAGTAGGGATTATTGGCGGAACTGGAGGAATGGGAAAAGGTTTTGCACTTAGATGGTCTCAAAATCACAATGTAATTGTTGGTTCAAGAGATGCTGCGAGAGCATCTGAATCAGCTGTAGAATATACAAATTTGGCAAAAGAAGCATTTGGGGAAATTAAAGGTTCAATATCTGGAAACGATAATGTTTCAGTTGCAAAAGAAAGTGATGTTTTAATTTTATCAATCCCATATGAGAATATTGATACAGTATGTTCAGGAATTTTATCTGAAATTAAAGACAGTTGTGTAGTTGTATCTCCAATTGTTCCAATGACAAAAACGGATGTGGGATTTGAATGTGTTTCAATTAAAGAAAATAAACCATTTTCATACAAACTTGTATCAAACCACATGAAAGACAAATCAAAATTGGTATCAGCATTTCATGTAATTTCTGAGAAAAAATTAGTTAATCCAACTTTGGAGTTAGATTATGACATCTTTGTGTGTGGAGATGACAAAGAATCAGTCAATGTTGTCAATGAATTAATTGATGAGATTAAAGGTCTAAGATCAATTTACTTGGGACCTATTGAATTATCATATCTTGCAGAAATGTCAACACCATTGTTACTTAATGCAATGATTAGAAATAAAATTAAAAATCCAGGCATAAAAATTATCTAAGTTTACTCTCATGAGTCACGAATATTATAGGAGAGGTAGAAATTGGTATTCTGCCATTGGTGTAATGTTTTGTGTAATGGCTGCAATTGTTCTTGTAAGACAATTATTAATTTGGGGACCAGAATTTGTTGAAGATTTTTTATTTAATAATGAACTTACTAATGAAAAAATTTCAATGACAATGCTTGCATTTGGTATTTTTATGATAGGGTTAGGATTTAGAAAACATGAACAAAAAAGATGAGTTTCTAAAATCACAAAAGATTTTGCGGTTAGCAACTGTTGATAAAAATAAAACACCCCATATTGCACCTGTTTGGTATAGATATGTAGGAAGAAAATTCTACATTGGGACAAACTCAAAAACACAAAAAACAAAAAATATCTTAAAAAATAACAAAGTATCTTTTTGTATAGATATGGGAATTAATGCCCCAAATATTTATGGTGTTATGGGACAAGGAAAAGCTAATTTGATTTTAGACAAATCCAAAGTTAAAACAATTGCAAAAAAAATTCTTTTAAAATATTTTAAGACATTAGAAAACAAGTCTACAAAAGAATTACTAGAAGATACTGATTGTATTATAGAAATTATTCCACAAAAATATTCAATTTGGAATTATTGAGAAACAAATTCTTCAATTTTATTCATTGCAGAATCTAGAACTTCCATACTAGGAAGATATACCAATCTAAAATGTCCACTTCCATATTGTTCTCCAAATCCTGAACCATGAACAGTTAGAACACCTTTAGTTTCTAATAGTTTGGTTACAAATTCTTTATCTGTTCCAAATTTATTATATTCAATTTTTGGAAATGCATAAAATGATCCCTTTGGATTAGGACAAGATAATCCGGGCATTTCATTTAGTCGTTTTACAACTAGATCACGATGTTTTTTAATTTCAGATACAAATTTTGGAATATAATCTTGAGGGCCACGTAATGATTCCAAAGCTGCATGTTGTACTGGAAGACTAGTTGCGATTCTTACTCTAGCTAATTTTGGAAGATTTTCTCGTAATGCATCAAGTTTTGATGATTGATTAAATGCAATGTAACCAATTCGCCAACCAGACATTAGATGGACTTTAGAAAATCCATTAAGAACAATAACTGGTGAATCATCAGCTACTTTACCAATTCCCACAAATTTTTCATCAAAAATTATTTGATCATAAATTTCATCACAAATAATGTATAGATTATTTTGATTTGCAATCTCCACTAATTCTTTAAGTGATTTTTCATTGAAAACAACGCCAGTTGGGTTGTTAGGACTGATTAAACAAATTGCAACAGTTTTTGGAGTAATTTTAGATTTAATATCGTCAATATCAGGTGTAGAATTATTCAAATCAACTGCAAATTCTACAGGAATTCCTCCATGTAATCTCACATAAGATGCGTATGGCGGATAATATGGTCCAGGAAGTAATACTTCATCACCTTCTTCTACAATGGAGGATATCACCATATCAAGGCCTTCAGATACTCCATTAGTAACAAGAATTTCTTCAGATGTAATTGATAATCCTTTAGCGTTTTCTTTTTTTGCAATTTCTTGTCGTAATTCTAAAAGACCTTCAGATGAAGAATAGAAATTTTCGCCCTTGTTAATTGCATCAATCAAAGCTTGTCGTACATTATTTGGTGGTTGAAAACCAAATTGAACAGGATCACCAATATTGAGATAATCAACTTGCATTCCTTTTTCTTGTACTTTTCTTGCAGCAAGTACAATATCTCTAATTGCATATTCAACTCCTGCTACTTTTTTTGATACCTTCAAAGTATCTAGACAGATATTTAGGCCCGTTAAATTCTTACTTGTTTGGACTCGTTGCACAGTCTGGATAGTGCGAGCGGCTTCGAACCGCTAGGTCGAGGGATCGAAGCCCTCCGAGCCCTTTAGATTATCTTATAAAACAAACAATTTTCAAAATTGTTGATTTGAAAGTATCAATGTTCAAAATTGGAATTATACTAAGTCTAATAGGGATTATTTGGACATCGGTGATATTTATAGAAAGTAACAAAATTTCAGAAGAATTTACTTTAGAATCACAACACTCTCACAAAATACTAGTAGGTTTGGAAGGAAAGGGAATTGGGTATTATAAAATTTTCATGCCTGAATTTCTGAAATATAAAATATTTGTTCAGATTTTAGATGAGAATGAAAATATTATTTCAGAAAATAACATAGAAACAAAAATGTCTGTAGGGTATTTTGATTTTGAACATAGTGGGGAATATACAGCAAATATTGTTAATACATTAGAACATCCAATTAACATAGAAATAGAATTAGGAAATACAAAAGTAAAAGAAATGATTTATTCAGGAATTATGACTTTTGCAGGAGGAATTATTATTGTAATTTCATCATTTGTTAAATTAAGAAATTATAAGATTGAGCATCCTGATGAGAATATTACATGAATATAGATACATTGTATTGTATGTCCAAAAATTAAAGCAAAATTAAACACAAGCCAAGTAGTAAAGAAGAGAAAAGCAATTATTGAAAATGGAATTAGTATTTTGAGTTTTGTGTGTTCTCTATTTTTTAAAATTAAAAATCCACCAAGTGCTGCTAAAACTAGTCCTGTTTCAAGTGGTTGATGGGACCATGAAATTAATCCATCAATTCCATAGATATCATGAGAAACAGAATCTGCAAAACCTGCAATCAATTGAATTGCAGCACCAATCACTACAAGTAAAATTCCAGTTTTAAGAATTCCATGTACAGATTTTTTTAATAAAAGAAGAATACCCAAAAACCCAGCAGATGCAACCAAAAAAACTCCAAAATACACAACCATATGTTGAATACTCCAAAAAAATTCAGGTTCATTTACTAGATGATTAACTGCATCCCAAAATCCTCCAGAAACTGAAATGAAGGGTCCAAAAACTGCAAGAATGGAAACTACAGAAACTAGAGTAGTAGGTCGAACAGGAATAGAATTTACAATATTTGAAACCAGTTTCATTTTTATTTTTTTAAAAAAGCACTATTTGAAATATTGTAAATTTTTTAATTCAAAAAACTGAATTTTATGAGTAATTTTCTCAATTAACTATATTAGATAATAGGATTTACAGAAAATATGACTCCTGGAATCGGATTAATGAAAAGAAGACTGGAAAAAGAAAAAGAAGCGATTGTACTTGCAATTTCTGGAATTATAAAAAAATATAATGTGACTCAAGAAAATATCAAAACTCTAGAAACAAAATATCATGAAGATTCAGGGGATTGGTATGTTGCACTAGGTTGGGATGAAAAAAAGGCAATTATTAAAATGGATTCAGTATTAGGAACAATAACTGAGATTAAAGAAATTTAATTATCATAATTATTTTAGAAATATTATGACTAGTGCAATTGTACTTGGTGGATCACGTGGAATAGGAAAAGCAATTTCTGATTCATTAAAATCAATTGGAATTGATGTTTTTGCAGCTTCCAGAAATGATATAGATACATCAGATTTGAATAGTGTGAAAAAATTTCTAGAAAATCATCCTCAAACAGATATTCTAATTTTAAACACCGGAGGTCCAGTACCAAAAGAATTTTCAACAATTACAGAAGATGATTGGAAATTATATCATAATCAATTATTTTTAGGATTTTGTACTATTTTACAAAACATCAAAATCAATAATGGAGGATACATATTTTTAATTTCTTCAAGTGTAATCAAAGAACCAAATTCAAAATTAATAATTTCATCAGCATATAGAGCAGCATTTAGTGAAATTTTTAAAATTTTGAGTAAAGATTATGCACAAAAAAATATTAGTTGTATAAACATTGCACCAGGTCCAATTAATACAGATAGAACAAAAGAACTAATCAAAAATATTGATGAATATAAAAAATCATTACCAATGAAAAGACTTGGCGAGCCTGAAGAAATTGGGAATTTTGTGAAATCAATTATTGAAAACAAAATAAAATATCTAACAGGTGTCACAATTAATTTTGATGGTGGGAATTCAAACTATATTTTTTAGACTTATTTTTTAAATTCTACATTTGGTACATCAGGTTGACCAGCAATTGCAATTAATCCTCCATCACGAAGTTGTTGTAGTAATTGCATTACTTCTTTTTCAACTTGTTTTCGTTGTAGTCCTGTTTGTTGTGCAAATACTTCTACTAAATCAGTAACTTTACGTTCTCCATTACATGATTTCCAGAAATCGACAATTGCTTGATTAACCATAAATCCTTGATCATGTTCATTTGCCAAAACCATTGAACCATCTTCTTGTTGAACTAATTTTCCAACACCTTGAGGTAATGCAGTTTCATAGTTAATTGGTGCAGGAGTATTCATAGCAGCACCCATGTTTTTAATTTTTAATTTTCCTTCTTCAGTCATTTTATCCATTGACCATGCTGGTTCCCATACAATGTCTATTTTGACATTATTTACTCCAGGAACTTTTTTAGCATATCTTGTTGCATCTTCAACCAAAGTTTCATGTAGAGGACAACCTTGTGTTGTCATTGTCATTTTGATATTAACATCATTGTTTTCTGCAACATCAATTCCATAAATTAATCCCATTTCAACGATATTTAGAGGGACTTCAGGATCCATACATTGTTTTAATGATTCTTCGATTGCTTGCGCAGAAACAGTACTCATAATGTTATGAACCATTTGAAAAACAATAAAAACTTTCTATTAATTAGCTATAATTAACTAGATTTTTAGTATATTTTCATCATCAATATAAAAAAATGAATTCAGGATTAAATAAAAAATATAGTATGAATTAAATATTATTTCATATTTGATTAGATGAATTGAAAACAAATTTTAAAAAAGAAGAGGAAAGTCTGCCTGAAACTACAAATATAGGAGAAATAAATCCTGAAACAAAAAATTTGACAAAAGAAGAATTTGAAGAATATATTTCAAAATCTGGTGCTAAAGGATCATTTATGGTTTATAGATCCACAAAAAAAGAAGAAGAATTAGGACTAGATGAATTATAGTTTTTAATTAATATTAAAATAAAATGTCTACAAATCAATCATCTAAAGAACTTCAAAAAAATATAGAAGAAGTCATGTTTAAAAAACAACATGAAAATTTTAATGAATGGGTAAGGAATTTTTCTTTAAATTTACCCAATATTTGGAATGAAAAATCAGCTAAAAAATTAAATCCTGAATTACAAAAAAATAATAAAAATAATTCTGCAATAGTTATTGGAAGAGGTCCTGCAATTAACAAATACAAACATTTGAAATTACTTGCAGAAAGTAATTATCAAGGGACCATAGTTTGTTGTGATGGAAAACTAGGAGAGGTATTAAATGCAGGAGTTACTCCAGATAGATTTCCAAAATTTTATGTAATTACAATTGATCCATATCCTGAAATTAAATCACATTATGAACATGAAATAATAAAATCATTTGGATCTAAAATTAAAGGGATGTTTACGGTAATCACAAATCCAGAAGTAGTAGAAACAGCAAGACAGACAGGAATTGAAATTCATTGGCTTCATTCTCTTTTTGATTATAATGAAGGAGAAAAATCATTTAATAATTTATCATCATTAATGATCAGAGCAAAAAATAATGAACATAGATTACCAGCAATACAGACAGGAGGAAATGTAGGAACTTCAGCTTGGTTTGCAGCTTGGCAAATTTTAAAATGTTCTACAGTGGGATTAATTGGAATCAATCATGGGTGGGAAGAAGATACAGATTGGGAAACCATAATTTATCATAATCTCAAAGGGAGGATTTCAGAAGGTGTAGATAGAAATAGTCCCACATTTCAAAAATTATATAGAAAAATATACAATCCAGATTTTGATTGTAATTGTATTTTAGATCCTCTTTTTCAATTTTATAGTGAAGCATTAAAAGAATTCATAGTTAGATCTCCAGAATGGGTAAATACAATAAATGCTACAGAGGGGGGTTCAATTTTTGGTGAACGAATAACTTCAATGAGATTTGAAGAATTTCTAAAAAATAATGAGTAATTCGATAGCAGTTTAAATACAGCAACAAGATAATGGGAGTATTGAAAGTACTATTCGTAGTTCCAGAAATCCGTCTAGATAGCAAACCTAATCACATTCCATTCTGGGCAGGGATTCTTGCAGCTATTGTTGAACAAAAAGGAGGACAAGTAGCAATTCTTGATCTTAATGCTCTTAGAACAAAATACGGAGGTAAACAAGTTCCATCAGAAATTATTGTCAAAGAAATTTCATCAGAAAAATGGGATATGGTAGGGATAGGAGGTTTAACAACAACTTATGCTAGAATTAAACAATTAGCACCTTTAATAAGAAAATATTCTCCAGATTCATTATTTGTTGGAGGGGGGGGATGGAGTACGTATAACCCAACTGAAATTTTAGAACTTATTCCAGCATTAGATTTGATTGTTATTGGTGAAGGAGAAGAAACATTTTCAGAACTTTATGATAAAGTCAATAATGGTTCTAAAGATTTTGAGAGTGTTAGTGGATTATGCTTAAGGGATAGAGTTTTAGGGTTTAAATTTACAAATCCACGAGCATTAATTTCTGATCTAAATACCATTCCATATCCTGCATATGATCTACTAGAGACAGATATTTACTTCAAATCTTCATCAATACCATTTTCTGTGGATAGTTTCAAATCAAAAAGACGTAGTTCTGCAGTTTGGGAAAGAGGGTGTCCAAGAGGATGTACATTTTGTTCTCATAATGGGATGTCTAGAATAGACTTACAAAATATTTATGGAGAAGGAGATAGAAAATCGGGGGAAAAATTAGTAAGAATATCAGATAAAGAAAATGACACTTTCCAATTACCAGCTAGATGGCCTACACCAGAATATGCAGTTAATAATGTAAAATTATTAAAAGAAAAATTTGATATTGATTTTGTTTCAATCGTGGATGAAAATATGACTAGTAATCTAAAATGGACAAAGGAATTTTGTGATTTGTATGTCAAAGAAGGGTTAGATAAAACTGTAAAATGGGGAACATTAGGTGATGCTCCTAGTGTTGCAACAAAACCAGAAATAATTTCAATCATGAGAGACTCAGGATGCTCTTATATTTCATTTGGGTTTGAATCAGCATCAAATAAAGTACTTAATGAAGATATACAAAAAGGACAAGTACGTGCCCATTTACAAAAAACAGTTGATACATTAAAAGAAGCAAAAATGACTCCGATTACAACCTTCATGATTGGAAATATGCATGAAAATATTAATGATTTAATGGAAACAGTTGATTTTTGGATTCAAAATAATGTTGAAATTGATCCATTCATTTGTACTCCTTATGTAGGTAGTCCAATTTATTATGATAATCAAGATTTTGTATTACAACAATATGATACTAAGTTGAAAATGGTTGCAGAAGGAAAAGCTGAAGTAGATAAACAAACTTTGCATAAATGGAAATTATCTGCCATGGATAAATTTATGAAGGAATGTGGAGATGCATTAAAATACACCGCAACAGTCAGTCAATATTTCACAATTCCAGAATTACTAGTAATTAAAGAATTCATGTACAAACATGACACACAGAGATTACTTAGGATGGGACATGAAAAATATGATGAAACAAAATTGGAACAATGGAAACATGATGAAAAATGGGAAAAGTATTGTGAAGTGTGTAAATCAGAAAATGAGTTATCACTAAAAATTAAAAATTAAACATCAATCATTTTTTTGGCACTTACAGGATGACCAGTATGAACGCCATTAATAATTTCTCCATATTTAGGTGGCATATACAAATTTTGAATATTTTTGATTTTAAAATTAGAGATTAGTTCAGTTTTACAAAAAAAAGCATTTACACCATTGCTATCACATCCTACTAATGTGTATCCTTTCTCCAAACCAAGGTTTTTTAATGCCAAAAGACTTGCACCAAAATAATTTGTTCCATCCCATTTAGAATCAGCATTATAAGGAACTACTTTACTTTCATCAGGAGGAATTGATGAATTAAATTCTATTACAACCACTCTTGGAACATAATCTACAATGGATTTCCATACCCAATAATCATTGTAATCAATGTCAATAGATAATAAATCAAAATTCTTAGGTATGCCATATTTTTGAAATAAATTTTGAATATTTTCAGCAGTTACTTTTTCAATTTTAATATCAAATTGAAAATTTATTGAACGTTTTTTTCTTTTTAAAAATTTTTTTGTAAATCGTATATATTTTTTGATGTTTTCTTTTAAACCCAAATTTTTATTTGACCAAGCTTTATTCATAATGCCTTTCCATTGAATTTCTTGATCAGCGCCATAATCCATCATTAAACCTTTCCAGCCTTTTTTTTCTAAAAGATTAATAGTATTACATTCAAATCCATTTCCTACTCCAAACTCTACAGAAAACTTGTTAGTAGTTCCAATTTTAGAGAAAATATATTCTAAAATTCCATCTTCACCATTTTGAGAGTAAATTTTGTTTTCATGTAAATTAATATCAAATTCTATAGAATTCAAATCAGTATTCATATTTGTTAAAAATTTTAGCCTTTATTAAAAATATTAATCAAACAAACATTTTATCGAGTCATCAAAGGGTGGTTTTGCCACTCCTTTTTCAGTAATTATTCCAGATATTAATTCAGGAGGGGTCATATCAAATGCTGGGTTTATGACATTAATGTCATCAGGAGCGGTTTTTTTAGTACCTTCACCTGTAACTTCAGTTGCTTTTCTCATTTCAATAATTACATCTTCTGCTTTAGTATTCATATCAATTGTAGATAGCGGTGCTGCAACATAAAATGGAATTCCATGTTGTTTTGCCATTGTTGCTACTTGATAAGTTCCAATTTTATTAAAAACATGACCAGTTTTTACAATTCTATCTGCACCAACCACCACCTTGTTAACTAATCCATTAGACATGCTATAACCAACAGCAGTATCCGGAATTAAGCTAACATCAAATCCATCATGTTTTAGCTCAAAAGCTGTCAGCCTGGAACCTTGTTGTATAGGTCTTGTTTCAGTAGCAATAACTTTAACATTTTTTCCACTTTCTCTGGTTGCACGAATAACACCCAATGCCGTCCCATATGCAACAGTAGCTAATGCACCTGCATTACAATGAGTCATTATTGTATCATTATTATCAAAAAGGGGGGCACCATTTTTTCCCATAGATTTATTAATTTCGATATCTTCATCTGCCATTCTTTTAGCAGTTGAAATTATTAATTCTCTAATTTGTTCAACTGAATTTCCTGTCTTTGCAACATTCATAATTTTTTCTAATCCCCAACTTAGATTTACAGCAGTAGGTCTAGTTGCAAATAAAATTTCTTTTGCAATTTCTAAATCAGAAATTAATCCATCTTTTGTATTTGCTCTGCTTTGTAAAACTGCTAATCCCAACCCAAATGCTCCAGACACTCCAATTGCAGGAGCACCTCTCACTATCAGAGTTTTGATTGCATTTGCTACTTGATTGAAATCATCATATTCTACAAATACAAGTTCATTAGGTAATTTGGTTTGATCAATCATTATAACTTTATTATTTTTCCATTCTACAGTTCGTAAACCAGTAATTTTTTCCATAAATAAATAGAAAAAAAAGCTTTTTAAAAATCAATTGTTTAAATCTTAGTGTAGATAGATATTTTATTGTAAGGATTAAATTAAAAATATTGGATATTTCTACATTAGAAAAATATGATTTAGAAAAGATGTACAAAATTTATGATAAATGGCCTATTATTTCTAAGGAGTCATATGATTTTAATCACAAAAAAATTAGATTAAAGGAAATAGATCATATTGTGTTTGCAGGAATGGGGGGTTCAGGTACTATTGGAGATATTTTTTCATCAATACTTTCAAAGACAAGTATTCATGTATCCATAATAAAAGGATACATACTTCCAAAAACAATAAATTCTAATTCTCTTATTATTATCACAAGCATTTCTGGAAATACTGTTGAAACTCTTAATATTTTAGATTCAGCAAAAAAGCAAAACTGTAAAACAATTGCTATTTCATCAGGAGGTAAAATGGAAAAATATTGTAAAGATAATAACATAGACTTTAGAAAAGTCTCTCAATTTCATTCTCCTAGAGCATCATTTACGGGATTTTTGTATTCGTTATTAAAAATATTAGAACCAATTTTACCTATAAAAGAAATTGAAATTAAAGAATCTATACTTGAATTAAAAAAATTACAATCAAAGATTTTTTCTGGAAACCTCTCAAAAGAAAATCCTGCATTAAATTTAGCAAATTGGATTAATGGAATTCCTTTAATATATTACCCTCACGGATTAAATGCTGCAGCAATCAGATTCAAAAATTCTCTTCAAGAAAACTCCAAACTTCATTCAATGATAGAAGATGTGATTGAAGCCAGTCATAATGGAATAGTGGCATGGGAAAAACAATCTAATATTCAACCTATTTTATTACAGGGAGAAAATGATTTTATCAAAACAAAAGAAAGGTGGGGAATTTTGAAAGAGTATTTTCAAGAAAAAGAGATTGAATACAAAGAAATTCATTCTAACAAAGGTAATATTCTTACCAAATTAATATGCCTGATATATTTACTTGATTACGCTACAATTTACAAATCTGTTCTTTCAAAAACCAATCCTTCTACAATAAATTCTATTGACTATATTAAAAAAAGATTATAAAAAAATGAAAACAGAATTTGAAAAAAGATATTATTATTTTAATTTAAAAGAAAAATTTATCAATAAAATTTATTATATGCCTAAAAATCAATTTGAATGTGAAGCCAAACATACTATTATTTTCTATTGATTCATTAAGATTTGATAAAATATTTGGGAAAAATAAAAGTGCGATAACTCCAAATATTGATAAAATAATTGAAAATGGAATTACATTTACTCAAGCAATAAGTAGTGCAGATGCTACAGGTTTAGGCATAGGTAGTTCATTTACTTCTAAATTTTCTTTTAGAACTGGAAGTACCCAATACAAAATTGATGCTGATAAATTAGATTATATTCACTTATTAAAAAAAAATAATTATAATACATATGCAACTGTCCCAAATATTCATTTCTTTTTAACATTAACAAAAAATTTTACAGATACAGATGTGTATGAATATTTTAAACGCGAATCATGGTTACAACTTGTAGGTGGAATTGGAGAATCAATAGTAAGTAGATTAAATGAGAAAAACAAAGAGCCTTGGTTTTATTATATCCATTTAATGGATTTACATTCACCTTTTTATATTCCTAAAGAATTTGATTCTGAAAAATTTGGTAAAGAGAGATACGATAGAATGATTTCATCAATTGATTCATGGATTGGGATGATTTTGAAAGAAATAGATCTAACTAATACACTTGTTATACTTACAGCTGATCATGGAGACCACATACCAGTAGTTGAAAATTGGGGAGCAGTAACAAAAACAAACCCTACAATTCTCAAAGTTAAAGAAAAATTACCTGCGTTAGAACCACTTGGTTTAAAAATAATTAGTACGATTAGAATGTATAAAAGAAATCAACAAATGAAAAATCTTAAAAAAGATTTAACAGATAAACAATCACAAGCATTACTTGGAAGAGCTCATAGTGTTTTGTATGATGAATTATTACATATTCCTCTGATTTTTTATGGACATGGTGTAAAACAGCAAAAAATTATCTCTCAACAAGTACGACAGGTAGATATGTTTCCTACACTAATAGATTTTTTGAATATTCCCGATACAAATGAAGTTGATGGTAAAAGTCTTATGCCATTAGTAAACGGGGAGTCTTGGACTGAATTACCAGCATATATTGAAACAGGTGTTAGATGGGTAAAAACAGCAAAAAAAATCATTGAACCAAAATTTGAGGGTAAAACAATCGGTATTAGAACTTCCAATTACAAGTATTGGAGATCTAGAAATGATCCTACAAAAGAAGTAAATCTTTTTGATTTGAAAAAAGATCCTAATGAAGAAGAAAACATTGCTGAAAATAATCAGAAAATAGTAAATGAAATGGAGCAGATATTAGATTCTATGAAAAAATCATTTTCATCTAAAAATGAAAATGATTTTTCATCAGAAGAAGAAGAAAAGATTGCAAACGAATTAAAAAAATTAGGCTATCTCTAATAAAATACAATACACATTCATCTGTATTTATAAGGAAAAAATATTTAAATCGAATATGAGTCAAAAAAGAGAAATTTTCACATCTAAATCTAATGTTTTAAAAATACTCACATCAGAATTAAAAAAATCAAAAATTGAAAAAATTTTTGATTTTACAATTAAACAATGGGATCAAGATAAAAATAAGATTTTATTAAAAATTCAAAAAAAATTCCCAAACAAAATTTTGATTGTTAGAAGTTCAGCTATTGGAGAAGATTCTGTAGAAAATTCTAATGCAGGAAACTATGAAAGTATTCTAAACATTCCTTCAAATTCAAAACAAAAAATTTCCGAAGCAGTGAATTTAGTAATAGAGTCTTACAAAAAAAAGAATAATTATAACAAAAATAATCAAATTTTGATACAAGAACAATCAAAAAATATTATAACAAGTGGAGTTGTATTTACTAAAACTCCAGATATTGGAGCACCATACTATATCATTAATTATGAAGACAGTAGATCAACTATAGGGGTTACCAAAGGAGAAATCAATAATACGTGTAAATTATTTAGAAATACCTCAACATCACAAATTCCTATTAAATGGAAAAAGTTGATAGAGTCAATTAAGGAAATTGAAAAAAAAATAAATTCAGATATTTTAGATATAGAATTTGGAATTACTACAAAAAAATCAATAATAATTTTTCAAGTTCGTCCAATTACATCAATATCAAATAATCCACCTTCAAAATTAGAACAAAATATTTTGAAATTAATCATAAAAGAAAAAAGAAAATTTAGAAAAATAAATAAAAAAAACACGAATTTTGGGAATTATACAATATTTTCAGATATGAGTGATTGGAATCCTGCTGAAATAATTGGAGATCGTCCAAAATTACTAGATTATTCACTTTATGATTATCTAATTATGAAAAAAATTTGGAATCAAAGTCGAAAAATCATAGGATATCAGAATGTAGAACCATATTGTTTAATGGTTAAATTTGGAAACAAACCTTATGTAGATTTAAGAGGAAGTTTTAATTCATTAATACCGAAAACGTTCAACAAAATACAAAAAACAAAATTAATTAATTTTTATCTTAAAAAACTTGATACTAATCGTCATCTACATGATAAAATTGAATTTGAAATTTTATTTTCTTGTTTTGATTTAGGAATTAACAGTAGATTAAAAGAATTAAGAAAATATAATTTTACCAATGAAGAAATACAGGATATCAAAAATACATTAACTGTTTTCACAAATGAAATTATTTCATCTTTTCCAAAAATTCAAAAAAATTGTGAAAAATCTATTTATCAATTATCTAAAAATAGAAAACAAATTCTTGCAAATTTAAATTCTAAATCCAATTATAGAGATTTTCTCCTTTCTGCAGAAGAACTGTTAAAAAACTGTCGTAAATTTGGAACACTACCATTTTCAACTATGGCAAGAATCTCTTTTATTGGTTCAATATTACTCAAAAGTTTAAAAAATGAGAAACACATTTCAGAGAATTTTACTGAAAATTTTATGGCATCTATTTCTACTCCACTATCTAAAATCCAAAATGATTCTTATTTGTTAACTAAAAACAAAATATCTAGAAATCAATTTCTAAAAAAATATGGTCATTTACGACCTGGAACATATGACATTACTGCATCTAGATATGATAAAGAAAAAGATTTTTTTGAAAATATCAAATTTCTAAAAAAAAATACAATATCTAAAATTTCAATCGACAAAAATGAATTATCAAAGATTTTTTCTAAGCGAGGAATAGAATTTTCTAATATTAGTTTTTTAGAATTTGTTGAAAAATCCATTACACAACGAGAAAATTTGAAATTTGAGTTCACCAAAAATCTCAGCGAAGTAATTGAATTAATTGCAAAAGCTGGAAGTGAACTTGGATTTTCAAGAACTGAAATGTCTCATTTATCAATTTCGTCAATTTATTCCTACAAAAAATATACAAAAATTTTATTAAAACAAAAATGGAAAAAGCAAATTTATTCTCAAATGGAAAAGTCCAATTTAGCAAAATTCTTAATTTTACCGCCCATATTATCATCAGAAAAAGATTTCAATTTTATTCAGTATTTTACTTCAAAACCAAATTTTATTACATCAAAAAAAATTACCGGTGAATTAATATTCTTAAAACATTTTGAACAAAAAAAAATAAATTTGGAAAATAAGATAGTGGTAATTGAAAATGCAGATCCTGGTTATGATTGGATTTTTTCAAAGAATCCATTAGGATTAATCACTAAATATGGTGGAATAGCTTCCCATATGTCAATTAGATGTAGTGAAATGGGATTACCAGCAGCTATAGGTTGTGGGGAAATTCTTTTTGAACAACTCATTAATTCATCTAAAGTTCTCTTGGATGGGAAAAATGAGCAATTAATAATGCAAGAACAAAAACATCATGACGAATACATAGAAGAAAGAAAAGTTCTAAAATCATTAGGTTATATAAAATAGTGTAAATTTACATGGCGAGCTTGATATAATTATGAACAATCAAAAAATCAAGATTGGTATTTCTCTTCGTGTGATGAATGCAGAAAATTATTCAGAAAAAAGGGATGGGTTAAGTCAAGATTGGTCTAAATTTTTTGAAAAATTTGATTCAATTCCTATTTTTATCCCTAATAATATGGAGAATGTAAAATCATATTTGGAGAATATTGGAATTAATGGAATAATTCTATCTGGAGGTGATAATATTGGAAAAGATCCAGAACGAGACATAACTGAAATTAAACTTATTCAGTTTGGTATTGACAACAATATTCCAATATTAGGAGTGTGTAGAGGAATGCAAATGATTAATCATTTTTTTAATGGAACTATTAAAATTAATTCATCAAATGAACACGTGAATAATCCTCATGAAATTAAAATCTTAAAAAATATTTTTTCCAAAAATTTAAACTCAAAAAAAATTACAGTAAACTCATTTCATAATAATATAATTGATGATGAAAATCTTGGTAATGATTTGAATATTTTTGCAAGAACGTTTTTTGATGATTCTATTGAAGGATTTTTCCATAGTAAATTTAGGATTTTAGGCATAATGTGGCATCCTGAAAGAGAACAGAATGAAAACAATGAATTAATTTTGAAACATGTTTTTCAGGATAATAATTTTTGGAGAAAAATAATTTGAATGTAATAATTCTTGCAGCTGGTGAAGGGAAAAGACTTAGACCATTAACTAATGAAAAGCCTAAAGGATTAGTTGAATTGTTTGGAAAAAGTATTTTGGAAAGACAAATTGAAATTTTTATGAGTGTTGGAATTACAGATATTTCTATTGTAACAGGATTTAACGCAAATTTGATAAAATTTCCTAAAATAAATTATTTTCATAATCATAATTTTAAAACAACCAATATGGTTGAAACTTTGTTTTATGCAAAAGAAAAATTGAATGAATCCACAATTATTTCTTATGGGGATATAATTTTTGAAAAAAAAGTTATTGAGAAATTAATTCAATCTAAACATGAAATATCAGTTGTAGTAGATTTAGCATGGAAAGAGTATTGGGAAACACGATTTGTAAATCCTTTGGAAGATGCTGAAAGTTTACTCCTTCAAGACGGATATATTACTAATATTGGTCAAAAACCTAAAAATTTTGAACAAATTCAGGGACAATATATTGGATTAATGAAATTTCAAAATGATGGGATATTACATTTAAAAAAAATTTATGAACATGCAAAAATGATGGCAGATACAGGTTCAAATCCTCTAAATTCTAAAATCCCCTTTGAGAAGTCATACATGACTGATCTCTTACAGGGAATGATCAATTTTGATCATAAGTTGAAAGCAATAACCATAGAACATGGGTGGTTAGAATTAGATTCACTTAATGATTATCAGCTATATAACAAATTGTATGAATCAAATGAATTATTGAAATTCATTAAGTTAATAAAAAATTAATTTCCTTGATTTTTTATGAAATCAATAAAAGATTACAATATTGTTTTGGTAAATATTGATGGGTTTAGAAAAGATAAAATTGATCTTTGTCCTTCTTTAAAAAATTTGAAAGATAATAGTATATATTTTTCAAATATGTTTACTGCAGCACCATATACATTTGCAGCATTACATGCAATATTTTCTGGTATGTATCCATCTAGAAATGGAGTAAATGCATATTATAATATCTTTAAATTTAAAAAAAATACTATTACCACTTTACCTCAGATTTTACAAAAGGCAGGGTATTACACTTGTTGTGATATAATCAGTGAATCAGTAATGCCTAAACAAGGAATTGAAGAATGGAATTTATTTGATGAAGCAACTGTAGATTTCAAAAAAAGACATAAAGAATTATTAGAAAAATTATCAAAGAAAGAAAAATTTTTTGTATTTTTACACTATACTGAAACTCACAAACATTTAGTTCGTGCAATAGTATCTAAATATAAACAAGAAGATAATGATGATGAATTTTTTCAATCACAGTTGGAAAACAATCAAAGATTTGATTCATATCTACCTTCATGTGACGAATATGTTTCAACAATTCTTGATACATTGAAAGAGTCAGGAATTTATGATAACACAATCGTAATTTTTTTCACAGATCATGGAACAAGCATAGGTGAAAAAAAAGGTGAAAAATTTTATGGTGTTTATACTTATGATTATACAATCGGAGTATTTTCAATTTTACATATTCCAGGAGTTGAGCCTAAAACCATTAATGAGCAATGTAGAACATTGGATCTTTTTCCAACCATAGCTGAATTAACAGAATTTCCTCTAGGAGAAGATTTTGATAAACTTCAAGGAGAAAGTTTGTTCGAATTAATAAAAAAATCATCTAGTGATGAAAGAGAAGTATTTGTTGAAACCGGAGGATTGTATGGTCCATGGCCATCAGCTAAAAAACATAATGTTTTTTGTATCAGATCAAACCAAAAAAAATTGATCTATAATGACACTCCTGAAACATGGGAGTTGTATGATCTAGAAAAAGATCCTATGGAAATTAATAATATCTATGAAGAAAGTTTACCTATTGTTCAAGATCTAAAAAAGCGATTAATCCATAATCTTAACGATAATGAAATTATAACAAAAATTTCTTAAAATATATTTTATTTATTATTAATCGATATCAAATATTTGTGTATGATTGATGCAATATTTTGATTTCCAATTCTTGAAAAATGTCCACCATACTCATTATCATCAGAATAAAGATCATCTATTTTATTTTCTGATAATAGTTGATCTGTAACTTGAATTACGTATAGTCCTTCTATTAATGACAATTTTTTTTCAATTTCTTGATAAAAATTATATTGATTTTTAATAAAAGCAATATCATCTTTTTGAGGAAGAAATACGAATACGGGAATAAAATTATTAGTTTTGGCAAAATTTACATATTTTTCTAAAATTTTTTCTAGTATTGCTGTAGCTTCTTTATTTTTATATAATTTTAGCCTCCATTGTAAATTGATTTTCATAATAATCTTCATCGAGTTCCATTTTATTTTTGAAATATCTTTATTTTTTTTCTTCCATAATTCAATTATAGTAACCCAATACATTATAGAAATATTTCGTTTAAGATTTTTTAATATTGTAAAAATATATGGAAAATGAAGAATTTCTTTCTTGAATTTTCTCTTATAAAAATAATCACTTTCTTGAATCTTATCTAAATAGTTTTCATATATTTGAAATTTAGATTTTTCATTAATTTTATTTTCAATTAATTTTAATTCTTTATTTTTTAAAATAAATCTGGGTTTAAATGCAAATGTATTTCCATATTCATAGTAATGTTTCCATGAACTCATAATTCTACTAATTGTGTCTGGAACAACTGCCAATATCACAATACGAGTTTTGTTTTTATGAAATTCTCGTTCTAATCGTAAAAAACTTTGATCAATTCCATAATTACCAACTCCAAAATTTAATACATTTGTATTTTCTAATTCAGATAAATAATGCTCCCAAGTTTCATTATTATTTACTTGCCTACAAAAAGTAAATGAATCACCATAACAAGAAATTGTAGAAACTTTTTCTTCAAAATTGGGATTTGTTCTTGCACCTTTATCATTAATAGACCATGTGGTAGTACCAAATTTTCCTTTTTCATTTCTAGATGTATTTGGTTTTCGTATCCACCCGATTTGTGAATCATAACCATCTGGAATAAATTTATCCAATCCTTCTTTAGGAAGTTTTGGGTTTTCATCATATTTTGAAATTATGAGCCATTGAAAGTTTTTCCGAACATATGAAACCCATGAAAATAATCCAAATTCAATAATCCCAAATAATATAACAATAACAAAAATTTGTAATAAAATTTCAGTCATTGTAAAGTTTTAAAATTTGATAGGTATTAATCATATTACAAAAACTGTGAAAAAACATAACAGATATGAATAATTTGTTAATTATTGGAATTTTTTTGTTGAATTATGTACATAATTAACAAATAAATCATATAGATAATAGAGCTAGAAAGAAAACCCATACTAATTCCTAATAATCCATATTCTGATCCCAGAAGAACAACAAGTAACAAGTAACTAAATGCATAAACTACCGTGCCTGTTACAACAAATCTACTTTTTTCATTTCCTAAAAATTTTGATGAAAAAATCAAAATTATCGTATTTGGTATTACTGCCAAACTTAGAATTGGAATTATTTCAACGGAATTAACAAACTGTGGGAAAAATATTGGTATTATTTTTGGTCCTAAAATAATACCAATAATAGATATAGTAGTTGAAATTAATAATATAATTATTTTAAATTTGTTTGAATTTCTTCCGGCAGAATCATCAACTAATAAAAATTTGAATGATATACTTGCAAAGAGATTCATCACTAAATATACTTGGAATGCTAAAGCAAATTCTCCCAATATTTCTAATCCCAATATTGGAACTATCAATATTTTATCTAAATTACGTCTTAAAATAGTAAAAAGTCTAACAATATAATTATTAAAAATGAATCCAAAATTTTCTTTTAATATTAAAAAATTGAATGGGGAATTTTTTAGAAAAGTAAAAGATAGTATCATGGAAGGAATATATGAAAATCCAATACCATAAATTATTCCATCTACACCAATCAAAAAATATAATCCAAGAGAAAGTGAAATCATTAATACTTTTTGTGAAACTAAAAATATTCCATACTTAGAAAAAAGTTTTTTACCTACAAAATATCCCAGCAATAATTCGCCACAAATCATTCCAAATGTTAAAAGGATAACATCTAATCTTGAGATTAAGAGGTATGAAACAATAGAAACTACTGTCGCTATTATTAAGGATAATAGAAATAAAGTTCCTCTTAACCCTCTTTCTTTAACTTCGTATACAATTATTGTATGGTTATTTGCAAACATAGAAAATCCTAAAGCTACACCTGCAATACCAATTAGAAGTTGTAATTCTCCATAATTACTTACAGCCAAAAATGATGCTAAATATAACCAAAAAATACTACCTATTGCACCTGAAATGGCATCTGAAATTGCTAAAGTTCCAAAATTTCTTAAAAATTTTGATATCACGCCAGTAGTTAATTTAATGAGTATATGTATAATTAACTAAGATAATTTTTTTGGTAGGTTAAAAATCAAATTGATTTAACAATAATTTTACTAAATTTTGTGAAAGATGAAAAAATTGGAATTTGAAGAAAAGATGGTCATTCATCAAGAGTAAAATTTAAAATGAAATTAATGATATTATCATAATTATAAAAAATGAGAATTTTTTAAATAAAATAGTTAGTAAAGTAATGTCATTTTTGAATTTTTGAGAAAGACTTTAAACGTTCCAATTAAAAGTAATTAAAATGACATTTTTAGAATTTTCCATAAATCTTCCAGGAAATCTAGATAAAATTTTTCAGAAAATTACTGATTTTGAAAATTTTAATAGATATATTCCCAATCAGTTAGAAAGTGTTAATATTATAAAAAAAGAAAATAGTAAAATATTTACAGAAGAAAAAATAAAATCAATTTCAATTTTAAAAAATAGTTTTGAACAAACTAGTATGCATACAGTAAAAGAAAATAAAGTTGAAACAGAAATTATTTCAGGACCAGCAAAAGGTACAATTATCGAATCAGTTTTTCAAAAAATTGATTCAGGGACTAAAGTAGTTATTAAAATAAATCTAAAGCTTGGTTTAAAGTATAAATTATTTACACCAATAGTAAAAAAAGTATACAAACAAATGCTAACAGGAGTTTTATATAAAATTAATAGAGAGGTAAATGAATAAACATGGAATCTGAAGATTTTTCCAAAATAATTAATTGGAATAATGTTTTTGAACAATCGAATTCTTTTAAAAATAGTAAGCCATTTTCATTTGGTTTTATTGAAGATTTTTTTACAGATAAATTTTATAACAATCTTTATGAAACATTTCCTAAAATTGATGAGAAATGGAATATAGCATCTGTAATGTCAAAGTATCAACATTATAGAACGTGGAATAATGCATCTATTAATGATCCACATAAATCAGGAGATGATCCTTCCCTTAGCGAATATTTTAATAAATTAAAAAGATATGCAGAAACAGAAGAATTTGTAAGTAATTTTAGAGAATTTTCTGGAGTACCAGTTTCAAAATTAAAAACAATTACTTTCATGAGTTATGAAAAAGGTGGATTTCAATATCCTCATATTCATAATAATGGTCCAAGTTCATTAATCATAATGCTATATTTTTCTAAAGGTTGGAAGAAAGGAGATCCGGGAGGAACATATATGGCGTCAGAAGAAGATGAATCAAAAATAATTTTTGAACCTTATAATCTCAATAATTCAATTGCATTATTCCATGATGGTCCAATGGCTGCACATGGTGTAAGATACATAACTAAAGATGTCACTAGACAAGGAATGCAAATAATTTTAGAGGGATTTAATGAAGATACAGAACGTTGGTCATCAGATAAATAATTAAAAACAATAAAATAATTAGAAAAATATTTCTTAGAAAATTACCAAGCAGTATAACCGCCATCCATAAAAATAATGGAACCAGTCATATAACTTGATTTTTCACTACATAGAAAATCCAATAATCCATTAAGTTCATTTTTTTTCATCATTCTCTTCATTGGAGTTAATTGCGAATATTTTTTTTTAAATAGTAAATCTTGCTTTTGTGAAACTCCTCCAGGAACAACACAATTGACTCTGATATTAGGTGCAAGATGAGTTGCCAAATATTTCGTCATATTAATCACACCAGCTTTCGAAACAGAGTATCCAATATCTTTATGAGATTTTTCATAAAGAGAAGGATTTGGAGAAACAGAACCATAAATAGAAGAAAAATTAACGATTGAGCTTTTTTTATTATTTTTTGCAAATTCTCTACAAACAGAAAATAATGATATTATATTTACATCAAGATAGTCTTGGAATGATTTTAAACTAAAATTATAAAGATCGTTTTTCTTTCTTTTTTTATTAATATTATCATTTAGTGCAAAACAATTAATGAGATAATCTGCATGATTTTTTGAAAACCAGTCTTTGACAAAATTTTCATCAGTAAGATCATGACCTAACGAAAGATCTAATTTATGTAACTTTCCAAGTTTTTTAAAATAAGCAGAAATTTCCTTTCCTAAAAATCCTTCAGAACCAGTAATGATAAACTCTCGTTTCATTTTATTTAGTTTCAAATAGTCATTATTTGAACTTTAAAAAATGATATTATACGGGGTTTTTTAAAATTAAATTAATGAAATCAGTGTGTTTTATTGCAGCAAGAGGAGGTTCAAAAGGTGTTCCACGGAAAAATATTCGGATGTTGGTTAATAAACCTCTTATCGCCCATACTATTGAAAAATCGATTGATTCTGGATCATTTAGCAACGTAATTGTTTCAACAGAAGATAAAGAAATTGCTAAAATTGCTAAGCAATATGGTGCAGAAGTGCCATTCATGAGACCAAAAAAATTAGCTTCGGATACTACAGGAATGGCAGAAGTTATGATTCATGGAATTAATAAACTTCATTCATTAGGATATAATTTTGAAATTATAGTTAACAGAGATTGTACTGTTCCTTTTATTCGAAATTCAGATATTGAATCATCAATTAAATTATTAAAAAAGAAAAAATGTGATGCAGTTTATGGTGTATATGTTCAACATTTTAATCCATACTTCAATATGATGGAAATGGATTCTAATGGGTTTTTGAAATTTTCTAAAAAAATGAAAAATCGTCCACATAGAAGACAAGATGCACCAAAAGTCTATCAACTAAATGGATATTTTGTATATAATGTTAATAGATTTTTAAAATTTAAAAATCAATATCCACCAAAAGGATTACCTTGGGAAATTCCACCTGAAACTGGATTAATGATTGATACAGAATTAGAATTTAAGACAGTAGAAATGATGATAGAAAAAAATCTTGTTCCAAATTAATTAATCACGTAATAATCTGAATATTTTTTTTAAGTAAGGACGATTTTTTAATTGCTAATGAAATTTTTAGTGTATTAATTGCATCGTCGATAGAATTAATTGTTTTTTTATTTTTTGTAACACATTTTAAAAAATATTTTAATTCATCAATGAATTGATCATTTCTTTTATAATTTTTATTTTTTAATTTAGTGACCCATTTCTTTTTTAAATTACTGTATTTTTTTACTTCATTTGTATTAGAATTCCATAAAATAATTCCTTTGGAACCAATAATTTTACATTTTCTAGACGGTGGTTGTTGAAAATAATCAAGATGAATTTCTGCCACAAAATTTTTTTTGAATTTAAGTAAAATTGCAGCAAGATCTTCTACAGATATTTCTAAATTACTAAATTTCCCAGTCATCGAAGAAACTTCTTTTACCATTCCAAAAAACCAATAAAGATAATCAAGTTCATGAATTAAAGTTAAAACTACTCCTCCACCTAAATTATTTTTAGAAGCATAACTAATTCGATAATCTTCCCAAGGATGCCAATCAGGTAAATAAGAACCATTATCAGATTGTACTGAAAGAATGTTTCCTAATTCGTCATGTTCAATAATTTTTTTAATTTCTTTAATACATTTATCAAATCGCATATCACATCCAATCATTGTAATCAATTTTTTCTTTTTTGTGAGTTTTGAAATAGTTTCAAGTCCTTTCAAAGAATTTGATATTGGTTTTTCAATAAATAAATGACAATTATTTTTAGCTAATCTAATTGCAGTTTTAATATGTAAACTTGTTTCATTACAAATAATTCCTATTTCAGGTTTTTCTTTTAATGATTCAGAAATAGATTTAAAAATTTTTATTCCTTGTTTACTAAGAATCTCTGCTTCTTTGTTTTTTGTACAAATTAAAATATCCAAATTTTTTATTTTGATTAAATTATTAACATGTCTTTTTCCAATTGAACCATAACCTACTACTAATATCTTCAAGTGTAAAATAATATTTTAGCTATTATTTATAATTTATAATTATAACATATCAATTTGGATATTACAGTAAAATCAAAAAAGACGAAATGTGAATGGAAAAATAAACCAGTTGTGAAAAAATTGTATGAATGATTTATTATGCTCAAATTAAGAACAAAATTATGGAAAATGGTTCTGAGAGTAAAATAACTATAGATGGAGTAGGAATTGGAGAGGGTAATTCAAGTTACATAATTGCAGAAATTGGGATTAATCATAATGGAGACATATCATTAGCAAAAAAGTTGATTGATGCTGCATCAAAAAGTGGAGCAAATGCGGTAAAATTTCAAAAACGAGATTTGAATAGTATATTTAAAAAAGACATTTTAGAGAATCCTAATTTAGATAGTCAAGGTACAGAAATTTTAATTGGTGTTTTAAAAGAAGTAGAATTTAATGAAAACGAATACAGAGAAATCATAGATTATTGCAAAGAAAAAAAGATTACTTTCTTGTGTACTCCATGGGATAATGTAAGTGTAGATTTTCTTGAAAAATTTGATGTTGATGCATATAAAATAGCATCTGCAGATATGACAAATTTTCCTTTAATAAAATATATTTCAAATACTAAAAAACCAATGATAATTTCTACAGGTATGTCATCATTACAAGAAATTGAAAAAACAGTAGATTTTGTAAAGAAACTCGGAGCAAAATTTGCTTTACTTCATTGTAATAGTACTTATCCTTCACCTACAGATTTACTCAATCTCAAAATGATCCCATTTCTAAAGAAAAAATTTAATGTATTAATTGGGTATAGTGGTCATGAGACATCAGTTTTCCCCTCAATAGCAGCAGCAAATTTAGGTGCAGTAATCATTGAGAGGCACATAACATTAGATAAAAAAATGGAAGGGTTAGATCATGCAGCATCATTAGAACAAGATGAATTTGAATTATTAGTGAAAGGTATTAGGGAATCAGAAATTGCATATGGTAAACCTGAAAAGAAAATGACTAGAGGAGAAATATTACAACGAGAAGTATTAGGTAAATGTTTGGTTTGTTCAAATGAAATTAAAAAAGGTGAAGAATTTACTGAAAAAAATGTAGAGGTGAAAGGTCCTGCAAGAGGATTATCCCCACAATACTATTATGAAATTCTAAATAAAAAATCAAAAAGAAAAATAGAAAAAGGAGATTATATTTTGGATTCTGATTTAAATTGATTTTAGGAATGAAGGTAAGAAAACATGATTATAAAGATATGCTTAAATTTGATCCTAAAGTTTTAGAATTTCATTTTTCAGATAGTGATTTACATTTAGAGCTAGAAGAAAACTTTTCTCAAGAATTAATTGTTCATTGTTATGAATATTTTGAACGAAAATTATTAGATATTGTAAGTTTTGGTGAAACAAATCAAATTCATTCTCAAGAAAAAACCATCGAGTTAATTCAAAAAGCAATAGATAAAACAAAAGAACTTAGTAAACAATTTAGGGGAAAACCTACATTAATTGTTCATCCAGGAGGATACTCATTAAATCAACTACCACAAGAAGATATAGATAAAATGAAAAATGGTGTTGTTAATGCTATTGAAAAATTAGATTTTAAAGGAGTAAATTTTCTTTTAGAAAATATGCCTCCATATGCATGGTTTTTTGGGGGTAGATGGTTTAGTAATTGTTTTTTATCTTCATCTGAAATGGTAAATTATTGTAAACAGCTAAATTTGAAGGTCTGTTATGATTTATGCCATTCTTATCTTTATTGTAATAAAAATGGGTTAAAAATTAAAGATGAACTTCAAAATGTAGAAAAATTTGTCGATCATTTTCATTTATCAGACGCCAAAGATGTAGATGGGGAAGGATTACAGTTTGGGGAAGGGGATTTACCTTTTGAAGAAGTTATACCAATTTTAAATAATAATTTGAACAAAAGTTTTGCAATTGAAGTATGGAAAGGCCATGAACAAAAAGGTAAAGGATTCGAAGAATTTTTAGATAAGATAAAAAAGAAAGGATTGATCATAAATTGAAAAATGCACTAATTTTTGGATTAACTGGTCAAGATGGGGCTTATTTGTCAGACTTTTTGTTTAAAAAAGGATATAATGTTTTTGGGACATTTAGACGAACTAGTCACAAATGTTTTGAAAGGTTAGAAGAAATGGGAACAATGTATAACATTACTCGAATTAAAGCTGATTTATCAGATTCATCATCCATTAATGCAGCAATTAAACAGTCTCAACCTGATGAAGTATACAATCTTGCTGCACAGTCTTTTGTAGGAGCATCATTTCAACAACCAATTTTGACTGCTGATGTTACAGGTTTAGGAACTTTACGAATTTTAGAATCAATTAGAGAACATGCTCCTGATGCAAAATTCTATCAAGCTTCCTCAAGTGAAATGTATGGGAATTATACAGGAATACATAACGAACAATCTCATTTTGAACCTAGAAGTCCTTATGGTACTGCCAAAGTATTTGCACATCACACAACAAATCACTTTAAAGAAGCTTATGATATTTTTGCTTGTTGTGGAATTTTATTTAATCATGAATCACCATTACGAGGAATAGAATTCGTTACAAGAAAAATCACTTATGAACTTGCTCGAATAAAATATGGTAAAACATCAAAATTATCATTAGGAAATATCAAAGCAAAACGAGATTGGGGATTTGCTGGAGATTATGTTGAAGCAATGTGGCTAATGTTACAACAAAAGGAACCAGATAACTATGTAATTGCCACAGGAGAATCTCATTCAGTAGAAGAATTTCTCACTATTGCTACTGAATATGCAGGATTAGGGGATTGGCGTGATTTTGTAGAAATAGATGAAAAAAACATGAGACCAACAGACATAGATGAACTCATTGGTGATGCTTCAAAAGCAAAAAAAGAACTAAATTGGAAACCTAAAGTTGATTTTAAAAATCTTGTAAAAATGATGATAGATCATGATATGAATTTATTCAAATTACAAATGGATCCATTAGAAGATAGAAAATAGTACATAAAATAAATGATATACACAATGATTAAAATAAAAATTCTCAGATTTTGGATAAATAGGAATTAAAGGAATCAAATTCAAACTGATTTAAAAGTTCATTAATTTTAGAATAAGCTTTCTTTACATTATAAAACGTGATAAACTGATTTTTTTTAGGCAGATTAATTTTTGGGATATATTCTGGGGTCAATTCCCAGGAATGAATATACAAACTTGCAGGTATGTTTTGTTTTTCGTATGATTTAATAGCATTTTTTATGATTTTTAATGGTAAAAATCTCAAATAAAATCCTCCTGCAGCAGGAATTGTTTTACCAAACAATTTAGTTACCAACAATGGAAATTCTAATAAAATTCCATCATCATCATTTTTGTCTAAACTAGAATTTGTTATTTTATAAGGGGATTTTTGAGCATTTGAAATACCATACATGTTTGTTTTAACTGGAACTATACTACTATCATATTTGTAATTATTATTTACTAACTCATCAATTATCCAAGAACTTTTTTTGTTTAAAGAAAATGTAGGAGCTCTAAATCCTTTTGATTTTCCAGAGGTAAGTTTTTCAAATTTTTTTATTTCATCTTTAAAACTAGTTCTATAATTTGGCAAGTCTATTCTAGTATGATTCATAGTATGAAAACCAATTTCATGTCCTTCTGAAAAGATTTTATCCATCATGTCAGGATTGGATTCTAAAAGTTCACCAACAATGAAAAATGTTGCTTTTGAATCATTTTTTCTTAATAGATTTAAAATTTTATCTAGACCTTTGAACATCGTAGGAATTTTTTTTTCTTTTGAAACAAAGGGTTCAACAAGTTGTGGATGATACCAATCTTCAAAATCTATTCCAAGTAAATTCAATTCTTTCTCTCATTAGAAATTTATTCATTAAAAATTAACTGATTATTTTTTATAAGGATATTTGAGATCCTTCACCTAAGAGAAATTTACTATTATGATTCTTTATAATTTTTGAATTTGAACCAATTATACTGTTTTTAATTTCTAATTTTCCTTTAATAATACAATTTGACATGATTATTGAATCAGAAATTACACATCCTTCAATATGAGAACCATCACCAATACTTGTATTTCCAAGTATTTTTGTATCTTTTTCTATAACACAGTTATTTCCAATTCTTACAGGACCTGAAATTTCCACATTACTTTTAATTATTACTCCTTGATCAATCATTACTTTTCCTTCTAAAATTACATTGTCATATTTTTGTCCTTCTTCATATGGTTCCATTGTTTCAAGAATTTTTTTATTTGCTTCAATGATATCTTTTGGAGTACCTGTATCCTTCCAATAATCAGTAATTATTTCAAAAATTAATTCTTTGTTTTCTTGGATTAACATATCTAATGCATCTGCAATTTCTAATTCATTTCTCCAAGATGGTTTTAATTTTTTTATTATTTCAAAAATATACGGTGTTAAAAAATAAATTCCCGTAACTGCAAGATTAGATGATGGATTTTTTGGTTTTTCTATTATTTTTACTATTTTGTTGTTATTTATTTCTGCTACTCCAAACTGTGATGGATTGTCAACTTCACATAATAAAATTGAAGCTTCTGCATTAGATTTTTGAAAGTTTGAAACATAATCGTTAATTTTTCTATTAATAATATTATCACCAAGAAAAACTATGAATTTTTCATCATTTATGAAATCTTCGCATAATGAAATTGCATGTGCTATTCCTTTTGGATAATCTTGATATACATAAGAGAATTTTGCTCCAAATTTTTCACCATTTCCATAATATTCTTTTACTTTTTCTGAACCAATCCCTCCAATAATAAATGCAATTTCCAAAATACCTGCTTGAATTAATGTTTCAACACAATACTGAGACATGGGTTTATTGGCAATTGGCAACAATTGCTTTGGGCCAGTATGAGTTAGAGGACGTAAACGTGTACCATGTCCTCCATGCAATATTATTCCCTTCATGTGTTTTTGAAAAATTTTTCTTATAATTTAATGGATCTATTTGAAGTTACTAAAAGACATAAAATGTTTTTAAAAAGATAAAATATGATTAAAATTCATCAATATCTTTTTTTTCAATTTCAATCATGCTTTTTCGAAATTTTTCTATTTCTTCTTTTGTAGCTTTTCCTGTTTGTACATCTAACAGTGTTCTAATCATGTTAGCTGTTATTGGATCTTCAAAAACTTTCATAGTCATTTCCACACTAATCTGAGTATTTGTATGCCATCTACCAATTAAAACTGCTATTGGAACATAAAATACTGTAAAAATAATGATAAACATCCACATATCTGAAATAAATTCATTAAAAATTGGGTTTCCTTCAAGTAGAAAATTATATGCAATTAAAACAAAATTTACTAATGCTAATAAAAACATCAAATAATTAGCATGACCCATTCTACCATCCCACCAAAGTTTTCTCAAAAAGTTTTTTCGAAAAACCAATTTACTCATCCATTTTTTTTTCTATTTTAGTTAGCATTTTTCGAAATTTTTCTATTTCTTCTTTTGTAGCTTTTCCTGTTTGTACATCTAACAGTGTTCTAATCATTTTAGCTAAAAGTGGGTTTTGTTGTTGAACTAAAGTAGTTTCCACTCTAAGCTGTGTACGTCTATGCCAAAAACCAATTAATGTGGAAGCTGGAAGATAGATCAAAATGAACAATAATGCAAAAATCCATAATTCAGGGACTAGATCTTTAAAGATAGAAACTCTCTCAATCAACAACCTATAAGAAATAAGAATAAAATTAACAAAAGTTAAAACAAAAATTAGGTAAATACTATGTCCTTGTCTAAATTCCCACCAACGACGCCTTGCCCAACTTTCTTTCATTGGTTCTTCTCTAAATAATTCATATAAATAAAGATTGGATTATTATAACTGAATAATCAATAATGTTGCTAATAATTCAAACAAAAAGTAATTTTTTCTTCCTTTTTGATTTTGAATGATTCTTAAAAAGATTTAATTAAAAACAAGTAGAAAAATGAAAATGAAAAAAGTTTTTATGATTACTGAACGTAATATTGATGGTTCTGATGCTAGTGGAAACAGAGCTCAATGGGAGATTAATGCACTCGAGAGAAAAGGTTTTACAGATATTGAATTAATAGATAAATTCGATAAAACAAAAATTCCAAAAATTTCAAAAAGTTTGATTCATGCACAACAATTAAGCGGAAGATTAATTGAGAATTGTAGATATATTGTTGATGCACATGGATTAGAACATGTTTTTTCATCACATATGTTACATGGGTATCCTTTACAGTCATGGCGTCATTGGGCTTTTTTAGCTAAATCTTATCACTACAAAAAATTAGAGACAAAAATATTTCGAAAGTCACAACATGTAATTTGTGCAGGAGAACAAATTTTGGAGAGAGTTAAAAATATCCAAAATACAACTTTAGTCAGAAATGCTGTTTTTCCAGAAAATTATTCTCCTACTCAATGTACTTCCTTGAAAATAGCTTTAGTTGGTCCATTCCTACCAGGAAAATTAAACTATTTTGGATTTAAAACGATTAAATTTTTAGTAAAAAAATTTTCAGATATAGAATTTGTTTTTATTGGTTCTACAGATGAAAAATTTCAAAATGAATTAAAATATAAAAATACTAAATTCACTGGCAAAGTTGATAATTATATTGAAACATTACGAAGTTGTAGTGTTTTATTGGCACCATATCCTGATTATGCATATTACTTAGGTTCAAAAACAAAGTTTGTTGAAGCAGCAGCTTGTCAAATGCCAATTATTACTACACCAACAGGTAATGTTGATTTTCAAAATGATTATGTATGTGTAGGTAAAACAAATGATGAATTAGCAAATCAAATAAATTATTTAAAAAATGAAGGTGTTAGGAAAGATTTAGGAAAAAAATTAAGAAATGAAATTTTAAAAAAATACAATGCAGAAACTGAAATTGAAAAAGTAATAAAACTCTATAAAGAATTTATGTAATAATTTATTTTAATTTTTTATAAAAATAAATTTTTCATAATTTATTTTAAATAATTTTGAATGATGATTAAATCCTGAAAGTTTTGAATCAAATACTTTATCTAAATATTCAACTTCTTCACCATTGTAATAAACATCTTGTAAATATTTAGGGAGTTTGATATTATCATCAACAATTATGTGAGTTAAATCATCTTTAGAATTTATTATAAAATTATCTAAATTATTATAATCCATAGTTGAAATAATCTTGATTTTGTGATTTTTATCGTTGAAAACAAATGGCCACATACTTGGTAATTCTCCAGCTCGCATATAATGAGTTAATGTAGGATGAAAGTTAATTCCAGATATTTCATCAGAAATTATTTTTGAAATTTCATTTTGTTCTTTTTCATTTGTATAATCATTTTTCAAATATTCATAAAATCCAATTGAGCTAAATAATATTCCTAAAATTATTATAAATAATGCAATGTCCTTGTGTGAGATTTTTGAAATGAAGATTCTTACTGAATATAATGAAATTAAAGTAAAGATGGGAAATAAAAAATACAAATATCTAGTATCTTGAGCTTGAACAATATAGGCATAAAAGATAGGAATACTAGAAACTAAAGTAAAAATTATGATAAAATTTGAGTTTTTTGTTCTATTTTTAAGAAATAGAATTGCCCCTAAAGGTAAAAATAGTAAAAAATTAGGAATCATAATCCAACCCAAATATTTTACAAAAAGTTCAATTCCATCAACAATTTTTGTATCTCCACTATTGTTTGTCATTGATAATATTTGTCCGGTTCCTAATGCTGCTCTTTGAAAAATCCCATCATATCCAGCAACTTCAATTCTATAATCCATTATTGGAATTAGTATTAACATAAAAACCACAATACACGGAAAATATATTTTAAAAATATCTTTTGAAATTTTATATTTTATAAAAAATAATATCGTTAGAGTAAAGAAAAGAAAAATTCCTTCTGATCTTACAATCGTACAACATGATGCAAAAATAAAAGAAAGAAACATCAATCTTCTTTCATATTTTAAGAAAAGTACAAGAGATGTAATTCCCAATAAAATAAATAATGGTTCTGTAATCCCCAATAATGAATTTAAAATAAGTCTTGGATCAAATACAATAAATGCTACACCAACTAATGCTATTTTTTCATCAAAAAATTTTTTACATAAAAAATATACAGGAATTGTGATTAACGAAGATAACACTATAGAGATAATTCTTTGGAGTTGCATGTATTGAAAAGTATTATCCAATTCAATTATAGAAAACCAAAATGAAACGAATATAGGCCATCCATTATTTATTGGAGTCCATTCTAAAGGTAAATGACCATAATAATTGATTGCAGTAGAATAAGTGAAATTATCCATTCCATCAATAATTAGAGGTAAATCAAAAGGAAAATAAAAAATCCTAATACCTAAACCAATAAAAAAAATTGATAAAAATGAAATTTTTATTTTGTAATCAAAAACATTAGAATTCATCATTTTATCTAAAAAAAGAAATCATTCTACTTAATTCTTCTTATTTAGTTTCCAAAAATAATATTTAATCAATTTTTGACAAATGTGAATCTACTAATGTTTTAAAATAATTTCTATTATTTTCTAAAAATTTCTTGACATCTTTTTCATAAAAATCTACATCCGACAAGGTATTTCCTGAATAAAACTGATTGTTTCTTTTAACTTCAAATTCCATCATACTAAAATCAACTGATCTTGAATCAACTAATTTGATATACTTTCGTAAATACTCTGGATCAACTTTAGTTTTTAATGCAGATTTGATTAATTTTGGTAGATCATTTAGATTATTTACTTTATAAACAGATGGTAATATTTCAAACGGGACATCACCAAATACAACAGATGGGATATTATGACGTGCTGCATCAAAAGATGCTGTTCCTCTAGTAGTTACAACCAGTTTACTATTTTTTATTAATTTTTCAGATGAAAATGAAGGATGTATCAAAGTTACATTTGGAATTTCTAAAATTTCTTTGTATTCATCAATTGTATGCCATCCTCTAAATTCAGCAAAAAGATGTTCTTTTACATATAATTCATAATTTATCGGTAATGACTTTGAAATATTTCTGATTACTTCAATCTGATTTGTAAAAAATTCAGAATAATGTAAAACACTTAACTCTTCTTCTATGTTCATTGGAAAATATACGTATTTTTTTTCAAAGTCTACTATTTTTTCTAAATTCTTATTCATAAAACGACCTCTTATTTTTCGTTGGAGTATTAATGAAAAATTATCTAATATTACTTTTCTTTTAGTTCTTCCAAAATAAGTAAAATTCATTTCAGTATTTTTTGTATCAGAGAGTAAAATATAGTCAAACAATGCACGAATCTTATCAAATGTTGTTGCTGTTCTATCAATTTTGTAAGATTGTGCTTCTGAAGAATATTTAGATTCATTATTTGCATTCATTTCATTTTTTTTAATATCTTCTAACTCAATTTTTTCTAAACTTTGTGGTAAATCTTGAGTTGCACCATTTTCAGCAACAATGCTCTTCCCTCCAATTCTAGAAAAAAATACACATAAAACTTTGATACCTCTTACTTTACACATATCCATGATTAATTTTTGGTGGTGAAAAGGTGGATCATATGTTAAAAAATAATCAGGGTCTACTTTGTCTAAAATGCTTTCAAATAATTTACATTCTTGTTCTAAAAAAACTAGAATTTCATTAGTAGTGAATTTATAGAATTTATTAAATCTATAAAAATGCCTTTCATTGATTGCCATTTTCCACAAATCAATATTATATTTTTTCTCAAAATTAGATAAATACTCAAAATCAGGTTCTTTAGTTATTTTTTTAATGTGATCATGAAAATACCATGATTTTTCAAAATTGACTAATTTTTGATTCTGAAACATTTTTTTTGGATTATTAGGAGTATCTATTATTGCAAAAAAATCACCATTAATTTTTTCTTGTAAATAATAAGCAAGTCCAAATTGCAGCATGAATATATTTACCCAAAATAGTAATTTCTTTTTCACAAGTAATGTCAATTTTAAAGTGATAAATAATTAACTTCTAAAAACATCAATTATAAAGTTCATCGCTTAAATAATCCATCTTAAAATTAAGATAAATTGGAAGTGATGATTGGAATACCTGCATTTAATGAAGAAAAAAACATTGGTTCAATAATTATGAAACTAAAACAATTATACAAATATGTGATTGTATGTGATGATGGATCATCAGACATGACTGAATCTATAGCAACATCATTAGGTGCACATGTAATTAAACATGAAAAAAATCAAGGGTACGGTTCTGCAATTAAAACAATTTTTAATGAAGCCAAAAAAATTGGAGGGGATGTTTTAGTTACTTTTGATGCAGATGGTCAACATCAAGTTTCTGAAATAAATTCAATGTTAAAACCTATTTCAGAAAATAAGGCAGATATTGTAATTGGTTCTAGATTTCTTGGTAAAACAGAAAAAATTCCAAGATATAGAAAAGTTGGGATCAAAACTATAACAGGACTAACAAATGTTATGACAGGTTCTAAAATATCGGATTCACAAAGTGGATTTAGAGCTTATTCAAAAAAAACGTTAAAAGAAATTTCCCCTACAGAATCTGGAATGGGAATTTCCACAGAGATTTTAATTAAAGCAATTAAAAATAAAATGAGAATTACTGAAATTCCAATTACCATTAGTTACGAAGATAACAAACATACTCAAGAACCTATTTCCCATGGAGCATCTGTAATAATTAGTACAATTAAACACGTTGCCATTGAAAGGCCACTTTTGTATTATGGTATAACAGGGTTAGTTTTTCTAATATTAGGATTAATTTTTGGGGCATGGACTTTGCAAATTTATTCAGAAGAAGGAAAAATTATGACAAGTATCGGATTAATCAGTGTTGGAGGTGTAATTTTGGGTACTATTTTATTGATTTCTGCAACTATTTTATTTTCTATTGTAAGTTTAATTGGGAAAAAAACATAAAATTTTAAAATTTGTCGAAAATGAAGAATTTTAAATTTCAATATTAAATAATTACATTGATAAAAAAATCTGATTATATCTACTTTAAACAGTATTTAAGTAAATGATAATTTCTTGTTGTAGATAAAAATAACCCTTGAAAATATTAGATTAATATGAATTATTTTCGAGAGAAAATAGGTTTAATCTATTTTTTAATTCCATATTTGACACCAGTAAAAAATAAGCTAGGTTTGATATTATCTGTATTTTTAGGATCCTCAAATTATGAAGTGAAATTAGGGGATAACAAATCTATAAAATTTCAATCATCAAAATTTTCTTCCATGTTAAATTTTTTAACAATTTTAAGTTTATCCACAGAGTATAAAATAGAAATTGAAAATGTAAAAGTTAATTTTGGGAATGAAGATTGGTTTAATTTACCTATTAATAATTTGAAATATGAAGATTATAATTTAATGGAATTATTATCTGGAGCAATAAAATTTGGAGCAAATTTTGTTACAGATAAAAATATTGAAATTAATAAACTTAGAAATAAAACATTTAGAATTTCAGGACAAGAAGATGAAAGAAAGATTGTAGAAACATATAATGGAATAAAATTTTATCTAGATTCAATCCATCCAGGCAATACAATTATTGAAACATTTGTAAAAGAAATCCATTTAATAAATCCCAATATTAATTGGAAAGATAAAATAATCATAGATGTAGGAGCAGAATGTGGGGATACACCACTTTACTTTGCCCAATTAGGAGCAAAAGTTTTTGCTTGTGAACCAATTAAAGAACATTTTAACTCCATGGTAGAAAATTTGAAGTTGAATCCAAAATTATCTGAAAAAATCGTTCCTATAAATGCAGGAATAGGAAAAGATGAAGAATTAATTTTTTATCAAGATAAATCAGGTCAAGTTGGAAGAACATCCTTTATTTCAAATCAACATGGAAAAAATGCAAAACAAAGTAAAGTTAAAGGTTACAGTCTTGAAACTCTAGTAAAAAAATTTGATATTAATAAAATTGATCTGTTAAAAATGGATTGTAAAGGATGTGAGTATTATTTGAATGAAGAAATTTTAAAAATTGTAAAACAAGTAAAAATTGAATATTCATTGGAATTTGAAAAATTATATTCTTTAAATGAACTTTCTGAATTACTTACCAAATCAGGGTTTTATCTTACAATGTTCAATATTGATCCATCATATCACCAATCTATGTCTTCGGGTGTAACAATTTATGGCACAAAAAATATAATTAAATAATTTAAAAATTAAATACTTGTTAATTTACATTATTAAATAAAAATAATTACGTTTAATTATTTAATTGGTTAATTAAGAGATCCAAACTATTTTGAATTTTTTCAGGTTTATGATTCAAAATTCCATTAGCTCTTGATATATCTAATGAAGAATCCACCGGTCTTATTGCATTCCATTTCATTTCTTTAATTGTAATTGGAATGATTAATGTTTCATCAAGATGAAGTTTTTCTGCAATCATTTGAGCAAATTCATATCTAGAAATTCTTGTAGAACCTGCTAAATGAATAATGCCCATAATTTGTTTTGTTGCTACTTCAATTATCATTTTTGAAAGATTTGGAACATATGTTGGAGATGTAAATTGATCTATTAAAACAGGTATATTTTTTTTTGATTCAAGATTTTCTTTAACCCATAACGGGAATGTTTTTTTTATTGGATGTAAACCAAATGGGGTACTGGTTCTAATAATTGCATATCTGGTTGCAAGTTTTTTTACTTCTATTTCTCCATGAAATTTAGATTTTCCATAAAAATTTATTGGATTTGGAATATCATCTTCATTTCTAAAACCATCAGTTCCATCAAAAACATAATCTGTTGAGACATAAACAAAAAAAGAATTGTGTTTAACAGACTCTCTTACTAAGATTTTTGTAGATGTTGTATTGATTAATGATGTTTCTTCTTTATTAATTTCACATAATTCTACATCCGTAACGGCTGCAAGATGAATTACTATATCAGGTTTAATTTTGTTAAATATTTCTGTTATTTCATTCTCATTTGCAAGATCTAGATATATAGAAATTCCAAATTCTGGCTTTGTTTTATGATAACTAGAATAAACATCATATTTTTCTTCAACTAGATCTCTTACAATTTGTCTTCCAATAAGTCCTGCTGAACCAGTGACTAAAATTTTAGTCATTTCCAGTCTAATGTCCAAGGTTGTGGATGAATAGATTTTTCATCTACTAATGGTTCCCACCAAGATTGGTTTTTTTCATACCATTGAACTGTTTTATTTAGAGATTGTTCAAATTCATACTTTGGTTTCCATCCTATTTCATTTTGAATTTTAGATGCATCTATTGAATATCTAATATCATGTCCTGGTCTATCTTTAACAAATTCAATTAAATCATGAGGTTTTCCTAGTAAATCAAGAATTTTCTCAACAATGGTTTTGTTTGAGATTTCATTCCAGGCAGTGATATTGTATTCTTTGCCAGATATTCCTTTGAAAATAAGATCTTCAATTGCCTGCACATGATCATATACATAAATCCAACTTCTAATTTGTTGTCCATTTCCATATAATGGAATTTTTAGATCTTTTTTAGCTCGAATTATTGTTTTTGGAATAAGTTTTTCTGGAAATTGATTAGGTCCAAAATTATTTGTACATCTAGTTGTGATACATTTTATGCCATAAGTTTTTGCATATGCTGCAACTAAATGATCCGCTGATGCTTTTGTTGCAGAATAGGGGTTACTGGGATTTATTTGTGATTTTTCTGTAAAGGGATTTGAATTTTCTGCATCCCCATAAACTTCATCTGTTGAAACATGAATGAATAATTTATCATGATGTTTTGTAGCTTCAAGTAAATTATACGTACCAAGAATATTTGTTTCAATGAAGGGTCTAGGATTTGAAATACTTCTATCAACATGTGATTCTGCTGCAAAATTTACTATTACAGCTACATTATCCATTAATTTATCAATTATTTCTTGATTTTTAATATCACCTTTAACAAATTCATAATTTGAATTATTTTCTAATTCTTTTAAATTATTTAAATTTGAACCAATAGTGAGAGAATCTAAATTTATTATTTCATGTTCTGGATGATTCTTGAAATAATTTTTGATAAACGTACTTCCAATAAAACCTGCACCTCCACAAACCAGAATTTTCATGATTACAAGTTTAAAAATTAATTATTTAACTCTAGTGTAGTTTTTTAATAACAAAAATTATTGTCAGAATTTTCTAAAGATGTTAATTTATTGTCTTTATCAGATATTATTGGTTTTTTATGTGGCCATAAAATATTGATATTTGGATCATTCCACATTATACCTTGTTCATGTTCCTTAGAATATTCACTACTAACTTTATAGAAAATGTCTGCTTCCTCACTAATAACACAAAAACCATGAGCAAATCCTTTTGGAATGTACAATGATCTATGATTATTATCTGAAAGAATTTCTCCTACCCATTTTCCAAAAGTTGGAGAACCCTTCCTAATATCTACTGCAACATCAAAAATCTCTCCTTTTACAACAGTAATTAGCTTAGCTTGATGTTTTGGAGATTTTTGATAATGTAGTCCTCTAATTACTCCATGTGATGAATGAGAATAATTATCTTGAACAAATTTTTCATGAATTCCATTCAAACTAAAATCTGATTCTTTAAAACTCTCAAAGAAAAAACCTCTAGTATCAGAAAATAACTGTGGTTCCACAAGAATTATTTCTGGAATCTCTAATTTTTTAAAGAGAAAAGTCATAAAAATCTATAAACAAAATATGATAAATGTGTTTTAGTATTTACCATTTTTCATAAACATATCTTTTCAATAAGTAATAAGTTCAATGTTCAATTCTTTTAACGACTCTTGCAGGATTTCCTACAGCTACACAATAATCAGGTATATTCTGAGTAACTACACTTCCTGCGCCAATTATTGAATTCTCTCCAATAGTAATTCCTGCAATGAGTATACAACCCACACTAATCACTGCTCCATTTTTTACAATTACTGGTTTGATTGTTCTAGGATAACCATGTTTTTTTAAAAATTCATTTGCGGATGGATTTACATGTGCAAAAATCATAGAATTGGAACTAATAGTAACATTATTCTCAATTTTAATTAATTCAGGATGTAGTAAATCTATTAAAACATATGGAGATATATGACAATTATTTCCAATTTTCACACCCCTAATTCGTTGAAATGTAATTGTCCATGATGGTAATGGAGCTGAATATGCTAAAGAATGAAAAATCCAACTCTTCAAAAATTTCATTCTTAATTTTATCTTTCCTAAAATTCCTTTACATCCATAATAATCCATCAACTCTTGTTCATTATTCTTAAAATTGTCTGAATTTGTCATGATATCAATAGTTATTTTAACATAAAACGTTTAACTTTTCCGTAGTCTGTTTTAGGAATTTTTTCAACAAAATCAATTTTAGATGGAATTTTAAATTTTTCAAGATTTTTTATGCAATAACTCAAAATTTGAGCCTTATCCAAATCAGAATTTTTTGTTTTCACAATATTTAGTTTAATGACTTGACCAAAAATTTCATGGGGTATTCCAAATGCCACTACATCCTCAATTCCAGAAAGTTCTTTTACAATTTGTTCAATTTCAATTGGAATTACTTTTTCTCCACCAATGTTAATTGTTTCATCTTTCCTTCCTTTTAAAAAAAGATACCCATGTTCATCAAAATAACCCATATCTCCCGTTTGCAACCATCCATCAACTAATTTTTTATCAGCTTCGTGATTATTCCAATATTTTTTTATAACATTATTTCCTTTTATCCAAATCTCACCAATTTTTTGATCACTTTGTTCTTTATTTTCAATTTTTATTGTAACATCTGGAGCAATTTTACCGACTGATTCTTCTCTTCCTTTATTTTTTTCAAATATCATAAAAGTGGAACGTGAAGCTTCAGTTAGACCATAATATGTTGAAAGAGAGCCATTTTTTAATATTTGATTAAAATTTTGTACAGTGTTCTTAGGAATAGACGTACTATTTGTAATAATTAATCGAAGATTTGAAAATGAAACAATTAACAAATTTTTGTCGAGTTTTGATAATTTTGTTAAAGTAGCTGGAATTGCAGCTAAAGTTGTAATTTTAAATTTTTTTATTGATTCAAGAATTAGTTCTAAATCAGATGCATTTTTTAATAAAACAAGTGTTGAACCGATAAATAATGATGTATGAAAACATCCTAATCCAAAGGAATGATGTAAGGGTAAGGGTAATAGATCAATATCTTGATTAGAATACCCTAAAACTTTGATAATATTTTTAGTAGTGAATTCAATCATTGAATGAGATATGGAAACTCCTTTTGGTTCAGACGTAGTACCTGAAGTATATATCAAATATGCAAATTCATTAATTTTTGAAATATCTTTTTGATTTTTGTTTTCAGATGAAATTTCTTCAAACTCAAAAATTGGAATATTTATTGATTCTAGTCTCAAAAAATTCTTTTTTAATATTGAATTACAAATTATTACTTTTGAATTAGATATTTTAATTTGACTAGATAAATTATTTTCAGAAATCTCAGGAGAAATTAAATGGACAATTTTTCCAGAATTAATTATTCCTAAATATGCAATAATAAAAGATATTGAATTTTCAGATACTAAACTAATCACATTTTGTTCGTCTAAAAATAAATCAGAATTAGAAAATATTTTCACTTCTTCATAGAGTTCTTCAAATGTAACACTTCTATGAATGTCTATAATAGCTGTTTTGGTAGGATTTACTTGTACATTTTTTATGAGAAAATCTATGATATTCATGTTAACTGAGATTTTACTGATTTAAGAAGATCATTTGCTGATTTTATATCAATCGATTCATCTAAAGAAAATGTAATTTCAAATTTAGCCTCTGCTAATGTAATTAAATTCAATTGATTAAATGAATCCCAATTATCATAATTTTTTTGTTCTTTTTCCCATGAAAAATTACTTTCATCTAAATTTGGAAACACCTCAAAAAAAATATTTTTTATTTTATTCTTTAATTCTTCTTCAGTATTCAATACATTTGCAAAAATCAATAGATAATAAATAAACCTTCTCGATATTTTCTATGTGTTTGAAAAACTGGGAATTGGTATAGATATAGTAGAAATTAACAGATTTTCTGAAAAACCATATACTAAAAACAAAAATTTCTATAAAAAAATTTTTCATGATTCTGAAATAAAATATTGTTTAAATAATAAAAATTCAGCAGAGTCATTTGCAGCAAAATTTGCAATAAAAGAATCCGTAATAAAATCAATAAATAATAGAATTAATTTTCTGGATATACTAACTGATCATTCAAATCTTCAGCCTACAGTTTCTATAATTGATAATTTTTCCTATAACTTTCTTGTATCTGTAAGTCATGAAAAACATAACGCTGTTGCAGTTGTAATATCAGAAAAAAAATAAAAAATGAATTAGAAAATTATTTTTGTAATCTTTGATAATCCATTTAAAAAGTAGTTAAAACAATCGTTAATTTTATCATTAACTACCCAAGAAGGCACTTTGATTTCATTTTTAAAATTTTGAATAATTACTTTATCAGAAATATTTTTAATTTTTTGGTTTTCAGCATATTTTTTATTGATTATTTTTAAATTTTTTAAAATTTCTAAATCAGCTAAAATTTTCATTTTTAATAATCCCTTGCCCAAATAGAAAAAAAATACTGCGATATCAACTAAAAACAAGGACGGAAGCATTTTGAAAACTGTTTGTCGATCATAAAGGGTTAACAGACAGTATTTCCTATTTCGTTCCATTAATTTGAATTTAATTGGACTCCACTTGAAACTTGTTCCTTCAATAGGATGATAAACTACTGATGTAGGAACATAAAAAGAACTGATTTTATTTAAAGTTCCACGCCAACATAATTCTAAATCATCATGAAATGCAAATAAAAAAGGATCAAATAGTCCAATTTTTTTAAAAATCTTTTTTGATGTAAACAAACATGTCCCAGATGCATAATCAATTTTTTCAAAATTTTCATATTGTTTTTTGTCTGTATGTCCTTTGGAACGAGAAAATCCGAAGCCAAAAATTTGTATCATATTTCCGGTACTAAGCAACATGGAATGATCTGTTGTAGCTAAAAATTTTGGTTGGTAAATTCCCTCCCCATTTGTTTGATATGCTTTTACTAATTCTTCAAGCCACATAGGATCTACTATAGTATCTGGGTTTAGTATCACTACAAATTCACCTTTTGCAATTCTTAATCCAACATTATTGCCTTCACAAAATCCTAAATTTTCAGAATTTTCTATTAATCTTATTGTGGGAAATTTTTCTTTACAATTAATGTGGCTATGATCTTTTGAAACATTATCTACAACTATTATTTCAAAATTTTTAAAAGTAGATTTTTCAATAGAATCAATACAATCTAAAAGTAAATTTCCTGCATTAAAATTTAGAATTATAATACTTACTAATGAATTAGAATTTTCATTATTTTTTTCAATATTTATTTTATTCATGGGATTTTCTTGATTTTTTTAAAATTTTTGTGATTATTATCTATTAAGAAAAATCAGGTATCCAACTGTGAGGGATTTCTCTCATATGTTGACTTTTTACTTGTTTTAAATTTTGGATTTGAAATAAATTTTCAATATTCTCCATAGATAGGTTTGAAATATTTTGAACGTCTTGTATTGATAAATTATGTTCTCGTGCATATAAAATCAAATCTACTACATCATAAGGAACGCTATAAAAAAATTCTTGATCACTTGTTGAATAACTCCAAACATCTGGTGATGCTTCACTAGTTAAAATTTCATCTGGAAGTTCAAGAAAATTTCCTAATTGATAAATTTGGGATTTATAGATATTAACTAATGGTTCTATGTCAGATCCACCATCACCATATTTTACAAAGTATCCTTGTTGATATTCTGATTTATTGGTAGTACCTACTACACTAAAATTATTTTTTTCACCATGAAAATATAGTGTAGTCATTCTTACTCTATGTTTAATCGAAGTAGCAGCAGTTAAAGCTAGAAATTCAGAAGAAGATATTTTGAATTTATGTTGGTTATTATTTTCATCAAGAACTTCTAAGAATGGGATTCCAATTGTGTTTATTGATTTTGGAGGAACTACTACCCTATACTTACATTTAACATCAAAGTCTGGGAATTTTTTTTGGACTATTTCTTCTTTGGTGTTATAGACTCCAAATGATTCCAAAATTTGAGTAATGTCTATCATTTGAGTTTCAAAATTATATTTTTTAGCAACCTTTTTAGCAAAAATTACACTAGTTGTATCTGATTCCTTTTCAGGCATAATAATTCCTAAAACTTTTTCAGAACCTAGAGATTTTGCGCATAGTGCAGCAGTAACAGCAGAATCAATTCCACCGCTTAAACCTACTACAGCCCCTTTTTTTTGAAATTTATCAAAAATTTCATCTTTAATAAATTCACAAATTTCATTTGTGGATTTTTCTAAATTTTGAATTTTAATAAAATCATGTATAGACTTCATTTCATAACTATTCAGTAATGATTAATTAAATATGTGGCGAAAAAATTCTTTTAATCGTAATGAAGAGGGTATTTGATGACTGAGAAAGATTCAACTACTCAAAAAGTAGAAAATATGTACAAAAAATATCCGTATCCATCACCATCTACAGATATTTCTCAGACAAATGAACTATTGAATCTTTTAAGGATTTTTGAAATTGAAAGTAAAATAAAATTAAAGAAAAAAAATATTTTAGATGCAGGTTCCGGTAGTGGACATAGAATTACTAATGTTGCAGGTTTTTTTGAAGATTGTAATTTTCTTGGAATAGATATTTCTGAAAATTCATTAAAAATAGCTAATAAATTAAAGAGTATAAAAAAAATAAAAAATATTCAATTTCAAAAACACAATATAATGACTGGAGTTGAAAATCTGGGTAAATTTGAAATTGTTTTATGCATGGGGGTTTTACATCATCTTTCAAATCCCACTAAAGGACTTCAAATGTTATCAAAAACGTTAGAAGATGATGGAATAATTTTTCTGTATTTATATGGAAAATTAGGAGGTCATAAAAGAATGATAAATAAAGAAACACTTTCACTTTTGTTAGGGAATGAAAAATCAAATTATGATTTAGGAATTAAATTAGTTAGAGAACTAAAATTAAACAAGTTTGATTATGGTTGGAATCTTAATTTTAAAAATAAAGAAGAAGAAGATGCTCTAATAGTTGATTCACTTTTACATGCAAATGAATTTCTTTATGATTGTAAAGAAATAGATGAATTATTTTCAGAATCTAATCTTTATGGATACTCTATTTTTGGAATAACTACAGGGACTGAAGGTTTACTTTTTGATTCTAGTATAACTACAGATAAGAAATTATCAATTCCTCAAACAGATATCTCTAAAAAATTAAAATCAAAATTTGTATTACCTTTTTATGAAGCATTAAATTTAAAAGACAAATTACGAATAATAGATCTAGTTTACGAACCCAATGGGTATACTATAATTGGTTTTACAAAAACTGCGTTTGAAAAATTATCTAATGAAAGAATAAAAAGAAATTTTGTAAAAATAAAATAACTAGTAAAAATAAAATAATTTAACGTTTTTTCTACATATATACAAAATGATGCATTTTTATTCAAATATTTATTCTGATTATTATGAATTTTCTATCTAAAATAAAATCAGGGCTAAAAAATCCTAAAAAAGGAATAATGTATATTATTTTAGGTGAAAAAAATTTCAATACGTTGAATTCTCATTATTGTTTTTCAATTTCACCAAAAACAGTATTAGAACAACAAATGAAACAACCTACAGATATTCATGAGCACTTGCAAACTTTGTACATGTTAAGTATTGAATTAAATCTAAAAACGGTTCTTGAGCTTGGAACCAGAACAGGTGAATCTACTATTACATTACTATTAGCTACAAAAGAATTAGGAGGAACTATGACAAGTGTTGATGTTGACTCCTGTTTAGAAGCAAAAGAAAAAATAAAAAAATTAGAATTAGAAAAATATTGGAATTTTATTCAAAGTGACGATATATCTTTAAACTGGAATACAACAATAGATCACTTGTTCATAGATACATCACATACTTATGATCATACATTAGCAGAACTCAGAAAGTTCGAACCATTTGTAAGAAAAGGAGGATTGATAACTTTACACGATATAATGTCATGTCCTCCAGTTTTAGATGCGATAAATGATTTTCTTGTAGAAAGGGAAGATTTCCGATTTTACAAATTTTTCCATAACAATGGTTTAGGAATTTTAAAAAAAATCTAATCTAGATTTTTTGGAGAATATTATTGCACCATAATTGATAAAAAATAAGCTATAGTTAAATAATTATGAAAAATCTTAACGATAACAATCTTGACAAAAATTATTTTACTATATAGTGTTTCAGATTTAGAAGTAATATCAGAAGATTTGTTAAAAGATAACGATACAAAAATTTATTCTTTTAATTTAGATATACATACAAAACTTCAATTATTAAATATCAATCATGAGAAAGCTGATAATTTTCTTAGTCTAGATGAAAGACTAAACATATTTGATCATATGAGTAAATTTAGAACATGGTATTCAGAAATTTCTAATGATGATTGTAATTTAGAAGGAGTGAATTTACTAAAAATAATGGACTCCAATGAATTTCAATCATATGTAATGCCTAATTTAATTAGTCTTGTAATAATAAAAAAAATAATAAAAAATGAAAAACCTACAAAGATAATTGCTACCAATAAACTATCAAAAATAATCAAATCAATAACATCAAACAGTGAAATTGAAATCGAGATTTTTAAAAATAAATTAGAAAATGAACTTCTATGGAATAAAATTACTCTAAAATATAATATTGGTGGTTTTCCATTAACATTTAGTTTATCAAGAAAAAAATATCTGAAATTAAAAAGTTTATTAGAAAAATTTAACAGTTTATTTTACAATTTTTGGTTTGATCTTAAACATCCAAAAAAAAAGAGTATCATTTTTCTGGAATTTAATCCACAATTATTTTCAAAACTCTTTCAAGAAATGTCAAATTATGATGGAAATGTAATTCTTGTCAACCAAAGACGATCAGCAATATGGAATAAAAAATCAATTGAGATCATAAAAAAATCAAAATGTAAAATCTTGAAACTTGATGATGTATTAAACAGGCATGAAAAAGATCAAATTCCAATATTAGTAAATCATTATTCAAAAAAAATTGATGAGATATGGAGAAATTCAGGTATTTTTAATAAATTTTTTCAGATTGAGGGAAATAGTTTTTGGGATTCAATAAAAGAAGTTTTGAAAGAAACTTATTCAGAAAGATTATTTTATTATATTTCGTTAATTCTTAGTACAAAAAAAGTTTTAAAAAATATGAATTTAAAATGTGTTGTTTCACTAAACGAATCTGGTGAAACAGAAAAAGTATTCCTTGAAATTAATAATAAAAAAAATCCAACAATATTATTAGAACATGGTTTTATTGAAAGAATTAATAAAACAGAAAGATTTGATATTTTATCTGAATATACTTTATTTAATGATAAAATTGCAGTTTGGGGAGAATTAAAAAAACAGTGGTTGTTAAATAAATATAATATTGATCCCTCAAGAATAATTGTTAGTGGAAGTCCAAGACATGATAATTATTTTTCATCTAGATCAGAAAAACAAAAGAAAGTTAAAAAAACAGTGCTGTTAGCACCCAACCCAATTAATGATATTAATGGACTATCCAATACAAATCTAAAGATACAATTTAATGAAACAATTAAACAAATATTAAAAATTGTAAAAAAATTTGATAATATTAAAATTATTGTAAAGTTACATCCTATTCAATTACAACATAATGAAGAAATTAAATTATTAATAAAAAAAATTGATGGAACTATTCCAATATATTTATGGACATCAGTAATTGATACAATAAACAGTGCTGATATAGTGATGGTTTTAACACCCGAAATACATGCTACTCCTACAATGCTTCTTGAATCAATGATTTTAGGCAAACCTACAATGAATGTATATTTTAATGAAAATATTCCTGAATATGGACACATTAAAAAAAATGCTATTTTTACAGTAACAAATAATGAGGATTTAGAGAATAATATTAAGAAAATTTTGTTTGATGAAGATTTTCAAAATAACCTACAAAAAAATGCAGATGATTTTGTTAATCAATTTATGAGTAATCCTGGAACATCTTCAGAAAAATTTGCATCAATTTTAAAATCTTATTAATTTTAATTTGAAAGTAAGGTTTTTTAGAATAGTATAAAGGAGAAAGTTGTGTTCGAAGGCAAAAAAATCTTGATTACTGGTGGAACAGGTTCATTAGGCCAAGCACTGACTAAACGTCTTTTAAAAGAAAAAGTAGATACAATTAGAATTTTCAGTCGAAATGAAGAAAAACAAGTGTTGATGGAAAATAAATTTCACGATAAACGCCTAAGATTTCTCCTAGGAGACATTAATGATCTTGAACGATTAGTTAGAGCACTTGAGGATATTGATATTGTTTTTCATGCTGCAGCATTGAAACATGTACCAAAAATTGAATATAATCCGTTTGAAGCTATAAAAACAAATGTCATAGGCTCTCAAAATGTTATCAATGCTTGTTTACATGAAAATGTAGAAAGAGCTATTGCAATAGGTACAGACAAAGCTGTATCTCCATTAAATACATATGGTGCCACAAAACTATTGATGGAAAAATTATTTGTAACAGCTAATAATTATATTAATCCAGATAAACATCGTACAAAATTTATTGCCTTTCGTTATGGAAATGTTTTTGGAAGTAGTGGTTCCGTTGTTCCAATTTTTGTTGAACAAATTAAGAAAAAAGAAAAAATAACAATTACTGATCCAAAAATGACTAGATTTAGTGTTACTATGAATGAAGCATTAGATTTTATTCTTAATGCAACAGTTTGTGGTAAAGGCTCAGAAATTTTTGTACCTAAAATGCGTTCATATAATATCATGGATGTAGTTGATACACTTCAAAATTTAATTGGAAATTATGGGCAAGAGGTAATAGGTATTCGTCCAGGAGAAAAATTACATGAAGTTTTAATTAATGAAGACGAGATTAGGCAAACTTGGGAATATAATGACATGTATTTAGTATCAAATCCACTATATGCAACATTTCATGGAAAAGAGATATCCGATAATTATGAAAATATAACTGAACTCACCAATCTTGAAAATTATTCATCTGCATTTTCAGAAAAAATATCAAAAAATGAATTAGAAATAATGATAAAAAATTCAGGCCTTGTAGATTAAACTGTAAAATTCATTTAGTTTATTTAAGAAATTTTTTCCAATTCATACGTATGTTGAATTAAATTAAATCCATTATTTTTAAAAAAGTAGGATGATTTTTTATTTTTTGGATTCACATTTGCTAAATATCGCTTTCTAGGATTTTTGTCTATTAATAATTTCAATGCCTTAAATCCAATACCTTTACCCTGGATTTTTTTATTTAAAAATATGCCAATTTCGTCGTTTTTTGTTAAGTAAATTGAACCCACATCATTTTTGGATTCTTCAATAATATACCATCTAAAATATGGTTTAGATAATACAAATTTTTCATGTTCAGAAAAACTAGGCATGATTTTATGTGAAATATTTGCCCTCAAATCTCTTTCTTTTAATAAATCAAATAGGAATAAACAATCTTTCTTTTTTACAGGACGTAATTTTACAAAATCTTTATCATCCATATTTTTTTTAAAATTTTAAAACAGTTAAATTTTTCTTTTCTTTAAGAAAATTGTTGAAAACAACAATTATTGCCGAAATTGGTTCAAACTGGGAAGGAAGTTTAGTAACAGCTAAAAAAATAATTCAGAACTGTAAAAATGCTGGTGCCGATGTGGTAAAATTTCAAATGTGGCGTGCAAAAGATCTTTATTCAGAAAAGCACCCCAATTGGAAAATAATTAAAAAATCAGAATTAACTTTTGAAAAAGCTAAAAAAATCAAAAAGATTTCTGATGAGATTGGAATAGAATTCATGTGTAGTGTTTTTTATCCAGAAGCAGTAGAATTTCTAGAGACATTAAATGTTAAACAATACAAAATTGCATCAAGAACTTGTTTATTAAAAGATCCTTATTCACTTGAAACATTAAAAAATAAAGCAAGAACCAAAAAACCAATCATAATAAGCATGGGGATGGGAGGGGATAAAAACAAAATTAAAAAAATATTCTTAAAAAATAAAATAATTTTTTGTTACTGTATTTCTGATTATCCGCTTAAATTTGAAAAAATAAATTGGGAAAAAGCGATTACTTTTGATGGTTTTTCTGATCACACCATGGGAATTACAGCACCTATTCTATTTACAATGTTGAAAAAACAAAAAAAATCTAACCATATAATAATTGAAAAACATGTAAAACTTCAAAATTCTAAAGGTCCAGATGCTTCAACTTCAATTGACATTAAACAGTTATCAGATTTGATTTCACATATTAGAATTTTAGAAAAAGCAGTATTTTAAAAATTTTAAGTTAAGAAAATTTATTTATATATTTTACAATTTTATCTACTTGTTTATCAGTAAGATTTGGATGTGTGGGCAATGTAACAATTTCCTTACTAATTTTTTCAGTAATCGGTAGTTTTAATCTAGATTTGTACAAACTAAATGTATGAATGGGTTTGTAATGAGTTCCAGTTTCAATTCCTTCTTCAGATAATTTATTTCTAAATGAAGATCTATTTTTGACTCTAATCCAATAAAAATGATAAGAACATCCATTATCAAAAGGCATTTTATTTTCTAATGTAATTTCTTTTGAAAAAATTTTTGCAATTTTTTTTCTCTTTTGATTTACTTTGTCTAGTTTTTTTAATTGTTCAAGTCCTATTGCAGCCGAAAATTCATTCATATAATAATTCCACCCTATATTTTTTACATCATAATCATTTCCTTTCCTATTACTGATACCACACCATCTTTTTTCTTTAAGTAATTCTGAGATTTTCTTATGATCCCTCCTATTAATTGATATCAAACCCCCTGTTGGCATTGCTAGATTTTTTACTGGATGAAAACTAAAACAAACTAATTCTCCATGACAACCAATTTTTTTATTTTTATAAACAGATCCAGCTGCATGAGCAGCATCTTCAATTAAATGTAATTTATGTTCTTTACACAACATAGAAATTTTTTCTAGATTTACAGGTAGTCCTGCAAAATGTACTGGTAAAATAATTTTTGTTTTATTTGAAATAGATGATGAGATTTTTTCATAATCTAAACACATAGTTTTTTCATCAATATCAACAAATTTTGGAATACCACCATTTTCAATAATTGCATTAGCTGTAGAAACGAAAGACAATGAAGGTAGAATCACTTCTTTGTTTTTTATGTCATAAAGTGATAATGCAAGATTTAAAGCTGCAGTTCCACTGTTTAAAGCAATCCCATTTTTAGCATTAACATATGCAGTAAATGATTTTTCAAATTTTTGTACATACCCTGTTCCTGCTCCTGATGCCCAAAAATGACTTTGTAAAACTTTTTGTATAATTTGTTTTTCAGATTTGTCGACATAAGGATCAAATAATTTTATTTTTGACATTTCAAATTTCATTATCCTTCTTAGATTTAAGATGTTCTTCATCTTTTTTTAAAGATGAAATATAACCATCATGTTGAACATTTTCATTAATTTTAAAGATTTCAGGGTTTTTTTTATATAAATTTAAAATATGTTTCATTAAGATTGGTCTTGTATCAATATTTTTCAAAATTTCTATTACTAGTTTAAGATCTTCAATTCTATCTACAGTATATCTTAAAAATGAAAAATTTTCATTATGTTCAACACTGAACAAAATAAATTGATTTTTTGGATCACGAATAAAAGGTGTTACATGCTCTCGTTCAGAAGGTTTTTTCGAATTTTTCCATGCTTTCTCTAAAACTTGAAAAGAAAAAACTTCAACTTCAGTCCCAAATGGAAAAGTTCTGTTTAAAGAATTTGTAGCATAATCACATTTGTTATTAGTAAATTTATCAACGACTAAATCAACAATTTCAGGATCTATTAATGGGTTATCAGCTGTAATTCGTACAATAATATCAGCAGAAAATTTTTTTGCACATCGATAATACCTGTCTAAAACATCATCAGAAGAACCTCTGTAAAAATTGACATTGTTTGAAGTTAAATGTGAACATATAAGATCATCTTCTTTCAAATTACTTGTTGCGACAATAATATTTTCTATGTTTTTTGATGATTTTAATTGATTGATAACATGATCTAAAACTACATGGTTGTTATCCATTTTTTTTAATACTTTTCCAGGAAGTCTAGAGGAGCCCATTCTTGCTTGAATAATACAAATAATCATAACTTAGATGAAATTTCAAACAAATTTAATCTTTAAAGAAAAAATTAACTAATAAACAAATTAAGAATTTTATCTCTTAATCTTTGTATTAATGGTTTTAGCAATTAATGAGAAAGAATTACCATAGATCTCAAAATATTTTTTAAAGTTATCAATAGTTAAACTAACATCATTATGTTTCTGAATAGAAGATAATGTAATTCCATCTTTAAGCATTGAAAAGTAGGGTATGGAAATTGATATATTTTCTGAAGCTGAAATTAATGCATGTAGTTCATTATTAGAAAATTTAGTGTTCTGAATAGCTTGTGTAACAAGTGTTGAAAGTTCAGAAAATTTTTCCACTTTATAGATCATTGAATGAACATCATAATATTCATTTGAAAACAGAATCACAGGTTTTTTATGAAATAAAGCTTCAAAACCAGTTGCGCCAGCAAGACAAAAAACAGCTTGACTTTTAGAAATTAATTCTTGGGAATTTACATCAGGATGAATTAACTTAACGTTAGGAATATCAATAATTTTTTGATATACATTAACTGGTCTATAAAATTTTTCTTTTTGTATTGGATGTTCTTTCACATACAGTGTTGAATCTATAGGAATAGATTTTGCAATATTTTCTATTAAAGTAATGATATCAGAGTAAAAGGGGGATTTAAGAAGAACAATCGATTCAGGTTCACCTTGTAATGGAAAATAGAAAAAATTTTTTTGGTTTATTGATTTAACTGAATTAGAATCAAGAAAATTTTTTCTATTTTTAATTTTAAAATGTGATTGAATTCTATTTTTGAATATTTTTAGTCTTGTTTTTCCTTTATTCAAATAAAGTGGTTCTGGTTCATTCCATAATCGTTTGATATAATATTTCATTTTTTGAAAAAGATTTTTGGAGTCAAAATTAAAACTTAAAATGACATCCATGGATTTTACAAAACTATTTGTTTTTAGGAAATTTTCATCGTAAATCTTAGATGAATTATTTGATTCGTTTTTTAAATTGTTAAATTTATTAGAAATTTCTTTACTGTCTATGTTGTCAGAAATTACAATTTTATTATGCATATAAAGTAAATTTGGCATTAATGTTTGAATTCCAATTTTTTGTGTGATTCTATAAAGAAGTAAATTAGAAATATTTTCTCCAGGTTGTTGCATTAGAACTAAATCAGGCTCAAATGTTTCTAAAATATTAACAAAAAATGTAATAGAATTTTCAACAATTGATAAAATTTCATTTTTTGAAAATTTATGAAAATCAATCCAATATTTATAAAAAGATCTTTCAGTGAATATATCCGTCCATAAATTTAGATCATATTGTACTTCATATTTTTCTAATTTTTTTAAATCATATGTTGATTTTTCAATATAACAATCAGGGTAATATAATAATTTTTTAAATTTAATAAATTTTTGATTTTGGAAAAAAATCATATCCTTTTTTATTGTCACAATTCCTACAAATTCAAATTCATCTAACTTTGATAATGCAGAAATTATTCCAAAATTGAAATATGCATAAGGTCCAAAATCTAACCAAACCAAAATTCTAATTTTTTTATTTGGAGTTATTTGTTTTGTATTAGATTTCAAAATTTCATTAGAATTTGTAAATTTAGATATTTTTTTCATTGTATTCATTTTTAAATAAAATCATCGACATATTAATAATTAGAATATGTATTAATTGGATGTGATTTTGTTATAAAAATCAAAATTTAAACATATGCAAGCATTGGGAAATTATATGAAGTATGTAGTTACAGGTGGTGCAGGTTTTATTGGCAGTTATATTGTAAAATTTTTGGTAGAAGAAGGACATACTGTAGAAGTGATTGATAATCTATGTAACAGTTCAAAAAATAACATTAAAGAATTTCTTAATGAGATAAATTTTCATCTAATAGATATAAGAAATAAACAGAAAATTCAAGATATAATAAAAAATTGTGATGGGATTTTTCATCAAGCTGCTTTAACTTCAGTTCCAGAATCATTTGAAAATCCTCAAGAATATTTTGATGTTAATGTAAAAGGTACTGGAATCATATTCGATATTGCTAAAAAGGAAAATTTGAGAGTAGTATATGCTAGTAGTGCTAGCATATATGGTAATGTAAGTAAGATTCCAATAAAAGAAGATTTTGAAAAAAATCCCATTAATCCATATGGCAAATCAAAATTAGATGTAGAAATATTATCTAGAACAGGAATTGACGAAGGTTTAGAGTCGATCGGTTTGAGATATTTTAATGTGTATGGAAAAGGTCAAACTAGTAATTATGCTGGAGTGATAACAAAATTTTTGGAAAATATAGAACAAAATAAATTATTAACGATTTATGGAGATGGAACACAAATAAGAGATTTTATTCACGTGGAAGATATTGTAAAAGCAAACATAATTGCTATGACTAGTAAAAACAAATCAGGGTTTTTTAATGTAGGTACTGGAATAGGTACAACAATTAATGATTTAGCAAAAATAATAATTAAAATAACGAATTTCAAAAAAGAATCAGTACATGTTCCGTCATTAGATGGAGATGTAAAGATTAGTCAAGCAGATATTAATTCAATATTTTTAAATCTTGGGTGGTCTGCAAAAATTGATCTTAAAACGGGATTAGAAAAATTGATAAAATCATGAAAACAGAAATTATTTGATATGTCAAACTCAAAATTGTTCACTAAAAATAATCAAAATTATAGAATTCTTGACTTTTTAGGTAAAAAGTCAATAGATAGGTAATATTTATGGATAAATTATGGATTCAATTCTTGTAACAGGATCATTGGGTTTTATTGGAAGAGAAATCATAAAAAAAATAACTAAAACAAAAATAATTACAGATTCAAATAATTCTAAACGAATTAACTTACAAAATATTAATGAAGTATTAGAAATTGATCCTGCAGATACTGTTATTCATTTAGCAGGAAAAACCCCAAAAAGAGAATTAAAATGGAATGATTATTTTGAAAATAATGTTTTTGGGACATTAAATATTTTAGAATATTGTATTAAAAAAAATGTTAAAAAATTAATTTATGTTAGTAGTTATGTTTACGGTAATCCAGAATATTGTCCAATTGATGAAAGTCATCCTGTAAATCCACATAATGCCTATAGTAAAAGTAAGTTTCTTGGAGAACAATTATGTAAATTTTATTGTGATAATAGTGATCTTAGTGTAATAATTCTAAGACCTTTTAATATTTTTGGAGAATCAATGAATGATGGTTTTCTATTAACAAATCTTGCTAATGCAATTAAAACTAGAAAAAAAATTACAATCATAAATAAAAATAGTAAAAGAGATTTTTTACATATTGATGATTTTGTTGAATGTGTTTTAAAAGCAATAGACTATGACACAAAATTTGATATTTTTAATGTAGGCACTGGAATTTCATTTTCATTTGATGAAATTATTGAAAAAATTGAATTTTATACATCAAAAAAAATTAATTTAGAATTTTTTGATGATCAAAAAATTTTCATTGAAGATATTAAAGCTGATATTTCTAAAATTAGGAAAAAAATTAATTGGATACCTAAAGTTAAATTTGACGAAGGTTTAAAAAAAATGTTAAAATAAGATTAAGATTTTAGAATTTTTTTATATAAATCAATATAACATTGTCCAATAATTGACCAATCATATTCTTGAACTTTTTCAAAAGCAGAATTAGAAAGTTTTTCTAATTTAGTGGGATCATCTAACAAACATATTATTTCTCTTAATAATTCACTTGAATTTTCTGGTTGGATTAAAATTCCAGTCTTGTTATTTTCAAACAATTCTATATTTCCACCAATGTTAGTAACTATTACGGGGGTTTTACATGCCATCGCTTCTAATAATGTTGCACTAATTCCTTCAGCTAGTGATGGTTGTATTAACAATTTGGAACCACGAATTAATGGAATTGTTTTTTCTTTTGGTTGATAACCCAAATAATGTATATTTTTATTTTTTTTTGCAGAATTTATTACATTTTCTTTTTCAGGACCACTTCCTATTATCAATAAATTAATATGATTAGGGAGATCTTCTACTGTTTCGAGAATTGTCAAAATTCCTTTTTCTTTAGATAAACGTCCAGCAAAAATTATTTGGTTTTCATATCTAATATCAATTCCAGAAGGTAAAGAATCAATATCAATTGCATTTGGAATAAATGATACCTTTGGACCGAATTTATTATAATACTCAAATGCTTCTTTAGATCCTGCAGTTACGGCATCAGCCCACGTAAAAGCCTTTTTTTCAAATTTATTTGAAAAATCTGAACTTGATTTTCCATGAAGCATTCCAATTTGTTCACTGTATATTCCATGAATTGTAAGGATTTTTTTTCCAGTAATATTTTTCATTGCTAATGCACCAATTGGATGTTGAGTATGAACTATATCATAATTTTTCATGAATTTTGTTTTAAAATAAGATGATACAAGAAAGCTTGGATTTTTTAATTTTTTAATTGGAATTGTAAAAGTGTTTTCGGATGAAATTACATCTACGTGATGACCATTTTTTTTTAGGTATTTTATTAAATCTCGAACATGTTGTGCTATTCCTCCTATTCCTTTTAACGTAGGAGAAATAAGTAAAATTTTCATAAATTAAAATTAAATTTAGAACTTTTAAGGTCTTGGATTAAATTCTATTACATTGTTGCTTGTGCTGCATCATGGAACATTTGACTTTTAGCACAACCAGCAGCTAATTCATCACCAGCACCACGTCTCATTAGTCCTCTGTAAAGACAATCCTCTAGTTTGACATCTTCTCTTTGTTCCCATTCCTCAACAGTGACTGAGAATTTCTTTTGAATTCTATCTCTATACCACTCAGGAATTACATTAAATGCACAAAATGGAACTATTCTAAGATCTGGAGTTACATAGTGAATATCACATCTTTGTAGTCTTTCCAAATCTTCATTGTATTTGTCTTGAAAGTGCATCATACCAAGGAATAATCCCTTTACATGCCATGAACCAACTGAATCAAATGATCTCTTCATGAGAATATTTCCAAACATTTTTGCTAAATCTAATCCTGCTGGTTGTTTTTTATTATCAACAAATCCTTTGAGTTTTCTTACAACTTCAAGCATTGTAAAGTACTTGTTTTTGCCAGAACGAATCTCTTCTGATTTATCTTCAAATAATTCAAGCATTCCTTGTATATCACAGAATTTAGTCAATGGAACAAATTTCTTTGTATCTGCATCCTCAAAGATGTAAGTACCTGCACCACAAGCAAAGTGAATTGATAATTCATATTTTGGTTTACTAGAAAATGCTTCAATTACATTAGTTAATGGCATACAACTTGGGACTGGGAACCAATCATCAACTGTAACATCACCGTTAGTTTGTTCTTCAATTCTTTGAATACAATCAGGAACTGTAATTCTATATTTTTCACGTTCTTGCTTACCCATTCTACCAGTTAGAGATACTGGCTGGAAGTTTACAGCGTGAACTACATCCATGTTCTTTTGAGCATATCTAATAATTCCACCTAACTCATGGTCATTAATTGATTTAATCACAGTTGGAACAAATACTACAGTAGTTCCAGTCTTTCTACAACTGTCAAGTGCATATGGAATCTCCCAGTGATTCTTTGGATTTGTTCTTGCAGTTACACCATCAAATGAAAGATACAAGTTATTACATCCTGCAAGTCTTACTTCACGTGCAGCTTCAGGATCCATTGCGTGTCTAATTCCATTAGTGTTCATCTGAATATGATCAACACCTTCTTCTTTCATAATTTTGATAACATCAGCAATATCTTCTCTAAGCATTGGTTCACCACCAGTAATTTGCATAGAGTTTCCAGGAATTGGTCTTTCTGATCTAAGTGTCTTCATCATTCCTCGAATTTGAGTATGATCTGGTTCATACATGTAAGCGCCTTCCAATCCTTTCTTTACATAAAAGAAACAATACCAACATGTCAAATCACATCTGTTAGTTACAATCATGTTTGCTAAACCACTGTGCGAAAGATGGTTTGTACATAATCCACAATTATTTGGACAAGAACACTTGTCCATCATTACATTTGGAGAATGAGCACCTTTACCATCAGCCCAGTATGTACTGAATTTCTTGTACATTTCATAAGAACCAAAGTATAATTCCTCACATTCACCGTGAGTTGGACAAACTTTTGACATGAATACTTGATTATCTCGCTCAAAGACTTCAGCATCCAAAATCATATTACAATCAGGACAGATACTTTGAGTAAATCTAATTGTAGATTTTTTACCTAAATTTTTAGTTGATTGGTTAGATATCTGAATTAACGCCATGCCTATAGTAGAAAGACTTCTGAATTGGTATATAATGCATTTCATACTTGCCCCCGTGGGGAGTTTAGGATCTAGGAATACGTAAATTAAATAGCAATATTGATTGATTAGATCGCATGAGTATTTCAGATAAAACAAGAAAGTCACTTGAAAAAATTGGATTAACAAGTTATGAGATCAAGACATTTACTGCATTACTCAAAACAGGAGAATTAACAGCATCAGATCTTAGTCAAAAATCAGGTGTTCCATATTCAAAAATTTATGAAGTTTTAGGAACTTTAGAAGAAAAAAGTTGGATTGGTTCAGATGATTCAAGACCAACAAAGTATTTTGCAAAATCACCATCAACTGGATTAGAAACTACAAAACAAACAATGGAAAATGATTTTTTAAAAAATCAAAATGTTATTCTAAATGAACTAGTTCCATTATATGAAAAAAGTGGAATTAGTGAAAAACCAGACATTTGGGTATTATCTGGTGCAATAAACATAACATCTAAAATTTTAGAAATGGTAGACGCATGCAGAAATGAAGTATTAATTGCAATACCAGAAGCTGGAGAAGAATTAGTAAGACAAGCATTACCAAAATTAAGATCACTTCATGATAAAGGAGTGAATATTACAATTTTAACATCAGATAAAATCAGTAAAGAATCAATTACTGCAATCAAAAGAGTTGCAACTGTAAAAATCAAAAAAGGTTTGTTTGGTGGAGGTATAATTTCAGATAAAAGATATGTGGTAATATTATTGGGTCCTGAAACTGTAAATGAGGGTTCTTCAGATATTGTCGCAATTTGGGCAGATCATGCAGGATTAGCAGGGTTTGCACGTCAATACTTTGAATATTTATTAAAAGAGTCAAAGGAAGTGTAGAATATGGACATATTAGAAGACAAAGAGACATTATTTGTAGGAACTGCAGAAGCAGAACACGTTGAGATGTATCTTAAAGCAATCTGGCACCTTAAAGAAAGAGGCGAGGATGTTAAAATTAGCACCATTGCAAAAATGCTTAATGTAAGACAGCCAAGTGTTGTTCAAATGCTCAAAAAATTAAATGGAAAAAATCTTGTCAATTACAATAAAGCTGGTGTAAAATTAACAGATGAAGGTCAATCCATTGGAGCAGGTATGATGAGAAACAGTAGATTATTAGAAGTTCTAATGGATAGTGCACTCAAAGTAGATATTGATGAAGAGATGGTATGTGGAATTGAGCATCACATGAATAAACAATTTACAGATGCATTATGTACAATGCTAAAACATCCAAGAAAATGTCCACATGATCATGAAATCCCTATTGGTGAATGTTGTGGTTCAGCATAATATCCTAAAAGATATATCTTAATAGAAAATACATTATTCATGGCATGTTTTTGTGGATGTGAAACATATCAAAAAAGTGATGATGGATTCAAAATTGCATGTATGGAATGTGGTCATGGACCTCAAAATCATGATGATGAATTCAGAAATGCATCAAAAGCAAATGAATCACAAAGTCAAAAACGTGATGCAGACTTTGGATGATTATTCTCCAATAATTTTAACTAAAACTCTTTTTGGACGTTTACCGTCAAATTCTCCATAGAAAATTTCTTCCCATGGGCCAAAATCTAATTTACCTTTAGTAATTGCAACAACAACTTCTCTACCCATTACTTGACGTTTTAGATGTGCATCTGCATTATCCTCACCAGTATCATTATGTTCATACTGTTTAGTTGGTGCATGTGGAGCTAATTCTTCTAACCATTTTTCATAATCATGTAATAATCCACCTTCATTATCATTAATGAAAACACTTGCAGTGATATGCATAGCATTTACAAGACAAAGTCCTTCTTTGATTTTACTTTTAGTAACTAATTTTGTAACATCTGGAGTGATATTAACAAAAGCCCTTCTTGTTTTGACATTAAATGTAAGATATTCAGTTAATGATTTCATATTTTTTAAAATAAGTGATCCCTTAAAATTCTAAGGCAGGCTCAGAACTCAAGATCCTCATCATCAATCAGAGGGATAGGGTCATCACTGTCCGCAAGCCATATTTTGTTTAGTTTCCTATTGAGTCTTTCAAGAAGCTTGATAAATGGCAAATTATGGAGTTATTCAAAATGGTAACAATTGACACTCCAGCATCAGTTGAAAGTTTTAGAAGATTCATAATTTCTAGCACATGTAGATCATTTGCACCTAGAAGTTACTTGGAAGATTCTGAGGTTTTTGCTGAAAGAGAAGATAAACTTGGTGCAATTTATGTTGAAGCTGCAGATAAAGTTACTTTGAAAAAACTCAGAGACATGACATTTGTTAATGCACGAGATATTCTTGGTGTAATTTATAATTCAAAAAGTGGGAATACATCTCTCAAATGGCGTCAACTAAAAAGAAACAATGGTAAAGTTACAGGTGAGGCATCTGCAAATTCTCTTACAAATCTAGCAGAATCAGGAGTATTAACTATGGATTGGGTTGAAAGTTATCTGAAGAAAAAATCTGAAGAAAAAGAAGTTACAAGCTAAACTCTTTTCTTTTTGTATAGTAAAACCATATCATGATTACAAAAGTTATTGATGAAAATTCAATCTCAGTCATTCCTGAGGATTCAGATGATCTTTTGAATTTACGTCGAATAATTAAAGAAGATGATAAAGTAATTGGCGATACAACCAGAGTTTTAAAACAAGATAGAGAATATGCAAGACCAGACAAAGGTGAAAGAATCAAAGTAAGAATTGTATTAACAGTAGAAAAAATTTCACTTGATGATGTACTAGATAAATTAAGGGTAGGTGGAACAATTTCTGAATCAAGTAATGAATCAGTTCCACATGGATCACACCATTCATTTATTTTAAAAATCAATGATGGAATAACAATTTCAAAGAAAAAATGGTCACCGTTTGAAAAAAAACTTTTAGAATCGAGTAATAATCAAGTTGGTTTTGTTCTTGTTGCAATTGATACTGCTGATTGTGGAATTGCAAGATTAAGAGGCACACATTTAGAATTCATGCCAAATATGTATTCAGGTTCTGGGGGTAAAAGATACAAAACTAATTTTAATATTGAAAAATTCTTTGAGATAGTTCAACAGGCAATCTCAACTATACTCAAAAAAGAAGATATCATAATTATTTTTGGTCCGGGAGAAACAAAGAAAAGATTCTCAAATCACATACAAAAATCACAGAAATTCAACGTCAAAGTGGTGGAAGGAATTGATTCAGGAGGAGAAGATGGAATTTACATATTTACAAAATCACAAACCATGAAAGAAATAATGTCAGACAGTAATCTATCAAAGGCATCATCAATAATTGATGAGATAATGGTACTTGCAAACAAAAAAAGTAGGAAATTTACTATGGGTTTTGATGAGACATACAATGCAAATCAAATGGGCGCAGTCGAATCTTTAGTATTTTCAGATAAAGCAATTCAAGATGATGAACAAAAAATGATAGATTTTCTAAATGATGTTGAAGGGAAAGGTGTTAAAATTTACAGTGTTGATTCATCTACAGATATTGGATTACGAGTAACGGGTTTAGGTGGAATAGTTTCTTTACTACGATATGCAATAGAATCCTAAGTTGTAGATTCTATTAGCCATTTCAAATAAGAATCATTAATTGATGTGACATTAATTTCTGCAATTTCTGGAACATCATAAGGATGAGTTTCTTTAATTTTTTGTTTTAGTAATTTTTTGTTTTTTGTTGTTGTTTTGAATATTGCAATGTATTCAGATGTATTTTCAACTTTATTTTTCCAAGAATAAATTGAAGATATTTTTGAGATATTCACACATGCTACTATCTTATTTTTTACAAACTCTTTTGCAATTTTTGAAATGGATTTTTTATCAGGATATGTTGAAATTATCACTACAGGTTTCATAGTAAACGATAAATGTCCGTGCCTTAAAAAATTAACAATTAATTTGGAACTTGATTTTATTACTCAAAATGCTATAATCTATGTCTTAATGGCTTGGGTCATAGTTATTGTAATTGCTAAAGCCCTAAAATTAGAAAAGCATGGTTTTGAATTAAAGGCATACAGTCTTGTATACAAGAATAAGGGTGTTAATGAGGTTTTAATCAAAGTACTTGGAAGGACAAAAAAAAGTGTCAAAATTTTTGCAAACGTGAGTGTAATTGCCGGTTTTGTTATGATGGGATTTGCATTTTACTTTTTGTTAAATAATGTTTCAAACTATTTTGTTGCACAATCAAATTTTTCAGAATTAACAGTACTTATTCCAGGAGTTACATTAACTTCAGCACCAGCTATTACATACTTTTTACTTTCAATTCCGATTGTATTAGTAATGCATGAAGGTGCACATGGAATAGTAGCAGCTCTTGAAAAAATAAAGATCAAAACAGGAGGATTTGCAATATTCATTGCAATGTTTGCAGGGTTTGTAGAACCTGATGAGGAAGAATTTGAGAAAGCAAAAAAGATTTCAAAATTAAGAGTGATAGGTGCAGGTGCTACATCAAATGTACTTTTTGCAATTGTATTAGGTGCCATTATGTTAACAAATCCAATTTTTGGAATGGTTATAGAGAGTATCCCATTGTTTGGTGAACCTATCTTAAACACATTTTATGAATTATCATCAGGAGTTTTGATTTTATCAATTATGGAGAATTCAGGAGCTGAACAAGCAGGATTACTTGCTAATGATATTATTACATCAATTAATGATATACCGATTCATGGACCGTCTGATTTTCCAAGTTTGAGTCCCGGAGAAATAGCAAGTGTTAGTGTGATAAGAGATGGAATGCCATTAGACTTTGGTGTAGAGATAATGCCTGCACCAGAAGATACTGAGAGAGGATTAATTGGAATTATGAGAGATAATTCAATTCAATTCAAACCTGTAATGAATTTTATCGACTGGACAAATGTAGATTTTAACATTTCAATGTTCTTGTTATGGTTATGGATGATTTCATTTTTCATTGGAATAATCAACATGCTTCCATTACCGATTTTAGATGGAGGAAAATTCATTCATACAATTATTGATAAAAGATTTTCAGAAAAATCAGTTAACGTAGTAATGTGGGGAATTTACGGATTTACCTTTGCATTATTTGGTTTGAATATTGCTTTATCTTATCTCAAATCTGGTTGGTTTACAATATAGAAAATACCTAAAGAATCATTAATGAAAAAATAGTATTGGCTTTATGAAATGTGATAAATGTGAAAATCAGGCAGTATACACTAGAAAGTATTCAGGTCAAAAGTTATGTTCACAATGTTTTTCAAATTCCATAGTAAGAAAAACTGCAAAAACTATTTCAAAATATAATATGATTCAAAACAATGAACTAGTGGCAGTTGCAGTTTCTGGAGGAAAAGATTCTCTTGCATTACTAAAAATTATTCATGAAATGTCAATTACTCATAATTTTAAAATTATTGTTATTACAATTGATGAAGGAATTCCAGGGTATAGAAATGAAGCATTAGAAATTGTTGAAAAATTTTGTAAAACATTAGATGTAAAATACAAAGTTTATTCTTACAAAGATCTCTTTGAATTAACGCTTGATGAATCATTAGAATTAAGAGAAAATGAAAAAACATCTTCATGTTCTATTTGTGGTACATTAAGAAGACGTGCAATTGATTATGCTGCAAAAGATGTCGGTGCAAATGTAATTGCTACAGGACATAATCTGGATGACACATTACAAACATTTGTTATCAACATGCTTTCAGGTGATACCAATAAAATTGGATGGATGGATCCTGATACATCTAAAAATTCTTTAAGAAAAATAAAACCATTTTGTGAGATTTATGAATCTGAAATTGTATTTTATGCATTTACAAATGATTTACCGTTTCAATCTGAACCATGTCCACACATGAGTGAAGGAATTAGAACAGAAATTCGAGAATTCTTGAATTCATTAGAAACACAACATAGTGGAATTAAAAATAATTTGTACCAATCAGTTCTCAAAGTTTCACAAATTGTAAAAGATTCCAATTACAAAGAAAAAACAATTTGTAAAAAATGTGGTAGTGGTTGTACCGGAGAAATATGCTCAGTTTGCACTATGATTTTAAAACTCAAAGAAAATCAAACCTAATGCAAATATATCATACTTTATTTTAGAAAAAATGGTAGTAGGTAGGATCAGGGTGCCAGCCGTGCCCTATTCTGAAACCGGCTATATGCAGAGATCAGTAACTGTTGGGTAAATCTCTAGATGGGTAATTCCCGCTTGGTGTGCGGAAATGAAATCACGCCGAGGCG